>ERZ724504.1180-NODE-1180-length-14514-cov-9.309357_pt1 | contig 14514 bp, 12 predicted proteins | sample MGYA00376037_ERZ724504 | MGnify/ENA primary metagenome ERZ724504 (study PRJEB28724, sample SAMN07190888) | wastewater metagenome | isolation source: influent of sewage treatment plant in Hong Hong | place: USA: Christiansburg, Virginia | collected 2016-03-01 ... | reverse complement strand
ACATTTTCTTTCCCGACCCCTGGCACAAGAAGAAGCACAACAAGCGCCGCCTCATCCAGCCCCCTTTGGTGGCGCGGCTGGCCTCGCGCCTGGCACCGGGCGGCTATCTGCACTGCGCCACCGATTGGCAGCCCTATGCGGAGCAAATGCTGGAAGTACTCTCTGCCGAACCCCTGCTGACCAACACCGTGCCAGACTACGCGCCGCAACCGGCCTATCGGCCACTTACCAAGTTCGAGAACCGCGGCCTGAAATTGGGCCACGGGGTGTGGGATCTCGTATTTTTGCGCTGCACCTAAAGCGAAGGAACCTTTGCCTTGACCATGTCCCCGATCCTGCAAAACCTGGTTGAAATGACCGGGCACCGCGATCATTTGCGGCTCGAAGTTTCGGTGTTGTCCACGCTCCAGGAGCTGGCCGGAATACTGGAAGTGCGCGCTAGCTAGCCATTCTTGGTATTGCGTAAGATGCAATAACTTGAATAGCATTTTCTACTGCTGCCCGTAGCGAGCGACTGAATCGTCGCCCGCGCCGCCCCGTTCTACAGGCGCGCTTCGACCCAGCCCGCCACCGATGCCAGCGCCACAGGAACGCCCGCCGCATTCGTGCCGCCCGCCATCGCCATGTCGGGTTTGCCACCGCCCTTGCCGCCGACCTGCTGGGCGACGAAATTCACCAGCTCGCCCGCCTTGACGCGGCCCACGCTGTCCGGGGTGACGCCTGCCGCGATCTGCACTTTGCCGCCCTCGACGGCTACCAGCACGATGGCGGCGGTCTTGAGCTTGTCTTTGAGCTTGTCCATGGTGTCGCGCAGGGTCTTGGCGTCGGCGCCGGGCAGCACGGCCGCCAGCACTTTGAGGCCCTTGACCTCAATCGCCTGGCTGAGCAATTCGTCGCCCTGGCTGGAAGCGAGCTTGCCCTTGAGCGCCGCGACTTCCTTTTCCAACGCACGCGCATGCTCCAGCGCCTGGCCGATGCGGCCGGTGAGTTCGGCCACGGGCGACTTCAGCACGCCAGCCGCCTGGTTCACGGTGTCTTCCAGGGTTTGCAGATACGCCAGCGCGTTGGTGCCGGTCAGCGCCTCGATGCGGCGCACGCCAGCGGCGACACCGCTCTCGCCCACCACCTTGAACAGGCCGATGTCGCCGGTGCGCTGCACATGGGTGCCACCGCACAGCTCGCGGCTGCTGCCGATGTCGAGCACGCGCACCGTCTCGCCGTATTTCTCGCCAAACAGCATGGTGGCGCCGGTTTTTTGCGCCGATTCGATGTCCATCACCCGCGCCTGTGTGGCGTGGTTGGCCAAAATTTCTTCGTTCACGCGCTGCTCGACGTCGCGAATTTGCGCAGGCGTCATAGGCGCGTTGTGCGTGAAGTCAAAGCGCGTCTTGTCGGCATCTACCAGGCTGCCCTTTTGCTGCACATGACCGCCCAGCACTTCGCGCAGCGCCTTGTGCATCAGGTGAGTCACCGAGTGGTTCCGCATGGTGGCGGCGCGCACGGCCGTGTTCACCTGCGCCTGGACGCTGTCGCCGACGTTCAAAGTCCCTTCAGCGAGCGTGCCATGGTGGCCGAAAACGTCGGCGCGAATCTTCTGCGTATCGTCCACCACAAAGCGGGCCGAGCCGCTAGTGAGCACCCCCTCGTCGCCCACTTGGCCGCCGCTCTCGGCATAGAAAGGCGTGGTGTTCAACACCACCACGCCGTTTTGACCCTCTTTTAGGGCCGCAGCGCTTGTCCCGTCTACGTAGATAGCTACGATTTTTGCAGTCTCCGAGAGCTGCTCGTAGCCGGTGAATTGGTTCAGCTCGCCGGCATAGTCGAGCGCCTTGTCCATCTTGAACTTGCCGGCGGCGCGGGCCTGGGCTTTTTGGCGGTCCATGGCGGAGTGGAAGCCCGCTTCGTCCACCGTGAGGCCGCGCTCGCGGCACACGTCGGCCGAGAGGTCGAGCGGGAAGCCGTAGGTGTCGTGCAGCTTGAAGGCGACGTCGCCCGGCAATTGCTGCACCCCGCCCTGCAAGGCAGCATCCAGGATGTCCATGCCGGTAGCCAGCGTTTCAAAAAATCGCTCTTCCTCCGCTTTGAGCACTTCGGTGATGCGCTGCTGTTGCTCGCGCAGCTTCGGATAAGCGTCGCCCATCAGAGCGGCCAATTCCGCCACCAGCTTGTGGAAGAACGGCGTCTTTTGGCCCAGCTTGTAGCCGTGGCGGATGGCGCGGCGGATGATGCGGCGCTGCACGTAGCCGCGCCCTTCGCTGCCCGGGATGACGCCATCAGCCACCAGGAAGGCGGTGGCGCGGATGTGGTCGGCAATCACCTTGAGCGAGGGGTTGGCAAGGTCGTCGCAGCCCGTTTCGCGCGCAGCGGCTTTGATGAGCGCGTCGAACAGATCGATTTCGTAGTTGCTGTGCACACGCTGCAGGATGGCAGCCAAGCGCTCCAGGCCCATGCCGGTATCTACGCAGGGCGCGGGCAGCGGTGTGACGCTGCCGTCTTCCTTCATGTCGAACTGCATGAAGACGTTGTTCCAGATTTCGATGAAACGGTCGCCGTCTTCGTCGGGGCTGCCGGGCGGGCCGCCGGGGATGTGCTCGCCGTGGTCGTAGAAGATTTCGCTGCACGGCCCGCAGGGGCCGGTGTCGGCCATCATCCAGAAGTTGTCGGACTTGTAGCGGCCGCCCTTGTTGTCGCCAATGCGGATCACGCGCTCGGGCGGCAGGCCGATTTCCTTGGTCCAGATGTCGTAGGCCTCGTCGTCCTCCTGGTACACGGTGGCCAACAGGCGCTCAGGCGGCAGCTTGTAGACCTCGGTCAGCAGCTCCCAGGCCCATTTGAGCGATTCGCGCTTGAAGTAGTCGCCAAAGCTCCAGTTGCCGAGCATCTCGAAGAAGGTGTGGTGCCGCGCGGTGTAGCCGACGTTTTCCAGGTCGTTGTGCTTGCCGCCGGCGCGCAGGCAGGCCTGCACCGAGGTGGCGCGCACATACGGGCGCTTGTCGGTGCCCAGGAACACGTCCTTGAACTGCACCATGCCCGAGTTGACGAACATCAGCGTCGGGTCGTTGCCAGGAACCAGCGAGCTGGACGCCACCACCGTGTGGCCCTTGGACGCAAAGAAGTCCAGAAAACTCTTTCGGATGTCGGCAACGGAAGCGGGGCGTGTCATGGGCGGGTCTCAGCGGAAGGGAACAAGGGCACCGCGCGCTGCGCGCGGGCGGGGCAACCTGCAATTTTAAGGCGACGCCGCGCCGTCCCGACTTTTCGGTCCGTCACGGTGAGCAGCAACACACATGGTCATGTATCAGGGAAAACCCTCGTACGCGTTTTGATATTTTTCTAATATATTAGCTGCATACGCATTTTTCTCTGTGCAAATAAGCGCCGTTTTTCTCACTTCGTTTCCCTTCATCCTGGAGTTCCCATGAGCAATCCCCGCTGGCAAGGCATCTTCCCCGCCATCACCACCAAGTTCCATGCCGACGAAAGCATTGATGCCGAGGGCACCGCCCGCCACATTGATTTCCAGATCCGCAATGGCGTCCACGGCCTCGTCACCTGCGGCTCGCTGGGCGAGTTCAGTACCCTCACGCTAGAAGAAAAGCTCGAAGTCACCCGCATTGCCATTGAGGCTGCCAAAGGCCGGGTTCCGGTGCTGGCCAATGTGTCCGAGACCAGCACCCGCGAAGCGCTGCGTTTTATTAAAGGCGCCAACGCCCTGGGCGTGGATGGCTACATGGTCATGCCGTCGGTCATTTACGTGGCCGATGCGCGCGAAGCCATCGCCAACGTGCGTGCCATGGCCGAAGCGGCCAAAAAACCCATCATGGTCTACAACAACCCCATTGCCTACCGCGTCGACCTGAAACCCGAGCACTTCGCCGAACTGGCCGATTGCGAATGGGTGGTGGCCATCAAGGAAAGCTGTGGCGACATTCGCCGCGTGACCGATCTGCGCCTGGCGCTGGGCGACCGCTTCCAGCTGTTCCTGGGCGTGGACGACCTGGCATTTGAAGGTCTGGCGCTGGGCTGCGACGGCTTGCTGGCAGGCGTGGGCTGCACCTTCCCGCGCGAAACCGTGGCCTTGTACGACCTGATGAAGGCCGGCCAGTACGACGAAGCCCTCAAGCTCTACCAGTGGATGACACCGCTGTTGCACCTGGACGTATCCGCCAAGCTGGTGCAAAACCTCAAGCTGATTGACCTTCTGGTGGGCACCGGCACCGAACACATGCGCCTGCCGCGCATGCCGGTGATTGGCGAGGAGCGTGCATTCATCGAGCGCGTCGTCAAGCAAGCGCTGGAGACCCGCCCGGCCAAGTACCAATCCGTCGCCTGACCATCGGCAGGGCGATCGGTGCTTCATTACAAAAAGCATTTCTAATGAAGTCTCTGAAATCGAATGTTTACCGAATACGGCCCGTATCCTGAAACACCCTCAACGAAAGGATTTCCGATGAAATTTGCCATTTCCAGTACTGCGGTTCTCGTCGCCCTCGCCTTTGCCGGCCCGGCCCAAGCGCAAACCCAAGTCGTCTCCATCGGCCACAGCGGCCCGCTCTCTGGCCCGAACGCCTTTGCCGGCAAGGACAACGAGAACGGCGTGCGCATGGCGGTGGAAGAACTCAACGCCAAGAAAATCAAGGTCGGTGGCAAGACCCTTGAATTCAAACTCAACTCCGAAGACGACCAGTGCGACGCCCGCTCGGGCGTCAGCGTGGCACAGAAGTTTGTCGATGATGGCGTGAAATTCGTCATGGGCCCCTACTGCTCCGGCGTGGCCATTCCGGCATCGCGCGTCTACAGCCAGGGCGGCACCATGGTCTCCACCGTGGGCACCAACCCCAAGGTGACCGACGGGGGCTACAAGAACCTGTTCCGCATCATCGCCAGCGACACGCAGATCGGCTCGAACATGGCCACCTACGCCGCCAACGTGATGAAGGTGAAGAACGTCGCCGTGATCGACGACCGCACGGCGTTTGGTCAGGGCGTTGCCGACGAGTTCTCTAAAGAAGCCAAGAAGCTGGGTCTCAACATCGTCGGCCAGGAATTCACCACCGACAAGTCGACCGACTTCCTCGCCATCCTGACGAACCTGAAGGCCAAGCAGCCCGAAGCCATCTTCTTCGGCGGCTACGCTCCGCAGGCCGCGCCCATGGCGCGCCAGATGAAGCAATTGGGCATCAAGGCCAAGCTGCTCGGCGGCGACACGCTGTGCAGCCCCGAAGTGGGCAAGCTCGGCGGTGATGCCGTGAACGACACCGTGTTCTGCGCCCAGGGTGGCACCATGCTGGACAAAATTGACGCTGGCGCAGCCTTCAAAGCCAAGTACAAGGAACACTTCAAGCGCGACCCCGATGCCTACGCCGCCTCGTACTACGACCAGACCATGCTGATCGGCAACGCCATGGCCAAGGCCGACTCGATTGACCCCAAGAAAGTGGGCGAAACCATCTACAACACCAGCTACAAAGGCGTTGCGGGCACCTACGCCTACGATGCCAAGGGCAACCTGAAGCAGGCCCCCATTACGGTGAGCACCTTCCGTAACGCAGCGCCCGTGCCGCTCGCCAGCTACTGATCGTCTCCTGCTCCCGATACGTTCGGGAGCTTGTGGCCTGCACGATCTGCAGGCCATTTTTTTGGATTCCCCATGCACCGCATTCACCGCATCAAGATCATCGACTCCCACACCGGCGGCGAACCCACGCGGCTGGTGGTGGACGGTTTCCCCGACCTGGGGAATGGCAGCATGGCCGAGCGCCGCGCTCTGCTGGCTGCGCAGCACGACCCGTGGCGCACCGCCACGGTGTTGGAGCCGCGTGGCAACGACGTGATCGTGGGCGCCCTGCTCTGCAAGCCTGTGGATGCGCGCAACGCGGCGGGCGTGGTGTTCTTCAACAACAGCGGGTACCTGGGCATGTGCGGCCACGGCACCATTGGTCTGGTGGCGTCACTCGCCTACATGGGCCGCATCCAGCCGGGCGTGCATGGCGTCGAGACCCCAGTGGGCACGGTGCAAACCACGCTGCACGACGACGGCTCGGTCAGTGTGCGCAATGTGCCGGCGCACCGCCTGCACCACCAAATGACATTGCAAGTTCCGGGTTATGGCGCTGTGACCGGCGACGTGGCCTGGGGCGGCAACTGGTTCTTCCTGATTACAAAGCACCAGCAGCGCGTGGAGAGCAACAACCTGGCAGCGCTCACCGCCTTTGCCCTCGCGGTTCAAACGGCGCTGCAAGCACAAGGCGTGCGCGGCAGCGACGGTGGGTTGATTGACCACATCGAACTGTTCGCCGACGACGCAGAGGCCGACAGCCGCAACTTTGTGCTCTGCCCCGGCGGCGCCTACGACCGCTCGCCCTGCGGCACCGGCACCAGCGCCAAACTGGCCTGCCTGGCGGCGGACGGCAAACTGCTACCGGGTCAGGTGTGGCGCCAGGCCAGCATCATCGGCAGCCAGTTCGAAGCCAGCTACCAAATGGAGGGCGAACAGCTGATTCCCACGCTGCGCGGCCGCGCCTTCATGAGTGCCGAGGCGACGTTGTTGATTGAGCCGAACGACCCGTTTGGCTGGGGCATTCAGCTTTAAATCCCCCATGGTCACGTACGACGTCATCGTCATAGGCGCGGGCATCGTCGGCGCAGCCTGCGCCCATGCCCTGGCCAACGCAGGCCAGCGCGTGCTGGTGCTCGACGCGCGCCTGGGCGGCGCCACGAACGCCGGCATGGGCCACCTGGTGGTGATGGACGACAACCCCGCCGAATTGGCATTGAGCCAGGCCTCGCTCGTCCAGTGGCACGCCTGGGCGCCGCGCATGGGGTCAGAAGCGCCGGATACGGCGTTCAACGCCTGCGGCACACTTTGGGTGGCTGCAGACGCCGAAGAAATGCAGGAGGCCGAGCACAAGCGCGAACGCCTGCAGGCCCATGGCATTGCGTGCGAGCTGATCGGCTCCCGCGATTTGGCCGCTCTGGAGCCCGTGCTGCGCCCTGGCCTGCACGGCGCCCTACGCGTGAGCGGCGACAGCATGGTCTATGCCCCCAACGCCGCCGAATGGCTGCTGGGCCATGCGGCAAAGCCCATTCACATCGAGGCACTGCGCGCCAGCCGCATCGAAGGCCGCCGCGTGCACTGCACTGACGGCAGCGTGCGCGAGGGCGGTGCCGTACTGCTGGCGGCCGGCATCCACGCCACACAGTTTTGCCCTGAGTTGCCTATCCGCCCCAAGAAAGGGCACTTGGCGATTACCGACCGGGGCAGCGCAGCCGTGCGCCACCAGCTCGTCGAGCTGGGTTACGTCAAGAACGCGCACCAAACCGAAGGCACTTCCGTCGCCTTCAACCTGCAGCCGCGCCCCACCGGCCAGTGGCTGCTGGGGTCATCGCGCCAGTTCGATACCTTGGACCCGGCCATAGACAACGCGGTGCTGGGGCAAATGCTGCGCCGGGCCATCGACTACGTGCCGTCGCTGGCCGGGCGCAACGCCATCCGCACCTGGACGGGTTTTCGCGCCGCCACGCCCGATGGCCTGCCCATCATTGGTCGCCACCCCGAGCACGCGCACTTGTGGCTGGCGGTGGGGCATGAAGGCCTGGGCGTGACCACAGCGCCTGCGACGGCCAGTTTGATTGCGTCCAGCATGCTGGGCACGGCGGCGCCCATAGACCCGACGCCCTATGCCGCCACCCGGTTTGTTCAGGAGTGCGCCGCATGAGCCCCGCCATCTCAACAGTCGAAGTGCAGGTGGGTGAGGCGCGGGTTCGCGTGCCCGCAGGCAGCAGCGTGGCCGCCGCCCTCGCCCAGCAACCGCCGGGCAGCACACGCCTGTCCGTTACCGGGCAGTGGCGTGCGCCGCTGTGCGGCATGGGCGTGTGCCATGAATGCCGCGTACTGGTCAACGGCCGCGAGCGCTTGGCGTGCCAAACGATTTGCGAAGACGGCATGCACATTGCCACCAGCACCGCACAACCCGCAGGTGCCGCATGACCACGACAGCACCCGCACGCTGCGACCTGCTCATCATTGGCGCTGGCCCGGCCGGCATGGCCGCTGCGCTGGCAGCCGCGCCCAGCGGCATGCGGATCGTCGTCGTCGATGACAACCCGGCGCCCGGAGGCCAGATCTGGCGCGACGGCCCCGGCGTGCAACTCCCGCCACTGGCACGCCAACACCGCAACGCTTTGGCGCAGCACGCCAATATCGAAGTACTGAGCGGCACCCGCGTGATAGGCCTGGGCGACCGCGCAAACGTGAGCGATGCAGCCTCCCTGATTTTGGAGAACGCCACGCGCGGCTGGACGCAGCACGCAGGCCGCCTCATCCTGTGCACCGGCGCACGCGAACTGCTGTTGCCCTTCCCCGGCTGGACGCTGCCCGGCGTCACCGGTGCGGGGGGTCTGCAAGCGCTTATCAAGGCCGGGCTGGAGGTGCGCGGCCAGCGGATCGTTATCGCGGGCACCGGCCCACTGCTGCTGGCAGCGGCAAGTACGGCGCGCAAAGCCGGAGCGCAGGTGCTGCGCGTGGCCGAAATGACGTCCTGGGGCGCCCTCGCCGCTTTTGCTGCGCAACTGCTTCGCTGGCCCGCCAAGGCGTGGCAGGCGCCCACGCTGCTGCCCCCCAGCCTGCGCGCCAACGCCCATGTGCTGGAAGCCTTGGGAAGCTCGCAGGTGGAAGGCGTGCGCCTGCGGCGCGGCAGCAACGTGGAGCTGCTGGAATGCGAGCGCATTGCCTGCGGCTTTGGGCTGGTGCCCAACACGCACTTGGGGCAGATGCTCGGCTGCCGCATTGGAGAGCGCAACGGCTTAGATATTGATGCGCTGATGCAGACCGGCGTGCCCGGCATCTACGCCGCCGGTGAGTGCACGGGCTTTGGCGGCAGCGAACGTGCGCTGGTGCAAGGCGCAATGGCGGGCTATGCCGCCGCAGGCGAACCCGACGCCGCCCAAGCCCTGCAACACCCGCTCGCACGCTGGAATGCGTTCGCCGACGCGTTGCACCGGCACTTCCCGCTGCGGGCCGAGGCCCTCGCCGCCCTTCCCCGGCCCGACACCTTCGTCTGCCGCTGCGAAGACGTGGCGCACGGAGCGTTGCAACACCGCAGCAGCTGGATCGATGCCAAGCTGCACACACGCTGCGGCATGGGCGCCTGCCAGGGCCGCATTTGCGGCGCGGCCGCGCAAGTGCTGTACGGCTGGACGCCCCAGCCCGCACGGCACCTTCTCTCACCGGCACGCATCGCCACACTGGCCGACGCCGGCAGCGAACCCTCTCAAGAAAGTATTCCCCTGACATGACCTCCACGTCCCCCGATTCCCCCGCCATGGTGCACATCCCCGAAGCAGAACTGAGCGCCATCGTCCAGCGCGCCCTGGCCCGCATGGGCCTGAGTGACGCCCATGTCCAAGCCATCGCCCGGGTGATCGTCGCCGGCCAGCGCGATGCCTGCCAGTCGCACGGGGTCTACCGCCTGATCAGCTGCTCTGACGCCGTGCGCGCCGGCAAAGTCAAGTTGGATGTAGAGCCCACCGTGAGCACCACCGGCGGCCCCATCGTGCAGGTGGATGCGCAGTTTGGCTTCTCACCGCTGGCTTTTGAGCGCGGCCTGCCCGCCTTGGCGGAAGCCACACGCCGCCACGGCCTGGGCGCGCTCGTCATCCGCCGATGCTTTCACTTTTCCGCTCTGTGGCCCGAGATTGAAGCCATCACCGCACACGGCCTGGCAGCATTGGCGCTCACCCCCAGCCACGCCTGGGTGGCACCTGCGGGCGGCAATAAGCCCCTTTTTGGCACCAACCCCATCGCCTTCGGCTGGCCACGCCCAGGTTCATATCCCTACGTGTTTGACTTCGCCACCAGCGCCATCGCACGCGGCGACCTGGAGTTGCACCGCCGCGCGGGAAAAGCGCTGCCCGAAGGCTGCGGCGTGGATGCGGCGGGTCAGCCGTCCACCGACCCGGTAGAGATTGCACGCGGCGCCATGCTTGCCTTTGGCGGGCACAAGGGCTCTGCACTTGCCACCATGGTGGAGCTGATGGCCGGCGCCCTGATTGGCGACTGGACCAGCCGCGAATCGCAGGCGTTTGACGATGGCGCCGGCGTCACGCCTTGCCACGGCGAGCTGGTGCTTGCCTTTGATCCAGCCGCATTTGGCGGTGGCGACAGCGAAGCACAAACGGCGCGCGCCGAGGCCCTACTCGACTCCATCACCGCGCAGGGCGCGCGCTTGCCATCGCAGCGGCGCTTCCAGGCACGCGAGCGCAGCCAATTGGAGGGCGTTGCCGTGCCTGCCGCTCTGTACGCAGACATTTTGAACCTGGCTTCCTGAGACCGTCCGCACCCGCCAGCGCATGAGCCGAACCGCTGGTTTTCCCCAATACGGAAACCTCCGATTTATAGATATATTTAAAACATATTTCTAAGATACTTTGGTTTCACCTCGAGATCACCTTGTCCGCACCCCATGTCTGACCGCCTCCTGCCCCCTGCACCCCTTCCCACCCCGCGGGGTCCCGTGCGCTGGGCGATTGCCCTGTCCAGCGCATTGCTGCGCTTCGAACGCGGCGCACTCACGGCCTTGATGACGTTGCTGGTGCTGCTCATCCTGCTCAATGTGGTCACGCGCTATTCGGGCATTCCCATTTACTGGATCGATGAAGCGGCGGTATTCACCATGGTGTGGCTGACGTTTGTCGGCGCTTCGGTCATGACACGCCTGCGGATGGACTTTGCCGTGGGCCTGGTGTCGGACCAACTGCCGCCCCGCGGCGCCAAGGCCATGAAGGTGCTCGCCACCTTCGGCGTGCTGGTGTTTGCGCTCGCGCTGGTCTGGATGTGCTGGGTCTGGATGGACCCGCGCGGCATTGCGGCGGCCGGATTCAACGCCAAGGACTACGCCGAAGCGAGCTTCAACTTCATCTACACCGAGCACACGCAGACGCTGGAGTGGCCCACCTGGGTCATTCAGCTGATCCTGCCGATCTTTTCGCTCAGCCTTACCGTGCACGCGATCGCCAACCTGTTCGAAGAGCTCGAGGTTTGCCCCCGCATCGTGCACCCCGGTTTTGATGTGGTCAGCGCCGATGCGGTGAACTGATGTTTCTCTTGCCCAGCCCACCCACGCACCGCTTCCCATGATCACCAGCCTCTTCTTTCTTGCCATCCTGCTGGTGGGCGTGCCCATTGGCATCAGCCTGTGCCTGGCCGGCGTGGTCTTCATTCTCAACTCGGGCAGCACGGTGCTGTTCCAGTCTTTTCCGCTGCAGATGTTCGCCGGGGTGGACAGCTATGGCTTGATTGCCATCCCCTTGTTCATCCTGATCGGCGAAATCATGAACAGCGGCGGCATCACGCGCCGGCTGGTGGACCTGGCCATGGCCTTCATTGGCTCGGTCAAAGGCGGGCTCGCCTACGTGAACATTCTGGCCAACATGATGGTGTCGTCCATCATCGGCTCGGCCACGGCCCAGGTGGCCATCATGTCGCAGGTCATGGTGCCCGAGATGGAGAAACAGGGCTACGACAAAACCTTTGCGGCGGGTCTCACCGTGTATGGCGGCATGCTGGGCCCCATCATTCCGCCCTCGGTGATGTTTGTGGTGTACAGCGTGCTGGCCCAGGTGGCCGTGAGCGACATGCTGATCGCCGGCATCATCCCCGGCGTTTTGCTCACCCTGCTGTTTTTCGTCGTCATCGCCTGCATGGGCTTCTTCTACGACTACCCGCGCAGCGAATACCGCACCTTGCGCCAGCGCGCCCGCACGGCGCTCAGTGCCAGCCCCACGCTGCTGATCCCCATCGTCATCGTCGGCTCCATTCTGGGCGGCTTCGCCAACCCCACAGAAGCCGCGGCCGTCGGCGCTGTCGCAGCGGCGCTGGTGGGGCGTTACGTCACCAAGGAATTCCATTTTGGCCACCTGCCGCGCATCCTGCTGCGCTCGGCCATGTATTCGGCCATCGTGCTGTTTCTGGTGGCGGCTGCGGCGGTGTTTTCGTGGCTGCTGATCTACGGCAAGGTGCCGCAGGCGGTGGCCGCGTGGATCCAGACCGTGGCGCACGACCCAGTCACCTTTTTGCTGCTGACCAACGTCATCCTGCTGGTCATTGGCACGGTGATTGACGGCATTCCCGGACTCATCATGACGGTGCCGATCCTGCTGCCCATCGCCACGGACGTCTACGGCATCGACCCGCGCCACTTTGGCGTGGTGGCGGTAATCAACCTGGTGCTCGGCCTGATGTCGCCGCCCGTGGGCCTGAGCTTTTTTGTGGCATCGGCCGTGACCGGGGCCAAGCCGGGAAAGATGTTCATCGTCACCCTGCCCTTTTTCATCATCAGCTGCGTAGCGCTGGTGGTGCTGTCGCTGTTCCCCAGCCTCTCGCTCGGTTTGATCAAGTAGCGCAATGCCCTGCGCAGCCGCCTTTTCCCACCGCAACCCGTCCCTTTCGGAGAACCCATGAAACCTACCCGTCGCCAGTTCATCCAGACCTCGGCTGCCGCTTTTGCCGCAGCTTCTCCCCTGGTTTTTCCTTCCCTGGTGCGCGCCGATTCGGCCAAGGAGTTCCGCCTCGGCCTGATTACGCCCGCTGGCCACTCCTGGAACCGCGCGGCGCTGCAGTTTGGTGAGGCGCTAAAGAAGGAAACCAACGGCCGCCTGACCGTCACCGTCTTCCACTCGGGCCAGTTGGGCAACGAGTCAGCGATGATGCAGCAGCTGCAATCGGGCGCGCTCGACATGGGCTGGATCCAGGCCGCCGAGCTGGGCTCACGCGTCTCCAGCGTGGCCGCCATCAATGCGCCGTATCTGGTGCGCTCCACCCCCGCAGTCGCCAAGTTGGTCAAAACACCGCAGGCGCTGAAGCTCCTGGAAGTGCTGCCGCGCGAGACCGGCACCATCGGCCTGGGCTGGGGCATCACCGGCATGCGCGCCGTGTTTGCCACCAAGGACATCACCGTGCCCACCGACTTGAAGGGCATGAAGCTGCGCATCAACCCCACACCGGTGTACCGCGACTTCTACCAAATGCTGGGCGCTGCGCCCACGCCCATTCCAACGCCCCAGGTGTTCGACGCCATGAGCAATGGCCAAGTCGATGGCCTGGAAGCCGACATCGAGTTCTCATGGAACCAGCGTTTCGACAAGGTCGCCAAATCGCTGCTGCAGATGAATGCGCTGTTCATGCCCTTCGCGCCATTGGTGTCTGGCCGCATTTGGCAAGGGCTGGACGCGAAGGACAAGGACTTGATCCGCCGCCTGGTAGCGCAATCGCTGGACGCGCAGATCAACGACATCGTGACCACCGAAGCCGGCCTCATCGAGAAGTTCAAGGCCACGTCTATTGCCTTCCACACAGCCGCAGCGTTCAACCCCGATAGCCTCATTGTGGAATTCGACAAGCTCTGGCTGCCCAAGGCACCGCAGATTGCGGAACTGCGCAAGGCAGGGGCCTCGCTGTAAGCACAGCGGTGCGGCCCGGGTGCGTACCATAGTGGCTTACGCACCCCGCCCCGCCTGCTTGTTTGCCCATGACTTCCTCCAACCCTCTTCCCATTCCAGACGCGCAGCCCAAACGGCGTGCTGCCGACGTTGCGTACGACGCGATTGAAAGCATGCTCTCCACCCTGGAGATCGCGCCCGGAAGCCCGGTAGTGGAAGCCGACATTGCTGCGCGAACGCGTCTCGGGCGTACCCCGGTGCGCGAGGCTTTGCTGCGCATGGTGGCCAGCGGCCTGATCGTGCAACAACCGCGCCGTGGCCTGCTGGTCTCCAACATCGACCTGGCCGAGCACCTGGACGTCATTCAGACCCGTCGCACCCTGGAAGGGCTGATTGCCGCCTGCTCAGCACGCCGCGCCACCGCCTTGCAGCGCAAGGACATCGTGCGCTGCGCCGAGCGCATGCTGGAAACGGCTGAGCGTGGCGACCTCGACGACTACATGCGCGCTGACCATGCGCTCGACCTCGTCAACCACCAGGCCAGCCACAACCGCTCGGCCGTGCAATGCGTGGTGCCGCTCATCGTCCAGTGCCGGCGCTTCTGGTACGCCTACCAGCACGAAGGCGACGTGCGCGAAGGCGCGCGCGCCCACATGCATCTGGCAGAAGGCATTGCCACCGGCGACGAAGCCCATGCCGTGGCGGGGGCCAACCAGTTGATGGACTACCTCGAACGCTTTGCGCGGCGCATCATTAACCAGTAGTGCCGTGATTCGTAATTTGTGCGCGGTGCTGTTGCAACACTTTTGATAGCTGCTAACGCTTTACCAGTAAGCGCTAGAGGCCTAAAACACTGAAACTTTTGTGTTTTCGCCGATGGCGTTTACCGCAAACGCCCACTTTCCCCTTTTTCTTTTGTCTTGCCTGAACCTGCCATGACCCAGAACACCTCCCCTCTTTCCACCCTCAAAGACCCCAGCCTCCTCAAGACCGACGCCCTCATCAACGGCCAATGGGTCGCCGGCACCAGCCGCTTCGCCGTCCATGACCCCGCCACCGGCGCCAAGCTCGTGGACG
>ERZ724504.1172-NODE-1172-length-14593-cov-3.921860_pt1 | contig 14593 bp, 17 predicted proteins | sample MGYA00376037_ERZ724504 | MGnify/ENA primary metagenome ERZ724504 (study PRJEB28724, sample SAMN07190888) | wastewater metagenome | isolation source: influent of sewage treatment plant in Hong Hong | place: USA: Christiansburg, Virginia | collected 2016-03-01 ... | reverse complement strand
GGTGGGCGTGTGACGGGACGGCTTTTGGTCAAACACCAGCGTGCGAAGCGTGTCCGCCAGACCAAGCAGACGAGAGGAGTCAGGCAGATAGAGCTCGTTTGGGAAGGACAGCGCAGCTTCGTAGATCGAGAGAGGTTCTTTAGGGGGGTCGATTTGCATCCATGACTCGCGTGCAACCGACAGATTCCATCCAGATGGAAGGAGGGGCGGGCTCGGTGACTTTTGCAGATGCGTGGCCAGCGCTGCCACTGCATCGGCAGACCGCTGAAGCTCCTGCTTGATGTCTTCTGTGTACACAGAATAGGATGCGATCATCGATTCGTTGCAGAGAACATACTCCCGATACGCGGCTCGGACCGTCGGTGGTGTGGATGAGGCAGCGTCTTCTTTGGCCAGCTCATCATGCACAAAATAGACGGCGGCAATCCGCTCCGGATGGGCGAGTGCGTCCTTGCTGCTTATGGCTCGATTGTCAAGATCGACCACAGAGAAGTCCGCCTGCGAGCTCCTGAACACCACGAACCACGCCTCGGGCTTGAGCTTTATCTGGATCAGCTCATCGCCGTAGCGTTCACCCGGCGAACCAAGAAACGTCGCCCAGGGTGCCGGCCAAGCATGTCGTGCTCTTGTAAATGCGCTGGACTGCAGCAGCTTGGCAAACTCATCGCCTTCTTTGGCGCGCAAGCTGAGCCTCTGGCGGAAGTAGGAAGGACCACGTTCCGGAGACTCCGTCCGCGTCAGCAGCACTCGCTTCTGCGCGAGCTGTGCGATCTGGTCCCGCGTCGTCCAAGTATACAGCGTTCGGGCGGCAATCCGTCCCGGCAGGACGACGTACGGCAGTAGCGCCGCAGAGGCGGCACGAGCCGTGTCATTCGGATGGGCAATCGCAGGTTGAGACAGCGTGGGAGGCGGCGGAGCGGCCACAGACTCGGGCGAGCAGAGAAGTTCGCCGAGAAAACAAGAGAGCAGCGCCCCCTTCTCAAGTGAGCGGAAGCAGTCACGTGGCGGACGCGATAACCTGATTCTGTTCACGAACAGTACCCTATCACAGCTGCGCGGGGCGGAGTGCTGGATCTGTTTGGGAACACGATCGCTGGGAGACCTAGACTAGAATGGAAGCTTCTTGGTCATCGTGGTAATGAGAGCCTGCGCGGCGTTCGGCGAAAGGCGCAGCACGAGGTCCATCACATGGTAGTCCAGTCCCACAAGGACTCGCGGTTTGTTTTTGAGGACTCCGTCCAGGCAACGCTTGGCCATCCGTTCGGGGCTGCCAGAGCGACTCCGAAGGAAATGGTCCTCTGCATTTTTCTGAGATTCGCTGATGCTACGACCATTGCGAACGATCTGAGTGGCCACCGCACCAGGAAAGAGGAGCGTCACTCCCACCGAGGTATCTGTCAGTTCGGCGCGTAGGCTTTCGGAAAATGCACGCACAGCCGCTTTGGAACTCGCGTACGCACTCTTTCCAGACACCCCGAGCCACGCGAAGGAGCTGCAGACGTTAACGATGTGTGCTTCGGGCTGGGCCTTCAGCATGGGCAGGAATTCGCGGCAGCCATGCACGACGCCCCAGTAGTTGACACCGAAGAGCCACTCCATATCGGACTGGTTCACGTCCTCGAAGCGGCCCGATATCGAGACGCCTGCGTTGTTGATGAGTAGCTGAGCCTTGCCGTGAACAGCCTCGATCTCGGAAACGATTCGCCGCCAGTCGGCGGGCACCGAGACATCGGCGACATGGGTCGAGACTCGAACTCCGGTGGCGCGAAGCTCCGCCGAAACTGTGTTCACATCCGGGCTCGTGTCGACCAGCGCGACATGACAGTGTCGCGCCACCAGTTCCTTGGCGAGGGCGAGACCAATACCACTGGCTGCTCCAGTGACCACGGCATGCTTGTCAGCGAAGGACCGAATCATGACATCACCTGCTTATGAAGGAGGAGCATACCCGCTCGGAGGTGTCGCTGCGCTGGTAGAGTTCGCGAACGAAGCGCTCCGCCACCTCAGCGCCCCAGGCCAGCGCCTCCGACGCGGAGTCTGCGCGGATGAAGAGAGCACCGCTTTCCTCATCGTCCCAGCCCAGGGCATCGTTATCGCGGAGCTGCAGTGGCGTCTCGTATCCGAATCGAAATAGGAACCGTTGCATCTCGTTCTCGCAGCAAGTTCAAGACGTTGCACACCTTACAGTTACCATGCCCTTCGGCAGCGGAGACGAGTCGCAATTCGGCATTGTTGGCCGGCTGATTTTGCCGAACACGGCACCTCATTGGCAAATCCTGCTGCATCTGGGCTGGAATCCTCTCCCGTACGACGTTGAGCCTCCTGTCTTCGTTGACTTGGCTGCGACCTTCATCGATCCTGGAACGGAGTCGCATGCTGACTCGGCACTTGCCCGGGCAGCCAGCTTGGCGCAATTTTCGCATGGGGACTAGTGGAGCAGGACCGCGTATACGGGGGTCAATCCAGCGATTGGGCCTGTTGACACGAGGGGGGAGACGATGGACGGACAACCTACCGATTCCGAGAGTCGCGCTGAGCCTCTGCCAAACTCAGCGCAACCCACGAATGTGACGGGCCAAGATGCAGCAAGCCGCAAAGATCTGCAGAGCCGTTTCTACGCCGTGAGTCTCACCAAGATCATGGTCCTTGGCTTCTGTTCGCTCGGCATCTATCAATTTTACTGGATGTATCGCCAATGGCGGTCCTACCAAGAGAGCGCTGAGCCCGACCAGGCTGTGCGGGTCAGTCCCACAGGTCGGGCTCTCTTTGCATTCTTCTTTGTTCATGAGCTCTTTCGAAACATCCGAACGGAGGCCCGAGCGGTTGGGCAGACAAGGTCGTTGCCGCGCATCGAAGGTGCCAGCTCTCTGATGGCGACGCTGTGGATCATCTCGTCGATAGTCGTGAGATTCGTTAGCGAGTCAGACCGCTTTTCTAACGCTGCTCATCACGTAGTATCAAGGGCAAGGCCGGGGTTCTTCTGGGGACTCCTGTTCGTCAGCCTTCTGCCCCTCCTGCCGATAATCTCTGCGCAGAAGGAAATCAACCGCACTCATTTGTGCATCAAGCCCACCAATGAGATCGAGCGACGCTACTCGACGGTCGGAGTGCTAACGATCATCGTGGGAACACTCTTTATTGGAGTTACTTCGATTTTCAGCATGCCATCGGTGCAGCGCCATTTTTATCTGCGGAACACCATTGACTCTTGCGTGGGGACCTCGCTCAAGGAGGGCGCGCTAGTCGACGCGGCCTCGGCGCTGTGCGGATGCATGATCCCTGAATTGATGAAGGGCAAGGATCGCGCGACACTTGACGCGCTGAGCCACGAAGAAGAGAAGTGGAAACAGCTCCAACTGGCGGCAGTATCTGCTTGTCAGCAAAGATACACGGGAACGGAATGGCGCCCCCAAGTTCCGAAGCCGAATGCGCCTGTGCTGCGGCGTGACTATCAACTGGCAGGACACTCTGACCCAGAACCGGCAAATCCCAGGGAGGTGGATGCCGAACGGCTCAAGGCCAGTGGAAAGTTCGAGCAAGCGGAGTCCGCGTACAGCCAGATTCTATCGGAACACCCAGATCGGGCCGACGTGGCGTATCAGCTCGCCTGCGCATTAAGCTTGCAGCAGAAATACGAAGCGGCACTGCAGATGCTTGGTCACGCTGTCCATCTTGGATTTGCGCAGTACCCAGCTGCACGTTTTGACGATGAACTCACTGCACTGAACCAGTCCCCACGCTTCACAAAAATGCTCGCAGAGATCCGGGACCGCTACGCGGCAGGGGCACCTCCGGTCGGGACTCCGGTCGTCTTCCTCCCGCCAGCCGCTCGTGATGCCCAGAAGCGTCCGCTCATCCTACTGTTACACGGTTTCGGAGATACCCATGAGAGCTACTTTGAGCAAGCCGAACAGTGGGCAGGAATGGGATTCGTTGCTGTCGCTGTTCCTGGTTCCCTTCCGCTCCGCAGGAATGCTTTTATCTGGTCCCAAGATGATATCGAAACCACTCACGCTCAGCTCCAGGCCATTGTGAGCTCGCCTGTTGTTGCGCGCGAAATCGATCCAAAGCGCGTATTCCTCCTGGGGTTTTCCCAAGGAGCGCTTCATGCCTTTCAGGTAGCAGCGACGCACCCTTCGCAGTACTCAGGCATCATCAGTCTGTCCCCGGGTGGCATGCCGTGGCTGTTTGGGGCGGAGCAATCGAGCATCTCCAAGGGCGCGCAGCTTCGTGCCATCCTGGTTGGTGGAACCGGCGAGCCGAAGGCGCAGCAAGATCTGATTCCGTACCTAGACCGGCTGATGCAGTCCGCAGGATGGTCAACCCTGATCCTTAGCCATGACGGAGCACATCACTTCCCAACGGACTGGGTGGAACGAGTTCCGCATCTGGCTGCATTCCTACTGAGCAGAGAGCCGACGGAGATACATCCAAGCTCATCGGCACCAACAGTGACGCCTAAGCCATTCACTGGCCGCCGTCCGTCGAAGAACTGAGTGACCAGGCTGCGACCAGAATCCTGCGCACACAAATTGTATCTTGGCATCCTCAGCGGAATCTGTGGGTGAATTGGGGTTCTGGGAGAGCGCCGAGGGTGTGATCGAGCGCGATCTCGATGGTGTTGTGCTCTCGGTAGCCCTAGGTGTTGCGGAAGACTACTATGGCTTCATGACTCAGCCCTTAGACGTTGCCGGAGGATATCATGCCTTGGGCGGCAAACCAGTTGAGGATCAGGTTCCGGTGATTGCGTAGCGTTCCGACGAACTTCTTGATCGGATCTAGCCGCGAGCGCATGGCGACCTTGCACCACTGATCTAGGAATCGGGCGGCGACGCTTTTGCGGACGTACTGCCAGAAGCGTTGGAACTCCTCACGGAGGAGGTACTCTCACACGCTGCGGAGGTTGTATCTCAACAGTTCCTTTAGCTTGCTGGCCTGCCGTTCGCTCAGGTTTTCGGTGCGCTTGAGCAGACACCATCTCGCATGCACAAGCAGCGACTCGCTTCCTTCCTGCTCATCTAACATCTGTTGCTGTTTAGCGGATCGAAGCTGCGTGTGGTGCTGCGCGATCGTACGGCCGGCTACAGTCTGCTGCCGCTCTCGACGTTGGATCAGAACTGACATCCGCAGCCATCGCCGATTGGAATCGTGATGGCCATGCCGACGCGGTGGCTAGCAGCGCCGAGGGAGATGACCTAAGCGTGCTGTCCGGCGTCGGAGATGGCAGCTTCCAGACCGTGTAGCATCAGCTTTTCGAGCCGCGCATGATTGAGTTGCAGCCCGCGGATGTAAATGGCGATGGACTGCCCGACCTGATCGGACTCGGCTACTTTCAGGATGCGCCGCCGCGGTCCACGCCGCGCTATCAATCGGTGACTGTGCTGGGTCACCTGCGCTAGTCCGCGTACATCCAGGCCGGATGATTATTAAACAGAGCCGGCGCTTCGCACACCGTTGGTGGCAGCGCGGTGCTTGATGACAAGGACGCGCCAACGTCGGGAGTTCCACCCGCAGGGGCTCCGCCATCCAACTGCTGTTCGCTGGGCGGAGGCGGGTCCGTGTACTCAGTAGGCCTGCCGCCCGTTTTAGGGGCTCCGCCATCCAACTGCTGTTCGCTGGGCGGAGGCGGGTCCGTGTACTCGGTAGGCCCGCCGCCCGTTTTGACGAAGGGCACCGCGTCCTTTACGGTCGAGCGCGCCGACACGCCCTTCGCAAGCCACTCCTGAACTTTGGGCATGGTCCGGCCTGCCACCTTGAGTCCTCCTCCGGTGGCCGCTGAAAAGGTGTTGAGAGCGGCCTCCCCCAGCTCTGAACCGGCTTCCCCGAAATTCCCACGACCCGCTGAATACATGCTGTGTGAAAGGTGGTAACCCGCCTGCGCGGCGTCGGCGAGCCATCCGTTTTTGGTCAGACCCGCCGCATCCAGCGCCAGGCCACCGCCACCGTTCAGAAAGGCGTCACCCTGCTGGAACGTCCGCTCGGCGGCGGGGTTGCCGACAATCCCGTTCGCGAGAGCGGTAAATGGACTAACCACAGATGTGACACCGGCAACGTCTTCGAACCACGACATCTGAGTACCTCCGTGCTGGAGACAGAACCGACGGCAGACGCTGACTCGACTACCTGCGCACGCCGCGTCGCCGTCGATGCTTGCTTAGAAAGCAAGCGTTGTGCCACATCCACCGTGGCGCATCTCTGTCGCTGTGCCGTGAAAATGCACCATCTGCCGATCGCAGCCGGCAGATTCTGCCGGCATCGTCTGCCACGCGGTAGGCCGTGCCGGCCTTCCCGCATCCGTGCCAGGCACCGACCGCGATGACTGCGGTCGCTCCTGACCGCAGATCCGCCCCCTAGGTTGCTTGGGCGTCTTGGGAGTTCTGCTATCATTTGGTGAGCTTCATGCTCAGACAGGCGCAGCAAGGTTCTTTGGCGTCGGATGATGGGAAAGAGGCAGAGAATGCGAAGTGTGATGTTTGTCGTAAGCCTGCTTGAGATCGTGCTTGGTCCCGGCTGCGCGGGGATGGGTCCGACAGCAACGGTATGGCCTACAGGCGTGTGGGGGGACTCCACTAGCAGTGGCTCGAACGCAGGCGGCGACCACAAAGCGACTGTCCTGTGGAGTCGGTCGGCTCCGGTTTGCGTGACCATGGGAGCTGGTTTTGAACCCGACGAGTCAGCTGAGTGTGCGTCGGTCGTTAGAGGACACGCTGCCTGCTGGGAGAGCGGTTATGACTCGGTCCTCCAAGTGGAAATCATTCGATCTGGTGCCGTCATCGACTACCGAGCCAGGTACAACGGAGAGCCAGCGGGCACGGAAACACGCACGGGGAGCACAGTTGGCAGGCTGTGTCGTGGCGCAGTACTCTTTGGTTTGCGTTCGGCACTTATTAAGAGTGGCGTGCAGCCCGCTGTCGCTGTGAAAATGGATGGGCCGGCTACCGAAGAACAACAGGATCGTTGTGGAGCTGCGCTAACGGATGGGCGCATCTTCAAGATTGAGAACCCAAAGGTACTTGCAAGGGTCACTATACTGCGACCTGCATCGGGCGGATCTGGGGGAGATCCGGGTGGCAACTACCTGCAAGTTCGCCTATCCGAGGTAGATGGGTCAGGGATACTTGTTGAAGGAGGTCGCCCAGATTGGGGAGTGGATGCGCTCTGTCAAGACGCCGCAATTCAGGCACTTCGTGGTCAGCTGCAACAAACCATGTCGCGTCAACTACCGAACGCGCTGGGTACTCCTTGAGCCCAAGAGCAGTCCGCCCAAGACCATCTTCGGACTACTGCTGGGCCTGGCCTAATGTCCAAGCCGTCGAGCTTGTCCCCGCACGAGAACGCCGACAAGTGTACTGGATGGAGGCCTCATTATGAGGCTCGGCCCAGATAGAGTGCTTGGCTGTCCATGGTGCCAGCACCCGTTTCGGATCCACACCGTGCTGTCCGGCAGTACCTCCGGGATGGAGGTATGGACCGACGGCTACGCGAGGGCCCCGATGTTACCTGAGCCGCCAGAGGTAGCGCGGTGCATGGGCTGCAAGCGCTACTTCTTTATCCGTGACGCATGTGCTCATGCTGCCGTAACCGAATCGGGACAGACTGCTCACACGGGCCCAGGAGTTCACGCCAGAGAGCTGTCTGAGAGTGCCCTCTACGAGGCCATCCAGGAGGGGTTGGCACGCGATGGCACCGAAGAACTTAAGCTCCGGTTGCTGGCCTGGCGTGCCGGGAATCATCCATTGCGCAGCAACCAGGGAGCAGCTGACCGCTCCTGCGCGATGCTCCTTGCCAAGGTCGGGACTGCCATGGGCACCATCAGCTTTCTGTTCTACATTTTGCACCTGCCGCGCCTGGCTGTGCCCTTCCTTTGCGCGACCCCGCTTGCCCTATTGGGGGCGCTGATCACCATCCATGGTGCCGTTCAGGCTCGGCGAGCAAACGCACATGCGCTTGCAGCTCGGGCCCAGCAGGACAGTCCCTTCTGGCAAAACCTGTATGCCCTTGAAACGCTGCTCACGCCGGACTCTCCGGCGAACCGGCTGCTCAAGGCCGAGGTAGCGAGACAGTGTGGGCGCTTCGATGCTGCGCTCGTTTTACTTCGCGACGAAGTGCCGGACGACTTCCGTCCTGCGGCAGACCTCATCTGGCAACTATCCCAACAGGGGGACAGGCTCCCGCGGCGGCTCCGGGCCATGGCTGACAGTGAGCCTCTTCACATTGTCTCCAGGAGCCGGATCGACGACATTGCACGGTAACATCCCCACCGCCTCCACCTCGAGACGAACACCCCGTTCAGTAACCTGTCGTCGAACAAGGTGTGTCAGCTCGCGATAGATGGTACCCACATGCAAAGGGCCAATCGGCTCGTATTTACAACGCCCAGCGCGGCGATCTCTCAATGGCCAAGACATTGGTGCTCCAGGTGAGACAGCAACGCCGCTGTCCGCAGCCATCGCTCTGCTGCTCGCGTTCATATTGATTCGGAACATGAGATTCCCATCCGAGTCAAGTAGCGGAGCATCCGTAGATCTGGAACCCATCGATTGGCGTCTGATGATTTCGTTGTGCACGTCGTTGACACTCTGTGAGCTCGGACTGCGGCATCAACAATTGGTGCAGACGCTCTGGTCACGCGGCCATGTGGATCACACCTTCGGAGGACAAATTCCCGCCAATCTCGGAATTGCACTGCTGGACCCTGTTTCCAACCGTGCGTTCCTGCTTGTGCTGGCCCCCTTGGTGCTCACTCTGCTCGCAATTCTTCGTCGGCTGGGAATTGTCGTGACCACTCTGCAGAAGGTTTCGACCGCGATGGCTCTGCAACTGCTGGGATGTCTGCTCTTGGTCCGTGCATCCATCTTGGCGACCGATGGAACCACTGTGCATGCTGGCTGGTTTCTCGGCGTGCGGGTACTCACCGCTCTGCCCGGATTCCTCCTGTATCCGCTTGCCCTGTCCCTCTTTGCTCGCGTCATTCCGAGCAATCGATTTGCGACGATGTTCGGTCTGTGGATCGTACTACACGGAATCGTCAATTACCTCACCGTACTGTCCTCCGCTCGCTCTCTTCGCTTCGCGCCTGCCGCTGTGTTCGCAATCCCGACCCTGCTCGTGCTGGGCGGAGTGTGCCTGTGGATTTCGCAGCTGCGGAGGCTACAGCTGGCGTTGCAGTCCGCACAGATCGGCAACCGCTTAGTATAGAATGTCCTCTGCTGTCGTCGATCGGGCTCCGGTGCAGAAGATGATTTCCCTGACAATGGCACTAAAACCGCAGTTGGATCTCTTAACCTCGGCCGCGCAGGTCGGAACTCTGGCCCGCGAAGTGAAGGTGCCAGCCGACCGAGGATTTGGCACCGCTGGATTTTGCTGCCCCGAGAACCCGTAGGAAAGGCATTGTCTTGGGTTTCTTCCTCGACCTTTTCCAGCGCTGGCGAACAAGATTGGGATCGGAGGGGTCGCATCTACAGCAGTCCTGCGCGATTCCTTATCGCCGTTCTGAAAGCGGCTTCGAGTTCTGTCTGATCACCTCAATCCGGTCCGGTCGTTGGGGGTTTCCGAAGGGACTTATCGATCCCGGTGAAACCCCAGAGCAGACCGCACTGAAAGAATCGCACGAGGAAGCAGGCATCAGCGGTCGCATCATGAACCCACCGCTCGGCAGCTACACAGATAGGAAGTGGGGCAGGTCCTTGCATGTCACGGTCTACCTAATGGAAGTCACCCATGCGGAAGTGCTATGGCTTGAGTCCCATGTTCGTCAGCGACGCTTTTGCAGCGTGTCAGAAGCGCATGCGCTCCTCAAGAAGTCGCGCCAACACAAGTTTTTCAAGCGGGCGCTGCAGCGCTTGGCCATTCCAGGATCTTCGTGATTGCCAGCGACCATTAAGCAGTGACGCGAACACTCCTTGCCCTCGCAGAGACGACATCGACTCCCTCCCAATAAGCTGGGACGACTGACCGGCTCTTAAACCGGTCATGTTTCAGGTCCCGTTAGTGGGTTACATGATCGGTTTCGCCGTTCATAATAGGTCTACCGGTTGGGAGAACTGTTGCGAGCCTCGGCAACGGCGGAGGACCTTCAATACCAATCTGTCGGCGATCTGTAGTCTGCGCCACGCACAACCAGTGTCTTGTGCGCTGGCCGTTGACCAGCCAACGTGCCGAGGAGTCTCAGATGGCGACCAAGAATGAGCTTCTCCAGCGGCTTCTTGCCTGCCTGGCGACGATCGTAGTCAGTAGTATTAGGATTTCACGGCAGTAGTGCTCAGAACCCATCACCGGGGTGCTTACGGACCGGAACGATTGGAACTCCCATGCAGTATCGGGCCAGAATCTGTTTCACCACCGCTTTGAGCGACTCGAACACACCCTCTCCTCGGCTGGCAATCGCCTCAAAAACCGGCTCACTGTCTACCCTCAGCTCTCTGATCAAGTCAGGAGTTGGCACCAGCTCGGGCATGTCTTGTTTGTTGAGCTGCAGGGCGCGAGGAACCTCTGCCAGGTTGATTCCGTACCAATCGAGGTGCATCTTCAGCTCCTCAAGTGCGTCGATGTTTGCTTCAAAGCGAGCGGCTTGCGAGTCGGCCACAAAGACAATCCCATCGACATCATTCAGACAATTCCGACGACGCGCATCAATGTAGTTTGCTGCCGGTGGAACAACGAGTCTCAGCCAGGCTTGCTTGCGATCAGGAAGAAGACTCAGGGAGCGCGGCGTGAAGGCGCAAGACAAAGTCCCCGATTCGCCATCCCAAGTAAGATCCCCCAAGCGCACTCTAGACGCAGGTGCTCTGTACTCCGGATCAATGTGACTGATAATGCACTGGGCGTTGGTGGATCTTCCGGCCAGACCCGGCCCATAGTAGACAATCTTAAAGGTCACCCTGCCAGCGATGTCATCGACCCGCGGCATGAAGAATCTCCCTCCCTGTGAATCACTTCCCCAAACAGCGTCTACCTTACGACATGTGAAATCGCGCGCTAACGTCTGGCTCAGGAAAACCAGTTTTCCGTCGCCAACAGTTGGAGCTCCTCATGACTCCGGAAACTCTACCGGAGTGTCTACGATCAACTCAGGTCTTTCGATCTGAATCGGTTGTCCGTAGTCAAAGAAGACTTGTTCCAGCAGCAGCAGCGTCGCTAGCTTTGCAGGCCGGAGTTCGACTCTCGCTGCAGCCAGGAGTCCGGTTTCGGATTCGATCCACAACCAGACGCGAGATGGTGCTACATCGCTTGGGCTGCCCACTGCTGCGCTGAGCTCTGGGAGCAGTACCTCCACAAACTCGAGCAGGACAAACGACTGCTGCTGCTGAGACACCTCCCACGCATGCGCAGTCGTTGCCGTTTGGAGCGGGGACAGGTACGCGTCCAGGCAGAGGCCCAGGTTGGACGCGGTGCGAAACGGCTTGGCAAAGCGTACCCAGAAGCTGGGGTTCTCATAATGCGCGGTTCCGATCGTGATCCAGCGATCAGCGAGAGCAGTCCTTTCTTCTGGATTCCAAAACCAGCGCTCACCGCCAAAGCGATCTGGCAGCACTACGTCTAGGTCCCACTCTGATTGGAGGCCATCACGGACCGAAAATCCCGGCTCAGAAGGATTCCGAACTGTGAGGTGGAGACGGTAGCTGGACACACTCTTCGTAGCCAGCAGACAGCGCTGGAGAGCAGCTATTCCCTGGTTCAGGCTGAATTCGGTTCGCGAGCTCTCGGACTCTGCGAACAGAGCCTGCCGCTCTAGAATCCGACTCTGTTTCTGAGCTGCGCGGAGTAGTTGTGCCATCTGCGAATGATCTGGAAACAGAGCAAGGAATTCCTGTGCCGCGCTGACGGTTCGCTGTGGCTCCTGTCTGAACGCCGCCTCTGCAATGATCTGCAACAGACCGAGTCTTGGGGCTCCACTCACGCGACCCAGTGCATCCACGCAGACCGCGAGCACGCGAGGATGCTGACGCGCGTTGCTCCACAGAGACCACTTGGCTGTCGCTTTGGTCGCCAGGTACACGAGGTCGCTTGCTTCAAGCGGGTTCAGGAGCGCTGTCTGCAAGACCTTGCAGCGCTCCGCATCGACGGCCATTCCATTCATCAGCGCGAGACAATCCAGATCGAACGGGGACTCCAACTTCTGCAGGCTCTCATCACTGCCGATTCCTAGTGCTGCCAGCTTGCCAAGCATCCGTCTGCGACGTTCACCGCCAAACAGAAAGTCAAAGCGGCGGCGTTCAGACAGGAATGCTTCGATTCGTGCACGGATTCGGTCCGGCCAGCTTAGCACCTCGACAATTTCCTCGATGGGTTGCGTCTCTCCGGAAACCAAGAACTCTGCCCATCGCGCATCCAGATCTTCCGCGGTCTGGATCGGTGGCCGTGCTTCAAGAAGTGACTCCGTACAGATCTCGGTCACGAATTTCCGCCCCCACTGCGTGCTCGATTCCGACAGATCGAGCCATCTGGCGCGGACTTCAGGGAAACGCTTGCGGATCAGCCGAAAGAGCCGCTTGTGCAGCTCAAGTTGAGCAGCGTCTTTTTGCTCATGAACCGACGAACTCAGCCAGTAGGAGAGGGCAGTGACCGCCAGGTTCGGAGTCCCTTCGAGATAGAAGGTACCCAAGAGCCTTTCAAAATGTTCCTTGGTCATGTCCACACCAGTTCACTACAGCATCAAATGTCGTTCCGGGTCGAGATAATAGACCATGACCGGGGTCCCTGCCGGTGGATAGTTGTCGTCGTCGAATCGCTTCTTGTCTGTGCAGCCGCTGCCGCGCACCGGCGCTGAATTGGGTGGGGTCACAAGGTAGTCACAGCGAACCAGCGGATCCCCTTCACTCTCTGTCTCCAGTTCGCAACGGGTTAGAACGCCCTGGAGCAAGACTCCCCTTACCGCGAGTTCATCGAGCAACTTCACCCGTCGAAAGGAATTCAGCACGGACGTTGCGCCACCCCAGGCCGCTCCGATGAGGAAGAGTAACGGAATGAGGACTCCGACTAGCCCGTTCGTGCTTCCCTCAACAGGCTCATTGATCGATGGATCTCTGCGGCTGTAGCGAACCTGTAGTGTGGAGCCAACCGGATGAGCGGAAAAGCATGACAACGCAACCGACGCCTGAGTAGTGACCATCTCTTTGCCAGGCTCAATCAGAAGTTCATAGGAGAGATGGTACGTCACGTCTTCTCCCAACTCGGTCCAGGCGCGAACCACTCGCGCTTCGGCCGTTGAGACTTCGGCAGATCTGAGCTTCACATAGGCGTATGTGCGGGGAATGAAAAGCACCGCGAACGAGATCCAAAACACGATGCCAATCACCAGCCCGAGTACCTCCATGCCACTCCAGCGCTCTTGGGCAAGGTTCTTCGTCTGACCATTGACCAACGCCACATTCCGCGGATTCGCCAGAAACAGCTTGCCGTCCATCTTTGCCCCTCCACCGAAATCGAAGTCGACCGGATGCATCAGACTTCGATTGAGCATCTCGCAAGGTCCGTGCCGACGATTGGCATGGGCCGCCCCCTCAGGAAAGACTGAGCCCCCCCCCAATCCGGCTGACTCTGCCGGCTGATTCTGCCGTCCCCCTGGCAAGCGCCGCGCGAGGTCTGGAAAACGCACGGTTCATCGACGACGTCGGTAACCCACAGCATCTGGAACGCCTGTTGCTAACCTTGGGGGGAGACGTGGCGAAGGCACGGCGCGCCGACCACAATCCCAAAAGAGATCCGCAAGATCCGGATTTCTCGATGAGAAGGCGGAAGCGCGCGATATGATCCGTCAAAGTGGGAGTGCCACTCCGGGGGACAGACATGATGCTTCGTACAAAAGGGCTTCCTCAACTGGTCCTATTGATGATGTTGTCCGTGGTGCGAACCGGTTCCGCGCAAACTGCGGCTGTCGGGCCGGCCGCGCTGGCGCATCAGTGTCTGCGCGGGGACACCGTGGAGTGGTGTCGACTGGCATTGCCTGCCTGCAAACAGTATGTCGAGTCTAGGGCACAGAGCCCCGCCGCCAATCCACAGGAACCAGAAGACGACAAAATCTGGAACCAGATGGCAGGCTGTGAACTCAAGCTGGGCCAGTATGCCGATGCCGCGCAGCACTACGAACAGACCCTGAAGCTTAGACAGAAGCAATATCCGGGCGCCCACGTCCTGCTGGCGTCTGTCCACCACGACTTGGGCACGGCGTACTCCGCCCAAGAGAAGTACGCTGAGGCTGAGGCTCAGTTCCGCCGTGCGCTTTCGATGCGACAACATCTGCTGGGCGCCGAACACGCGGACACGCAGGCATCCCTTCGGGCGATGGGCCGCTCTCTATACCTGCAAGAAAAACATAGCGAAGCAGCCCCGGTCTTCGAGCAGATTCGGAACATCACCGAGAGGCTGTTTGGGTCCGACGATCTCCGAACAGCCACTGCACTCCGAGAAGTGGGGATGGTCTGGAGCAACATCGAAGGAAAGCGAATAGATGCCCAGCGAGTTCTCCGCCGAGCGCTCATGATCCAGAAAGTCAAGCTCGGGACCGAACATATGGATTTGGTAGAAACCATGCGCGCCCTTGCCCACAATCTTGAGAATACATCGCAAGATTCCGAGGCAGAATCACTCTATC
>ERZ724504.1170-NODE-1170-length-14609-cov-5.798475_pt1 | contig 14609 bp, 15 predicted proteins | sample MGYA00376037_ERZ724504 | MGnify/ENA primary metagenome ERZ724504 (study PRJEB28724, sample SAMN07190888) | wastewater metagenome | isolation source: influent of sewage treatment plant in Hong Hong | place: USA: Christiansburg, Virginia | collected 2016-03-01 ... | reverse complement strand
CGAAAGCACCCCAATCAAGACTTCATTCAAGTGGACACCACAAATATCTTATTCATCTGTGGCGGTGCGTTTGATGGTCTTGACAAGGTGATCGCCCATCGTTCACAAAAAGGTGGGATGGGCTTCAATGCCGCAGTGCATAAAAAAGAAGAGAAAAGCGTTGGAGAACTGCTCTCAGAAGTTGAAACAGAAGATTTGATCAAGTTTGGTTTGATTCCTGAGTTGATCGGTCGTTTGCCCGTATTGGCCAAACTTGGCAACCTTGACGAAGATGCTTTGGTCAACATATTGACACAACCCAAGAACGCCTTGGTGAAGCAATATGGCGCCCTGTTTGACATGGAAGATGTTGAGCTGGAAATCACCAACAACGCTTTGATTGCCATCGCTAAAAAAGCATTGGAACGTAAAACAGGGGCACGTGGCCTGCGCGCCATCGTTGAAGAAACTTTGCTGGACACCATGTTCAAACTGCCTTCTCGGAAGGACATTGCCAAAGTCATCGTGGATGAAGCCACGGTCTCAGATCGACAACCACCACAATTGATTCCAGTTGAGGCGGCCAGCAGTCATAAAAAAGCAACACCGCTGCATTCTCTGGCTTCTTAAGTAAAAGCAAGCAAAAGAAAACAAGCACCAATTATTGACCATCATGATGGTCAATAATTAAATGATTAAAACGAAACAGGCAAACTTTTCAAGTTTGCCTGTTGTTTTTTTGGCGGCTAAAATAGCGGCCAAAGGTGCACCTTTTTGGGCAAGGTGCTCTGCGGTGAACGTGTCACTCGCTGGGTCATGCGTTAAGTTTGGACAACAGAAAAAATCATATTTTTTGATAAAAAATTTATGAAATCAACCTCAATCGACAACAGAAGTTGCGCCCTTGTAAACAACACGCCCAAATAGCCGCAGCACACAAACAAGGTAAATCAAAAAGATCATCGCACAACACATCCTGATCATTTGAACCCATTTGAACGATTGTGACTACATTGGGTGAATTCATTGTACCCTTTTTCATTCGATGCGCAAGTGTTTTTTGTTTTTAAATTTCATAGACTTAAGTTAAATTTTATTTTTCACAGCTTTACTTTACAACAGTAAAAAATAAGATACAATGTTTTTTTACCAAAAAAAGGACACCTCATGCGCTCAGGCAATCCCACCCTTTCTGATGAGACCTTCAAACAGCAGGCCGGTATCACAGGCGAACGAATGACTTTGAATGGCACGGTCAATAAAACAGGCATTCTGTTGTTTATTGCCGTTGTTTGTGCTGCCCTGCCTTGGCGTTTGCTGATGCAACAAAGTTCAATGGCCTCAATGATGATGCCAATGGCCATCGGCGCCGCTGTGATTGGTTTTATTCTAGCACTCATCATTTCATTCAAAGCACATACAGCTCCTTACCTTGCACCAGCGTATGCAGCAGCTGAGGGTGTGTTTTTAGGTGCCATTTCAGCCGTTTTTGAAATGCGTTACCCTGGTATTGTGCTGCAAGCCATGGCTTTGACTTTTGGAACGTTAGGCTGCCTGCTGTTGGCCTATAAAAGCGGTTTAATTCGGGCTTCTGAAAATTTTAAACTGGGTATTGTTGCGGCCACAGGTGCAGTCGCTGTGCTCTATTTGGTTAATTTTGTCATGTCATTTTTTGGCAGCGGCATGGGGTTCATCAGTGCACCCACCCCGATTGGCATTGGGTTCAGCGTGATTGTCGTTGCAATTGCGGCCTTGAACCTGGTATTGGACTTTGATTTTATCGAACGCGGTGTAAATAATGGCAGTCCAAAATACATGGAGTGGTATGGGGCTTTTGGTTTGGTTGTGACATTGGTTTGGCTGTACCTAGAAATCCTGCGGTTGTTGTCTAAGCTGCGTGACCGATAAAAAAAAGCGCTCAATTCATTGAGCGCTTTTTTTGGTTTCCTCAAATCGGTGAATTGCCTATCAAATTTCTATATTTCTGACCCAAGGCATCGCAAAAGGACTTGCTTTTGCAATGTCAATCAATCATTGGGCTTCTGGAAACACGAACACTTCCACTCGACGATTTTGCGCTCGCCCTGCTTCAGTTGCATTGTCAGCAATGGGTTGAGTTGAGCCACGACCATAGGAGGTCATGCGTGCGCTTGATGTGCCACTGGTCACCAAAAAGTCTCGCACACTGTTGGCGCGCGCCAATGACAATGCCTGATTGGCATCGGCATAACCTGAATTGTCGGTATGACCGACAATCACCACGCGACTGTTTGGCGTTTGATTGATGACTTGAGCCACATTGGTCAAAGTGGGCACAAAAGTGCTGCGAATGGCAGCACTACCCGAGTTGAAAGACACATCGCCTGCAAGGTTGATTTTCAGAGAGCCATCGGCCATTTTGGTGACATTCGCACCCGTGCCATTCAAAATAGAACCGATTTGGCTGACTTGTTGATCAATGCGTTGACCATAATTATTGCCAATCACCCCACCCAATACCCCACCCAGCGCTGCACCAATCAGTGCACCTTCATTTTTCTTACCATTTTTTGAAACAGCGGCGCCAATGACACCACCCAAAGCCGCACCAGTGCCTGCACCGATGGTGGTGTTTCGATTCATACCGCCAATGCCGTTAAACGGCTCGGTGCTGCCAATCGCTGTGCCCACAGGGGTGTTTAAACCGTTGTTGCTCACGCAACCCGCCAGCACTGCCACTGCGATGAGGGCAACACTGCTTTTTTTGAGTAAAAACGAATTCATGGTCTTTCCTTTCAAAGGTCTTGTTCAGGTGGGCCGCATGCCCGTGCACAGTGTAATGCTCAAGCTTTAGATTTGGTGCACACAATGCACCAACTATTTTTACAAAGCTAAAACCTCAAACTGCCGTACAATAATGCTTTACTGTGCATGTGCACCCGATATTCAAAAACCAGTGCATCAGCGAGTTGAAATGCTGACGACATAAGCGGTTTATCTTTGTAAAGAATCCACCATGCTCTACAATTGGTTGAAAATTTTTCATATTGTCTTTGTGATGTCTTGGTTTGCAGGTCTTTTTTACTTGCCACGCATCTTTGTCAATTTGGCTCAAGAATCAGATGCGCCTTCTCAACATCGCCTGCTGTTGATGGCAGCACGTTTGTATCGCTTCATGCACATCCTTGCCATTCCAGCGATTGGACTTGGGTTGGCGCTGTGGTTGGGCATTGGCTTTCGAGGGGGCTGGTTGCACATCAAGTTGATGCTGGTGCTTGTTGCCGTGGCTTATCATGTGTATTGCGGCAAGCTGCTGAAAGACTTCAACCTCAATCGCAACACCCACAGCCATTTTTGGTTTCGCTGGTTCAATGAAATCCCAGTGATTTTGATGTTGCTCATTACAGCACTGGTGGTGATCAAACCCTTCTCTGCTTAATTGACTTCCATTTCATATAACCCTTCAATGGGATTTACCCCCATCACCCCCATTGCCCATACGCTGGGCGGTGTCTTTTTACCGGATTAAAAAACATGTCGTTGTCCTTTTTCGCACCTTGCCCCCGTGGTTTAGAACCCTTATTGGTTCAAGAACTCCAGCAAATCAATGCCCTGCACATCAAACTCACCCACGGTGGTGTGGCTTTTGCAGGTGATCTGGCATTGATGTACCGTGCCAATTTACATTCACGCATCGCATCGCGCATTTTACTCAAGCTCAACCAAGGCGGCTACCGCAATGAAGACGACATCTACAACCTCGCTTCGCGCACACCATGGAGCAGCTATTTCACACCCGATCACTCAATCAAAGTTGAGGTCAATGCGATCAAGTCACCATTGCGCAGTTTAGAATTCATCACGTTACGCATCAAAGATGCGGTCTGCGACTACTTCCGTGACTTAATGGATCGCCGCCCAAGTGTTGACACGGCCACACCCGATGTGCGCATTTATGCCTTCATCACTGAATTCGATTGCACGCTTTACCTCGACACATCAGGTGAGGCTTTATTCAAGCGCGGCTGGCGTGAAGACAAAGGCCGCGCACCTTTACGTGAAAACTTAGCGGCTGGCTTGATCATGTTGTCGGGCTGGAAACCGACCCAACCTTTATTTGACCCGATGTGCGGCAGTGGCACCATCATCATCGAAGCGGGCTTGATGGCCGCCAACATCCCCCCAGGTTGGCAACGTCATTTTGCATTCGAGCAATACCACGGTTTTGATAAAACGTTATGGCAAAAGGTTTTGAATGATGTGAAAATTGATAAAACACCACGTGCCATCTACGCTTCAGACATCAGTGCCTATGCTGTTAAAGACATCGAGCACAATCTGGGTCGCAGCGGTTTGCCTTTCTCAGTCGCTTTTGAACAACAAAATGTTCTTGATGCCATGCCACCAGGTAAAGACGGTGTGTTGGTCTGTAACCCACCTTATGGCGAACGGATTGATGTCACCACTTCTGAAGAATACGCCGTATTCTTCAAACAATGGGCCGATCACCTCAAAGCCAATTTTGCGGGTTGGAACGCTTACATCTTAACCTCAGATCGTGACACCCCCAAATACATGCGCTTATCGCCAACCAAGAAGACCCCCTTATACAATGGCGCATTGGATTGCCGCTTGTTTGAATTTAAAATGGTTCAAGGCAGCGCACGTAAAGAAAAACCAGCTGAATAAATGGGTCGCACCTCTCATCATGAGCTTGCATGACCCACAAAAAAGCACTGCGATCCGCAGTGCTTTTTTTCACATCAAAAAACGATCCATAGAGATCCATATACCATCGTTTACAGTGCAAATTTACGACCAATGCCAATACCGAACACCCAAGGATTGACCTTTAAAGTACCCAACGCAGTGCCACCCAAGCTGGCTTTGGTGCGGATACCGATGTATTTCACATCAGCATTGATGAAATATTTATCGGTCACCATGACGTCTGCACCGACCTGAGCCGCCAAACCAAAGCTGTTTTTCTTGATGGAGACCGCACTGCCACCCACATTCAAGTCATTGTTGTAAAAACGGCTGTAGTTCACACCCGCACCAACGTAAGGGCGAATTTTAGCATCGGGCGCAAAATGATATTGCACGGTCAATGTGGGTGGCAACACACTGACTTTACCCAAATTACCCAAATCGCTCGACAACGAATGACGGGATGTACCCAAAATCAACTCAGCACCAATATTCTTTGTGACCATGTAAGTGAAATCCAACTCTGGTACCACTTGTGTGCTTAAATCAGAATGAATGCTCGACAACACATTGGTGCTGCTGACATCGGGGCTCACCGCAATCGCACGTGCACGCACGATTAAATCGCCCTGATCCGCCATTGCAGGTGATGAGCAAATTGACAAAACAGACAAACCAGCAAGCAACATTTTTTTCATAATAAACTCCGAAATATTTTCATTTTAAAGAGGCAGGGGAAACAAAATCATGGCTCAAATGCATGCACACCCATCTTTTGTGTGTCAGAGAAGCCCGCCTAAAACCTTATTCTCTACATGGTTATTGTGCGCTTAAACAAACACTTGTGCTTATTATTTTTTAAACTATTTTTATTATATTAAACCAACATTTTAACAAACTGTAGTAATTTAAACTGTTTTATTTAGTATTTTAATAACATATTAAAACACTCGGGTATTTTCATGGGAAAATATGCACCCGCAACATCTACATTCACCTGATCAGCCAACTGTCATAAAAATCAACAGAATATCAAATGCTGCATGGCATTAAAAAAGCATGGCTTACAGCCATGCTTTTGAATTGTGGTCTCTTCAATTTTGAACCGTTTCGATCAACGCACCTGCCACCAAGCCAAATCGGGCACCAAATGCAAATCAACGCCATAAGCTGCACTTAAAAACTCCGCTTGCATCACCTCATCAATCAACCCTGCGGCAATCACTTCCGCTGCTCCTGTTGCATTTTTTTGAATCAAAAGCACATGGGTTGCAAATTGCGACACTTGATTGAGGTCATGCACCGCCGCCACAACCGCACAAGGTGCATCATGCAACTGCTTCAGCAACACCGCCTGCCACGACAAATCCTGTGCTGCCAATGGCTCATCCAATAACCACAACTGTGTCAAAGCCGTGGTGCGAGCGGCACTCATGGCCCACGTCAAACGCTGCCGTTCCCCACCAGACAGGGTATGCACCCAATGTTGGGCAAGGTGATGCAAACCGTAACACGTCAACACACGGTCAATGCACGCATCATCCGCCTCTTGCGCCACACTGGTCAATGCCTGTACAACCGTTAAAGTAAATGGCTCATCGTAATGCTGCGGCACCCACACCCGAAGTGCGGCCTGTTCACGGGCAGACAGGGCATTCAATGGGCTCCCCGCCAGAAACACCTGTGACGTCATTTTGGCATCAATGCCCAACAATGCATGCAACACGCTGGTTTTTCCTGTGCCGTTTGCCCCCAAAATCACCCAATGCTCACCTGCTCGAACCGTCCAATCAAACGGTGCTAAAACAGTGCGAGCACCATGTTGAATGGACAACTGGCGAGCCTCGACAATCACAGCACTTGTTTTTGTGCTCATGCACTGGCCCCCTCTCGCGCACGCACAATAAGCCGCCATGCCAAAAAGGGGGCGCCAATCAACACCGTGAACAAGCCCACAGGCAGCTGTGTCGGCGCAAACAAAGTGCGTGCAATGGCATCCGCCACCACCAGTAAAATCCCACCCCACAAGGCACACAACGGCAACACCATGCGCATGTTCGAGCCAAAATAACGCCCGCCCAACGACTTCACCACATGTGGAATGATCAAACCAACAAACCCGATCGCCCCCGCCTCCATCACCGCCAATGCAGTCGCCACGCCTGCCAACAGCAACAGTTGCCAACGCAATCGCGTCACATCAACCCCAATGCTGTGTGCCATCACCGCCCCACGCATCAGCGCCGCCATCGGTCGAGCCACGGTCAAAGCACACAACAGCACCAACCACATGCCACACCACGCCACATAATGAGAGCCAGCACCAGCCAAATCACCCATCATCCAAAACAAAGCACTGCGCACATTGCGATCAGGCAAAATCAATAAAATCCCACTCACCGCTGCCGTCAACAACGAAGCCAACACAATGCCCAAGAGCAACAAAACAGTCACATCGCCTTCAAGCCGTGAATAGCGTCGCATCACCATCAGCATCAAGCCCAAAGCAGACAACGCCCCAAACAAAGCCAAGCCTTGTAGCAACAACCACGATCCGCCCAACAACATCCCAAGCAACACGCAAAATGACGCACCCGAAGCCGCCCCAAGCATGTACGGTTCCGCCAAGGGATTGCGCAACAACACTTGCAACATCAAACCCGACATCGCCAACAAACCACCCACACCGAAAGCCGCCAACACCCGCGGCAGGCGCAATTGCCAAAACACATCATGAGACAACTCAGCCGTCCCACTGACCACACCCAGCGCAAGCACAGCAACAGACAACGCAATTGACACGAGCACAACCACCCGCCCGCGCGAGCGCACAAAGGTCATCAAGGGTTGTACATTGCTGTTGATCATGCCAGAACCATTATTCATTATGTATAGTGCTCCAAAAGTAAAACCTACTTTTGCCAGCTTGATGTTAAAATTTTGGGCGAAACGTCACGCAACGCCAAGAAAAAATAAAGGCGAGCCAACGCTCACCCATTTTACCGCCGATAAACTGCACACAACGCATCGCCCAACACACTTTTTTTGCGTTCATTTCACCCATACTCGAGGTGTGATCTGCACGCCATCATTGAAACCAACAATCCATTCAAAACATCGAATCATTTAAAAACTTCATCATCACCAACAACAGACAGAACTATGCACTTTTGCGTGCAAAACGTTGGTAAACCAAATAAGCCAATGCGCCACTTTGCAATAAAAACAGCACCTGAGAAAACCCATGCAACTGTGCAAAAAAGGCCTCAGCCTGTGCGTTAGGCAACAGCACCTTCAACGCCGCCATTTTGGGTGCCAGACCCACGTATTGAATCAACACCACAAACACCAATCCGACCACACACCACAACTCACGCTGATGCAACAATTGTTTCGCACAACGCACGCGCAGATCAAGCAAAATCAACGCTGCACAGGCCAAAGCCAGCACATTCAAAGCCATAAACACCTGCCCTGCCGCATCACCCGCCACCTCACGGGGAAAATGCGCGAACAACGCGGGGGCAAACACGTAACCGGCCGCCCATGTGGCACCAGCCCACAGCACAAGCGCGAAATCAGACAGCACACTTAAAAACAAGATGCGTTTGGGCAACGTGGACGACAGTGTGTTCGTGTTGTTCTTTAATGGATTCACAAGGGCACTCAATCAAAATTTAAACGCGGGCGATTAAGGAAATGCATGGTAAAAACCGTAAACAACTCAGTGGGCTCTCCCTGCTCTGGGTTCTGCCAGCTTGGATTTTACTTGTGTTTTATCTCTAGATTTCCTTGGGAAAAAACACCCACTCAAGCACAGCAAAATAGGCTTTTACTTTTCCATGCTTCTTTAAATGTACAACACCTCAATGATTTCATATTCACGTTTGCCTGATGGGGCTTGAAACTCAACCACATCTTCCGCATACTTGCCAATCAAGGCACGCGCAATCGGTGAGCTGATGGAAATTTTGTTCAACTTGATGTCCGCTTCATCGTCACCAACGATTTGGTAACGCACTTCCGCGCTGTTGTCCAAATCCTCAAGCACCACCGTCGAGCCAAACACCACTCGGCCTTCGGCATCCAATGTTGATGGATCAATGATTTGGCAATTGGACAATTTGGACTCAAGTTCCAAAATGCGGCCTTCGACAAACGCCTGTTTTTCTTTTGCCGCATCGTAATCTGCATTTTCTGATAAATCGCCTTGCGCACGTGCTTCTGCAATCGCGTTGATGACCCACGGGCGCTGCACAGATTTCAAATCATGCAATTCATCTTTAAGCAATTGTGCGCCATAGGTGGTAATTGGAATCGCTGCCATGTTTATCCTTCTCAAACTATAAAAACCGATGTGATATCGTTCATCGCAAAGTAAAAACCACCTTGCGTTGGTTAAAAAATAATGCTCTAAAAAAAGCACCGCAGCCCTAAGGGGTTGCGGTGTTTATATGCCGTATTGTACACAATTTTTTATTTTTTGCTCAAATTCTTGCATTGATTTCTTGTGCGAGCTGTTCGATTGACGTGGGGCTCAACGTTTAGGGCTGACGGTATTCCGCCGATGGCCACAATGGAATGCCACCGCGCGGCGTGAAACGCCCTTCAACCTTAATCCATTTGGGTTGCAATAACGAGACCAAATCATTGCAAATGCGGCAAATGCACGACTCATGAAACTCACCATGCATTCGAAATGAACCCAGATACAGTTTTAATGACTTCGACTCCACGCACCACTCGTTGGGCTGCATGTCGATCACAATGGTCGCAAAATCAGGCTGACCTGTGACAGGGCACAGGCTTGTAAACTCTGGACACACCATGTTCAGCGTGCCCGTGACACCATTTGGATTGATGCTCGATTGAACAAATGGATTTGGAAAACGTTCGAGCAATGAGGCATCGGGCTCATCATAACGGTAATCGGTTTTTTTATTGCCCAATGATTGTAAATTGGCGTGAAGTTCCATGCTGTTAACATCCTTAAAAAACTTAAAATTCAAAACGTATATCCAACTTATATTTAAACGCTCAAAGCCTCAAAAAGCACTCAATGGCATGCTCATCGAATGCCCGTCAGCTTATGCGTTTGCAAAGACATCTGCCACTGCGGATGCGCCATACAATACTTGATGCAGGCAGCCGTGTTGCTCTGCTGCGCCGCACTGTCCATCGGCTGCAAATAAAAATGCTCAAAATCAAGTGCAGCAAATGATTCAGGCAAAGCATTGAGCTGTGGATACACCAATTTCAACTCCTGCCCACAGGTTTGTGCCAATGCATTTGAACCTTTCGGGCTGATGCACAACCAATCAATGCCAGCGGGTGCAGGCAATGTGCCATTGCTTTCCACACCCACCTCAAAACCCACGGCATGCATGGCCACAATCAACGCATCATCCAACTGCAACAATGGCTCTCCACCAGTGAAAACCACATAAGGGATCCCACCCTTGCCCTGCCATGTATCGGCAATGCACTGCGCCAATTCCTCAGCGGTGGTGAATTTGCCCCCATCCTCATTCACGCCAATAAAATCCGTATCGCAAAAGGTGCATTGCGCCGTCGCTCGGTCTTGCTCTCGTCCACTCCATAAATTACACCCTGCAAAACGACAAAACACAGCGGCACGACCCGCTTGCGCACCTTCGCCTTGCAAAGTATAAAAAATTTCTTTCACCGTGTACATTAAACATCCCCTTGCACAAACACAGCCGCACCATGGCATTCATTTTTAAACACATCCACACGTGACAATTCAGGCAAAGCATCGCGCAACTGAGTGGCCATCCAAGCCGCCAAAGTCGCGCAGTCATACTCCGTCAAACCCGCAATCGTGTCCAAAGCATAGTGATCAAGCTGATTGTAAATCGGTTTGAACACCGCTTTCACATCCGCAAAATCACGCAACCAACCCGCCTGTGGATCAAGTGCTGCACCCTGTAAATACAAGCGCGCCAAATAACTGTGTCCTGTGTAACGCCCAGCGCCATCAAATGGCTGAGCCGCCTCAAAACGCACCTCTTTCCAAATCGTAAAACCCTTGGCATCACGGCGCGAACCCGCAGTTGACGTTTCAAACACCTCAACCGAATGCAAAGGCACAACAGACTTCAAACGCTGCCACACCCATTCAGTCAAATGCTCACTGGTCGGATTCTCTAAACCTTTGATGTGATTGAGGTGGCTGTGGTGCAATTCCGCATGCACCTGTTGCCACGCCTTAGCCAACCGCTCAGGCGCACATGAGTGAGCGTCCACAAACAATTTAACCTTAAAACCGTGACCATGCAAACGCCCACATTGGTGCCCTTCAGGCACATTGGGAAGAAAATGTGCCGCTGAAAACTCGGATGTCAACCAACGAACAACCATCGCCCCTTCACAACGCACACCCACATTCGGCGCAGAGCGCAACTCAACGGACACCTCACGATCATGTCCCCCATCACCCAGATGGGACAGCTGCGATTGCAACGCCACACTGACATACTGCGCCAACGTCACATCACTTGGCTCAATGAAAAAATCATTCAAATCACGCATGTGCCATACCGCGCACACCGATGCCAACGCCTGCTCCAGTTCACTCAACGGTGCATCGCTGGTCGCCGTCACCCAAAAACTGTGCCCATGGCGTTCAGAAGCACCCAAACGCCGCGCCGCCTCAAAACCCATGCCCGCAATAAACCTCTGTTTCAACATATCATTCATGGCGCACTCAACACAAAGTCAACTGAGCATCATCATGCACCACAGCATCAACAGCACACGCACTCGCCAACGTCCGAACCACCAAAGGATCCGCCACACCCGCCTGAGCAAACCCCTGCGCACGCAAAATACACGCAGCGCACTCACCACATGGCGGCACCGCACCGTTATAGCACGTATGGCTCAAAGCCAGCGCATCCATCGCACCCACCGCCTGCGCCAACCTCACCGTCTCCGCCTTACTCATGAACATCAAAGGCGTGTGCAAGGTCACACGGCTGTCCATGCCCAAACGCAAAGCCAGTTCCAAAGATTTAAGGGTATTTTCACGGCAATCGGGATAACCCGAATAATCCGTCTGCGCCACGCCCGTCACCACATGAGCGAGGCCTTTTTGATATGCAAAAGCCGCTGCAAAAGTAAGAAAAATAAGATTACGCCCAGGCACAAATGTATTCGGCAATGCCGCATCATCGTCCGCACGCACACCCGACTCAGGCGCAATGTCATCGGTCAACGCATTGCCACCCATCGCCGCAAACGTATCAATCGGCAAAACCGTCTGCTGTACACCCGCCAACGCCGCAATCTTTTGAGCCGAATCCAGCTCCACCCGATGCCGTTGACCATAATCAAAAGTCAGCGCCTGCACGTTTTCACGCCCCCAGCGCGCCACCGCCCAATACAGGCAAGTGGTTGAATCCTGACCACCCGACAGCACGACCAGCGCACCCGAGGCAACACCACCTGCACCGCAGGCGGTTAAATTTAAATTGTCCATCATGTCCTCGAAAACAGTCGAAGTTAAAAAATCACGCCGCCGCTCAAGTGATCGCGAGGCGTATTGGGGACGAATTATACGCTAAATCAACGCACAACGAAAAAACACGTGATGAACACGCATCAAAATAAGGATTAAGAAAAGAGGTTGGATTGGTTGGATTTGAAAGCATTCAATCATTCAAATGAATGCGCACACCCACTCAACGGTTGTGCCAAGCCAATTTCATCGCAAAACCAATCAAACTCAAACCAGCCAAGCGTTTAGCCACAACCTGCGCAGATAAAAAACCTTTCAACTTCGCAGCCACCCAATTGCCCGCCAACACCAAAATCAATTCATATAAAAAACACAACACCGTCACATGCAGCATCATGACGCCCAAAGTCAACGTACTTGAGTCATGGTTCAAAAACAACGGAAAAAACGACACAAAAAACAACATGACTTTAGGATTGGTCAAACTCACCCACATCGCCTGCCGCGCATACATCCAAGCAGATGTTCGCCTAAATTCAACCTCAGCCGCCACCGATCTCGAAGAACGCAGCAACCCCAAGCCCATCCACAGCAAATACGCCACACCAAACCACTGCAACGCCTGAAACAACAAAGGATTCGTCTGCATCACCGCCGCCAAACCCAATGCAGCACCCAACATCCACACCGCATCACCCGCCAATGTACCCAACACAGCCCCCATGCCCGCACCGATGCCGTGACGCGCCGTCGCATTCAAAATCGCCAACGTCCCCGCGCCTGGTATCAATTGAAACACAATCACCGCAGCGATAAAGCTGCCATAGTTTTGAATACCGAACATGACCCATCCTTATATCAAACGATCAAACCAGACACATACAACTAGCGCGCTTCATCAATCCAAGCCTGCTGAATCGCCTCCAACACCTTTTCGCCCCCGCGAGCGTGGTCATCGTCAAAATCAGGCAAATCCACCACCCAATTGTGCAAATCGGTAAAACGCACGGTCGTTGGATCCACATCAGGATGGGTTTCGTACAACTCAATTGCGATGTCTAACACGTCAGACCATTTCATATCAATCCTTTTTCAATTCACGTCAATTTATGAGGCTGCATACCCGCTGGTTCTTGGAGATGTGGATGGCTTTGGTGTCCCTTGAACGGAGAAGCCACAACAAACAATCCACCACCCCCGTGTAAACGGAAGTCCAGTGATTTGAGCCATGCCCAAACCATGCTTAATCCGTCATTCCCGCGCAGGCGGGAATCCAGAGGGGCGCAAAATGCACCCCATTTATAACAGCTTAAATCTGTCAACAAACATATGCATGAGACCAAATGACAGTATAAGGGCAATTACAAGACATCCAACACCAAAAGGAACACAGCCATGTATGCAAACGTATTTTACTTAAACCACTCGCCATTTAAAAACACATTCAACCGCATTTTAAAGATTATTTTCAAAAAATGCCCTTAAATCGCGCGCCGTCTCACTCGGTGCCTCAACCATCGGCACATGCCCAACCTGCTCATACACCACGACTTTTTGCGCATGAAGGTATTGCTGCATCACATTCACCGCATCCACACTGATGATGCGATCCTCTTTGCCCCACACAATCATTACGGGCGCTTTAATCTGCGGCACCCCATCAATCCACGGCTCTCGAAAACCAATAGAATCATCGCGGGTGATCCCTTTTAAAACACGACAATACACCGCACGGTTAGGGATTTTTTTTGCAATCGAGCCCTCACGCAAAAATAGCGGCACTTTGATTCTTTTGTAACACGTCAACGCCTCCACCCGACCCAAATCCTCAATCTTTTCAGGAATCAAAGCACGACGCTTCTCCTTCATACCCACATCCACCTGCCCACTGAACCCATTGTGAACGGGCATGCTGCCCGCACTGTCGATGAACGTCACGGTCTTGGTCATGTCAGGGTACAACACAGCAAAACTCTCAGCAATCAAACCACCCATCGAATTGCCCACCACATGTACAGGTTGAACAATGCCCAACTGATTGAGCAATACGCTTAAACGCCGCGCCTGCGCCATCACCGCATAATCGCCCTCCAACGGCTTATCACTCGCACCATGCCCGAGCAAATCCACCGCAATCAAACGGTAATCACGGGTCAACTTCGGCGCAACCATCAACCAATTCTCTTTTTCACCCGTAAACCCATGCACAAACAAAACAACGGGCTGATCCGCCCGTTGATTGTCAAAATACGCCATCGTCTGCCCTTCGATCAGCGCGGTGCAACCCTTTAAATGCGCCAACCGAGCCAACAACGACACCACCCCCTCATATGCTGCAATTTTTTGCTCAGGCCGTGCCATGCCAAATGCACCGCGCACACACAACAAGCCTAACCTCAATGCAGCTTTCATAGAGTCCTTTAAAAATCGTGTGACATTAAAAAAGGTCATCATATCACCT
>ERZ724504.1169-NODE-1169-length-14617-cov-3.908460_pt1 | contig 14617 bp, 14 predicted proteins | sample MGYA00376037_ERZ724504 | MGnify/ENA primary metagenome ERZ724504 (study PRJEB28724, sample SAMN07190888) | wastewater metagenome | isolation source: influent of sewage treatment plant in Hong Hong | place: USA: Christiansburg, Virginia | collected 2016-03-01 ... | reverse complement strand
TCCGCGCCTAAGCCTCTCGGAGATCACACCATGAGTCACGCCACCACCGCCCCGATTTCTGTCTTCTCGGCCCCGGCTCGTCCAGCACCTGTGGTTTCAACGGTTGCAGCCGCACCTACTTTGGCAACGACCTCACAAGAGATCGCCCCAGCCGGGTTGCTGCTGCGCAGCCTGCAAACGCTGCGCAACATTGTGCTGGGATTGATCTTGCCGGCATTGATGTTTGGGCTGTGGTGGCTGACGGCCGAACGCCACTGGGTGGCCGAGCAAATCTTGCCCGCCCCTGCCGTGGTCTGGGACTCGCTGCGCGAAGTCCTGGCCAGCGGCGAGCTGCTCGACCACGTTCAGTTCAGCGCCAAGCGCGTGCTCTGGAGCTTGCTGATCGGCGGCGGTGCAGGCGTGCTGCTGGGCTTGGGCATGGGCTTGTCGCTCAGCGTCAAGGCTTACCTGTTCCCCACGTTTGATGCACTGGCCCAACTGCCGGTGCTGGGCTGGATTCCGCTGCTCATCATCTTTGTCGGCATTGAAGAGGCGCTCAAAGTCAGCGCCGTGTCGATTGCAGTGCTGGTGCCGGTGACGCTCGCCACTTATGGCGGCATCGTCAACATCCCGCCCGCTTTGCTTGAAGTGGGCCGGGTCTACCAATTCAGCACGGTGCAGACCGTGATCCGCATCGTCTTGCCCGCCGCCGCGCCCAGCCTGTTCACCGGTCTGCGCCAAGGGGTGATGCAAGCGTGGCTGTCGGTGATCTTTGTGGAGCTGCTGTCTTCCAGCGAAGGGCTGGGCTTCTTCATGGCCTACAGCCGCTCGCTCAGCCAAATCGACATGGTGATCGTCGCCATGCTGGCCATCGGCGTGGTGGGTATTGCCATTGAGCTGAGCCTGCGCCTGATCGAGTCGCGCCTGCAAGGCTGGCGTCGTCGCGCTTTTTGATAGTTCTGACTGGAGTCACACGCATGTCCACCCCATCGACGACCTCCCGTCCTGACCTGCGCGGCTTGGTTCTGCCCGCCGCCCTCTTGCTGCTGTGGTTCACCGCCACCAGCCAAGGCTGGGTTAACACCAAACTCATCGTGCCCCCAGCGGGCGTGGTGACCGTCGGCCTGAAAGAGCTGGCCAACCCTGATTTCTACTGGGGCATTTTTCAGAGCCTGTGGCGTGACCTGCTCGGCTTTGGCCTGGGCGGAGCCATCGGCATTGCCGTGGGCTTGCTGCTGGGCGTGTCGCCCTTGGCTGACAAGCTGCTGGGCCCGACCTTCCACACCGCACGCCAAATCTCGCTGTTTGCTTGGCTGCCGCTGCTGTCGGCGCTGGTGGGCACGGGCGATGCGTCCAAGGTGATTTTCATCAGCTTCTCGGCCTTTTATCCGGTGGTGCTGGGCACGCTGGAAGGCGTGCAGGGCGTGACCAAGGCTCACTTGGAAGTGGCCAAGGTCTACGGCTTCACCCGCCGCCAAGTGCTGCTGCGCCTGATCTGGCCTTCGGCCTCGCCGCAAATTTTGGGCGGGCTGCGACTGGGCCTGATCTACGCCTGGCTGGCCACCATCGGGGCCGAATACCTGCTGGTCAACGACGGCGTGGGCATCGGCAGCACGGTGTTCAAGGGCCGCATGGCCTTCAACATTGAGCTGATTTTGTTTGGCCTGTTGGTGATCGGCCTGTTTGGCAACGTCTTCAACCGCGCCGCCGCCTATGCCGAGCAGTACCTGCTGCGCTGGCGTGCCCCGGCCAGCCATTGATCGGCCATTCATCGGCTGAGTCGCTTCCTCTCTGTCCCACCGCCACCCCCACCCAAAAGAGGTTCCCCATGCCCCACGCAGGCACCATCCACATTCAAAACCTGAGCAAGCAGTACGACGTGAAAGGCCAGCCCCTGAAGGTGCTGGAGAACATTTCGCTGTCGATCAAGCCGGGCGAGTTCATCAGCATCGTCGGCTCCAGCGGCTGCGGCAAGTCCACCTTGCTGCGCCTGTTGATCGGGCTGGAAAGCGGCTACCAAGGCCAGTTGCTGCTGGACGGCAAGCCCATCCAAGGCACCAGTCTGGATCGCGGCATCGTCTTTCAAGAACACCGCTTGTTCCCCTGGCTGACGGTGGAGCAAAACGTGGCCCTGGGCCTGCTCAACGCCCCCGGCACGCAAGCGTCCAAGGACAAGAGCGTGCAAGAGCACATCGTGCTGGTGGGCCTCAAAGGCTTTGAAAAGGCCCATCCCTACCAACTGTCGGGCGGCATGTCGCAGCGCGTGGCCATTGCCCGCGCCTTGGTCAACCGCCCCGAAGTGCTGCTGCTGGACGAGCCCTTTGGCGCGCTGGACGCGCTGACCCGCAGCCGCTTGCAGCAAGAGCTGCAACGCATCTGGCAGGCCGAAGGCATCACCGCCATCTTGGTCACGCACGATGTCGAAGAAGCCGTCTACCTGGGCGACCGGGTGGTGGTGATGCAGCCGCGCCCAGGCCGCATCAAGCGCATCGTCGATGTGCCCCTGGCCCGCCCGCGCCTGCACACCGACCCCGACTTTGCCGCCATCAAAGACGACGTGCTCAGCGAATTCAGCCACGAGATCAACCACGCCACCGTGGCCGAACGGCTGGAGCGCTCGGCCCAGCCGCTGGCCGCTTGATCCGCCCTGACCCACTCCGATTTCTGCAACCACCCTAAAAAGAGAACTTCATCATGCAATTGCGTCACGCTTTGATCGCCTTGACCCTGGCCGCCACCAGTTCCCTGCTGTGGGCGCAAGAAGCCGCCCCTGCGGCCCCAGCCGCCGCCGCTGCCGACAAGCCCTACGTCGCCCCGCCTTGGATCTACAAGACCAAGCAACTGGACAAAGCGCAGGTGGATGCCCTGCTGGCTCACCCCAAAAAGCTGTTCATCATCGACCTGCGCCGCCCGGATGAGCTGGTCAAGTACGGCAGCTTTGCCACCTACCAAAACGTGCAACTGAGCGAACTGCCCAAGCTGCTGGACTACATCCCCAAGGATCGCACCATCCTGACCGTCTCCAACCGCGCCCACCGCGCCGGGGCCGCAGGCGACTTGCTGACCAGCAAGGGCTACAAGGTGGCCGGTGCCACCGGCAGCGAGGACTACCGCGAAGCCGGCGGCACCATCATCAAGCTCGCTCCGCCCGCGCCCAAGCAGCCCTGAGCGTTGGCTTCATCGCTCCTGCGCCCCCGCCCTTTTTGAAAGCCTGACCCATCATGAATCCGTCGGTCTCCTTGCCATCCCCCTCGGGCACCAGCGCCACTGCGGCGGCGGCAGCCCCGTCCACCCCCGTCAATCCCGCTCGCATCCGGCTGTGGGATGCGCCGCTGCGCCTGTTCCACTGGTCGCTGGTGGCGGCGGTGGGCACGCTCATCGTCACCGGCAAGTTGGGCGGGGCTTGGATGCCGGTGCATGGCTACGCAGGTCGGGCGGTGGTGGGCTTGGTGGTGTTTCGGCTGGTGTGGGGCGTGGTGGGTTCGGCCCCGGCGCGCTTTGCCAGCTTCTGGCCCACGCCGGGGCGCATTGCCGCCTACCTGCGCGGCCAGTGGCAAGGCGTGGGGCACAACCCGCTGGGCGCGCTGTCGGTGTTGGCGCTGCTGACGCTGCTGGCACTGCAAGCGAGCACGGGCTTGTTTGGCAATGACGACATCGCCTACACCGGGCCGCTGGCCGACTTGGTCAGCACCGATTTCAGCGAACAAATTACCCACTGGCACCAGCGGCTGGCCAACGTGCTGTACGTGCTGCTGGGCCTGCATGTGGCGGCCATCGCTTTTTACAAGCTGGTCAAAAAGCACGACTTGCTGCGGCCGATGGTGACGGGCTGGAAGCAAGTCCCCGCACCCATCACCCCGCCGCGTAGCGCCCCGCGCTGGGCACTGCCTGTCGCCGCCGTGCTGGCAGCGGTGGCGGTCTACGCCAGCGGTGCGCCTTGGGTGCGCCAAGCTGAAGCAGCGCCTGCTGCTGCCGCTCCGGCGGATCGCCCCACCCCGGCACCAGCAGCCGCCAAGGGCGCAAGCCCCAGTTGGTGACTGCCGCACTGCGCACCGGCTTCAGCTCCCTCGGCATCGCGGCCATCAAGCAAGCCGTGGCGCTTGAGCAAGGTGCGCAGCACATTGCGGGTGATACCCAAGGTGCGCGCCGTGCGCACTTGGTTGCTGCCCTCGTGGGCAAATGCGGTGTGTACCAGCGCCCCTTCCACCTGATCCAACAAACCTTCATGCCCCTCGTGCAACAACTGCTGCCATGCGGCCAACAACTGCACCAGGGCGGGTAAGCCGTCGGCTGTATGAGCACCAGCGTCACCGCGCGGTGCGTTGACCGCGCCGGTCAATTCCGCACCCAACATACCCATACCACCCAGCAACAGCGGGCCGCTCCCAGCCGGTGCGCTGGTCGGGGCGGGTGCGGTCAGCGGCACCAGCTTGATGTCGGCCACGTCGATCACCTGCTCGCGGCAGACGATCAACGCGTAATGGATCACGTTCTCCAGCTCGCGGATGTTGCCTGGCCAGCTGTAGTCGGTCAGCGCGGTTTGGGCGGCGTCGCTCAGCGCCACTTCGGTCAGATGCAGACGGCTGCTGTAGACGGCGATGAAGTGCCGGGCCAGCGGCAAGATGTCAGCGCGGCGCTCGCGCAGCGGCGGCAGGCGCAGCGTGGCCACGCTCAGGCGGTAGTACAGGTCGGCGCGAAAGTGCTGTGCCTCGACTGCGCGAACCAAGTCGATGTTGGTGGCCGCCACCAGCCGCACGTCCAACGCAATGCCCCGGCGTGAACCCAAGCGCACCACTTGGCGCTCTTGCAGCACGCGCAAGAGCTTGACTTGCAGCGCCATCGGCAAATCGCCGATTTCGTCCAGAAACAGCGTTCCGCCATTGGCCGCCTCAAACCAACCGGCCCGCGCTTGCGACGCGCCAGTAAAAGCGCCAGCCTCGTGGCCGAACAGTTCGGCGTCAATCAAGCTCTCGCTGAACGCGCCGCAGTTGACCGCCACAAACGGCCCATTGCGCCCACTCACGGCATGGACGTGGCGGGCAATCAGCTCCTTGCCGGTGCCGGTCTCGCCGATCACCAGCACGGTGGCTTCGCTGCGGGCGATGCGCTCCACATCGTGCAACAGGTGCAGCGAAGCAGGGTCATGAAACACCAGCGCCTTGGCCCGAATGGACAAAGGTGCAGATGAGGATTCGGGCAAAGTCAGCAATCGCTCCACGGTCAGCACGTCCTACAAATGACCGCCCTCTTCAGGCGGACAGATCAAAACACCCAGCATAAAGGGCTAACCCTGAGAACTAAAGTTCCTTTTTCAAGGGTCGATATACCCACAACATGTAATGACTCTGGGGCCATTCAATCTTCGGCTTTCTGGCCTGATCAGCCTGCATCCAGCGCTTGCAGCACCACATCACGCGTCAAAGTGGGCACAAAGTTTTCGATGAAGCCGTAGGCAAAGCCGGGGAGCCAGTGGTTGCGGCGCAGGCCCAGGCGGGTCAGGTTGATTTGGAACAGATGGCCCACGTCGATGGCGCGCAGGTGGTGGTCGCGCTCTTCGTCAATGGCAATCGAGGCGACGATGCCCACGCCCATTTCCAACTGAACATAGGTCTTAATCACGTCGGCATCCATCGCTGTCAGCACCACTTCGGGCTGCAAACCGGCGGCGGCAAAGGCATCGTCGATGTGCGAGCGCCCGGTGTAGCCGACCTCGTAGGTGATGATGGGGAACTTGGCCAAATCGGCCAGCGTGATGGGCTGGGGCAGCGCCAGCAGCGGGTGATCGGGCGGCACCACCACGCTGTGGCTCCAGCGGTAGCAGGGCAAGGTGACGAGTTGGTCGTATTCGGCCAGGGCTTCGGTGGCGACGCCAATGTCGGCTTCACCGTCCAGCAGCATCTGCGCGACTTGCTTGGGCGAGCCCTGGTGCAGGTGCAGCGTGACGCGCGGGTAGCGCAGCCTGAAGTCCTTGACCACATGCGGCAGCGCATAGCGGGCTTGCGAGTGGGTGGCGGCGATGGACAAGCGCCCTTCTTCGCGGCCTTGCAGCTCCTGCCCGGCGCGGCGCAAGCTGTCGGCATCGAGCAGCACGCGCTGGATGATGGGCATCAGCGCTTGGCCTGCCGAGGTCAGGCCCAGCAGCCGCTTGCCCGAGCGCACAAACAATTCGACGCCCAGCTCCTCTTCCAGCTCGCGCACTTGGCGGCTGACGCCGGGTTGCGAGGTGTGCAGCACGGCGGCCACTTCGGTCAGGTTGAAGCCGCAGCGTTCAGCCTCGCGCACAGAACGCAGTTGTTGAAAGTTCATAGATATAAATACTGAGCCCCACACCTCGGGCACCCTGTTGGAACAGGGGGCGCAAGGGGTGGGGCCTATCAGTTGAGTTGAGCTTTATTTCTTGGTGTAGATCTGGTCGAAGCTTGCGCCATCAGCAAAGTGATCTTTCGCGGCTTTTGTCCAACCGCCAAAGCCTTGGTCGATAGTGAACAGGTTCAACTTGGGGAACTGCTTGGCGTACTTGGCTTGGTACTTGGGCGAGGTCGGGCGGTAGAAGTTCTTGCCGATGATGTCTTGGCCTTCGTCGGTGTAGAGGTACTCCAGGTACGCCTGCGCCACGGCGCGGGTGCCCTTCTTGTCCACGTTCTTGTCCACGATGGTCACTGCGGGCTCGGCCAACACGCTGATGCTGGGGTAGACCACGTCGAACTTGGTGCTGAATTCTTTTTCCAGCAAGTAGGCTTCGTTTTCCCAAGCGATCAGCACGTCACCTTGGTTGCGCTGGGCGAAGGTGATGGTGGAGCCGCGTGCGCCGGTGTCCAAAATTGGCACGTTGTCGTACAGCTTCTTGACGAATTCCTTGGCTTTGGCTTCGCTGCCGTACTTGCGTTTGGCAAATTCCCACGCTGCAAGATAGTTCCAGCGCGCACCGCCCGAAGTCTTGGGGTTGGGCGTGATGACCTTGATGCCGGGCTTGATCAAATCGTCCCAGTCTTTGATGCCCTTGGGGTTGCCTTCACGCACGGCCAAGATGATGGTCGAGGTGTAGGGCGAGCTGTTGTGCGGCAGGCGCTTTTGCCAGTCTTTGGGCACCAAGTTGCCGTTTTCGTGCAGCGCGTCGGTGTCGCCGCCCAGGCCCAAGGTGGCCACATCTGCGTCCAAGCCGTCAATGATGGAGCGCGCTTGCTTGCCCGAGCCGCCGTGCGACTGCTTGACGGTCACGTCTTGGCCGGTCTTGGCTTTCCAGTACTTGGCGAAGGCAGCGTTGAATTCAACGTAGAGCTCGCGGGTCGGGTCGTAAGAGACGTTCAGCAGCTCAACCGGCTTGGCCGCTTGAGCGTGTACAACGCCCACTCCAGCGCTAAGCGCAGCAGCTGCAACCAGCAAACGAGTGGCTTGACGACGAGTAGTCATGGTGTTCTTCCTTCAAATCTTGTAGCGATGCCCGCATGATCCGACGAAAGAAACAAAACTGGAACGAATAAAAATTCAGTTACTAACTACTTAAACATCTAACTCACTTCTTCTGGATGGATTCCCAGTCCCGAATCGTTTGCTTGATGCGGTTTCGCAAGTTGACGTGGCCCACGCTGAAGGTTTTGAGCAGCCGCTGTTTGAGCTCATCGCTGGGCAGTGGCGCGGCCTCAGCTTTGAGCTGGTCAATCAGGGGCATGACGGTTTGGAAGCTTTTGGACTCCAGCGCCAAAGCCAGCATGCTGACGCCGCGTTCGGTGCGGTCTTGCACATTGGCACCGTGCTCAATCATGTGCTTGACCAAGCTGTCTTTGCCGTGCTGGCAGGCCCAATGGAATGGCACCAAACCGCCTTCCAGTTTGGCGCTGTAATGGGCACCGGGCGCAAAGGCTTCGGGTGCCAGCGGCCAGCCCGAGGCTTTGATCATTTGCTGGAGTCGCCAAGCGGCCTGCGGGGTCATGGGTGAGTCAGGAGAGGACATGGTTCGATCTGTTGGTTCAACGGCCTAGCGCCTGTGCGCCGTAAGGGCAATGGCCGGGGCGCGGCCCGACTTGGGGATGCAGGCGACAAGTGTTAGGCCGCAGCGCGTAGACGGTGCAGCGGCGGGTGCGCGCATCTAAAAACTGGCAATCACCACTGGCGCGCCGAGCCAGCGTGAAGATGCTGTTTTTGAAGTTGAAGTGCTCAATCAACCCGGCTTTGCTCAGGCGCTTGGCGATTTGCTTGGGCTCTTCGTGTTCGGCCTCGAAGGCATCGACCAGTTGCAGGCGCACCAAATCTGGCAATTTGACTTCAACGGGCATGGTGCAGCAGTTGGCGGCGCAGGTGTCACACAGGCCGTTGCGGTACCGGGTCCACGTTTCGGGGCGGTCTACGTCAACAAAACGAACTGAAGTCTTCACGGTGGAACTTTGGCGGCAAAGACGAAGGGGCAAAAAAAAGTCCCACTTGTATGAAACAAGTGGGACTTCGTTTGGAGCGGGATAAGAGGCTCGAACTCTCGACCTATACCTTGGCAAGGTATCGCTCTACCAACTGAGCTAATCCCGCATATTTGGTGGCCTGGGACGGAATCGAACCATCGACACGCGGATTTTCAATCCGCTGCTCTACCAACTGAGCTACCGGGCCGGTAGACACGAATTATAGCACTATAAAAATGTCTTCCGCCACCTCAAGCACTGTTTTGACGTTTTCCGCGTGACAAATCAATGCCAAGTTGCTTGAGCTTGCGGTACAAGTGCGTGCGTTCCAAGCCGGTTTTTTCAGCCACGCGGGTCATGGAGCCGTTTTCTTGGGCGAGATGAAACTCGAAATAAGCCTTCTCGAATTCGTCGCGGGCCTCACGCAAAGGCAGGCTCAGATCGAAACTTTGGCGGCCCGGCGTTGGCAGCTCAGGCGGCGTGGTGAGTAAGCCTACGCCACCCGTCATGCTGGACTCCACCGTCAGTTCCGCAGCAGCAGGAGCCGTCGGCAAGCTGTTGAGCGACTTGCGATGCAGGTCACGCGCCAAGCCTTGCTCCACCGCCTTAAGCAGCTTTTGCAAGGTGATCGGCTTTTCCAGAAACGACTGCGCGCCGATGCGCGTGGCTTCGACTGCGGTGTCCACCGTGGCATGACCGCTCATCATGATCACGGGCATGGTCAACAAACCGCTGGAAGCCCATTCTTTGAGCAGCGTCACGCCGTCGGTGTCGGGCATCCAGATGTCAAGCAGCACCAAGTCTGGCCGATCACGCAGCCGCGCCGCACGAGCTTGCGCGGCGTTTTCGGCCAATTCGACATTGTGGCCTTCGTCATTGAGAATTTCGGACAGCAAATCACGAATGCCCAGTTCATCGTCGACCACCAATATATTTGCCATGATTGCTGCGTTAATCCCGTGGGTGTGACCGCTGGGCCGACTAGCTGGCCCGCGTGTTGTCCATAGCGAATGATAACGAGACTTGCGCACCACTGACCACGCCGTCGGCGATACGGTTGGAGATGTCAACGCGCGCGCCGTGTTCGTCGGCAATTTTCTTCACCACCGCCAGCCCCAAGCCGGTGCCTTTGGTCTTGGTGGTGACGTAAGGCTCGAAAGCGCGCTTCAAGATGTGATCGGGAAAGCCCGGCCCGTGGTCAAGCACGCTCAGTCGCACGCGGCCTGAGCTGTCATTCCATTGGGTACGGATGATGATGGGCAGCGCGAGACTCGCACCAGCGCTGCGGGCAACGCCCTCGCCTGCGTCTTGGGCGTTTTGCAGCAGGTTGTGAATCACTTGCCGCAGTTGCTGGGCATCGCCGCGCACCAGCGGGCAAGCGAGATCGAGCTCCGTTTGGATATAGCCCGCGCTGCTGGCATGGGCCTCGGTGCCTTCGCCGCCATACAGTTGCAGCACGTCTTGCACCAGCGCGTTCAAGTCCAGAGGCTTTAAATCAGCGGCGGGCAGGCGGGCGTAGTCGCGGAACTCGTTGACCAGCCGCTTCATGGCATCAACCTGATCGACGATGGTTTTGACTGATTTGGTCAACATGGCCTGCTCAGGCGGCGGCAGCTTGCCGGTGAGCTTCATTTCCAGCCGCTCAGCCGACAGTTGAATCGGCGTGAGCGGGTTTTTGATTTCATGCGCCAGCCGACGCGCCACTTCGCCCCAAGCTTGCGCCCGCTGCGCCGAGACGATTTCAGAGATGTCGTCAAACACCAAGAGCCGTGTGGCATCGGGCAGCAGCGCGCCACGCGCCACCAAGGTGATGGCGTCGTGCGGCAGCCCTTGCGTGAGCGCGTGCGAGGGATGCAGCGCAAACGACTGCTGCCAGTGATCCAAGCCGTGCTGGTGCTGCTCGCCCTCAAAGGCGGCGAACTCGGCTTGCACGCTGGTGGCAAAACTGTCCAGACCAGGAATATCCGCCAGCGCTTGGCCTTGGTGCAGCGTCAGCGGCGTGCGCAAAATGCGCGTCGCGCCGGGGTTAGAGGACAACACGACCCACTGCGCGTCCAGCACGATCACGCCCGCCGTCAGGTTATCGAGGATGGTTTGCAGGCTGGAGCGGGCTTCATCAAGCTGCGTCATGCTGCGCTCGACAGCACCGCGCGCGTCAGCGAGTTGCTGCGTCATGTCGGCAAAAGATCGCGTCAGGCCACGCAATTCGTCTTTGCCTTGCATCACGGGTTTGGGGCTGAGGTCGCCAGCCGCCACTTGGCGCACGCCTTCGGCCATCAGCAGCAAGGGGCGCGCCAGTTGGTTGCCCAGCACCACGGCCAGCAGCACCGCGCCCAACACCGCCAAAAACAAGCACAGCGTGAGCGTGCCGATGTACATGCGCCGCAAGCCTTCGCGGCCCAAGGCACGTTCTTGGTACTCGCGGTAAGCCTCTTGCACCGCGACTGCATTGGCGACCAACGCAGTGGGCAAAACTTGCGTCACCTGCAAATAGCGCGGTTCAGCCAACAAGCCGATGTTGGGCGTGGACACCACGGCCAGCGCCACGATGCGCGCTTGACTGCTTGCGCCAGTCGCGGCTTCATCCAAACCCAGCACTTGGGTTTGCAACCGCTGGCTGCGCACCGTGCGCAATTGCTGAAAACTGGGGCGCGCAGGGTTGATTTGGAAGCGCGACTTGCCCGCGCTGGCCACCAGCGTGCCCGTGGGGCTCCACAAGATCACATCGCTGGCATCAAGTTGGTCGCGCAAGCGCTCTAAGGCCAAACCCGCCGCCGCATCCGAGGTGCCCGACAACTGATTGGCCGCTGTGCGGGTTTTATTGCCCAAGTCGTTGGCCAAGGCATCGAAGGTGGCGCGCCCCAAGTTCAACCCGGCGTTGAGCGCGCCTTCCACCTTCACATCAAACCAGCTCTCAATCGAGCGCGACACGAACTGGTACGACACCACGTAAATCAGCACGCCCGGCGCAAAGCCGACCAGCGCAAACACCGCCGCCAGCTTGAGCAGCAAGCGGCTGCCAAATTTGCCGCGCCTGAGCCGCGACAGCATTTGAAACACCGCCCACACAATCACGCCGACCAGCGCGGTGGCAACCACCACGTTCAGCACGAAGAGGCGCACGTAATTGCGCTCGTACAGCTCGCGGTTGTTGGTGGCCTCGATCAGCAAGAACAGCAAAAACACGCCCAAGACCACCAACGCGATCAAGCCCCAACCCAACACCCAGCGCACCAAACGGGCGGAGATATTGCGGTAAGCGGCGCTGGCTGTTGCTGTGGCGCTCACTTGCCAGACTCAGAGCGGATGCGCAGCTTGCGCGAGGCGACCAAATTCCAGTCGGACTGCCCCACCACGCCCATTTGGAAAGGCCGGGGCAGCTGCGACACATCGAGCCGGAAACGAAAATCCACGGTGTGCTTGGACTCCGTATCCAGCACATTGCTGTCGGCAATTTTCCATTGGCTCAGGCGCTGCACGGCTTGCAAAGCCTCGGACAAACTGTCGAAGTGCTGGCTGATGCTCACGCCCAAACCCGTGTTGGTCAGCGGCTCGCTGGACTGGTTCAAGCGCCAGCGCCGCGTCAAAGGCTGGTAGGCCAGACGCAGATAACGGCGACGGCTGGCCATGCTGCGGTCTGACCAGTACCAACGCTCTTGCAGCACGTCAGCTTCGGCGACAAAAAACAGCGCCAAGCCTTTGGAAAGCGCATCTTCCACGCTGGGCGGCAGTTCCAGCCGCATTTGCGCGCTGAGGTAGACACCGTCATCGGTGCGTTCGGCGCGCAGTTGGGTGATCTCCAGCGGCGCGCCCTCGGCATGAGCTTGAGCGGGCAGCAGCAGCGCCCCAACCAGCGCCCACGCCCACGTCAACGCCACCCAACACCGCACCCAAGCGTCAGCGCGCTGATTGCGGCGGACGTGGGTCAAGGTGGGCTTAAGCGGCGCGTTTTTCCAACAGGGCGTAGAAGAATCCGTCATGGTCACCTGATGGATTGTCTGAGACTGCGCCATGCAGCGTGGTTTGTTGGGGTATCAAATGCCCTGGCGAGGCGCGCAATAGCGCATCGGTGTGGCGCGCAAGAAACGCTTGCACCTGCGCGCTGCCTTCTGCGCGGAACACCGAGCACGTGCAATACAGCAATCGACCGCCCGGTTGCAGCAACGGCCACAGCGTGCGCAGCAGCCGCGCTTGGATTTCGGCAAGCTGGGCGATGTCGGTTTCGCGGCGCAACCAGCGCACGTCCGGGTGGCGGCGCACGATGCCCGAGGCGGTGCAGGGCGCATCCAGCAAGATCGCGTCAAAGGGCTGGCCGTCCCACCATGCGGCGGTTTGAGCGGCATCAGCGGCCAGCACTTGGGCGCTGGCTTGCACACGTTCTAGGTTCTGGCGGATGCGCTCGCAGCGCACGGGGTCAATGTCCAGCGCCGTGACGTGCGCGTTCGGGGCCAGCTCCAACAGATGCGCGGTTTTGCCACCGGGCGCGGCGCAAGCGTCCAAGATGCGCAGCGGGCGCTGGGCGGGCTGGGGCAAATCGGCCAACAGCAGTGGCGCGACCAGTTGCGCGCCCGCGTCTTGCACCGACACCGCACCGTCAGCGAAACCGGGAATCTCTTGCACCGGCGTGGGTCGGGCCAGCACCACACCGGTCTGCCCCAAAGCGCTGGCGGCGATGCCCGCATCGGCCAAGGTGCGCAGGTAATCAGGCACGGTGGAACGCTGCGCATTCACCCGCAGCGCCATCGGCGGCGGCACGGCGCTGGCGCGCAAGATGGCCTCCCAGTGCTGCGGATGGTCGTTTTTCAAGCGCTGAATCCACCAGCGCGGATGGTTCCACTGCGCCACCGCGTCGCGCTCGGTCACGGCCAGCAGCGCCTCGCGTTCCCGCAAAAATCGCCGCAAACAGGCGTTGATGAAGGTGGCTTGGGGACGGGTTTCGGGCTGGCGCTTGGCCGCTTCCACCGCTTGATCGACCAAGGTAAAGGCTTCGTAGGGCGCATCTTCGGCGCGCCAAATCAAGGCCAGCGCCACGCACAGCAGCGCTTCAGCGGACTCGGGCGGGGCGCGGCGCGCCAGTTGCTGGCGCAGCGCCTGCGCCCGGCCCAGCACGCGCAGCACATGAAACGACAGCGCCTGCACGCCAGGACGCAGTTCGCGCGGGATGCGCTCCAGCACAGCGGTCAGCGAGCGACCTGCGCGCACCTCGCTCAGCACTTGCGCGGTGGCTTGCAACTGCCGCCACAAAGGAATTTGCACAGGAGTCAAAGGGGTCTCCAAAACCATGAAAAAAGCCCAAAGTCAGCCGAGGCCAAACTTTGGGCACTTGCCCCACCCGCTGCAAAGCCGGTGGAGTCTCAGAGGCACGCAGGCCGCTTAGTCAGCAGACACGTCGTCGGTGCCCACTTCGGTCAAGTCGTGCGACTCGGCCAGTTCGGCAGCTTCGGCTTCGGCGATGGCGCGGCGCTCGGCGTCGTCCATTTCGTCCTTGGCTTTGCGCGCTTGGTGGTAAGCCAAGCCGGTACCGGCAGGAATCAAGCGACCGACGATCACGTTTTCCTTCAGGCCGCGCAGCTCGTCCTTCTTGCCCATGATGGCCGCTTCGGTCAGCACGCGGGTGGTTTCCTGGAAGGAAGCCGCCGAGATGAACGAGTCGGTCGACAACGAGGCCTTGGTGATACCCAGCAACAAGTTGCTGAAGGTCGAGGGGATCTTGCCCTCGCGCTGCAAGGCTTCGTTCGTGTTGAGCATTTCGGAGCGCTCGACTTGCTCGCCGCCGATGTAGCTGGAATCGCCCGGGTTTTCGACCACAACGCGACGCAGCATCTGGCGCACGATCACTTCAATGTGCTTGTCGTTGATCTTCACGCCTTGCAAGCGGTACACGTCTTGCACTTCGTCGACGATGTAGCGAGCCAACTCTTCCACACCCAGCAAACGCAGGATGTCTTGCGGGTCGGCGGGGCCGTCCACCACGGACTCGCCCTTGTTCACCACTTGGCCTTCGTGAACCAAGATGTTCTTTTCCTTGGGCACCAGCTCTTCCCAGACCTTGCCTTCGAGGTCGGTAATTTGCAAGCGGATCTTGCCTTTGGTTTCCTTACCGAACGACACGGTACCGGTGGTTTCAGCCAGCACGCCCTTGTCTTTGGGGCTACGGGCTTCAAACAACTCGGCCACGCGGGGCAGACCCCCGGTAATGTCGCGGGTCTTTTGACCTTCGACCGGGATACGGGCCAGCACTTCGC
>ERZ724504.1168-NODE-1168-length-14617-cov-7.037495_pt1 | contig 14617 bp, 12 predicted proteins | sample MGYA00376037_ERZ724504 | MGnify/ENA primary metagenome ERZ724504 (study PRJEB28724, sample SAMN07190888) | wastewater metagenome | isolation source: influent of sewage treatment plant in Hong Hong | place: USA: Christiansburg, Virginia | collected 2016-03-01 ... | reverse complement strand
TCCAGGTCGCTGGCTGTCAGCTTGCCGCTGATGGCGGCACCGTCTTCCGCTCCGTTGCCTGTGATCTGGCCGGTGACGCTGGTGCCGTTGGCACCCACGGTCACCGTGACCTTGGCGCTCTCGGGCGTGCCGTCGTCGGTTTTTGCGGTGTACGTGAACTCGGCCGCTCCGGTGTAGCCGGCATTGGCCTTGAAGCTCAGCTGGCCGTCCGTGCCCAGTGTGACTTGGCCGTTGGCCACGCCCACCGCTGCACCGCCGGCCGTGATGGCCGTGCCGTTGACGTGCGTGACCACCTTGTGGGCGCCTTCAAAGGCGTCGTTGGCCAGCACGTCAATGTTGACGCTCTGTCCGCTGGTGGTGCTGCCGCTGTCGTCGCTGGCGTCTTTTTCTGGCGCCACGGTGACGTTGATGACTTGCGTCGTCAGGTTGCCCAGGGCGTCCTTGACGGTCACCGTGAAGCTGTCCGCTCCGTTGTAGTCGGCCTTGGGCGTGTAGCTCCAGTTGCCGTTGGCGTCGATGCTTGCCGTGCCGTGCTGCGCTGCTGCGCTGACGCTGTAGGGCGTGGTGCTGTCCAGCCCGTCCAGGTCGCTGGCTGTCAGCTTGCCGCTGATGGCGGCACCGTCTTCCGCTCCGTCGCCTGTGATCGAGCCGGTGATGCTGGTGCCGTTGGCACCCACGGTCACCGTTGCATCGGTGGCTACGCCACTAATCCGATCCTCAGACACCGGCACTAAAGAAGGATTTGGGTATGCCAGCGCCAGCGGCGAAGTGTGTTCGAGAATACTGTTTAAGCGCACAAAGGTGCTGCCGCCTTCACTACCCCCGCTCAGAGTGGCCGCAGTAGGATCCAAATCGTCAAACGGATCCTGACCCGCATTGATGGCGGCAAGGACTTGATTGATATCAATGGCTGCCGGTTGTGCGATGGCCGCTTCCTGAGGCTGGGGTGGATTGAGCAAATCCCCTGTTAATGCGACATCCTGATTTTCACCAATGATGAGGGGTGGCTGGCCGTCTGCCTGAAGCTCTACCGAGGATCCACTAGCAGTGATGATTTGCGCATCTGCGGGGATGCGCATACCTTCGTGAATCACGGTCAGATTGCCATCTGTACCCCGTATCCATGCCTGGCCAGTGAGCTTGGTAACGAGAACGGTTTGAGCTGCCATGATGATCTGCCTCTTCAATGAATTAGGTCGTGGAGGTGTGCTTCGACACCTCTCCAATATTTCTGATGAGATAGTAGGAGTACGCTCACAAAGTCGCTATTGGCGTCAAAGCCAATACAGCCCGATTTCTACTTTCCTGCTTCAATTACGTCCGTCAAAAGCCAAGGGCCCGCATATGCGGGCCCTTGGCTTTACAGAAGCAAAAACTACTGTATTAATAGCTGCTAACGCTTATAGATAGAGCATCTCAGGTACTTTTGATATGAAATTCAATATCAGGCCAGCTGTTTACGACCAATGCCGTGAACCTTGAGCGTCAGCATCAATCGATCCTGCACCTGCAGCTTTTCAAACACAGCAGACAGATGTGCACGCACCGTGCGTTCACTGATGGACATGCGCTCGGCAATTTCAGCATTGCTGTCACCCAGAGATGCGTATCGCGCCACTTCCTGCTCGCGGGCTGAGAGGGGCTCGGTCCAGTCCACCTCAGCCTCGGGCAAACGGGCATCGACATCGCGCAGCAAGCGCTGCAGCAGTGAGCGGCCCAGCCAGATATTGCCGCCAGCCATGCTTTGCAGCATGCGAGACAGAACCTCTGCACTTGACTGCGCATGGGCATAACCACAAGCACCACGAGAGAGCAGTTGTCGCCCCTCCTCATCGCCGGGCCGGTTGCTGAGCACCAGAACCTGCAGGCCTTGCAGCAATTCTGCCCAGCGCTTATCGCTGTGTGCAGGGAGCTGGGGTAAGGCGGCATCTAACACCACCAGACTACGGCCTTGCTGCTTCCAGCGTTGCAGGTCCGCCAGACCTTGGCCGCGCGCAGGCATCCACTGGGGGCCTGCGATTTGCTGCCAGTTCTGCCACAAGGTGGCATCCTGAGTCAGCAACAAAACAGGCAATGTATTCATACCTCTCCCTATGATTTTTTGACGGTCCATGAGAACTAACGCTCTATCAATGCATTGGACTTGGCGCGCAAAATGGGCTTGAGCAAGTACTGCATCAGCGTGCGCTTACCTGTGAGGATGTGCACCTCGGCCTGCATGCCCGGAATGATGGGGCGAGAGTTATCGCCCACGTGCGCCTTCTCTGTGCGCACCTTGACGACATAGAAGGAATTACCTTTCTCATCCGTCACGGTGTTGGCACCAATCTGCTCCAGCTTGCCTTGCAGACCGCCGTAAATAGCAAAGTCGTATGCGGTGAACTTCACTTCAGCCTCTTGGCCAAAGTGCAGAAAGCCGATGTCGCGTGGGTTGACCTGCACTTCCATCAGCAAGGTGTCATCCAGCGGAACGATGTCCAGGATGTCTTTGCCAGGCTGTACTACGCCACCTACGGTATTGGCCATCAAGGTATTGACTGTGCCGCGCACGGGCGAACGCACTTCGGCCAGCTTCACGCGATCCTCCAGCGCGACCTTGCCCTGCTCCAGCGTACCCAGTTTGGCCTGTGCTTCAGACAGCTCGGCGCGGGACTGGTTGCGCATATTCAGCTCGGACTCCTGAATTTTGCGTTCCGCTTCTTGAATCGCTGCCTGAATGCGGCCCACCTGTGCGCCAGCGGCTCGGGCTTCTCCACAAAAACGTGCCACATCGCGTTGCAGTCTGAGCAAATCGACCTCAGACACCGCACCACTCTTGAGCAAGGGACGGGTGACAGAAAGCTCTTCAGAAGTCAGGCTGCAACTTGACGTTGCTTGATCACGGTTGGCCTGCGTTTCACGCAGCTCTTGCTGGCGTTGGCGCAACTGGTCACGTGCAATATTGACGTTGGTATTGAGCTCCTGCGAGCGGCTCTCCCACATGCGCCGCTCCATCTCCACCAACTGGGGGGCCGCCACCTGCACATCCTCAGGCACCTTGAAAGCCTCGCCCGATGCCAGAGCCTGCAGGCGCGCTGCCTTGGCTTTCAGCGCCAGCAGCTCGGCCTTGTTTTCGCCCAGTGACGAGCCGTAGCGCGTCGGGTCGATACGCAGAATGACCTGCCCTTTTTCAACATGCTCGCCGGGGTGCACCAGAATTTCCTTGACGATGCCCCCATCCAGACTCTGCACCACCTGCACCTGGCGCGAAGGCACGACCTTGCCCTGCCCACGCACCACTTCATCGATAAAACCAAGGCAGGCCCAGATCAACAGCACCAGCACCGTTGCCAGCGATACCCAGATCAGCAGACGCGAGCCACGCGCCTGCTGCTGGCCGGCCGCCCACTGGGCATCAGCCTTCATGTCATCAGGCTGGTGCGCGCCCACCGCATCATTGCCATCAAGCAACCAGCTCTGCCCTCTATCCATCAGCGCCTTAAGGCGTGAAGACTTTTGATTTGACGAGCTAGCCGATGGATCCTGCTTCATTGCTTCGGACTCGCTCATGCTCGCGCTCCTGCGCCGCCAATGCGGCCTTGCTTAAGCGCCTCGATCACATGATCCTTGGCGCCATCGGCGACGATTTTTCCGTTATCAATCACGATGAGTCGGTCCACCAGCGTTAGCAACGCCGTTCTATGCGTGACCAGCACCACCGTCTTGCCGGCCGATGCCTCTTGCAAACGGCGCTTGAGCTGGGCTTCACTCTGGTTGTCCAGGTTGCTGCTGGGTTCATCAAGCAGCAGCATAGCCGGGTCATTGATCAAGGCACGAGCCATGGCAATCGACTGACGCTGACCACCAGACAGCGACTCGCCGCGCTCGCCCACCAGCATGTCGTAGCCCTTAGGGTTACTGGCAACAAATTCATCCACCCCAGCAACGCGGGCGGCGCGCAACATGTCCGCCTCACCGGCGAACGGAGCCCCCACCATCAGGTTTTGCTTGAGGCTGCCGTAGAACAGCATCGGGTCTTGCGGCACATGGCCGATGGCACGGCGCAAATCCACTGGATCAATCTGGCGCGCATCCACGCCATCAATCAGCACAGCACCTTCCGTGGGCTGATACAGGCCCAGGACCAGCTTTTCCAGCGTTGTCTTGCCCGAGCCAATGCGGCCAATAATGCCAACGCGCTCGCCGGGCTGCACTACAAAGCTCACGCCAGAGAGGCTGCTCTGCTCACTGCCAGGGTAGCTGAAGCTGACATTGCGAAACTCGATGGCGCCACGCAGATCAGGACGCGAGACAAATTCGCGGCCGGCCTCGTGCTCCACCGGCATCTTCATATAGTTGTCGATGGAGCTGAGCGAAGTGCGAGCATTGTGATACTGCATCATCAGCCCCGCCACCTGGCCAAACGGCGCAAGACAGCGCCCCGCAATCATGGATGCCGCAATGATGCCGCCCATAGAAATCGCTGCATCCTGCACCTGATAGACGCCAATGACGACCACCGCTACCGTCACCAGTTGCTGCAAGGTCTGCACGAAGTTCACAGTGCCCGAGGAGATGAACTTGATCTTCCCCCCCATATAGGCGATGTACTGCGTGGAGCTTTCCCACAAGCGCTGCACACCGCTTTGGGCATTGAGCGTTTTTACCGCTTCAAGATTGGTGAGCGACTCCACCAGCAAGGCATTGCGCTGGGATGAGGCCTGAAAAGTCTTGAGCGTCAGCGCCTCCATACGTGCCTGCGCCCAGAAAGACACCAGCAAAATGGCTGCAATGGCGACCACCGGGGGAATCAGCATCCACGGAGATACCCAGGCGATTGCTACCAAAAATAGGAGCACGAAGGGCAAGTCCACCAAGGTCGTAAGGCTTGCAGAGGCAATAAAGTCGCGCACCGATTCAAACGAACGCAGATTGGCCGCAAACGAGCCCACGGATGCGGGTCGGCTCTCCATGCGCAAGTCCAGCACGCGTTCCATGATCTGTGCCGACAACTTCACATCGACCCGCTTGCTGGCGGCATCCACCACATAGGCACGCGTCGTCGTCAGCACAAAGTTGAAGATCAGCACCAGTGAAATGCCAATGGACAGCACCCACAATGTCTCTACCGCGTTGTTGGGCACTACACGGTCATAGACATTCATGCTGAACAAGGGCATGGCCAGCGCAAAGATATTGATGAGCACGGCAGCCAGCAGCGCATCGCGGTATAAACGGCGGTTTTCCAGCACAACAGCCCAGAACCAATGGCTGCTTCGCGGCTCCACGCCTTTTTGCACAGAGCGCTGCTCAAACCGGTACTGCGGGCGCACAAAGCACATCAGCCCCGCATAGTCTTGCCGCAAAGCCTGCGCATCGACTTCCACCGGGCTGTCAGATTCGGGGTATTGCAGCAAAAAGCGCTCGTTACCCAGACTCTTGAGCAAGAGGCAGGCACGATTGCCGTTGAGCAGCAAAATGGCCGGCAGCAGCCCTTCAGGCACATCTGCCAAGCCACGCTCAACAATCCGCGTGGTGAATTGCGCCCGCGCCGCAGCACGGGCCAGCAGCGATGGAGTCAAACGCTGGTTCACCAGCGGCAAACCATTGCTCAACGCCTGTGCGGTATAGGGCTTGCCATGCAACTGCGTAAGTTGCACCAAACAATCCAGCAAAGGGTCGGCATGGGTTTCATGCGCAGGAATGCGCCAGCCCGCCGCCTGAGAAAAAGCAGCCCCTGAGGAATCTTGCCGCTCCGCATCAGAAGCATTCTGAGTAGTTTCTTCCGTGGCATGCCCCGGTGCCAGCGAGGGTACGAAGTCTGTTTTCGACATTTTCAACTTAACCTATAAAAGCTCTTCACCGTCATCAATCAAGTCCAGCGAATTGCGCAAACGCTGGCGCACACGCTTTCGCTGACTCAACTTCTCCAGCGCCTGCGGGGGGAGATCCGTCAGGCGCAGGGTTCCATTGCTCAGCAAGGCGTCGATCAAATCCTCCAGCACACGGATGAAATCCGCATCCAGAGCCGACAGCTCTTGCCAAGAAGACTGCCCTGAGGGCGGTAAATCGCTTTTATCCATCTTGTCCATCAACTTCTAGAAGGGGTGCACAAGGCACCCCATTTTTTGACTAGCGGCCAAAGGTTCCAGCAGCGTTATTGGCCGCCACAGGTGCCAGGTTGGTCGTATCAGGTACCGAGGACTTGCAGCTGCGCAGCAGGTCGTCTGGCAGCGTCAACGCCTGCTGCTCTTCAGGGCGGCTGTCGCTGTGCGGCTGCGCAAGACCCAGCACCGGCAAAATCTGGCTGGACAGGGTCAGCCACTGGTACTCCACCTTCTTCAGATCGTACTGCGCGTTGACCATGGCGCGTTGCGCATCAAACAACTCGTTTTCGGTATTGAGCACATCCAGCAGCGAACGCTGACCGATCCTGAACTGCTGCTGATACGCCACACGCACCTTGGAGGTGGAGAGCACATGCTCCTGCAAGAAAAGCATTTGCTGACGCAGGCGAGCCATATTGTTCCAGCTGATGGACAGCTCCTGCTGCAGATTGCGGCAGGTGTAGTCACGTACATCCTGCGCGGCATAGCCTTGAGCAATGGTCTGGCGCAAGCGCGCCTCATCCGCGCCACCGCGATAGAGGTTGTAGGAGAGCATCAGCTGCACGCGCGAGCTCTGCACATCCCAGTAAGCGGGCGAATTTTGATCACGATCGCGACCTGTTGATGCCAGCAGTTCCAGCTTTGGGCTATGCGCGCCCTTGGCAGATTTCTGACCCTCTTCTGCAGCCTGCACCAGCGCCTGCTTGGACAGCAGCAAAGGACTTGCGCGCAGCGAGTCTCCAAAATCCTTGGTCGCACCAGAAACAGACAGCTTGCCAGTCACATCAGGTACAGGATCCAGCGTTGCGGCAGGGTACTCACCCACCACACGGCGATAGCGCTGCATGACATCGTTGAGGTTGTTGCTCTCCGTCATCAGATTGCTCTGAGCCAAAGACAAACGACCACTGGCCTGTTCCATATCTACGCCGCGGCCCACGCCAGACTGCTGGCGCTCACGCAGCTGACCCAATGTTGTCTGGTGCGTGCCAAAGTTTTCTCGTGCCAGCTTTTCCATCTCGCGGTAACGCTGCACATCCAGATAGGCCGCTACAGCATCGTTGGCCAGGTTCTCTGTCGTTGCGCGCAGGTCATAGAACTTCGCCAGCTTCTCAAAACCCAGTTGACGAATGTTGCTGCTGGTGGTGAAACCATCAAAAATCAGCTGACGCAACTGCAGATTCCAGCCAGGACGGTTCCAGTCCTGCGAGGGCGAGTCTTTGATATGGCTGCGCCACTCCTTGCCAATCCACCCCTGTGCCGTCACCTGCGGACGCCAGCCACCCCGCGCTACGTTTTGCCCCTCCATCGAGGAGTTGAAGTCCTGAAACCGTGCCTGTATCTCTGGGTGGGTCATCAGCACTTTTTCTACCACATGCTGTACCCCAGCCCCCTGCTCATTCGCCTGCTGGGCATTCATTCCCGTTTGAGCTTGAGTTTGAGCCATCCCTCCCGCAGCCCAAGACCCAAGTCCCAAAGATGCCAAGACTTGTACGATTTGGCGAATTTTCATTTTTTACATCCCAATAATTGACTTCCAGCAGACAACGCCAAGTACTTCCTGCCACATACATGGCAAGTTATGCGCCTGATAAGCACAAGGTCGCTCCAACTGGAAACTGTTTTTGATAGCGGACTCAGACCCCAAAGCCATGAGTATGGCAATACTTTGCGGTCCAAAAGTCAAAACAGGAATCGCGTGATTCCGCAAGTCACAGCCACACTTGGCTACACCGCTCAAAGCAGGCCGCTATGGAATAGATGCAGCACAAGAGCGATAGCTGCAGCAGTCAGCGCCAGAAATGACACAAACGACAAGGCGGCTTAGGCCGTCCTCAATTACAGCAATCAAGTAGGCCGTGAAGCAACAGGGCTAGATAGAGCTCATTTGGAGATTTTCCTTTCCAAAGGCAAGGCGGAGCCTCCGGTTTCTGGCCGGTGTTCTTTACGCTTAACCTTGCATATGAAGTCCCATGTTGATCACCGAATTTCCTTGCACGGTTAAACAACAGGTTTCAGTTGCAATTTATCACAATCATTTCAAAGAACTGTTTCAAAAAATGTCAACCATTTTCACGGGGCATTAGCAGGAGACAGGTGTTTGACTACGTTGAAGTGCTCTACAACCAGCCACGTCGCCGCAGTCATCTGGGAGATTCAGTCCCGAGGCGTTTGAACGCGCCCGGGCGTGAGGCTGTGATTTGTCTACTGCAGCGCGGACAGTCCATCTAACGGAAGATCTGAAGCACCACACCTGAAATGGATCGTGGATTCAATTAGTCAATGCATCACAATGACTTCAAAGGCAGCTTCTGGCCAAACGCATGCGGTCACACTGGTGGCGCGACCAGCCTTAATCGGTACAGGTCAAACGACGCACGTGAACTTTGAGGTGTGTGAAAACGCTATGAGCCTTAACGGATGGGCATACCTAAGACAGTTGCCAATAACCGCAAGTGGTCAGGGCTACGAACAAAATTTACGACCTTATTCCTAATGCTCTTTGGCTACTAGGCGAAATTAGGTCAATTTTTACGAGTTTTCTGTTTGCAATATGTGAGAGAAGCGCTGTAAGGTAGCGCGAACTAAAGGTCCAGTTTTCGAATTTATTCTGACCATACACACCTCATGAAGCACCAACTTCTCGCCCTGAGCTTTGCGCTGTGCACCGCCATCGCGGCCGCGCAGGACATCAAGGTGGTCTACCACGTCAACACTGATGTGGAGACAGCCGCAGCCATCCTCAACAACATCAGCAATGAACTCAATGCCTCGCCCACCGACAAAATCGTGGTGGTCACGCATGGGCCGGGCGTAGACTTTTTGCTCAACAACGCCAAGGACAGCAAGGGCCGGGAATTCAGCGGTCAGGTCAGCGCTCTTGCTGGGCGCGGCGTGGAATTCAAGGTCTGCAACAACACGCTGCAGACGCGAAAAATCGACGCATCCAACCTGCTGATGGAAACCTCGATCGTTCCCTCAGGCGTTGCCGAAGTCGCGCGCCTACAGGCCAAGGAAGGCTTTGTCTACCTCAAACCCTGAGCGACACGCCCATGAAAAAAGGCGCTCTTGAGCGCCTTTGCTTTTAGTTTCACCCGTCAATTCTGCTCAATCGCGATCTGCACGCAGATGGTTCGGCACATGTGCACGACCTTCTCGTTAGCAATGAAGTAATAGATGCTGACCCCTTCACGCCTGCGGCCCAGAATGCCGGACTGGTACAGCGTGTTCAGATGCTGGGACATGTTTGGCTGGGTGGTGTCGATAGCGGCCAGCAGTTCGGACACATTTTTTTCGCCATTGCATAGCGCGCTGATGATCTTCAGCCGCATGGGCGCAGCCATGGCCTTGAACAATTCAGCGGCGCTCTCGAAAACGCGGTCATCCTCAATCTCTGACGATTCCATGGAACACTCCTGAGCACGCTAGGCGCATGCAGCCTCCAACCCGGGGCTGTGTGCACTCATGCCATGGCTGCAGTTTATCGGATGGCCGTGTTTCATTGCATACCTGGGCACTTCTTTGCCATAGAACCACGGGCGGCGCATCCTATAAAGAGAGCATGTAGCGCTCGTTGTAGCTCAACTTTTGAGGCTTTTCGTTCTTAAACCCACGTAAATTCAGCGCAAGCAGCTATCAAAAAATCAAACTGCTTTCCAGTCCAGCGCCCACGTACCGCTTTGCACGTTCTGCAGCCACAGGCAGCAGCTCAGGGTTTTGGCGTCTGTCACCTGCCCAGTGCGTACGCCGTCGATCAGCTCGGCGGGCGTCATGCTGCAGACGTCAAGAAACTCGTCAGCATCCAGCTGACGCTCACCCGCGGTCAGGCCGCGAGCAAAGAAGACGTGGATGACTTCGGTGGAGTAGCCAATCGCAAGATGCATGGGGCCGGCATAAGCCCATTCGCGGGCTGTGTAGCCGGTTTCTTCCAGCAGCTCGCGCTGGGCGCAGAACAGGGGTTGCTCACCCGCGTCTAGCTTGCCTGCGGGGAACTCCGTCATCACCATGCCCACGGGATAGCGAAATTGCCGCTCCAGCAACACACGGCCGTCATCGAGCAGGCCAATCACGACCACGGCACCCGGGTGCACCACATACTCACGCGTGGCTTCGCCGCCATGAGGCAGGCGCACGGTGTCGAGCTTTACCTGCAGAAAGCTGCCCTGGTGCACAACCTCACTCTTGATGAGATGTTCAATCAGATGCTCTTCTTTACGGTGCGCGTCTTTGTCTTGCTGTGTCATTTCATGTCCGCGCTGTGGTGACAGCGTAAAAATAGTCCTGGCCCTAATCTTCGCAGAAGCCTGCTTCACTTTTTGCCAGCCACACCATGACACTGCCCACCGATCACGCCCCCGTCGAAATACAGCGCCAGCACTTTGGCCGCGTGACCGTGTTTCGCGGTGCAAAGGGCGGCAAGTACCCTGATGGCAATCAAATCATGATTGCTGGCAGCGATACGCTGGCTGCGCTGGATACACCGCTCGTGGCCAACCATATCGGTGTGGAATTTGATGCCGCCGAGCTGGTGGTCATGGGCCATGTGCACGAGGACCATATGGCTGGCCTGCACCGCATCCCTCAAGCCAAAGTCTTTGTGCACCAGGCCGATCTGCCCGCCGCGCAAAGCTGGGAAGGACTGCTGGCCACCTTTGGCTGGGCCGACGGCCCACTGGCCGAGACCCTGCGCGCCAAGCTGGAGGCCGAATTCTTCTACGCCCCCAGACACGATGCCAAGGGCTACGAAGATGGCGAAGTCTGGGAGCTGGGCGAGACGAAAATTCGCGCCATTCACATGCCCGGCCATACAGCGGGCCACACCGTGCTGCTGATCGAGCCTGAAGGCGTAGCCTTTATTGGTGATATCGATCTGACGGGCTTTGGGCCCTACTACGGCGATGCCTGCTCCAACCTGGCGGACTTTCGCCGCAGTCTGGCGCGCCTGCCCGAGATTGAGGCCAAGGTGTGGGTCACATCACACCACAAAGGCATCTATACCGATCGCCCTGCATTTTTGCGTGATCTGCAACGCTTTACCGCCGCCATTGACGCGCGTGAGCAGTGCATTCTGGACTGGCTGGCGCAGCAGCCATTGACGCTTGCGCAAATGGTGGAAAAACGCCTGCTTTACCCGTCGGGCTTTGATGCGCCTTGGGTTCTGGGAGCCGAGGCGCGCAGCATCTCTCAACATCTGGATGAGCTGCTGACGGCAGATCAAATCCTGAAAGAAAACAACGCAGCAGGTGAAGCCATCTACCGTCGGGCATAAAAAAGCCGACTTCCGAAGAAGTCGGCAAACAGCTCATCAAGTTGAGCAGCCGCTTTATCACGCATCCACCAGGCCGGTGCGTGACGAGCGCTTCAATAAAGCGCTGCGGCTGCCATTAGCCACTAGACCCAATCACTTGTGACTTTTGGCTCAGGCTACTGCGTCCATAGGCTTGCGCAGAAAGCCCTGATTGCCGCCGTTGCGGTTGGGCGAGAAGCCGTTCTTGGCCAGCGTTTCGTCAGCCGTCTCATAGAACACTCCGATCTGCTTGATCTCGCGGGCCTGCTGGGCAGTGGCAATGGGGCGACCAAATTCACCGGCAATACGCACCAGTTGCTTGATCTGCTCAACCGTGCTCATCTTGCCGGTGCGTTGCTGGTTCCACAGCACGTCTTCAATACCGCAACGCACATGCAGGCCCAGAGCCATGCCAATCATGTTGATAGGCAGCACGTTCAGCACCGAGCTTTCCACCGTGATGATGGCGTTGTCGGGTGCGGCGCGCAGCATATTGGCCAGGTTGTAGATATTGGCCTGATCCATACCGCCGCTGATGGCAACCCAGTTCATGACCAGCGGGCCCTTGTAGACGCCGCGGCGAATCATGCGCTCGATGGTCTCGAAACTGTTGATGTTGTAGACCTGGAACGCGCTCTGAATGCCCTTTTCGGACAGGCGACGGATATGTTCTTCGATGAAGCTGGGGTTCGAAGGAACAATCATGTCCTTGTAGGTCTTGTGCAGATGGGGGAAGCCACGCGAGACACCACGGAAGTCATCTTCACCGGCATGTTCCGTCACGTTCATCTGCGTGGTGTTCACGGTCACGGTCACCTGGTCGGGCACGGGTGTCAGCTCGGCCAGCATGTGGCGGGTGTCATCCGACAGCCACTTGGCTGCGCCGTCCGGGCCTTCTGGGGCAAAGCTGATGGAGCCGCCAACCTGAATAATCATTTCAGGTACGCGCTCACGCACTCCGGCAATCAGTTCATTGAACTTGGACAGGCGCTTGCTACCCTTGCCATCGTCTTCACGCACATGCAAGTGCAGCACGGTAGCGCCAGCTTCGTAGCAGTCCACCGCCTTCTGAATCTGCTCTTCCATGGTGATTGGGATGTCTTCAGGGAAATCAGCAGGAATCCAGCCAGGAGCATAGGGAGCGGCAGTGATGATCAGCGGTTGCTGGTTTTCAGGGTACAGGTGGCCGTCAAGAAAGTTCATGGTTGTTGTCTCCGGTTTGAATGCGAGGAAATCAGGTTCGGGTCTCTGAGCGCCAGACCCTTGCTAATTTGTGAAGCCAGTATCAAACGCAGTTTCCAAAGTCACTTTGCATTTCAAGACACACGCTTTCTCAATCGCGACAACACGGGGAAAGTGCGAGGGAAGGCTGATTGAGCCCATCACCTGCTCATCAGGCATGACCTGAAAAGGTATCCGCTTCAAAGCACATTTCTCTCTGAAAGTTCGTTTTTAGGCACCGCACTCAAGAGCCGTTCAGCCCCTCCTTTCGCCGCCCTGCATCGGGTAAGTGCGGGGGCATGCAGTCACCAAATGCGAAGTCACAGGCATGAAGCGTTAAGTGCGACTAGTGGCTGCAATCGATCATGAACTCGTGCATTCATACACCTCAGGCACAAGAAAAAAGGGCATGCCAGTCAGCCACCAGTGGCTCCCAGCCGCTTGACTTGCCACCTTTCACGATAGAGGCCAGCGCTCTCTCAAACTGCGCTGAGCATCAGGAATAAATACAGGAGACATCAATGACAACCGTTGCGACATTCAAGGAAGCCGGTGGCAGCGCCATCGCCCAGATCGAGATCAGCCAGTGCCATGAGCCTGCCTATGCCAAACAGCCCAAGCAGACCCAGTCCATCAGCTCTTTCATCCTCGCCATCTAAGCGCAGCCACCTTTCAGGAGTTCAACATGCAAAACATTGCTCAAAACCTGCGTTCCTGCGCTGCCGTACTCTGCCTTGGCGTGGCCGCCACCACCGCAGCCCACGCACAGGCCCAGCCCTGGCCCACCAAGCCCGTCCGTCTGGTCGTGCCTGCGCCCCCAGGTGGCATCACCGACGGTGTGGCCCGCTTGGTAGCAGACCATTTGCAGGCCAATCTGGGCCAGCCCGTGGTCGTGGACAACAAGCCCGGTGGCTCTGCCGTGATTGCCGAACGTGCCGTGATGAATGCGCCCGCCGACTGGCACACGCTGATGATTGCGCCCTCAAGCGTCTGGACAGACTTTCCGCTGACCGTGAAGACGCCTTTTGATGTGCACAAGACCTTCACCTATGTCTCGGATGTCGCCTCCATGGTGCACATGCTGGTAGCCAACAACAACTTCCCGCCCAACAAGCTGCAGGAGGTACTGGACTACTCGCGCCAGAGCAAAGAGCCCATCAATATCGCCAATTTGAGCCCCGGCACCCGCTCTGACATGCTGGGTGAGTTGCTGAGCGAAAAAAGCGGCCGCAAGATCACCACCGTGCCTTACAAAGGCTCGGCTCCGGCCATCGTCGATCTGATTGGCAACCAGGTTCAGATGACTTTTGAAGTCGTGACCAATGCCGCGCCGCTGATCAAGGCGGGCAAGCTCAAGGCCCTGGGCGTGGTCTCGCCTAATCGCTCACGCCTTTTGCCTGATGTGCCCAGCTTTGCCGAGCAGAACATGCCCGACTTTGTGCTGCCTGATGCCAGCGTGGGCCTGTTCGTGCTGAGCAGCACACCGGCAGCACTGACGCAAAAAGTTCGTCAGGAGATGGAAAAAATCACGCAATCGCCCAAGTTTCAAGCGCAGTTGAAGGCCCAGGGCTTTGATGCGCCCCAGCCCAGCAGCATGCAAGAGTTGCAGCAGAAGATGCTGGCCACGGTAGAGCAAAACCGCAAAATCATGAGCAAGCTCAAAGTCGCCGGCAACTGAGGACTATGGGGGCAGCCGCGCACCTTTCTTTGAGCGTGGCATTTTTTGGTAGTGTGTTCAGCGGGCCCTTGCGGCCCGCTTTTTTTATGCCGCGCCGCCAACGCCGCCGGTTTGCGCCTTGGAGCGGCTGTCCTTGGCGCTGCAGCCAAACTGGCTCAGATACCAGCGCGAGAAACTGCTGGGAGCGGTAAAGCCGAGCAGCTCAGCCACTTCAGTCAGAGAGCGATTGGTCTCAAACACATAACGCGCGGCCAGTTCTTTGCGGATATCGTTCATCAGCGACGAAAAGCTCTGCCCTTTTTTCGTGAGGCGGCGCTGAATGGTGCGCGGCACCACGCCCAGATG
>ERZ724504.1163-NODE-1163-length-14638-cov-6.555578_pt1 | contig 14638 bp, 8 predicted proteins | sample MGYA00376037_ERZ724504 | MGnify/ENA primary metagenome ERZ724504 (study PRJEB28724, sample SAMN07190888) | wastewater metagenome | isolation source: influent of sewage treatment plant in Hong Hong | place: USA: Christiansburg, Virginia | collected 2016-03-01 ... | reverse complement strand
AACATTCGTTCATTGATAGAAAACACAACAACCGAAACCCCCGAAGAATTTTGGGATAAAGTGCATCCTTATTTAAAAGACGATATGTTTGCACTTTGTGCTTTAGACTTGGCTTACAATGATTTATATGCTCGCCAAAAAGGCAAAAAATTATACGAACTTTGGAATTTTACTACTGATAAAAATCCATTAACAGATTACACCATTGGCATCGCTTCTATTGAAAAAATGGTCGCCAAAATGAAAGAACTCCCTTGGCCTATCTATAAAATTAAATTAGGAACCCAAGAAGACATCGAAATTGTAACTGAATTACGTAAACATACAGACGCCATCTTCAGAATTGATGCCAATTGTGGTTGGGGCGTTGAAGAAACCATTTCTAATTCCATAGCTTTAAAAAAACTCGGGGTGGAATTCTTAGAACAACCTATGAAAGCCGATAATTGGGAAGCACATAAAGAAGTTTACAAACACTCCGCTTTGCCCATCATTGCTGACGAAAGTTGTATTATCGAATCCGATGTAGCCAAATGCCACAACCATTTCCACGGCGTAAATGTCAAATTAGTAAAATGTGGCGGTCTTACTCCAGGCAAACGTATGCTGGAAGAAGCCAAAAAATTGCGACTAAAAACTATGGTAGGCTGTATGACCGAATCTACAGTAGGCATCTCAGCTATAGCACATCTGCTACCACTACTAGATTACGTAGATATGGACGGAGCGCTACTATTAGATAAAGATATTGCCACAGGAGTAACCATTACTTATGGCAAAATTGATTACCCTGATGGAAACGGAACTGGAGTAACACTTTTATGATTCGTATGAAAGTCCATCAATTCCCCAATCGTACAATCGAAATCAACCAAGAATCCTTCCGCTATTTTGGTGGAACGGCTTATCTTGGTTTGCCAACTTTACCCGAATTTCAAGAAATCATTTTCAAAAATATCCAGCGTTGGGGCACCGCATACGGAAGTTCAAGAAACGCAAACGTCCAATTGAGCGCCTACGACACTGGCGAAACTCACCTTGCACAATTCATTCAGGCCGATGCTGCAGTTACCATTTCATCTGGAATGCTAGCAGGCAAACTAACTATAGATTTTTTAAGTAAAAGCACCGATGTTTTTTACCATTTTCCAAATGCTCATCCCGCCATTCAAAGAAAAGACAGCATCCCTTTGTTGACAGAAAACAAGTTGAATCCAAGAATTTTAGACAATAAAAAAGAAAAAATTACCATCGTTACAGATGCCGTTCCTTCGTTTCAGACACAAGCCATAAATCTAAAAATTCTCGATAGCATTCCCTCCCACAAAGAAATCACTTTGGTTGTAGATGAATCCCACTCTATCGGAATCCTAGGTGAAAACGGAGCAGGAATTTATTCGAGTATCACCAATCCTAACATCAAACGCAAAATTTTGGTCGCCTCACTTGGCAAAGCATTGGGACTCACTGGAGGCGTGATAGCGAGCGATTCAAATTTTATTCAAGAAATCAAAAATTATGACACCTTTGTCGCGGCCGCTGGAATGAATCCTGCCTATGTACAAACCCTTGCCCAAACTGGGAACTTAGTACAACAGCAACTTAAAAAATTACAGGACAATTTGAACTATCTCGCTCAACATTTACAACCCAATCCCAAAATAAACTTCACCACAAACTATCCTTCCATTTACTTAGATTGGGACAAGAGCTACGAGATATTGTTGAAAAACAAAATCGTAATCACCCATTTTGATTATCCCTCAGACCAAAAAACCTTGAACCGAATCGTCATTTCCGCCAATCATCAAAAAGAAGACCTTGACCAACTAGTTCAAGTTTTAAATTCATTTTTATAGATTTTAGGAGCAGAAAAAAAAGGCTTTTATGCCATCATAGAACCCGTCATCCGCTATATCTTTGCTTTTTTAAAGAAAAAAAGCAAAGGATGCCGCTACTACCGGGGCTAAAAGGAAACATCTTGCCTTCTTGTAAACATCAAATTCATAGCTTTAGTCTGAAACACTTAAAGACTCCAACCTTAAGACTTTTCAAATTAAAAAACCATACCGATTAACCTGTGTTCCTTATATGAACTATTATTTTACTCCTATAAAACACATCAAAAATTATAGAAACTTATATGCCTTAAATGTTTAAAAAAAGCAGTCAATTAATGATAATTATAGCGATTCATCTTCATTTTTTTGACATAGTCCTTTGAATTCAGACTCGAATATAACGTCTCTCTATTTTTAAACTGTACCTTTGTAAAAAATTAAAAGAATATGACCAACAACGATATTTTCAAAAAATTACGCGTAGCCTTAATGTTGCGTGACGACCAAATCGTTGAAATCCTAGAATTAGTAGATTTCAGAATATCAAAATCAGAATTGGGTGCCTTTTTCCGCGACGAAAAACATCCCAACTATATGGAATGTGGCGACCAAGTATTGCGTAATTTCCTTAACGGATTAGTAATTCACTTACGTGGCACCAAAGAAAGCCCAAAAGTACCTACTGAAGTTTTAGCCAAACATAGAGCTGAAATCCCAGCAAAAGACGGAGCCGCAAAACGACCAGAGTTCAAAGCCAAACCAAAAGATGCAGAACAAAGCCGCGGAGACAAAAAGCCAGCAAGCAAAAAACCTTTCAAAAAAAGTAATAAAGCAGCTGCTCCAAAAATTCAAGTGGTAGAAAAAGTAAAATTCAACAACGGAAAGAATAAAAAATCATAATGAAAACGGCTCTAGTTATTGGCAGTACGGGACTTATTGGTTCGCAACTGGTAGATATACTTTTAGAAAGTGAACACTATCAAAAAGTTGTCATTTTTGTAAAACGAGAATCTGGAAAATCACATCCCAAACTAGAGCAACACATCATCAACTTTGATGCTCCCGAAACCTATCAGCATTTGGTGAAAGGCGATGATTTATTTTGCACCATTGGCACGACCATCAAAAAAGCAGGAAGCCAATCTGCTTTTCGAAAAGTAGATTACGAATATCCAATTGCATTTTCAAAAATTGCAAAGACGAATAAAATAAAACAATTCCTGATTGTTTCCTCTTTGGGCGCCAACAAAGACTCCAATAACTTCTATTTAAAAACAAAAGGAGAAATGGAAGCAGCATTAGCCAAAGCTAATTTTGAAACCACTGTTATTGTTAGACCTTCCTTATTATTAGGTCAACGCTCAGAATTTAGATTAGGAGAAAAAATAGGTGCTTTTTTCATGAAAGGATTTTCTTTTTTATTCTTTGGAAAAGTAAAAAAATACCGCCCTATAGAAAGTTCGACTGTCGCCAAAGCCTTGTACCTTTTGGCACAATCCAACAAAAAAGGCTACACCATTTACGAATCGGATGAACTTCAAAACATAGGGAAACAAACCACAATAAACTAAAATTCAGTAAAGTTGAACTCCAAATTTTCACCGCAAATTCGCAAATTACTCCAATTTTGACTCTTTTAAAATTTGCGAATTTGCGGTAATACAATTTTTAGAGCTAAAGGAAAATGTATTTTCATAGTTTAGAGTCAAATTAAAACCAATAAAAAAGCCTGTTCATAACGAACAGGCTTTTGAATATATAACTAAATTGTAAATTAAGACAATGCAGCTTTAACTTGGTCAGCAGCTTCTTGAAACTCAACTGCAGAAAGAATTGGCATTCCAGAATTATCAATTAATTCTTTTGCAATAGCAGCATTAGTTCCTTGTAAACGTACAATGATTGGCACTTTTATAGCGTCACCCATATTTTTGTAAGCATCTACAACACCTTGTGCTACACGGTCACAACGAACAATTCCACCAAAAATATTGATTAAAATTGCTTTTACGTTTGGGTCTTTTAAGATGATACGGAACGCAGTTTCTACACGTTTTGCATCAGCTGTTCCACCTACGTCTAAGAAGTTTGCAGGCTCAAAACCAGCATACTTAATCAAATCCATAGTTGCCATAGCCAAACCAGCTCCGTTTACCATACATCCAACAGTTCCGTCAAGGTCTACATAATTCAAACCTACTTCTTTTGCTTCAACTTCGATTGGGTTCTCCTCACGAATGTCACGCATATCAGCATATTTAGCTTGTCTGTATAAAGCATTATCATCGATATTTACTTTAGCATCAACAGCCATAATTTTATTATCAGATGTTTTTAACACTGGGTTAATTTCGAACATCGAAGCATCTGAACCAATGTAAGCATTATATAAAGAATCGATGAATTTCACCATTTCTTTGAAAGCATTTCCAGAAAGTCCTAAGTTAAAAGCAATTCTTCTTGCTTGAAAACCTTGCAAACCAACAGCTGGATCTACTTCTTCAGTAAAAATTAAATGAGGAGTATGCTCAGCCACTTCTTCGATATCCATTCCACCTTCTGTAGAATACATAATCATATTACGGCCAGTAGCTCTGTTCAATAAAACAGAAACATAAAACTCAGAAGTTTCGCTTTCACCTGGATAATATACATCTTCAGCGATTAACACTTTGTGTACTTTTTTACCTTCGGCAGAAGTTTGAGGCGTAATCAATTGCATACCGATGATTTCGCTAGCAATTCCTTCTACTTTGTCTAAGCCTTTGGCAAGTTTTACACCACCACCTTTTCCACGTCCACCGGCGTGAATTTGAGCTTTAACAACATACCAACTTGTACCGGTTTCGGCAGTTAATTGTTTTGCAGCAGCAACAGCTTCTACAGGGCTATTCGCTACAATTCCGCGTTGAATTCGTACGCCGTAGCTTGCTAAAATTTCTTTTCCTTGATATTCGTGTATGTTCATAAGTATATAAAATTTGACCGGACTCTGAAAACGTTCCAGAATAAAGTGCGACAAAAATAGAAAATTAAACTCAAATAGAATTATTTTTTTTTTCTTAAAAAAAGATAGGTTTAACTTAAAAATAACCTTACATAAAAACGTACTTTATCAAAAAAATTAAAGGTTATTCAAAAATTTGTGATATTTTTTTTTGGACAGGCGAAAATCACTAAAAAAGTCAGTTTTTGTAGGTAAATAAGACGTTTTCAATTTCAAATATTATGAAAATGTTAACAGAGGCGGGGCAAAATTTTGCAATTGTCATTTTTGAAAGCTGAATTTGATTTTATAGCAAAAATAATAGCTAAAACATGTATTTAGACAGATTATCTCATGAATTACATAATTTTGTAAAAAAAATAGCAAGCATGAAAGTTAAAGAACAAGGCCTTTACTTGCCCGAATTTGAACACGACAATTGTGGCGCAGGATTCATTTGTAATTTGAATGGAATAAAATCTAACGATATTATTCACAAGGCATTAGACATTTTAATTAAATTAGAGCATCGTGGCGCTGTTAGCTCTGATGGCAGAACTGGTGATGGAGCGGGAATCCTTTTTGATATTCCGCATACATTTTTTAAGAAAGTTTGTGAATTTTCTATTCCTGAGCCTAGAGAATATGCTGTTGGTATGGTATTCATGCCTAAAAGTAGCAATCAAGTTGATTTTTGTAAAACTACTTTTGAAAAAGCAATTTCAGATCAAAAATTAGAAATCCTCGGATGGAGAGACGTTCCTGTTGATGTTAGCAATCTAGGACAAATCGCAGCTGAGAAAGAACCTACAGTAAAACAAGTTTTTGTTGGCAAAAATGGTTTGGACTTAACAGAACAACAATTCAATGCCAAAATGTTTGCCGCTAGAAAGATAGCAGAACATGCAGTTAGAGGCTCAAAAATTTCTGAGAGTCATATGTTTTATTTCTCAAGTTTTTCTACAACAACTATTATATATAAAGGACTGCTAATGCCAGAAGACATTAGCCGTTATTACACCGACTTATTAGACAGCGATTTAGTTACTCGATTGGCATTAGTGCACCAGCGATTCTCTACAAATACTTTCCCTTCATGGGATTTAGCACAACCTTTCCGCTATATGTGTCATAATGGTGAAATTAACACATTAAGAGGAAACGTGAGCCGAATGAGAGCTCGTGAAGAACTGATGAAAAGTGATGTTTTTGGCGAAGATTTAAAAAAATTATTCCCAATCATTTTAGAAGGCAAATCAGATTCTGCTTCTATGGATATGGTTGTAGAATTGTTACTAATGACGGGAAGAACTCTTCCTGAAGTTATGATGATGGTAGTTCCAGAGGCATGGGAAAAACATCAAACGATGAGTGCTGAGAAAAAAGCATTCTATGAGTACAATTCTTGTATTATGGAACCTTGGGATGGCCCAGCTTCTATACCATTTACTGACGGAAACGTTATTGGAGCGTTATTGGATAGAAATGGTCTGCGCCCTTCAAGATACACTTTGACTAAGAGTGGTTTTGTAATTATGTCGTCAGAAATTGGTGTACTTGACATCAACCCAGAAGATGTAATTCAACATGGTCGATTAGAACCAGGAAAAATGTTCTTGGTTGATATGAACGAAGGAAGAATAATCGAGGATGACGAAGTAAAACATTCCATAGTTACTAAACGTCCTTACCAAAAATGGTTGGATGAAAATCTTTTACAATTAGCTTGTATTCCTTACACAGACAACCCTATTCCTGTTGAGAATCTTGATTTCGAAACCAGACAACGTATGTTTGGCTATACAATCGAAGATTTAAAAACCATAATCAACCCAATGGGTGGTAGCGGAAATGAGGCCATTAGCTCTATGGGTAATGATACCCCATTAGCAGTTTTATCAGATCAACCACAATTATTGTATAACTATTTCAAACAATTATTTGCTCAAGTTACCAATCCTCCTTTGGATGGAATTCGTGAAGAAATTATCACAGATATTAGTTTAGCTATTGGTGGAGATTACAATATATTTGACATTGAAGCAAAACAATGCAAAAAATTAAAAATCCAAAACCCTATCATTTCTAATGAAGATTTGGATAAAATAAGAAACATTCAGCACGAGGTTTTCAAATCAGTTACTATTTCTACTTTGTACAAAATAGAAAAAGGAGCTAATGGTTTAGAGCGTGCCTTAGAGAAATGCGTACAAGCCACTTTCAAAGCTGTTTCTGAAGGAAGTACTATTGTTATCCTCTCTGATCGTGGAGTAAGCGAAACCCTAGCACCTATTCCAATGCTTTTGGCTTGTTCTTATATTCACCACACTTTAAACCAACTTAAAGTACGCTCTAAGTTTGGAATTGTTATTGAATCTGCTGAGCCTCGTGAGCCTCATCATTTTGCTCTTTTATTTGGATATGGTGCTAGCGCAATTAATCCTTATATGGTAAATGAAATAATTCATAATCAAGTTAAAGAAGGCCACATCGCTGGAATAACTGCAGAATATGCAATTAAAAACTACAACAAAGCCATTGGAAAAGGGATTCTGAAAATCATGAATAAAATCGGAATCTCAACTTTACATTCCTATAGAGCTGCTCAGATTTTTGAAATTTTAGGTTTAAACAAATCATTCTCAACCAAATATTTCCCATACACTCCATCTAGAATTGAAGGTATTGGATTAATGGAAGTAGAAAAAGAAGTGAAAAAGCGTTTCCAAAAAGCATTCCCAAATTCAAAAGTAGCCAACTTGCTACCGCTCGAAATTGGTGGTATTTACAGATGGAGACGAAATGGTGAAAAACACATGTTTAATCCAACAACCATTTCAAAACTACAACAAGCCGTTCGTTTGAATAGCCCTGAAAGTTATGCCGAATATTCTAAAATGGTCAATGAGCAAAGCGCTAATTTGATGACTATTCGTGGATTATTTGAATTCAATAATTTGGATCCAATTTCAATTGACGAAGTAGAACCTTGGACTGAAATTGTAAAAAAATTCAAAACAGGTGCTATGTCATATGGATCTATAAGTCAAGAAGCACACGAAAATCTAGCGATTGCCATGAACAGAATTGGCGGAAAAAGTAATTCTGGAGAAGGCGGTGAAGATTCAAGACGTTTCCAAAAAGAATTGAATGGCGACTCAAGAAATAGTGCTATCAAGCAAGTTGCTTCAGGTCGATTCGGAGTGTCTATTAATTACTTGACCAATGCAAAAGAGATTCAAATAAAAATGGCTCAAGGAGCTAAACCAGGTGAAGGTGGACAATTACCAGGTGAAAAAGTAGTGCCTTGGATTGCTGCAACCAGAAATTCTACACCTTATGTTGGATTAATTTCTCCGCCGCCACACCACGACATCTACTCTATTGAAGATTTATCACAATTAATTTTCGATTTAAAAAATGCCAACCGTGAAGCTAGAGTAAATGTAAAATTAGTATCAGAAGTTGGAGTTGGAACTATAGCTGCGGGTGTTGCTAAGGCAAAAGCTGATGTCATCCTAATATCAGGTTATGATGGAGGAACAGGTGCTGCACCATTAACATCCTTAACTCATACTGGAATCCCGTGGGAATTAGGTTTGGCTGAAGCCCAACAAACTTTAATCCTAAATGATTTAAGAAGCCGTGTTGTTTTAGAGTGTGATGGACAGTTAAAAACTGGTCGCGACGTTGCTATTGCCGCTTTACTTGGAGCTGAAGAGTTTGGTTTTGCAACTGCACCATTAGTAGCTTCAGGTTGCATCATGATGCGTGCTTGTCACTTAAATACTTGCCCTGTAGGTATTGCAACTCAAGATCCTGAGTTGCGTAAAAACTTCAAGGGTACACCAGAACATGTTATTAATTTCATGTACTTCATTGCAGAGGAATTAAGACAAATTATGGCACAACTTGGCTTTAGAACTTTAAAAGAAATGGTAGGACAATCTCAAAAATTGAACGTAAATAAAGCGATTCAACATTACAAAGCGATGGGATTAGATTTGTCAACTATTCTTTATAAACCAGAAAAAGCAAAAACAGTTCCTAACCACAATACAATGCCTCAAGATCATGAATTAGAGCATGTATTAGATTTTGATATTATCAAAGCTGCGATTCCTTCAATTTATAGAAAAGAAAGAACAAGAGTAACCTTTGACATCAAAAATACAGATCGTTCAGTTGGAGCAATTTTGAGTAACGAAATTTCAAAAATATACGGTGCACAAGGACTACCAGAAGACACTATTCTAGTTGACTTTACGGGTTCTGCTGGACAAAGTTTCGGAGCTTTTGCTACCAATGGATTATCATTTAAAATCCACGGAAACTGTAACGATTATCTAGGTAAAGGACTTTCTGGAGGTAAATTAATCATTAAAGTGCCACCAACAGCAACTTTCAAACCAGAGGAAAATATAATTATTGGAAACGTAGCACTTTATGGTGCTATTACTGGTGAAGCATATATTAATGGTATGGCTGGAGAACGTTTCTGTGTTAGAAACTCAGGAGCAACTGCAGTGGTTGAAGGTATTGGAGACCATGGTTGTGAATACATGACTGGAGGGACTGTAGTTGTACTAGGCAAAACCGGACGTAATTTTGCTGCAGGTATGAGTGGAGGTATCGCTTATGTTTATGACCCAAATAAGAAATTCGACCAAACCCTTTGCAATATGGAAATGGTAGCTTTTGACCCATTAGAAGCAGAAGATATCGCAAAAATGAAACGTTTGATAAAAAATCATTCCTTATACACAAGTAGCCCATTAGCTAAGAGAATTTTAGCAGATTGGGACAACCAAGTCAAGCATTTTGTAAAAGTAATGCCTACAGATTACAAAAAAGCATTACAACGTATTGCAGCAGAAAAGGAAGTTGAAGAATTAATAGCACAATAGTCATGGGAAAAATAGGAGGATTTAAAGAATTTAATAGAGCCGACGAAGGTAACATAGCTGTTGTTGAACGCGTTGCCAATTATAATGAATTCACAATTGCATTACCAAAAGATAAAATAAAAGAACAAGGTTCAAGATGTATGGATTGTGGCATCCCATTTTGCCATAGCTCATGTCCATTGGGGAATTTAATTCCAGATTTCAATGATATGGTACATCAAGAAGAATGGCAAAGTGCCTTAGAAATATTGCAATCAACGAATAATTTCCCTGAATTTACAGGAAGATTATGCCCTGCACCATGTGAAAAATCATGCGTTCTAGGTATTATCAAAGAACCTGTTGCCATCGAAAATATCGAGAAAAACATTATAGAAAGAGGTTTTGCGGAAGGATGGATTAAACCACAACCGCCTGCAGTTCGAACTGGTAAAAAAGTTGCTGTTGTAGGTTCTGGACCAGCTGGTTTAGCGGCTGCACAACAACTCAATCGTGCTGGACATACTGTAACTGTTTTTGAAAGAGATAATGCTATTGGCGGATTGTTACGCTACGGAATTCCAAATTTCAAATTAGAGAAAGGAATAATCGATCGTCGTGTTGCTATTTTAGAAGCTGAAGGTATCGTTTTTAAAACCAATGTAAATGTTGGTGTCAACTTTTCAGTAGAGGAATTAAATGAATTTGATTCAATTGTTCTTTGTGGTGGAGCAACAGAAAGAAGAGGTTTACCTACAAAAGGAGCCGATAGCAAAGGCGTAGTGCAAGCTATGGATTTCCTAACACAACAAACTAAAGTTTTATACGGTGAAGAAGTTCCTAATCAAATCAAAGCTACAGGAAAAGATGTTATCGTAATAGGTGGAGGAGATACAGGATCTGACTGTATTGGAACTTCAAATAGACAAGGCGCAAAATCAGTTACCAATTTTGAGATTATGCCAAAACCTCCAGTGGGTCGAAGCGAATCTACTCCTTGGCCTTTTTGGCCACTACAACTAAAAACCTCTTCTTCACACGAAGAAGGTTGTAATAGAAATTGGTTAATCAACACCAAAGAATTTATTGCTAATGAAAAAGGAGAACTAACTGCACTAAAGACAGTAGAAGTTGCTTGGAAAATTGTTCCTGGACAACGTCCTGAACTAATTGAAAAGGAAGGTTCAGAGAAAATATGGCCGTGTGATTTAGCATTATTAGCTCTCGGATTTACAGGACCTGAAAAAACTTTAGCAGAACAACTTGGTCTAGAATTGGATATGAGAAGTAACTTCAAAGCCAATAACTACCAAACTAATGTTCCTCATATTTTTACCGCTGGTGATATGAGAAGAGGGCAATCATTGATTGTTTGGGCAATCTCAGAAGGTCGTGAAGCCGCGAGAGAAGTTGATTTATTTTTAATGGGATACACCAATTTGCCTACAAAAGGCAATGGCGATTTACCTAGCTTATAAAAGAACCATTTTTTTTAAATCCCTTGGCTATAAGTTGTTAAGTCAAGGGATTTTTTATTGTTATAAAAAACAAAATTCATAAACAAAATGTTTAATTAATAACATTTTGTTATATTTTGTTATATTTTGTTTTTTATTTGGTCGAAGGTAGAAACTGTAATAAATTTGTAAAAAATTAAATCACAATGCAAGGAAAAGACTTACTTCAATTAGCAGAACAATTTGGCACACCTTTATATGTGTATGATGCTGAAAAAATTCAATCTCAATTCAACAGATTAACAAAAGCTTTTTCTAAGGTTGAAAAACTTCGCATTAATTATGCGATGAAAGCATTGTCAAATATTTCAATCCTTCAACTTTTAAAAGATATGGGGTCTGGTTTAGACACTGTTTCTATTCAAGAAGTGCTTCTCGGTTTGCATGCGGGCTATGCACCAGAAAAGATTTTTTACACTCCAAATGGTGTTTCTCTAGAAGAAATAGAAGAAGTAAATGCTTTAGGAGTTCAAATAAACATTGATAATTTATCCATACTAGAACAATTCGGCACCAAACACCCAAATGTTCCTGTATGTATTCGTATCAATCCTCACGTAATGGCTGGTGGAAACACTAACATTTCTGTAGGTCACATTGATAGTAAATTTGGAATATCCATTCACCAATTACCACATTTGGTTCGAATAGTAGAAAATACTAAAATGAACATTGTCGGAATCCATATGCATACAGGTTCTGATATCTTAGATATTGAAGTATTTTTATACGCCGCAGAAATTCTTTTTGATGCTGCTAGAAACTTTAAAAATCTTGAATTCTTAGATTTTGGTAGTGGTTTCAAAGTACCTTATAAAAAAGACGATGTACAAACAGACATCGAAGAATTAGGTAAAAAATTATCAAAACGTTTTAATGCTTTCTGTGTTGAGTACGGAAAAGACTTAACATTGATTTTTGAACCTGGAAAATTCTTAGTCAGTGAAGCTGGTTACTTTTTAACAAAAGTAAATGTGGTAAAACAAACTACATCAACTGTTTTTGCAGGAATTGATAGTGGTTTTAACCATTTAATTCGACCAATGCTTTATGGTTCTCAACACCATATCGAAAATATTTCTAATCCAAAAGGAAAAGAACGTTTCTATTCTGTTGTAGGTTACATCTGTGAAACTGATACTTTCGCAAACAATAGAAGAATCGCTGAAATAAAAGAGGGAGACATCCTTTCTTTCCACAACGCTGGAGCTTATTGCTTCTCTATGTCTTCAAACTATAACTCCCGATATAAACCAGCAGAAGTTTTGTGGTTAAATGGCAAAGGGCATTTGATTCGAGCTCATGAAAAATTTGAGGATTTACTTCAAAATCAGATTCCTCTACAAATAGAAGCAACAGTATAATATTTAAATCCCATTTGAAAAAATGGGATTTTTTCATTTATGTTTTATATATTTAAAAAAATCTTAACCTCAATCAAACGTAAGCTTTCTTAAATTTGATTTATAATAAAAATAATATATGAACAGACGGAATTTCTTCAAAAACGGTTCCCTTTTCGCACTTGGAACTACACTACTCAATCCATTCGAAAGCCCTGCAAACGAATTAGATTTATCCAATTTTCACAAAAATAAAAAAGCAAAAAACATTATAGTTATCGTAAGTGATGGAATGAGTATTGGTACTCTTAACATGGCTGATCTTTATCTAACTAGAAAAACTGGTAAAGGAAGTAACTGGATGCAATTGTATAAAGACAAAAAAGTTAGTCGTGCACTAATGGATATGGCCTCTGCATCTTCAATTGTTACAGATTCTGCAGCTGCAAGCTCATCGTGGGGTTGTGGCTTTCGTGTTAAAAACGGATCCTTAAACATAGGTACTAATGGCGAAGAATATTTACCAATTTGGCAAAAATTCCAAAAAGCTGGAAAAATGGCTGGCTGTGTCACTACCGTTCCCGTTACTCATGCAACACCAGCAGGATTTTGTATTTCCTCTAAAAGCAGAAATAGTCAAGAAGGAATAGCAGAACTTTATTTGGACTTAAAATTTGATGTCATGTTGGGTGGTGGTGATAATTACTTTTCATCTGATATCCGAAAAGATAAAAGAGATCTTTATAAAGAATTTAAAGATAAAGGTTTTACTGTAGTCAAAAACAAAACTGAAATGTGGTCAAGTGACAACAACAAACCCATATTAGGTATTTTTGACAAAGAGGGACTTCCCTATTCAAAAGACAGAGAAAGCAGCAAAGAACTAACCAATAGCATCCCTACACTTGCAGAAATGACCCAAAGAGCTATTGACAAAATGAAAAACCATCCAAAAGGATTCGTTTTACAAGTTGAAGCTGGAAAGGTAGACTGGGCAGCTCATGGAAATGATGTAGCTGGGTTAATTTATGATCAAGTCGCACATGATGAAGCTATAAAAGTAGCGATAGATTTTGCCGAAAAAGATCAAAATACTTTAGTTATTATAACTTCTGATCATGGAAATGCCAACCCAGGTATAGTATACGGAAAAGAAGCCAATGATAACTTTGATAGCATTCAAAAATACACTCAAACCAATGATTGGATATTAAATGGCATCGGAAAAGAAACTAGTGTAGCGCAAGTAATAGAAAGAATTGAGTATGCAAATAAGATAATTTTAAAAGAAGAGGAAGCTAAGGAAATTTTAAGCTACTATACTAATATAAAACTTGAAGATGGACTTTACAATCCAAGGCACTTACCTCTTAAAGTGTTAGGAGATATTCAGAAAAAGCGCAACTCAGTAGGCTGGATTAGTACAGACCATTCAGCTGATTATACTGAACTAGCTATGTTTGGACCAGGAAGTCAACTTTTATCTCCATTTATAAAAAATACGGACCTTCATTATTTGATGCTTCAAGCTGCAGAAATAGAAAATAAATTTTAACCAAAAAACTCCTGAAATTCAGGAGTTTTTTTTTATTTCATGAATAAAATTATTTATTTAGAAATCAAGAGTTCTTCCAAAACTTCAGCTTCAGTTCCGTTTGGAAAAGTGATTTTAAGCATTTTAGACAAAGTTGGCGCAATTGAAGTGATATAAACTTTTTTATATGATTCGCCTTTAGGAACGTGCCAACCATAAAACAATAATGGCACATTAGTATCATAACTATTAGGTGTTCCGTGTGTTGTTCCTGTTTCGTTATATTCCATATAACCCGTTTTTTGAACTAAAACTAAATCTCCATTCTGTTTAGGATCAAATCCTTTAAAAATAAAATTTAAATAATAATCACCTCCTGATGATGCCAAAATTTCTTCATCGGTATATACTCTTTTTATATGAGGTAGTTCCAAAATGAAAGTTTTGAAAGCCTGTTTTACAGCGCTTAATTCTAATCCTTTGGTTTTAACTAAATCTCTATTCAAATAAATATTATAATTAGAATAATTC
>ERZ724504.1162-NODE-1162-length-14646-cov-5.775204_pt1 | contig 14646 bp, 9 predicted proteins | sample MGYA00376037_ERZ724504 | MGnify/ENA primary metagenome ERZ724504 (study PRJEB28724, sample SAMN07190888) | wastewater metagenome | isolation source: influent of sewage treatment plant in Hong Hong | place: USA: Christiansburg, Virginia | collected 2016-03-01 ... | reverse complement strand
GTATCATAAACGCCCAAACCTGCATAAACACTGCCTCCTGGGCTATTAATGTACATTTGAATATCTCTGCTTCTATCTACACTTTCTAAAAAAAGCATTTGTGCTGTAATAATGTTGGCCACGTAATCATTAATGCCTTCACCTAAAAAAATAATTCTATCCATCATCAATCTACTAAAAACATCCATCTGAGCAATGTTCATGGGACGTTCTTCAATAATGTATGGCGTTAAATTGGTAGGGTTAAAATGCGTTTGATAATTATGTAAAGTACCGCTGCTAATACCTTGATGCTTAACAGCAAATTTTTTAAATTCCTGCTCTATATTCATGCTTAAAATTTTGCGTTGAAGATAAGTGTTTTACCATTTTGAAATAATGGCTATTCAAATAATGTGCAAATATGTTTTTTACGACAAAAGGGCATGAAATGTATTTGAGTTATTGCATGAAGTTTGTTATTTGTAAAACTAATAGTTTGTTTTACAAAACTTGTTTGTTATTGCCCAACTCTAAATAGTTTATCTGATTGAGAAAGTTTTACGACAAAATATTTCTCGTCATTTAGTTCTTCAGGGAGTTTGTCTTTTAAAATAGAAGCTACGAATTGAATGTTGTTTTTATTAACATAGTCTGCAATTTTCACTAATTGTTTTCCAAACATTAGCTCCTTTTTGTCATTGAGCAAAAAATGTAAACAAGGAATATTTTCTTCATCAGCAAACAAGGTGTAGGCTATATCAAAACACGAGATTTCTCCCTGTTTTTTGCCTGAACTTAGATTTGTATTAAACGCATTGAATTTATATAGTCGTTGATTCTTTCTATTAGTAACAATGTCATACTTCAAAGCATATTGTTCTCCATAGAAATTATTTGAAATAGCAGCAAAATATTTATTAAACTTGTTTAATTGCGTTTTTACAACTTGTTCAAAATCGTCTGAAAAAAGCTCATCGTCAATTTCAATTAATTGTTTGTTGTAGTCCTTCATATTGTTTTCAACCTCCTCTAATTGTTGAATAACATTTTCATACTCACCTTTCTTTCTAAACTTCTCATTCATCTCAATAATTAGCAGTTCCAGTTCTTCAAACGATTCACTTTTAGAAATAACTGATGCTAATTTTTTCTCTTCCGATAATAATTTTTTTAACGATTCATTTTTCTCAGCAATACTATTCTCCAGGCTTGGTAATTCTTTTGTGATAAATTTTGCCTTTTCTACAATCATTTGATTATGGTAATTTACTAAATCATCAAATGTTTTTTGAATACCAGTAATTTGACTTGTTGCCTGCTGATATATAAGTTCCAATTGTTTAATGTCAATTTTTGAAACACTATCATTTAATTCTTGTTCGGTCTCTTTAATTAAATTTTTTCTGATATTAAGTCTTCCAATATTAGAACTAACCTTATTTATTTCGTATTTCAAATGATTCAATTTATCCAAATCCGCTTCAAAATTTTCGTTTAAATTAAAAGTAGATTTCCTTTTATTTAACTCTTCAATGTCATTGTTAATTAATGCAAGGGTAGTTTCGTAAGCCGTCTTTGTTTGATTTTTTTCAAGACGACCTTTATATGTATCTTCTTGTTTTAATTTTGCTAAAATTTCTTGTTTGCTATTTCCTTTTGTAAAATCACAGCCAAACAGAAACAGATAAAGTGTTTCATACTCCGCATCGGTTGTAAAACCATCAAGTGTTTTTAGGGTGTTATTAATGCTTTGGTCTTTATGACGTATGTTGTGAGATATGATTTGTCTAAATGTGGGTTTTTCGGAAAGATGATTCGGGAAAATTAATTTACCAAGTTGTATTTCAAATTCATCTTCTGTATACGCCTCTCCATTTATTTTTCTAATAATCGCTTTTCGGGATAAAAAATTTCTCTCAATTACAATTTCCTCTGCTTTGGGATTATTAAGGTCTTGTGTTAATACTAGGGTGATTAAAACTTTTTGATTAATAAGAAAGTCCTTTACTAGCTTGTATTCTTGACGTTTCGTTTCAGGGTCTACATAAATATTTTTAGGGTTTGCACCTAAGCAAAAATCTATAAGTTTAAGAACTGTAGTTTTCCCAACGCTATTGCCTGTAATTTGTGCATCACTTTCATCAACGATTAAATTAAGTCCACTATGAAATTCGACTTCACGGATAACTTTACTTTCGCTTGATATGGTTAATGTTTTTAAGAACATAATATCACTTCTCCTTTAGTATTTAATTTGGCAACATCCAATAAGTATAACCAGTCAAGACATAAAACAAAAATCGAAAAGGACATATTCCTTTTTGTTTTTACGATTTGATACAAATCAAGAATGCTTTGAGAAGATTGTTTTTGCAAAACTTCCAAAACAAACGCACCATTGTAATAAATGCTATTTTCAGGATGTATATTATCAGGTAGTAGCATAGTTGTAATTTTCGGGGTTTTCAAAAATCTTGCAACGAATAAAAGCATCTACCACCAATATATTGACACATAGTTCTAACTCATCAATTGGAGTTTGAATATAATTTGCACTAGATTGGATTTTTTCTTGAACTTTCTGAATGACTTCAAAAAACAAACTATCATCATTTAAAATACCCTTTGCCTTAATGTATTCTTTCCTAATATTCCCTAAGACCGAACTACTTTTATTTAAACCTAAAGAATCAAATTCGGTATAAATTTTATCCACACGACCATAGTGCATGCTGTAGTCATCAATAATAAGTTTTGAAGTTATCAAATTGTTATGGTCGATTTTACGGTCAATTTCAAAGCTATTTATTTGATTGGAATTTTCAGTATTATCCCAATCTTCTTTAGATAATATGTTTATGACTGATGCCAAATTAGAATCTAATTTGACAATATCTATTTCGTTCCCTAATTCTTGTTTTATAAATTGATAAACCTGTTTCTGTTTATCAACTGCAAGAGAAATTATGTGGTTTAGAATTGATGCAGTATCGTAAATATCATCTTTAGGAACGAATGCTAAATTGTGAGGGTTAGAAAAGGTTGATTTTCTTAAATCCGTTGCTTCTTTTGAAATTGAAATGAACTTGAAGCGATAGGTAGGATATTTTTTAAAAATATTTTTGCTTAATGCGGATTCAATTTTAGTTTTCGTATTTGTTGCTGAAATTTGAATTATAAACTTGTTCGTATGGTCAATTAAATCAATAGCTTCTACATTTTGTTGACTTTTATTTAGGTTTTCAAGTTTCCAACCAAATAAATCATTAAAAAAATGGATGTAGAAATTTTCGGAATGAACGTGAAGATTAAGAATATTCAACTTTCCTCTCGCATTGATTCTCAATGCAAGAAGATTTAATTTCTCTTCTATATAATCAAAATAAGGTGTCCTATTCATTCTTGTAAATATCGCAATTTATTCAAAATTAGATTATCTCACTACTTTTAAAAGTATAAGTTTGAAGTTGAGAAATACTATTTTGCAAAAGGTTATCAGTTTAAAGTAGTAAAAGTTACTTACTCCAACACCTTTTTCATGGCTTCGGCTTTTAGCAAACATTCTTTATACTCCTCTTCTGGCACACTATAAAATGTAATGCCTCCACCAACTTGATAGCTTAAATATTTGTTGTTTGCATTGTACATAATGCTGCGAATAACTACATTAAAATCGAAGTTACCATTGGGCTTTATATAACCTACACTTCCACTATAAATGCCACGTTTGGTTTGTTCGTACTGTTCGGTAAGTTGCATTACTTTTAGTTTAGGAGCACCCGTCATACTGCCCATTGGAAATGTAGCTTCTAATACATGGGCAAAATTGGTATTGGGCAACAGTGTACCACTTATAGTAGAAATCATTTGATGCACTTGCGGAAAACTATAAATGCCAAATAATTCATCAACAATAACAGAACCTTCGGTACAAATTTTACTTAAATCATTTCTTACTAAATCTACTACCATTACATTTTCACTCTTGTCTTTTTTGCTGTTTTGTAAAGCAGTTTTATGTTGTACATCTTCTACATGAATGTGCCTATTTCTTTTACTCGTGCCTTTAATGGGCTGAGAAATAATTTCATGACTTTCTTTTTTTACATAACGTTCGGGGCTTGCACACAATAAAAAATGGTTGTTGAGCTTATAATAACAAGCAAATGGATTGGGCGAAAGCTGCACCAATTTCTCATACACTTGTAAAGGATCTATAACTGCATGTTCAGCATAGAATTCTTGACAAAAATTAATCTCGTAACAATCGCCTCTCAAAATATGTTTTTGCAATTGCTCAATGGTTTGCAAATATTTTTCTTTAGTAATTCGAGGAGTGAGGATTAAATTTTGAGTTTTAAGTGTTGAGTGTTGAGTTGAAGGTTGTATGCTGGTTATTTCTTGAAAGATAATTGCTGGATTACTTGTTAAGCAACTTATTACAACTTCATTATTCTTTAGCTCAATTACTGTTTCTGGTTGAAAGAAAAAAATAGCTGGAAACCCAATTCCGTCAGGATGATTTGAGCTAAGGTTGTGTAGCTCATTTTTAAAATCATAATTCACATGACCAAATAACCAATCGGTATTGGTTGCACAAAACTGTTTAAATTTTTCTAAACAATTGGGTTGTATTGTAAATGTGTTTATGGCATTTACGGCCAATAAACATTCAACTGTACCATGTTTAAATTGGTATTGATGGTTGTCTAAAAAACAACAAATGTTGATCTGGTTTGCCCAGATCAACATTTGTTGTTTAAATTCTATAAAATTAGCAATAGTAACTGTTGCTGTTGTTCTACTCACTATAATAATTGCAATTAAAAATCGTCATCATCTCCATCAAAATCGTCTCCATCTTCAAATAAATCAAACTCTTTAAAGTCTTCATCTACTTTAAAATCGTCTTCATCACTAGTTTTTTTGCTACCACTTTTTACAGCACCACCTTTCGCTTTAGGTATATCAAATTCGTCAAAGTCAGGATCCCAACTATCTTCTTCTTCACCTTTTTCCCAATCGTCATCTTTCTCTTCTACTTCTTCTTCGTCATCGTCGTCATCATCTTTAGATTTTTTTGAAGATGATTTTGTAGTCGATTTTTTTGCTGGCTTTGTATCAAAGTCAGCATCATCGTCTTCTAAATCATCATCATCGTCTTCTAACTGTTTTTTACTTTTGCTAGACGGTTTTGCTGCACTTTCTTTTGCAGGCACTTTTGGTGTTGAGGATGTTGAATCCTTATCAGATTTAGTTGGCATAGTTCTAATAAGATTTTTTGTTGGTGTAAAATTTCAACGCAAAATTTTACTAACCAAAATTTTCGGAATATTTTTTTTATAATTTACAAACTAATTATTTGTTCTCTTCCTGGTCCGTTAGAAACATACTTTATTGGAGCACCAATAAATTCGTTAATAAACTCAATATATTGTGACATATCAACAGGTACTTCTGCTGCTTGTTTTAATACTGTACTATCGCAATTCCAGCCCTTAAATGCTTTGTATTGAGGGTTAATTTCTACTTTACTAATAGCAAACGGAACTTCATCTGTAATTTTTCCATTAATGCTATAAGCAGTACAAACGTTTAAGTTAGCAAATGAATCTAACACATCGGCTTTTGTCATTACAACTTGTGTAATACCATTAATCATACAAGTATATTTCAATGCAACTAAATCAATCCAACCACATCTTCTTGGTCGGCCTGTAGTTGCACCAAATTCGCTACCAATTTTTCTCAATTCTTCCCCTGTTGCATCATGTAGTTCTGTAGGAAAAGGGCCACCACCAACTCTTGTACAATAAGCTTTGGTAACACCAATTACTTCATTAATTTTTTTAGGACTAATGCCCAAGCCTGTACAAACGCCAGCACTAATGGTGTTGGACGATGTTACAAAAGGGAATGTTCCAAAATCTATATCTAACATACTGCCTTGTGCTCCTTCAGCCAATACTTTTTTTCCTTCGTCTAATTTTTTATTAATGAAATATTCTCCATTAACAATATTCAATGTTTTTAAAAATTCTACAGCTTCAAAAAACTCAGTTTCCCAAGCACTAATATCTTCGGTAAAATTAAAATTGTTTAATAAAGTTTGGTGTTTGGCTCTTAAATCTTTGTATTGTTTGTCAAAATCGGCACTTAATAAATCGCCAACACGAATTGCATTTCTACCAGTTTTATCCATGTAAGCTGGGCCAATACCTTTTAATGTACTACCAATTTTACTATCACCTTTTTGCATTTCACTAGCTTTATCTAAAGCTCTGTGAGATGGAATAATCACATTGGTTTTTTCAGCAATAAATAAATTTAGTTTTACATCAACACCAAAAGAAGCAACAACATCACATTCTCTTTTTAATGTAACAGGATCTAATACTACGCCATTGCCAATAAGGTTTATACAACCTTTATGAAAAATGCCACTTGGTATTTGGTGCAGTACAACTTTTTTTCCTTCTACATATAAAGTGTGGCCAGCATTTGGACCACCTTGAAAACGTGCAATAACATCGTAGTTAGGAGCAAAAAAATCTACAATTTTTCCTTTGCCTTCATCGCCCCACTGTAAACCTAAAAGTACATCAACCATATACTGTTTTTATATAGGGCAAATGTAAGTGTTGAAATAATGGAAATAGAAAACTATTGATAAAATGTGGAGAGAAAATATTTTTGATGAAAAAGGTTTCATACAAAGTAACAATTGCTTGAATAGAATACAGAAATAAAGCCACAATGAAACAACGACACATAGTAACACAACGAAAAAAAATTAAAAATTTTCCTTTCTGAATTTTAAAAAATCAGTAAATCGATTTTACTCAGAGAAAATCATTTGCTCTAATTATTTATTTTAATTGCCAAAGGCTATTAATCTTCTTTGTACAGTTTTTCAATGGTGAAATTAACCAATAAAAAATTTCTGCGAGATCTGTGTTTTCTGCGAGAAATAACATAAAAACAAAAAGCCACCTTGCGGCGGCTTAAAGCTATCTTTAAAATGAAGATTTAATTATTCTCCACTATTTGGTTTAACCAATCCAAGTTTTGCTTCTAAACTTAATGTAGCATGTGGTACTGCACGTAAACGAGCTTTATCAATTAATTTACCTGTCATTCTACAAACGCCATAGGTTTTGCTTTCAATACGCATAATGGCTTTTTCTAAATGATCAATATAAGTAATGGTACGGCTAGCCATTTGGCTTAATTGTTCACGTTCCATACTTAAACTGCCATCTTCCATTGTCATGTATCTTCCATCACCATTATCTCCACCAGAATCATCTTTACGAGTAATTAATCCTTGAAAATAAGCCAACTCTTTTTTAGCAGCGTCTAATTTTTTATTAATTAGTTCTCTAAATTCATTCAATTCATTATCTCCGTAACGAATCATTGGTGAGTTTGCTTTTGTTTCACTTACTCTATTTTCTAAAGGTGTATATCCTGGATTATATTGAACACTTGTTTTAATAACTGTTTTTGGAATTTTTACATCTTTTATAGGCTCCTCTTTCTGTCTCATGGGCTTTTGCTTCATGGGAATTACGGTGGTAGCTTTTTCTATGCCACTCACCTTTACTGCAATTTTAGCTGGCTTTAATTGTTTTAAAGGTTTTGCAGGTTTTGCAGGTTTGGCAACTTTTGCTGGTTTTTCAGGCACTACTTTTACTTCTTTTATTTTAGTTTTTACTTCTACTTCTACTTTTTCAACTTTAGCAGGCTTAACAATAGCTTTTACTTTAGAAGGTTTTACTACTTCGGCTTTTACTGGTTTGCTTGCTACAACTGGTTTTGTTGCTTTAACAGGTACAGGTTTAGCCTTTGGTTGTGGCTTTGCTGGAGCTGCTTTTTTTACAGGCTTCGGCACTGGCTTGGCTACTTTAACAGGTACAGGTTTAGCCTTTGGTTGTGGCTTTGCTGGAGCTGCTTTTTTTATAGGCTTAGCAACTGGTTTGGCTGCTTTAACAGGTGCAGGTTTAGCCTTTGGTTGTGGCTTTGCTGGAACTGTTTTTTTTACAGGCTTAGCAACTGATTTAGCTGCTTTTGCCACTTTTTTAGGTGCAATCTTTTTTGTAGCCATGACTTTATCCTTTTTTCGTTACTGCTATTTTTAGCAGGGTAGTATTCACCTCAATTTCGGTACTTTCTTGTAAAAGCTTGGGCACCCAATCGATAGAATCTGCTAGAATTTCGCCGCAAATATACGTTTTATGTTCTGTTAAAGCATGTTGTATATTTTCAGGTATATTTTCTTGCTCTAACTGCACGAATATACGGTCTGTAAGTTCAAAACCATTTTCTTTACGAATATTTTGTACACGATTAATTAACTCTCTTGCGTCTCCCTCACTTTGTAGAGCTGGTGTAATGGTAATATCTAAGGCTACTGTTAATCTTCCTTTGCTTGCAACGCTCCAACCTGGGATGTCTTCAGCAGAAATTTCTACATCTTCAGTTGACAGTTCGTAGTTGATAGATGACAGAGCAAGTATCAGTGAACCTTTTTGCTCTAGTTCGGTAATTTGATGTTGATTTAGAATGCTAATAGCAGCAGCTGCTTCCTTCATATTGGCACCCAATTTGGCACCCAATGTTTTGAAATTGGCTTTTACTTTTTTCTTAATTACACCTTCGGTTTCCGTAATGTATTCTAGCTCTTTTACATTTACTTCACTCTTAATTAAATCCTCTACTTTTTCTAATTGAACTTTCATATTTGGGTTCAATACAGGAATCATTACTTTTTGTAATGGTTGGCGAACTTTAATATTTACTTTTTTACGTAGCGATAAAACCAAACTACAAGTGTCTTGTGCCAATTGCATTCTTTCTTCTAAAGCAATATCTATTGCAGTTGCAGTATAAGTTGGAAATGAAACATGATGTACCGATGTTACATTAAACTTTTTGGTTACGGCATTTAAGTTTTGAAAAACAGCATCAGCAAAAAACGGAGAAATTGGAGCTATTAAACGTACAATGGTTTCTAAACATTCGTACAAGGTTTGATAAGCAGAAATTTTATCATGCTCATATTCTCCTTTCCAAAATCTTCTTCTACAAAGGCGTACATACCAATTACTCAAATGTTCGTCTACAAATTCTTCTACCAATCTTCCTGCATTTGTTGGTTCGTAATCATCCATTGATTCGGTTACTTTCTTTATCAATGTATTTAGAGAAGATAAAATCCAACGATCAATTTCTGGTCTTTGTTCTAACGGAATGTATGCTTCTTTAAAAGCAAAACCATCAACATTGCTATACAATGCAAAGAATTGATAGGTATTGTACAATGTTCCAAAAAACTTGCGTTGTACTTCTTGAATGCCAGCTAAGTCAAATTTTAAATTATCCCAAGGACTTGCATTGGTAACTAGATACCAACGAGTTGCGTCAGCTCCATATTTTTCAATAGTATCAAATGGGTTTACGATATTTCCCAAACGTTTGCTCATTTTAACGCCATTCTTATCTAGCACTAAACCATTTGATACAACAGCTTTAAAAGCCCTACCATCAACCTTATCAGTTGCTAAGCCAGCTTTTTCTAATTCTTCAATTACACTTTCTTTAATCAAACTTCCAATTGCATGCAAAGTATAAAACCAACCACGGGTTTGATCTACACCTTCAGCAATAAAATCGGCAGGATAATTTCGAGAAAATATTTCTTTATTCTCAAAAGGAAAATGCCATTGAGCAAAAGGCATTGCACCACTATCAAACCAAACATCAACTAAATCTGACACACGTTTCATGGGTTTGCCAGAAGGTGACGTAAGTATGATGTTATCAACCTGTGGTTTATGTAAATCGGTAATTTCTTTTATGGGACTATCGGCATGGATTAAACCATTTAATTCGGCAATTGAACCAATGCAAATTTCTTCAGTTTCATCTTCTGTACGCCAAACTGGTAAAGGCGTTCCCCAATAACGGCTTCTGCTTAAATTCCAATCTACCATGTTTTCTAACCAATTGCCAAAACGGCCTTCACCAGTTGATTTTGGTTTCCAATTAATGGTTTTATTCAGTTCTACCATTCTATCTTTTAAAGAAGTAGTTTTAATAAACCAAGCATCTAGTGGATAGTATAAAATTGGCTTATCAGTTCTCCAACAATGCGGATAACTGTGTTCGTATTTTTCTACTTTAAAAGCCCTATTTTCTTTTTTTAGTTTAACGCAAATGTCAACATTTACATCTTGATAATCTTTTTCGTCTTTGTAATTTTTTACATAACGATTGCTGAATTCTCCCAATCCATCTACAAATTTTCCTTGCTTATTTACCATGGTTAAAATACCAATATTGTATTTTTTGCCAACACGATAATCATCTGCACCAAAAGCAGGAGCTGTGTGAACAATACCTGTACCATCTTCTGTGGTTACAAAATCGCCAACGATAACACGGAAAGGTTTGGAGTTTGGAGTTTGGAGTTGGATTGCTTCGAGTGAGTTTGCTTCATAAGGAAGCAACTGCTCGTATTCGCAATTTTCTATTTGTGAGCCTTTGAATTCTGCAAGAATTTTCCATGGCAACAGCTTTACGTCAGCATTGTAATTATCAAAATCACCATTTTCGCTTTCTTCTTTAAAATACTTGCTTAGTAAGGCTTTTGCAAGAATTACATTAATAGGAAGATGTATATAAGGGTTAAAAGTTTTTACCAAAACATAATCAATGTTTGGCCCAACAGTTAAACCAAGATTTGAAGGTAAAGTCCAAGGTGTGGTTGTCCAAGCCATGAAGAAGACCTCACCCCAACCCTCTCCTTCAGTAGAGGGAGTAAGTGCATCAAACAAGAATTGTGATTTTGAATTTTGAATTGCTTTGAACATTGCCACAGCACTGGTATCTTTCACATCTTTGTAAGTACCAGGTTGGTTTAGTTCATGACTACTTAAACCTGTACCAGCAGCAGGAGAGTAGGGTTGAATGCTTACACTTTCGTACAATAAATTCTTGGTATAGAATTGTTTTAAAATCCACCATAAACTTTCTATGTAATTGTTTTCAAAAGTTACATAAGGATTATCCAAATCTACCCAATAACCCATCTTTTTTGTAATACTATCCCACTCGTTTTTGTAACGCAGTACTGCTTCACGGCATTTTTGGTTGTATTCTTCAACCGTAATTTTTTTGCCAATATCTTCTTTCGTAATGCCCAATTCTTTTTCTACACCTAATTCTACAGGTAAGCCATGTGTATCCCAACCACCTTTACGTTTTACCTGAAAACCTTGCATGGTTTTGTAACGGCAAACCAAATCTTTTAAAGTTCTTGAAATAACATGATGAATGCCTGGCATACCATTGGCACTTGGTGGACCTTCATAAAATACAAATGGCGTTGCACCTTCTTTTAGATCTATACTTTGCTGAAAGGCATTGGTTTCGTCCCACTTAGCCAATATTTCTTTTTCTATTGAAGGGAGGTTTAGTCCTGAAAACTCTTTGTACTTGCTCATCTTTTGGTTAAAGGTTTAAGGCTTAAGGTTTAAGGTTAAATAGGGATAATTAACTTTAAACAATAAACATTTAACGATACACTTTTTAGGTGGGCGAAGTTAAGGATTATGAGAGAAAAGCAGTTAGGTGTATTTGGAATAATGAATATTTAATGATAAGCTACTTAAACAACAAAAAACCTGCATAATTGCAGGTTTTTGGATTGAAACACAAGAAGTTAATTAAAAACTTTTGCTTCCGTTTGCTTGATACGTATAACGGAAAGTAAAATAACGTTGTTCTGTTAACTTAATATTGTCGCTAGCAGTTACTGCTGGTGTTACTCCACCTTTGTAATAATTGCTAATTTCTAGCTTAGCATATTTACCAGTTGCAGTACGAATCATTAAAACTCTACCAGGAATTGGTGTAACTAAATTATTAGGGCCATCGTACACATACCAGCCTTTGTTACTACCAGTGGTAATTGCATAATTAGGAGCTGCATCGGTTTTAAAAGTTGAATCATTTGATACAGCGGCAATATCTGCAAATACACCAATTTGTACAAATGCACCACCTGCACCAGGACCACTAGTTCCACTGTTTGTTATAATGGTAGTACCACGAAAGCCAATATCCCATTTGGTTGTAGCACTATCGCTATTGGCAACCAATGCACCATCGGCTAAACTAAAAAAAGTGTATTTACCTGCACCATAAGGTTGTCCAATTGGCGATAAACCTATAATGGTATCCGATTGTAAGTTTTGTACTGTTGTAACACTACCTTGTGTAAATACTTTAAAGCTACCATTATTTGTTGTATCAACTGTTGGAGCATCATCTTTTTTACAAGCTGTAAAAGATGCAATCATTAATACCACTACTGCTAATTTGCTACTTACGTTTTTCATTTGTATGCTATTTTTTATATTTTGAAAAGTTATAGGTGATTGTTGCATAAAAAGTTCTACCGGGTAAATTGGGTAAATTATTTATGTCGGTATAATCGTTCAAATTATCGGTTCCAGCCTGTATGCGAATACCATTTTTAAATTGCTTTCCTGCTGAAATATTTAGTTGAACATACCCACTTGCAAATTCATCATTGGTGTTGTATAAGCCATTACCATCTTTATCGGAGATAGCCCATTTGCTACGATACAATGCCCTGATATTGATGAAGTAGTTGTTTTGTTCGTACAGGAATTTTATATTGCCCATGTGGCGGCTTCTGTTAGGTAAACCAAAATATTCACTGCGTTCCATTAATCGGGGGAAACCATTTGCATCTTTTGTGTACACACGATTGTCCTTAATTTCCTTCAATTGGTCTTTATCTGCTGTAAATAAAAGTTGATAACTACCCGCAACTGAAAAATGGGAATTCAATTTATAATTCAATTCAGTTTCTACACCTTGTGTATAAGCATTTTTTACATTTAAGTAACTGAAAATTTGGGCTCCATTGTTGTACACTGCAACCAATCTAGTATCAATCAAATTCTCAATATCATTTCTAAATACATTAATACTTGTATTTAGTTTTTTGTTGAAAGTATATTGAGCCGAAAAATTTATGCCAGTAGAAAACTCGGGTTTTAAATCTTTCAATTTGTAATAATCCGATTCGAAAGATTGTATTTGACCCAGTTGCTTTAATCGTTCTATTTGTGTTTGTGCTTCTAAAGTACCAAATACACTGTAGCTGCCAGCAGCAGTATTGGTAAAGCTAAGGTATAGCTGACGGAAGTCGGGTGCCTTAAATCCTCTTCCAATACTTGCATTTAATTTTAATTTTTTACCTGCTTTATACATTACTGCTAATTTGGGCGAAAATGCAGCTGCAAATAATTGATTATTGTCGTAACGCAAGCCTGTGATTAAGGTAAAACGCTCAGTGGGCTTAATTTCTACTTGTGCAAACAAATAAGAAATGGTATTTAATTTTCTATCGCTACTTACTTCGTAACGAGTACTTTTAACGCCCTCGTTTATAATACCAGCACCAGCAGTTATATTAATTTTATTGTTGAAAATATAATCTGTTTGATTTTCGGCACGTAAAAATTGATGATCTAATTTATCATCATATAAACTACTTACTGAAGTATTTAATTTTTGCTCCGATTGAAAACGAGTTGCATATAAACGAAGAGCCGATTTTAATTTGCTGTTGAAATTGTGTGTTATAACAGGATTGAGATTAAAGTCGTGATGTATTTCTTTTCCATCTGAATAAGTAATAACACCATTGTTCGTAACTGCAATGGTATTTTTTATGTGTTCGTAACTGTAACGAGCCGATACTTCAATTTTAGTTTTCGATGAAATTGGGTAAGTTAATTGCAGTTGATTGCTCAATCTCCAAATGGGAGCAACTGTTCTTTCTACTGAGAATGGGCGTATACTGTAACCATCGCTATTGTAACTATTGATAAACACATTAATACCCAATTTACCCAAAGTTGTACTTCCACCAATATTGGCATCTAACGTATTATAAGTGCCATAACGAATAGATGTGTTGAATTTTTTCGCAGCCGATTTATCCGTTATAATATTAATTACACCAGCCATTGCTTCGCTGCCATATAAACTAGATGACGGACCTTTTACAATTTCAATTTTTTGGATATTGCCAACGGTTAACCTGTTTAAATCCAATACTCCAGATGTTCTTCCTACCAATGGTTCTCCATTGATCATTATCATGGTGTAATCGGGGTTTAAACCCTGCATTTGAACACCCACACCAAAACCAGAGGTTAAAAATAAACCAGCTTGTTCTTGCAAAACATCACTTAGCCTTAATGAGCCAGCTTGTTGAATGGTTTTTTGGGAAATAATTTTTGTAGGAACTGCAACATTGCTCAACTTTCTTTCAGTTCTTGTTCCAGTAACTACAATTTCATCTCCAGTTCCTGTAAGTGTGTCTTTTTGAGCACTTACTGTAGTAACTAAAGAAATACCTATGAGTAAAGAAAGTATGTAGTTGCGTTGCATCATATCTTTTGTTCGGCAAAAGTTGCTTAGCTAATGCTAAGAATTGCCATAGAATTGTAAAACGATATGAGCTAAAATTAGTATGACGAACAAATGACACAACAAAAATGAAAAGGCTGACGCAAGTCATTTTTCGTTTAACAAACAGCTTAATTTTTATTGTGAATC
>ERZ724504.1158-NODE-1158-length-14705-cov-6.034334_pt1 | contig 14705 bp, 13 predicted proteins | sample MGYA00376037_ERZ724504 | MGnify/ENA primary metagenome ERZ724504 (study PRJEB28724, sample SAMN07190888) | wastewater metagenome | isolation source: influent of sewage treatment plant in Hong Hong | place: USA: Christiansburg, Virginia | collected 2016-03-01 ... | reverse complement strand
TCTTCGGCGGTGGTGTCGCGCATGGCGTCCAGCTCTTGCATCACGCTGCGCAGCTCGTCAAAGCGCCCGCTCAGGTTCTCGACAAACAGGTCGTTTTGCTGGACTTCGACGGCGTTGTAGTTGATGAAGTCCTGCACGCTGGCCCCCATCAGTGAGTTGCCGTGCTGCACATGGTGTTCGATAAAGGACAGCGGCGTGCCAAAAATAAAGCTGTCCATCCACAGCGACAGCCGCGCCAGCTCCACGGCAAACGGGTTCAGATCGACCCCAAAAATGCAGCGTTTGAGCAGCGCGCGCTTCAGGATTTGCGCGTCTTCGGGCTGGTAGTCCAGGTTCAGCAGCGTCAGTTGGGCGGCGATTTTGGTGCTTTCGCCGGTCACGAGCTGCTGCAAGCTGGCGTCGGTGTCCAGCCGCGCCAGCGCCAAGTCGGTCAGGTAGTTCAGCGCCTCGACCAAAAAGTGCCCGCTGCCGCAAGCGTTGTCCAAAATCTTCAAGTCCATGAACGCCTTGCCCTGGGCAATGGCGTGGTCAATGCTGGCCTTGACCAGCGGCTGCGACAGCACCGGCTCGGTGTAGTAGCTGGCGGTGGTTTTGCGCGAGTTGCTGGCGCTTTTTAAAAACACCTCGCCTTTTTTGACGCTGATTTCGCGCCACGCTTTAAAGCCTTTTTCCTTGCGGATGTTGGCCGTGTCGTAGGCGTCGAAATAGGCTTCAACGGTTTTGCCTTTGGTGGCGCTGCTTTCGTATTCCAGGTAGACGGCGTTTTCCAAAGCGCGTTCAAAGCGGAATTCGAGCAGCCCTTCGTAGATGCGGCCCAAGTGGGTCACGCTCATGTTTTTGAAGTCGCGCCGGGTGTCAAACAGCGTGTGGCCCCGGTGGGTTTTGTAGAGCAGTTTTTCTAGCACTTGGCGCAGCACGCCGTTGCTAAAAATCTTGGGTTTGAGCAGCAGCGGCGCACGTTCTGGGTCAAACAGGCCGCCGTTGAACAGCGGTAGGTCGATGTCGCCCGCGCCTTGATCCAGCAGCGTGAACAGTTCTTTGAGCGCATGCACGCCGTCGTGCAGCTTGCTTTGCGCGTCGGTCTGGCCGCGCAGGCCGTCAAAAATCTGGCCCAAGCTGTAGCGGCGGTAAAACGGGTGCTGCGCCAAAAGCGCCCGGTTCTTGTCTTCAAAATAGACCACGAACAGCAGCCGAAACAGCAGCACGACGCTGTTTTCGTAAACGCTGGCCAGCGTGGCTTGCGGGCTGGCTTGGTAGATGGCGCGGCCCATGATTTCAAACAGCGAGTCTTCGCCCGCGTAGCCGTAAATCACGGCCTTGAGGTTTTCTTCGACCGCCAGCGTGAAGTCGGCAGAGGCGGCAATCGCCTGCTGAATCGGGCTGGCTGTGCCGGTGGTGGCCGTGGCGGCGGTGGTCGCGGGCGGCGCGTAGGCGTCTCGGCCAAAGAAGAAGGCGAACAGGGCGAGGGCGCGGGCCTTGTCTTCAGGCTGCGTCAGGGCGCAGATTTTTTCGAGGTCGAACTCGATGAAGGTCTTTTTGGCGGTGATTTTGTCGGTGTCATACACCCGCCACAGCCGCCCGTTGGTCAAAAAGCCAAAGCGCACGCGCAAGGTGCTCAGGTAGTCCTGCAACTGGTGGTGCGGATTTTCTTTGCGGTCGGCTTTGCCGGTATCCAGCGTTTTGTCCCACGCCTTGGACTCGCAAATGGCGGTAATCAGCTTTTGGTCTTTGCTGGCGATCAGGGCGTTTTCTTGCGCCTCTTGCAGCAGCAGGCAGTAGTCGGGCTTGGCGAATTTGCCTTGCACGGTGATGCCGACTTGGTAAGCCTTGCTCCAGCCCAGCAGCGCCAAGAGCGGGGCGATGAATTTTTCTTCAAGCTGCGCTTCGTTGCGGGCGGCCAGCGTGGCGGGGTTGAAGTGGGCGGCCAGCCACGCATCCAGAGCGGCAGCGCAGGCGGGCGGGTGTTCGGCCAGCGCGCCAGATTTTTGGGCGATGAAGCCGTCATCAAGCAGCGTGTTGGTCAGCCAGTGCTGCGGGAACAGGTCGTTATTCATGGCGGAAAGTGTAGTGCCGCCCCCCGCGTTCACAACCCCAAATCGCTCAAGCTGGGATGCTCGTCTGGGCGGCGGCCTAGGGGCCAGTGGAACAGGCGGTCTTCAGCGCGAATGGGCAGGTCGTTGATGCAGGCAAAGCGGCGCTGCATCAAGCCTTGGGCGTTGAACTCCCAGTTCTCGTTGCCGTAGCTGCGGTACCAGTGGCCGCTGTCGTCGTGCCACTCATAGGCAAAGCGCACGGCGATGCGGTGTTCGGTGTGCGCCCACAGTTCTTTGATCAGGCGGTAGTCCAGCTCGCGTGCCCACTTGCGGCGCAACAGCGCCTTCACCTGTTCGCGGCCCACAGGGAATTCGACGCGGTTGCGCCACTGGGTGTCTTCGGTGTAGACCAGGCTCACGCGCTCGGGGTCGCGTGAGTTCCAAGCGTCTTCGGCCAGACGTACTTTGTGGGTGGCGGTTTCGACGGTGAACGGGGGCAGGGGCGGCTTGGTGTCCATGAGCTGGGGCTTTCAAACAGGTGTTGCGATGGTGTAGACAGATCGGTCTACATTGCATCGTAAAGCATGTGGACAGATCTGTCTACAATGGCCGGATGTTGACCTTGCCCATCACCCCAACTGACATGGCCGAGCGCCCGGCGCGCGAGCGCATCTTGCTCACGGCGCACGATTTGTTTTACCGCCACGGCATTCGCGCCGTGGGCATCGACCGGGTGATTGCCGAAGCGGGCGTGACCAAGGTCACGCTGTACCGGCACTTTCCGTCCAAAGACGATTTGATTCGCGCCTTTTTGGCGCTGCGCCACGAGCGTTGGATGGCGTGGTTCCGCGATGCGTTGGCGCGCCATCAGGCCAGCATCGCTGCATTGGTGGGCGCACCCGCGTCGCCCTGGGCCGCGCTGGTGCCCACGCTGCGCGAGTGGTTTGAGTCGCCTTTGTTTCGGGGCTGCGCCTTCATCAACAGCGTGGCCGAGCTGGGCGGCGCGCTGCCCGAGGTGTTGACGCTGGCCGCCGCCCACAAGCGCGACATGGTGGACGCGCTGGCTGACTTGCTGCCTGCCGCCGCACCGAATCGCCTGGCCCGCGCTCAGGCCGTGGCGCTGGTGGTGGACGGGGCCATCGTCCGCGCCCAAAGCGGCCCGGACGGCGTGCAAGAGGCGCTGAGCGGCGTGCAGTGCATCGTTGATATCATTGTTTGATATTGAATCGTTTACAAAGTAATCGCGAGCGGCGTACAATGCGGCTCATGGACAACGACACACAACCCCAAGTCACCGACGCAGGCGCGCAGGCGCTGCTGCTCGACAACCAGTTGTGTTTTGCGGTCTATTCGACCATGCAGAGCTTGAACAAGGTCTACCGCAAGCTGCTCAAAGACTTGGAGCTGACGTATCCGCAGTACCTGGTCATGCTGGTGCTGTGGGAAAAAGACGGGCTGATGGTGTCGCAAATCGGCGAGCGGCTGGGGCTGGATTCGGCCACGCTCACGCCTTTGCTCAAGCGGCTGGAGGCGGTGGCGCTGCTCACGCGGGTGCGTGCTGTGGCGGATGAGCGCCAAGTCATCATCTCGCTGACCGACAAGGGTCGGGCGCTGAAGGCGCAGGCGCAGGCGGTGCCCGGTTGCATGGCCAGCGTGATCGCCTGCTCAATGGACGAGATCGTTGATTTGAAAGACAGTTTGCTCCAACTGCGTGATTCGCTGAACCACAACTCGGCGGACTTGGTTTGAGGGTTATGGAATGGGCGCGGCTGCGCCTATTTCATAGTCATATAAATAGCATACGATTTAATCGTTAACATTTGATCGACGTGGCGCAGCGGTCAAACCCACCTTCAGTCGCTACCTTGAAAAGGAAACACCATGAGCATCGAACAAGTTCTGTACCGCGCAACTGCTACCGCCACCGGTGGCCGTGATGGCCGCGCCGAAACCGCCGACGGCAGCTTGTCGCTGGCCTTGGCCACGCCCCGCGAACTGGGCGGCGCAGGCGGCGCGGGCACCAACCCTGAGCAATTGTTTGCCAGCGGCTACAGCGCTTGCTTTTTGGGCGCGATGAAGTTTGTGGCTGCCCGCGACAAGATCGCCATGCCCGCCAACACCACGGTGCGCGGCACGGTGGGCATAGGCGCGATTCCCAACGGCTTTGGCATTGAAGTGGATCTGGAAATCAGCCTGCCCGGTTTGGCCGCCGACGTGGCGCAAACGCTGATCGACCGTGCGCACATCGTTTGCCCGTACTCCAACGCCACGCGCAACAACATCGACGTGCGCCTGAGCTTGGTGTGATGGGCGCGGGGGCTCCTGAATCGCTATGCTGCAAGTCCCTGACTTGATTGAATTGGAGTTCCCCATGAATCGTGTGACTTGTGATCGTTTGGCCGCGCTGCGTGCGCTGGCTGCCTCGGCGTTGGTGTTGGGCTTGGCGGCTTGCGCTGTTCCCGGTTTGACATCCAGCCCGACGGCGGTGGCTTCGGTGGACTTGCAGCCCACGCGCGGCAATGCCGTCAGCGGCGCGCTGAAGTTCAGCCAAACCGGCAACGCCGTGACCGTGACGGGCGAAGTGCGCGGCCTCAAACCCGGCGCGGAGCACGGCTTTCACGTCCACGACAAGGGCGATTGCTCCAGCGGCGACGGCATGAGCACCGGCGGCCACTTCAACCCCAACGCTGCCAGCCACGGCCACCACGGCCAAGGCCATGTCGGCGACTTGCCGCCGCTGCAAGCCGACGCGCAAGGCGTGGCCCGCATCAACTTCACCAGCACCAACCTGAGCTTGACCGATGCCAAGACCAGCGTGGTCGGCCACGGCTTGATCGTCCACCGCGACCCCGACGACTACACCACCCAGCCCACCGGCAACGCTGGCCCGCGTGTGGCTTGCGGCGTGATTCGACAAGGCTGAGGCTGGCCGGGACACACACCGGGTTTGTACGGGTGGGTGCAGTAATCGGCTGTTACCCACCGCGTGCAAACGGGGCCAACAATGCGCTCTCCTAACCCTTATCAGGAGACCAGCATGGGTAAAAAACTGTTGATGATCTGCGGCGACTACTGCGAAGACTACGAGACGATGGTGCCGTTCCAAGCCTTGCAAGCGGTCGGCCACACGGTGCATGCCGTGGCCCCGCACAAGAAGGCGGGCGACTACATCCTCACCGCCATCCACGACTTTGAAGGCGCACAGACCTACAGCGAAAAGCCCGGCCACCGCTTCACGCTGAACTACAACTTCGCCGACGTGAAGCCTGAAAGCTACGACGGCTTGGTGATTCCCGGCGGTCGCGGCCCCGAGTATTTGCGCATGGACGCGCAGGTGATGGCGCTGGTCAAGCACTTCACCAGCACCGGCAAGCCGGTGGCGGCGGTGTGCCACGGCGCGCAACTGCTGGCGGCCACGGGCGACATCAAAGGCCGCACCATCTCGGCTTACCCGGCGTGCCAAGTCGAAGTGGAATTGGCCGGTGCGACTTACGCCGCCATCCCCGTCGATCAGGCGGTGACCGACGGCCCGTTTGTGACGGCCCCGGCGTGGCCCGCGCACCCGGCGTGGATTGCGCAATTCTTGGTCGTGCTCGGAACCACCATCACCCACTGATCACCGCACTGAGCGGGCCTGTGCCTACACTGAGCGCATGTGTGAAATTTTCATCAGCGCTCACCCCGACAGCTACGCCAGCCGCACCCGTTCCGTGCGGCTGCACGGCGTGGTGACCAGCATCCGGCTGGAAAACCTGTATTGGGAAGTCCTCACTGAAATCGGCCAGCGCGACGGCATGAGCGTGGTGCAGCTCATCGAAAAGCTGTACGACGAGCTGGTGGAGGCGCGCGGCGCAGTCAGCAACTTTGCCTCTTTTTTGCGCGTCAGTGCGCTGCGCTACATGGCGCTGCAAGCGCACCAGCGTATCCCGATGGATGTCAGCGTGCCGATGGGCTCGCTCAACCCGCAGACTGTGCTGCGCGAGCTGCCCGCCAGTTGGGCGCTGCGGCGTGCTGATGCGACTCATCGTCACGATGAGCGCTGATTCGCGTCAATTGACTGTAAGTTACAAGCAAGAAAGCAGACGAAGCCGAAAAATATAAGGGTAAACCCGTATATTTCGAGCTTCATCCTGCTAGGATGGCCGCCTTTTGGCGCACCTGCGCCGTCCTGCCCGGTGGCGGGCCTTTCCTGGAGTTGCTTTTCATGTCTTTGTCTGATCGCGTGTCTCACCCTGGTTTGCGTCAAAAAATCATGTCTGCCGAGGCGGCTGCCGCCTTGATTGAGGCGGGTTCCAATGTGGGGATGAGCGGGTTTACCGGCGCGGGCTACCCCAAGGTGGTGCCGCAGGCGCTGGCCGAACGCATCAACGCGCTGCACGCGCAGGGCGAAAAATTCCGCATCGGGCTGTGGACGGGCGCGTCCACCGCGCCTGAGCTGGATGGCGCGCTGGCCAAGGTCGATGGCATCGAAATGCGCTTGCCCTACCAGTCCGACCCCACGGTGCGCAACCAAATCAACAGTGGCCAGATGCAGTACACCGACATCCACCTGTCGCACGTCGCGCAGTTTGTCTGGTTCGGCTTTTTGGGTCACTTGAATGTGGCGGTGGTCGAGGTGGCGGGCATCTTGCCGGACGGGCGCTTGATTCCGTCGTCCTCGGTGGGCAACAACAAGACTTGGCTGGATCAGGCCGACAAGATCATTTTGGAAGTCAACCACTGGCAAAACCCGGCGCTGGAAGGGATGCACGACATCTATTACGGCACCCAGTTGCCGCCGCACCGCCAGCCGATTCCGCTGACGCATCCCGGCGACCGCATCGGCGAGCCGTATCTGCACTGCGATTTGTCCAAGGTGATTGCGGTGGTTGAAACCAACCAGCCCGACCGCAACAGCCGCTTTGCCGCGCCGGACGAAAACTCGCAGCGCATTGCCGGGCACATCATCGACTTTTTAGGGCAAGAGGTGAGCAAGGGCCGCTTGCCCGCCGACCTGCTGCCGCTGCAATCGGGCGTGGGCAACATTGCCAACGCAGTGCTGGCCGGGCTGAACAGCGGCCCGTTCAAAAACCTGACGGCCTACACCGAAGTGCTGCAAGACGGCATGTTGGACATGCTGCGCTCGGGCACGCTGAGCATGGCCTCGGCCACGGCGCTGTCGCTCAGCCCGGACGCGACGGCGGACTTCAATGCCAACATCGACTTCTACCGCCAGCGCATCGTGCTGCGCCCGCAAGAAATCAGCAACCACCCCGAGCTGATCCGCCGCCTGGGCCTGATCGCCATGAACGCGATGATCGAGGCCGACATCTACGGCAACGTCAACTCCACCCACCTGATGGGTTCGGCCATCATGAACGGCATTGGCGGCTCGGGCGACTTTGCGCGCAATGCCTATTTGTCGATCTTCATGACGCCGTCCACGGCCAAGGACGGGGCGATCTCGTGCATCGTGCCGATGGCCTCGCACGTCGATCACACCGAGCATGACGTGCAAGTCATCGTCACCGAGCAGGGGCTGGCCGACTTGCGTGGCCTGTCGCCCACTCAGCGCGCGCGGCTGGTGATTGAAAAGTGCGCGCACCCGGACTTCCGCCCCGCGCTGCTGGACTATCTGCACCGCGCCCAGGCCGGAGCCAACGGCCAGCACACCCCGCATTTGCTGAACGAGGCGCTGAGCTGGCACGCCCGCTATTTGCAGACGGGCAACATGCACGCCTGAGCTTTGCCGTCCGCACCAACAACAACGGGAGCCTGAAGCTCCCGTGGCTGGATCAGCGGGCGACGGTGGTCAGCCCATGAAGCGACCGTTGGACCCGAGCACGCCCAAGTCCACAAACTTGGAGCCGACGTAAGGCGGAGCTGAGTAATCGACGGTAAAGCCGTCCAGATTCAGGCCGCGCACGGAGGCCATCGCGCTGCGCAGCTTGGCGCGAGTCACGTCTTTACCCGCGCGCTCCAGCCCTTCGGCCAGCACGCGGGCGTTGATGTAGCCCTCCAAGCTTTGCATAGCGAACTCTTGCTGGCCGATGGCGCGCATGGCGGTTTGGTACTCGCGCACCAAGCCGCTCTTGGTGCGGTTGTGGTCGGGCAACACCATGCCCAGCGCGATACCACCGCTGGCGTTGCCCAGTTCTTTGATCCCGTCTTGGCTCAGCGTGACGCTCAAGCCCACCAGCGGCATGGACGGCGATTGTTTGCGCAAACCAGCCACCAGCGGAATGGACGCCGATCCTGCCGATGCCAAAAACACCGCGCCAGGGCGGGCCGCTTGCACTTGGTTCAGCACCTCCGCCATGTTCTTGCCATTGGTGTCGAGCGCGATTTGAGCGACTGGCTTGATGCCCGAGGTGTCCATGGCTTTGAGCGTATCGGCCAGCACTTCACGGCCATAACCGTTGTCCAAGTACACCACGGCCAAGCTGGTCATGCCCATGCCAGACAAGCGCTGGATCAGGCGCTGGGCTTCGTCGGTGTAGCTGGCGCGCACGTGAAACACATTGCGCATATTGGCTTTGCGCAGCGAACTGGCACCAGTGATGGGGGCAATGTACGGAATGCCGACTTCTTCAACGTACGGAATCAGTGCGGCGTTGTTGGGCGTGCCCAAGCACGACAGCAACGCCAGCACATTGCCATCGCTCACCATCTTGCGCACGTTATCGACAGTGCGGGTGGCGACGTAGCCATCGTCGGCGATGTGCAATTGCAGTTGGCGACCATGCACGCCACCTTTGGCGTTGATTTGAGCGAACGCGGCTTCAATACCGGCTTTGGCCTCCTTGCCCGACGAGGCCAAGGGGCCGCTCAAGGCCATTGAGGAGCCAATGGTGATGTCTTTGGCCGATACGCCCTCGTCAGCGTGGACGACGCCCATGAAGCTGGGTACAGCTACCGCTGCCGCAAACTTGGGAACCAAAGAAACAAAGTTGCGACGCAGCATGTAACCCCCTATTTTCACGTGAATGACTTAATTCTAACTTTAAGCCCCGAATGCATGAAATTTGCTACATGAAAACCCTGAGTTTTGACAAGGGTTAGATTTGTATCTGTTTGCGACAAATCTACGGCTCGTTAACGAAATGACCTAAAACGCAAGTATCGGTAGATTAAACACATGAACACGCCGCGATCCACGCCATAGATTTACCTGAGATGTGCATCATAATGCACAAGAATGTTTCTTATTCACAACACTTGCCGCTTTTTTGAGCAGAGGCAATGACGCTGTACCGCCGAAGCTGTTGAGGAACTCTGGCACAGTCTGAATTCAAACTTACGCAAAACCCCTTACTAGGGTTTTCCCATACGGGAAACTAGAATCGTTATGCTCACCCAAAAGACTGGTCAGACTCCCCTGGCCGTCGCAGACAGCAGGAGACTTTTGATGCCAGATAAGACCGCTCAAGCCGAAGAAAAACGCGCTCAATTGCGCCGTGCAGCTCTTGAATACCACGAATTCCCCACCCCCGGCAAGATCTCGATAGCAGCCACCAAGCAGCTGGTCAACCAGCACGACTTGGCGCTGGCGTATTCGCCCGGCGTGGCGGCACCTTGTGAAGAAATCGTGAAAGACCCGGCTGCGGCTTTCAAGTACACCAGTCGCGGTAATTTGGTGGGCGTGATCACCAACGGCACCGCCGTGCTGGGCCTGGGCGACATCGGCCCGCTGGCTGGCAAGCCGGTGATGGAAGGCAAGGGCGTTCTGTTCAAGAAATTCGCTGATATTGATGTCTTCGACATCGAAATCAACGAAAAAGACCCGGACAAGCTGGTCGAGATCATCGCTTCGCTGGAGCCGACGTTTGGCGGCATCAACCTCGAAGACATCAAAGCGCCAGACTGCTTCTACATTGAACGCAAGCTGCGCGAGCGCATGAACATCCCCGTCTTCCACGACGACCAACACGGCACGGCCATCACCGTGGGCGCGGCCATTTTGAACGGCCTGAAGGTGGCGGGCAAAGACCCGTCGCAGGTCAAGTTGGTCACCTCGGGCGCGGGCGCAGCGGCCTTGGCCTGCTTGGGTTTGCTGGTCAAGCTGGGCATTCCGCGTGAAAACATCTGGGTCACCGACTTGGCGGGCGTGGTCTACGAAGGCCGCACCGAGCTGATGGACGAAGATAAGGCGTTCTTCGCCCAAAAGACGGACGCACGCAAGCTGTCTGAAGTCATCGTTGGCGCGGATGTGTTCTTGGGGCTGTCGGCAGGCGGCGTGCTCAAGCAAGACATGGTGCGCAACATGGCGGCGCGCCCGGTGATTTTTGCGCTGGCCAACCCCAACCCAGAAATCTTGCCCGAAGACGTGAAGGCTGTGCGCGACGACGCCATCATGGCCACGGGCCGTTCGGACTACCCGAACCAAGTCAACAACGTGCTGTGCTTTCCGTACATCTTCCGGGGTGCGCTGGATGCGGGCGCGTCCACCATCACGCTGGAGATGGAACTGGCCGCCGTCTACGCGATTGCCGAGCTGGCCCAGGCTGAGCAAAGCGAAGTGGTGGCCGCAGCCTACGCGGGTGAGCAACTGGCTTTCGGCCCTGAGTATTTGATCCCCAAGCCGTTTGACCCGCGCTTGATGATGAAGATTGCTCCCGCTGTGGCTCAAGCCGCCGCAGACAGTGGCGTGGCGCTGCGCCCCATCACCGACATGGACGCTTACCGCGAAAAGCTGCAAAGCTTTGTCTATGCGTCCGGCACCATCATGAAGCCGATTTTCACGGCGGCCAAAGTGGCGCACAAAAAGCGCGTCGCCTACAGCGAAGGCGAAGACGAGCGCGTGTTGCGTGCCGCGCAAATCGTGGTCGATGAAGGTCTGGCGCGCCCGATCTTGATTGGTCGCCCAGCAGTGATTGCCAAGCGCATCGAAAAATTCGGTCTGCGCCTGAAGGAAGAGCTGGATTACGACATCGTCAACGTCGAGCAAGATCATCGCTACCGCGACTTCTGGCAAACCTACCACCGCATGACCGAGCGCAAGGGCATCACCGCCCAGATGGCCAAGATTGAAATGCGCCGCCGCCTGTCGCTGATTGGCGCGATGTTGGTTCACAAAGGCGATGCCGATGGCCTGATTTGCGGTACGTGGGGCAGCACCTCGCTGCACCTGAACTACATGGATCAAGTGATCGGCAAGCGCGCCGGGGTCAACACCTATGCGTGCATGAACGGGTTGATGCTGCCGGGCCGCCAAGTGTTCTTGGTGGACACCCACATCAACTACGACCCGACGGCTGAAGAGCTGTGCGAAATCACCATGATGGCCGCCGAAGAGATGATGCGCTTTGGCCTGCGCCCCAAGGCGGCGCTGCTGTCGCACTCTAACTTTGGCTCCTCCAGCCAGCCCAGCGCGCTCAAAATGCGCCGGACGCTGGAGCTGTTGCGCACCCAAGCCCCGTGGCTGGAAGTGGACGGCGAAATGCACGGCGATGTGGCCTTGGATGGCGCGGCCCGCCACGCTTTGATCCCCAACAGCACCTTGGCAGGCGATGCCAATTTGCTGGTGTTGCCCAACATCGACGCGGCCAATATCTCCTACAACCTGCTGAAAACAGCGGCTGGCGGCAACATTGCCATTGGCCCGATCTTGCTGGGCGCGGCCAAGCCGGTGCACATTTTGACGGCCAGCACCACCGTGCGCCGTTTGGTCAACATGACAGCCCTGACCGTGGCCGACGCCAACGCGGCGCGATAAGGTTTATCACGACAGCAGGCACTAACTTGCTGTTCTGTTAACGCTGTAAAACCCTGTAAGCGGCTGCCCAAATTTTGGGCAGCCGCTTGCATTTTGGGCGGAGTTCAGTCACACTACGGCCTCAAATTTCGGGGTTAACCCGAAGTTTTTCTAAGGTGTATTTGCATGCTCCAAGCTCTTTTTTCCATCAGATTTCGGCGTTTGCTCGCAAGCGTGTGGCTGGTGGCAGGCTTGGGCAGTGTCGCACTGGTGCAGGCGCGAACGTCCGTTGAGAGCGTTGTCAGCGCCCCAGTGGCTGTGGCGCAATTGCCTCCCGAAGGGCGGCAAACCTACCAATTGATCCATGCAGGCGGCCCCTTTCCTTACAGCAAAGACGGCAGCGTGTTTGGCAATCGTGAACGCTTGTTGCCCGCCCAACGGCGCGGCTACTACTTGGAATACACAGTGAAAACACCGGGTTCGCGTGATCGGGGCGCGCGTCGCATTATTTGCGGCGGAGCCCCACGCACCCCGGACGCTTGCTACTACAGCAGCGACCACTACGCCAGTTTCAGCCGGATTGCCGAGTAAGCGGCCATCGGTTTGTTGAATTCGCCGGTCTTTCGAGGCCGACATGGTTTTTTGACTACTAAGAAAGAGTACCGGAGATGGATATGCCACTTCGTACGGTGAGACCCAATATCGTGCAGTCGATTCGCGCTTTCCGCGTGGCCGACCTGCAAGAGGCCGCGCAAGGGCTGGGACATCACTTTTTGTACGCCAATCTTGCCAACGCCCAAAGCAAGCAGGACGTGCTGGACATGATTGCCCAGCAATTCACCTTCCCTGCCCACTTTGGTAAAAACTTTGATGCACTCTACGACTGCATCACCGATCCCATCCACAAATCTGGCCCGCAGCCGGGTTTTGTCGTGGTGCTGGAACAAATTCCGGCCAACGGCAAATTCGACAAAGAAGCGCGCGAGCAACTGCTGGACATCTTCCGCGATGCGTCCGACTACTGGGGTGACCGGAAAATTCCTTTCCGTTGTTTCTATTCTTTTCTGTAGCCCGTTCTGCACAAACCAGCCAAGCAGAACGGGCGAACGAGGCTAGCAGCGAAGCTGCCCCTGACACCACCGACAACGGCGAAAAAATGCCCACCGATTTGCTGGTGGACATCTCGCCCCAAGCACTGCGCATGAGCAGCCCGTTTAACGCGGGTTACTGGCTCACCGTAGCCTGATGCGTACCTAACTGCCCATGCGCTAAGCGTGTTGGCAGTTGCCACAAAAAAGCCCGTCATGTGACGGGCTTTTTGTTTTTGGTGTCCCCAACTGGGGCACGAGGTTCAGCGCAGCTATCGCCCCACCGTGGTTTGCGCCAGATCAGTTGTAGCGGGATGCTCCGCGACGGCCAGCAGTGGTGCATGGCGCGCCGTCACGTCGTAGGCCGCAAACACCTGCTGCGGCGAGCGAACCTCAGGCAGCACGTAGACGATGCCGTGGGTGCCCGTGAAGGCCCGATGCACCACCTCCTTGAAAAACGCCACCGGCACATTGATGCAGCCGTAGGAGATGCGGTTGTCCAGCGGCGTGGCCGAGGCTAAGCGCTGGGCGCGCTGCTCCTGCACGGTGCCGGTGACGACCGGGTGCATCGAAATCGCGCCCTCGTAATCCACCCACAGCACCTCGGTGCCGTGCAGATTGCGATCCAGCGCCGCCACAAAGCGCCCGGCAGGCGTGGTGCGTTCGTCAGGCCGAATGCTGGACAGCTTGCGCTGGCCAATGCCCGGCACTGCGTCGTCCCCCACGGCCAAGCCCAGCAGCACGGGCGCAGCGCCCAGCAGTCGCCCGCCTGCATCAAAGACAAACACCTGCGCGGCCACCTTGTCCACCAGCGCGAAGGGCAGGCGCTGGTTGTCGCCCGCATCCACCACCCAATCGGCCACATAGCGAGCTTGGGCTGAGGGCTGGGCGCTGACGAAGTCGGCCCGGTAGGGCGGCGATGGGGCCAGCGCCTCGCCCAGCGCGTCTCCCGTGGCATCCGTCGCATGCACGGGCAGCACGCAAGCACAGGCCATCAGCCCGAGCCACCAGAGCCGAATCGGGTCGCCGTCCTGGGGGCGGCCCACCCGATCCGAGGTTGGTCGCTCAATGGCGATCTTGCTTGGGCGGGTAGTAAGGCGGGACATAAACGGGCGGAGGAGCCACGGGCGGAGGTGGTGCGACCACCACAGGTGGCGGTGCAACATACACCACGGGCGGTGCCAGTTGCACCGGCGGCGGTGCGACGGCCACGGTTTGCAACTCAGGCTGCGGGTTGGGCACGAGCACCGGGATCCAAGTGGTCGGCGGCACCGGCTCTGGAATCACCGGCGGGTGGAACGGCGGCACGAAGGGCGGAATGATGGCTCCCGGCACCACCGTCAACACGCCGTTGACGTAGTTGATGGTGTAGTTGCCCGGCGTGAAGGTGCCGCCCGTGGCATCACTGACGTGAATCACATAAGGGCTGCCCGACAAGTTCGCCGTGGCGACCTGACCCGGACTGGTTTCGGTCACGCTGCCTATGGTTTCGCCATTAACCAAACCGACTTCGGTGAAGCCGTTCAGGGGCGGTGTCTGACCATAGACTTTGGTGACGTTGTCCGCCGTCACCGTCAAGGCGGCGGGGATCACCGTCAACAGGCCATTCACGTAGCTGATCGTGTAGTTGCCCGGGGTGAAGGTGCCGCCTGTGGCGTTGCTGGCGGTGATGACATAAGGGCTGCCTGCGACGCCAGCGGTGGCGACTTTGCCTGCACTGGCCTCAGTCACGCTGCCGATGGTCTCGCCATTCACTAGGCCCGTTTCCGTAAATCCGGTCAGTGCTGGCGTTTGGCCGTAGGTCTTGGTGACGTTATCCGCCGTCACCGTCAGTCCAGCAGATCGGACGAGCGGTGTGCCGGTGAAGTGAGTAGAGGTGTGGGTGCGGGGTATGATGAAGCAAACAGTTGC
>ERZ724504.1154-NODE-1154-length-14718-cov-5.347814_pt1 | contig 14718 bp, 12 predicted proteins | sample MGYA00376037_ERZ724504 | MGnify/ENA primary metagenome ERZ724504 (study PRJEB28724, sample SAMN07190888) | wastewater metagenome | isolation source: influent of sewage treatment plant in Hong Hong | place: USA: Christiansburg, Virginia | collected 2016-03-01 ... | reverse complement strand
TCAAGCGCTTAGCTCGAATCTTTTTGAAAATTGCCTTTCGTAGTTTAATTCACCGGTTATTAGAAAGTCGTGTCGTGAATAATTTTATTAGCAAGTAGGTTGGCGGTGAACGTTTTTGTGAACCCCAACACCGCTATTTTTGATGTGTTTGGGCTGTTGGGGTTCGCTGCGCTCACCGCCAACCTACGAAAAAATCCTCGACAATCTTTGACGGGTGACGCGGGTATTTCAAAAATGGCGGTGTTTTTTGATGAATATCAACCGCGCGGTTGATGGATGCTTGGGAAACCGATGGGCTGAATACGGCTAGCAAAAACATTGTTGACCGATAAATTGAGCCAATTAGAAACCAAATTGCGCGAGTTGAAACAACTTAGAGAAGCACTGCAAGAGATATTGTTGAAAGTGAATCAAGAATGTGTGGATTGAATGATAACCCTCGTCATTGCGAGGGTTTATTTTTACATAATGTTTTTGGCGAGTTCTTGCATGTCTTGCTCATAAGCGGCTGGGGTTTGCCCGTGTTTGCGGCGTGCGTCAAATTGCTGGTACAACTCGCGAACGTGCACTTCCATTTTGCTCGTGGTCGATGTGTTCGTGGTTGATGATTTGATTTTGCAGATTTATGAAATGGTTTTATCAAGACATTTAGAAGGGGCGCACACCAGACACCCCACATTGGGTTCCAATTCAATCGAATGCCATGCCATTGTGCGTGCGTCAAGTGTCAACAATTGACCAATTAAGGGTTCACCCATGTGGGCGATAATTTTCAACGCTTCTGCTGCTTGCATCGCGCCGATGATGCCGACCAACGGGGCAAACACGCCGAGTGTTGAGCAGGGCTCATTGGTGAAGTTTGAGTCGGGTGGGAATAAGCAGGCGTAACAAGGTGAGTCATCATGCCGTTTATCGAACACGCTGATTTGTCCATCAAATCGGATGGCTGCACCTGAGACCAAAGGCACGCGGTGCGTGACACACAGGCGGTTGATGAGGTGACGCGTTTCGAAATTGTCAGAGCAGTCGAGTACCACTTGGACGTTCGGGATGAGCCGATTCAGCAGCACTTCATCTGCACGTTGTGCATGGGTGTGGATGGTCACATCGGGGTTGATGGTGTGCAACATGTGGCGTGCCGAATCCACCTTGGTGCGTCCTAAAGTGTCGGTGGTGTGAATGATTTGACGCTGAAGATTGGACAGCTCAACCACGTCGTCGTCCACGAGCGTGATCTGCCCGATGCCGCTGGATGCCAAGTACAATGCGGCGGGTGAGCCCAATCCCCCCGCACCGATGATGAGTGCGTGAGCGGCCAAGATGTGTTCTTGCCCTTGAATGTCACATTCTTTCAGCTGAATGTGACGCGCGTAGCGCAGGAGTTGGTTGTCGGTCATGTTCATGCGGCATTCTAACAAACAAAGCTGCGAAATTACATCCGTCATTGGTCGAATGGGGGCAAACTGCGCTAAAATGCGGCATTCTTGAGGAGCATGGGAAAAGTGGAAATCAACTTTTTCGGTGTTTTAAGTTGTCGTTTTTGTCAGGGGGGCTTTGATCAGTTGAGTACAAGGGCCTTGAAAATCTTTGACGAAAATGAAATAAAATCAAATGGTTGTGAACAAACTGCTTTTAGGGCTCAGCACAGTTTGTCACATTTAATCGATGCTTTGAGGAAGGTGGTTTGTGCCGCACTTCCTTTGATTTTTAAATGGATTTTTTATGCACATTCACATCCTTGGTATTTGCGGTACGTTTATGGGCGGTATTGCTGCGATTGCTAAACAAGCAGGTTATAAAGTCACGGGCTGCGATGCCAATGTGTATCCGCCGATGAGCACGCAGTTGGAGGCGCAGGGCATTGAGCTGATCAGTGGTTTTGATGCATCACAAACGGATTTGAATCCTGATGTGTATGTGATTGGCAATGTGGTGTCGCGCGGCAATCCGTTGATGGAAGCTATTTTGAATAAAGGCTTGCCTTACATTTCGGGGCCGCAATGGTTGGGCGAAACGGTGCTGAAGGACAAATGGGTGCTGGCCGTTGCGGGTACGCATGGCAAAACCACCACATCGTCGATGTTGGCGTGGGTGCTGCAAGATGCGGGTTTGAATCCAGGTTTTTTGATTGGCGGTGTGCCGAATAATTTTGGCATTTCGGCGCGTTTGACCGATGATCCCTTTTTTGTGATTGAGGCGGATGAATACGATACGGCGTTTTTTGATAAACGCAGTAAATTTGTGCATTATCGTCCGCGCACAGCGATTTTGAACAACCTTGAGTTTGACCATGCCGATATTTTTGCTGACCTCGCGGCCATTCAAACACAGTTTCATCACCTCGTGCGCACCATTCCTGAGAATGGCTTGATTGTCTCAAATGCGCACGCGCAATCATTGGATGAAACTTTGGCCAAAGGCGCATGGACGCCTGTTGCACGATTTGCCGATGATTCTGTGGCGGCCGATTGGCAAATTGCGAATGTGGGGGCTGACGACAGTTTTGATGTGCTGTTCAAAGGTGAGTTGCAAGGCCGTGTGCAATGGAATGTCACGGGTGAGCACAATCGCTTGAACGCACTCGCGGCCATTGCGGCGGCACGCCATGTCGGTGTGGAGCCAAAGTACGCGATCGACGCTTTTTCACGTTTTGAAATGGTCAAACGACGCATGGAGATTAAGGGTGTGGTCAATGAAATCACGGTGTATGATGATTTTGCCCATCACCCCACTGCGATTGCTTTGACTGTGGCGGGTTTGCGTAAGCGTGTGGGTGCATCACGGATTTTGGCGGTGCTTGAACCGCGATCAAACACCATGAAGCTGGGGGTGATGAAAGCGCAGCTGCCCGACTCATTGCAGCAAGCTGATTTGATTTTTGGCTATGGCGCGGGTGGCGATGGTAAAGATGCGCTCGGCTGGGATTTGGCCGAATCATTGTCTCCTTTGGGTGACAAAGCGCGGGTGTTCAGTGATTTAAACGCATTGGTTGAGGCCGTGAAAGCCACTGCACAACCGAGTGATCATATTTTGGTCATGAGTAATGGTGGTTTTGGCGGTGTGCATCAAAAAATATTGGACAGTTTGAAGTAGATGCATTTGCTCAGGAGAGAAAAATGGAAATAGAGAAAGAATTAACCGCTCCGCCAATTGACTTGTCGAATAAGGTTGGGAATGGTGACTTCAACACAATTGGTCAAGAATTCAAACACTATTTCATTGAGTTGGGTCGATTGCAACCGTCAGCAACAGTTTTGGATGTGGGCTGTGGTGCGGGTCGAATGGCGATACCGTTGAGTGATTATTTAACCTTAGGGCGGTATTTTGGCATTGATATTATCGAGCCGAGTATTGAATGGTGTCACACCAATATCACACCGACCTATAACAATTTTGTATTTCAACACAGTAATATTTTCAATCGTTTCTATAATCCAAATGGGACTATTTTGGCGAAGGACTACGTATTTCCATTTGAGGATGAGTCTTTCGACTTTATTTTTTTGACCTCCGTTTTTACGCACATGTTGCCTGAAGACCTTGAGCACTATTTAAGTGAAATCAGTCGGGTGCTGAAAAAAGGCGGTGTTTGCTTTATTACATACTTTTTACTCAATAATGAGTCAGTTGAATTGATTAATCAAAATGCGTCAACTCAACCCTATCAATTCAAAGTCAATGATGTCTGCTACAGCACGGATGCACAAGCGCCTGAAGCCTCGCTCTCATATGATGAGAATTATATTCGAAATTTGTACCAACGTAATGCTCTGAACATACGAGCGACTTATCACGGTAATTGGTGTAATAGGCCTTGGTTTTTGTCTTATCAAGATATTATTATTGGTCAAAAATAATGATGCATATGCGCATCAGGAGAGTGTGATGAAATTATTATACCTACACGGCTTTCGTTCCTCTCCTGAGTCTGTCAAAGCCGTGGCTGTGATTCAATATTGCAGAATGCACGGCTTACCTCCTCCTATTGTCCCTCAACTGCCTGTGTCACCCAAAGCCTCCATTCGTTTGTGTGAACAGCTCATTAAGCGGCATCAAGTGAATGCCATTTGTGGCTCATCATTGGGTGGTTTTTATGGCATGTATTTGGCTGAAAAACACCATTTGCGTTGCGCGGTGATAAATCCGGCGATCACACCTTGGAATGAATTAAAAGAAGAACACCTCCAAGCGCGCTACAGCGTTGATCAGATTGAGCACGATGATGCGGTGCGTTATTTGGCCGAATTGCATCATTACCACATTGATCGACTCACAGACATCAAACGTTATTTATTACTGGTTGCATTGGGCGATGAGGTGCTTGACCCAGTGCAAATGCGTTTGCATTTTAAGGGCGCACATGAGGTTGTTGTACAGGGTGGAACCCATGCTTTGGATGATTTTGGGGGGCATTTAAATAAAGTGATGACTTTTTTAAACAAAGGCGGATAAAGCTGTTGGCAGTAGGGAAACAAAACTTATAACTTATTTTCTGCTTTTAGCAGAAGAAGCTTACAAAAAAACCACATGACATAATTTATTTACATGTTTTTTTTTATCAGGCATAATGCAAAAAATAGAGGGTGATACATTTTGTTACAAGATGATACATTGTGTAACAAAACGAAGCACGCAGTACATAGAGTTTTTAATTTTAATTTTATGGAGACACACATATGATGATGAAGACATGGATGGCTGCAGTGGCAGCAGTTGTGGCCGTAAGTGCATTGAGCGCCTGCGGTGGTAATAAAAATGACCCCAATCGCCCTTACAAACCAGAAGGTTTGGTGATGGTTGCACCGTCGGGCGCGGGTGGTGGCTGGGATAAAACAGCACGTTCAATTGCTAAAGTGCTGACAGATACCAAACTGATTGATGGCGCCATGACCGTTGAAAACTCACCGGGCGCATCGGGTGCAAAATTCCTTGCCACTTACACAACCAAAGATGTGGGCAACGACAATAAACTGTTCGTGAACTCGCCACCAATCATTATTAATAATTTGCGCAAAGAAGGCAACAGCCCTGTGGGTTACAAAGACGTCACACCATTGGCTGGTTTGACCAAAGACTTTGGCGCATTTGTTGTGAAGGCCGACTCACCATTTAAAACAATTGGTGATTTGATCGGTGCTGTGAAAGCGGATCCAAGCAAAGTCTCCATTGGCGGTGGCTCTTCTCCTGGCGCGATGGATCATTTGCAAGCGATGTTGCCATTATTCAAATCAGGTGTGGACGTGACCAAAGTGAAATACGTGCCACATGATGGCGGCGGTGAGGCCATGACTGCATTGTTGGGCGGTAATTTGGCGGCCATCGCGACCGATGCTTCTGGTGTGAGTGAGTATGTGAAAGCGGGTAAAGTGCGCATTTTGGCTGTGTCTGCACCGACACGCATCACAGGTGTTGATGCGCCCACATACAAGGAAGCGGGCATCAATGGTGCTGAATTCACCATCTGGCGCGGTGTGTTTGGCCCTAAAGGCATGAGCAAAAATGCACAAGCTTACTGGTCAAAAGCGTTGGCTGATTTGAATGCGAAACCTGAATGGCAAGCTGAGCTCAAAACCCAAGGCTGGGAGCAAGATTATAAAGATGCTGCTGCATTCACTGCTTTCTTGGGACAGCAAGATGCACAAATCAAAGAATTGCTCACTGCGCTCGGTATGGCTAACTGAGTTTTATTCCAAAAAACGCTTGTCAGAGACAAGCGTTTTTCTTTCGTGATGTTGTTGATCAACGTATTTATAGTAAACACTGTAAATAATCTATTTAACCTGCTTGATCTGCTTAATCCGTTGGATTGATGGGTTTGCTTTGCGTTTAACAATACATCATAAAAGATAGAATAAAAACATAGAATAAGCATTTGCTTGGTTTATAGGCGTTCTGTTTTCTGAGTGTCATCAATATTTATCAATATAGGAGTCCATATGTCTCGTCGATTTGATTTGGGGGCGGCATTGGTGTTTTTCATCATCGGCACCGCATTTATGCTCGGCGCTCGCCAATTGTCAGGTGCCGTGTATGGCAGCAGCATCAGTTCAGGTACTTTTCCACTGGTGTTTGGTTGGCTGCTCATGGGGTTGTCTGCGTTGTCTATACTTGAAACTTTAAAAAAAGCCAAGGTTGAGGCCGCTGACGCTGAACCTTTGTTCTTGAAACGCTTTTCCATCATTGCTGTGGCTTGTTTGGGTTACGTGACCTTGCTCGAGCCACTGGGTTATGTGATCAGTACATTTATATTTCTGCTGGTGTCTTTTCAAGCCATGCACAAAGGTGACCTGTGGAAGTCCGTTGTGATTGCGGCAGGTTTTTCATTGGGTATTGTTATTTTGTTCGTGTACATCCTCAAGGGCAGTTTGCCCGCGTGGCCGAGCTTTATTTAAGGAGGATGGATCATGTCAACGATGGATTATTTGATGGGTGGTTTTGCCATAGCCTTCACATGGTATAACTTGTTATTTGCTTTTGGGGGTGTGGTGTTGGGGACGGCTGTGGGCGTTTTACCCGGGATTGGCCCAATGAGCGGGGTGGCGTTGCTGATTCCCGTCACCGCTGTATTGACCAGTGGTTTGGGCTTGGGTGCAGAGGCTTCGGCAACCAGTTCGATTATTTTACTGTCTGGTGTTTATTATGGTGCGATGTACGGCGGTTCAACCACTTCGATCTTGCTCAACACGCCGGGTGAATCGTCTTCTGTGGTGACTGCTTTGGATGGTTATCAAATGGCAAGGCAAGGTCGTGCGGGGAGTGCATTGTCTATTTCGGCGATTGGTTCGTTTGTGGCAGGGATTATTACCTTGCTGGGTTTGATCTTAGTGGCTGAACCTTTATCTGAACTGGCGTTGAAGTTTGGTTATTCAGAGTATTTCTCACTCATGGTTTTGGGTTTGTGTGCAGTCAGTGGTTTGGCTGGTAAATCGATGGTGAAAGCGTTGATGATGACCACTTTGGGATTGCTGCTGGCCACCGTTGGCGTTGATCAATCGGGTTCCTTCCGTTTTACATTTGGTTCCCCCATCTTGGCCGATGGCATTCAATTTTTGACTTTGGCGGTGGGTTTGTTTGCCGTTGGCGAGGTGTTTAAAACCATTTTGGAAGAGGACACCAGTGAAATTAAATTGGCAAAAATCAACAGCCTTTACCCAAGCAAAACGGAGTTGAAGCAAAGCACAGGGCCGATTTTGCGTGGCTCCTTCCTTGGCTTTTTCATTGGCATTTTGCCGGGTGCGGGTGCGACCTTGGCTTCTTTCTTCTCTTACATCATGGAGAAAAAAATGTCAAAAACGCCAGAACGTTTTGGTCAAGGGGCGATTGAAGGGGTGGCGGGGCCTGAGTCTGCGAACAATGCTGCGGCAGGTGGGGCGATGATTCCGTTGCTGACTTTGGGGATTCCAGGTTCAGGCACGACGGCGGTATTGATGGGCGCATTGATTATGTACAATGTGCAACCGGGTCCGTTGTTGTTCACTGATCATCCACAAGTGGCATGGGGGTTGATCGCCAGTATGTTTGTGGGTAATGTGATGTTGTTGATTTTGAACATGCCTTTGGTGCGTGTGTTTGCAAAAATCATCAGCACGCCTCCCAAATACCTGTTGCCGATCATCATTGCCATTTCAGTTTTTGGTGTGTACTCTGTGCAGAACTCCATTTTTGACCTGTGGGTGTTGTTTTTCTCAGGCATGATTGGTTACTTCTTGGTCAAAAACGATTACCCTTTGGCGCCCGTGCTGTTGGGCTTGGTGTTGGGGCCTATGATGGAAAACAACATGCGCAATGCATTGGTGGATTCATCAGGTGATTGGTCGGTGTTTATCACTCGACCATTGTCAGGTGTGTTGTTGGTCGCTTCAGCCGCTTGGATTTTGATCCCATTGATTTTAAAAATGCGTGGGAAGTCCGTGTTGGTCAACGAAGAGGGTTAAGGGTTAATGATTTTACCACCTGTTCAATAATGCACATGACTCAAAAGGCACTCAGGTATGGGTGCCTTTTGTTTGTTTGATGCGACTGTCATGGGGGAGCATCATATCAAAATCATGTGTAAAATAAATTGCATTTGATGGATAAATTGCGGATAATCAATCATCCACAATAAATAAAAATAGGACAGTCAAGGTGGATAAAAAATAAGGTTTCAGCACGTTGGCACCAATAAGTGGAGGGCTGAAAAATGATAAAGATACTGGTGGCCGATGACCATGAGCTCATGCGTGAAGCCATCATACAGTTGCTACAGAGCCATTGGTCGTCGTTGGTGATCGATTCAGCAGGCAGTTACGATGAGGTGTTGGAGCAATTTAATCGCACGCAGCAACCTTACGATTTGATTTTGTTGGATTTGCATATGCCAGGGATGCGTGGGGCTGAGAGTGTTCGTGCCTTGATGTGTGCTGCTGGGCAATCCCCCATTATTGTCTTTACGGGCATTGAAGCCCCCGATTTGTTGCATCGTTTGCAGCACACGGGCATCTTGAAAATTCTAAAAAAAACCTGTCATTCCAATGAGCTGCTGCAAGAGATCCGCTTGGTCAGCACTCTGTTCAATTCCAACAATGAATCCAAACATGCCTGTTTCAATGAAACAGCAGATCGATCGACTGATCATGCCTGTTTCAATGAAACAGCAGATCGATCGACTGATTTGCCCATCGCATTAAATGAGTCAACGGCATCCAATGATTATGAGGATGCATTGTTGACACAGCGGCAACTCGACATTTTGAGGTTGTTGCATCAAGGCAAGCCCAATAAAATCATTGCGCGAGAGCTCAACGTGGCTTTGGGCACGGTCAAAAATCACCTGTATCTTCTGTTCACCAAGCTCAATGTCAGCAGTCGGGCGCAGGCCATCACGAAAACGCGAGAGTGGTTTTTGTGAAGACACAGACCCATCCAATTCACAGGTGGTTGATGTGGATGCAGCAGCACCCATGGTTGCATGATTTTGCTGAAGCGCACACACGAGCTGAGGTGGTTAAAACCCTTTACACCGACAGCATCATACCGCTGATCATCAATGCGTTTGCTTCGGTCGTTTTACTGTGTACCTATGGTTTTTTGTCGGATATGGTTTGGTTTTGCTTGATGTTGTTGGTTTGGAATGCTTGGGCGGTGGTGCAAATGTATGGTGAGCGCCAAGTCAAAGCTTTGGCCAAATCAGGTGAACTCAGCCATGAGCTCACTTGGTTGTATGGTGCGTTGTATGTATTGGGTTCTTTATGTCAATTTGTGTGTTTGGCCATTATCTTGGTGGTGTTTCTCTTGCAGCAAGAAAGTGTGTTGAATTTTCATCCTGTTGCCATCAGCGTGTTGTTTTACTATTTTGCCGCGGTGATGAAAGATTTTCCTGTGCGCTTGTTGAGTTTGAGCTATACCCTTTTTTTATTTGTACCGATGATGATGTATTACGTTTTACAAGGGGGCATCGCCGCGTGGGTGATGGCTGTTTTAACCCTGATCTTTATTTGTGGTGCGTGCAGCTTTTCGAATACCGTGGGTCGAGCGTTTGTGACCCAAGTTCGCCAACGGTATGAGCTTGAAATGTTGACTGAACGGCAAATGCTTGAAAAAGAGCGTGCGGATGCTGCCAATCAAGCCAAATCACGGTTTTTCACTTCGGCCAGCCATGATGCGCGTCAACCGTTGCAAGCAATTGGTTTGTTGTATGACAGCCTGATCAGTTCATTGAACATGGATGCACACGATCGAAAAATTCTTGAGAAAATTGGTTCTAATCTACACTCCATACAAAACTTGTTTAATCGGGTCTTGGATATTTCTCGGATTGAGGCGGGGGTTGTCACGCCGCAAATGCAAGCGGTTTCTTTGCAATATTTATTCGATGCTTTGGATGCTCAGCTCGGAGAGTTTGCTGCAAGCAAGCATTTGTGGTTGCGCTTTGTGCCGACATCGGTGGTTGTGCTGCATGACCCTGATTTACTCGAGCGCATGGTTGTCAATCTCATCCACAATGCTTTGAAATTTACAGAGCAAGGTGGTGTGTGGATTGCTTTTCGCCGCAGTCGAGGTCGACTGGAAATACGAGACTCAGGGATTGGCATTGCATCAGAACATCAAACACAAATATTTGAAGAGTTTCATCAAGTCGAAAATTCAGCACGCAAACGCAATGATGGCAAAGGTTTAGGGCTGGGCTTGTCTATTGTGAAGCGATTGGCCGTGCTGTCAAATACAGAAATGGGTCTTCGCTCTTCGATGGCACAAGGCAGCACATTTTGGCTTTCATTGAGCACTGTGGATGTCGCCGCTGATGTGGAAGCACCCATGCCCATGGCGATTGATCAGATGGCATCGTTACTGGGTTTATCCATCGTCTTGGTTGAGGATGATGATGAATTACGCACGTTGCTGGCCACATCGCTCATGCAACATGGTGTGGTGGTGACCACATGCAGCACCGCAGCGGAGGTTGAGCAATTGTTTGCGATGGGGCACCGCGTGCGTTGCGATGTGTTGCTGACCGACTACCGCTTGGGGTATGGCGCGACAGGCATTGATGTGGCGAAACATGCGCGCCAATGCATGGGTGATGATTTGCCTGTTATTGTGTTGACGGGGGACACCAGCGGATTTGATTACAAAGAATTGTTGAATCAGCCCCATACCGTTGTGTTGCATAAACCCGTGACGTTTGTGCAGTTGTGTGCACATTTCCCTAAGCCGAGCTTGAAAACATAGCGGATGCCTCCCTTAGCGACATGAAATTTATCCTTGCTCATCCCGTTGGAATCAGTGGAATTGGGCCATAAGTCGCAGGACTTATGGCCCATTGTTTTGCATTTTTGTTAAGCCGATAATTAAGCACGGACGGATGATGTGGGCTTATCTCAGATGCGAAAAGACTGAAAAATCAATTAAGAAATAAAGTTTTGTGTCTGAACTCATCTCGCATTATTCAACGTCAGGGAGGCCAAAAACTGCATAGAGTAGGCGTGGTGGCGTTGGGTATGAGGAGCTTAAAATGAAGATAAATCATTGTGAATATGACCTTGGTACGGAGTTTGTTGAAAACTGTGATGATTGCCGTCGGACAAGGTTCAATCAGGTTGTACCTTACCATGTGGGGAGTGGCTTGATTTTATATGTCACTTACATGTATGAAATGCGGAATTGCTTACAAGGGTTCACAGGCGGTGATTTTTTGAGTGCCATGAGCTTGTTGCCGTGTGAAGAGCAAGAGGTTGAAGTTGTACAGAAGCGTAAGTATGAATATGCTTTACATCAGCAGCAGTCTGTTGAAAGTCATTTTGAAACTGAAGTGACGAAGACCATGCGCGAACAGTGGTCGCTCAGCCATGATGTCAACACCAGTGCATCGGGTGGGGGTGGCATTGATTTGGGAATTTTCCAAGTGGGTGCGAGCGCCAGTGTGTCGGCTTCGGTGCACATGAGTGCAAGTTTTTTCAATGAAGTGGTTCAAAAAGCATCGAGCTCAGTGAGCAATTACTATGAAGTGTCCATTGACACCAAAACAGAGATTGAAAACCAATATCGTTCTTTGAGAAAAATATCCAATCCCAATAAATGCAGGGTGGTGACATATATTTTCAAACAACTGGGTAAAAAATACACATTTGAAGTCGTGTTTCTTGGCATGCGTTTTGACCTGATTCGGCACTTACCCGATATCCATGTGGAGCTGTTGCCTTATCATGTGACCAAACCGAGGTTTGTGACTGATGTGAATCAACCTCAAATCAATCACAATTTCAATCCTTATGACATTCAACGCGATGCTCAGGCCAACAGCACGACGTTCAGGACTGCGAGCCGCAGCCAAGTGCCTTTGCTCAATGTCCAAGTGCAGGATGCTTATCGAACTCGTGTTTATCGAGATGTGACATTGGCAAAAGAGCTGGATGAAGCCAGTTTTATTGCAAAAGTGGAAACGTTGAAGCTTGATAAAAATGACCGAAGCGCGGTTTTAAGTTCGATTAAAGAGCTCAAAGAAGTGAAAGGCAATGAGCCTGGTCAAGTGATTTACCACACCGAGTACTGTGTGCGCACAAGCAGCATTGTCGTAGAACCTAAAGTGTCCAGTTGTTCCATTTGCGCGTGTGAAGAATGCTGCGGTTGTGGTGGATGCGGTGATTCTGGTGGATGTGGCGGCGGGTGTGGTGACGGTGATGGTGACCAAGGCGATGCCGACATCAAGGCTTTGGAAATAGAGCGGTTAAAAGTTGAAATTGAGCTGTTGAAGAAACAGCTTGATAAAGGTTGATCTTAAAGGTGATCTTAAAGGTGATCTTAAAGGTGATCTTAAAGGTGATCTTAAAGGTTGATCTTAAAGGGTGATTTGACCTTTTAAGTAATTAAGTAAAAAAGACGGCGCTCATCGAGCGCCGTTTTAAGTGGTACATACATGAAGAATCGTTATGCCATCTGACCTGTGATCAATTGCAAGAGTCGATTGAAGGAATCGACAATCAATTGAATGAATCTGTTAAATGAATCTGTTAAATGAATCTGTTGAGTGAGTCAATTAAATCAGTTGGTTATAGCTTTAAACTGGTGGCATCACCAGTCAAATAGCCCACGGCCGCGCCAAAGCGGTCTTTGTAATTGGCTCGGATCAGTGGATCGAGGATGTCTTTGACTTTGTCGTGCAAAGGCGACTCCCAATCGCCTGCATGTTGAAAGTTACTCATGATGTAAGTCCAGCCATTGATTTCATCCACTGCATGCAGGCCTGTGGATTCTGCACCAGCGGGTACAGACAGAATGCGTGACAGCGATTTTGTGTCCACATTGTAAGCCCAAAGGAAGTTGTTCACGTGGTTGCCACTGTCTTCGCCGATGAACAATGTGCGCATGGTTTCTGAGAATTTTAAGTTGTCAGGGTTGCCAATTTTATCGGGATTGGCTGTGTTGCCCAGTGTGTCTGCTGCGATGTCTTCTCCCACCAACAATGCTTTGGTGAGTGCAGGAACCCATTCACTGTTGATCATTTGACCTGCACTGTCTTTTTGACGACCCATCATTTTATGCATCATGACGCCGCCTGCTTTGACTGCTTTTTCAAGGGTCATGCCGCTTTGAGCGTTCCAACCTTTGCCGTTGACGACCATGGAGTCTTGCATGTAAGACAGTGCTGAATAGGCCGTTTTGTCTTTGATGTTGACTGTTGTGCCTTCCATTTTTGTGAAACCCATGCTGCCGCCAACGAGGTAAGCATAGCGGTGTGTTTCAAGGAATGCCGCGGCTTTTTCCATGCCTGGTTTGAGTTTGATCCAGTTGGCTTTGCCGCCGATGAATATTTTGGTGAACGTGCTGTCATTGGGATCGGTGAAAACGACGTCCATGATGTCTGTGGGTTTGAGTGTGTCTGCCATGTGTTTGATTTCTTCACTGGTGGCATGACCGAGCTTGATCCATGTGAGTTTTGCTGCTGCACCGTTAGGATCGACATTGAAACCTGCACCCATTTTTGCAACGTACAAAGTGCCCGAAGACAGGTTCTTTGCATTGTCCGCAACAAACATAAACATGCCGCTGTTGGTGGCATCATCACCCATGAGGGCGGTGCGGTTGTCGGGCATCATTTGAATGAGTTCATGAGAAATGCGCCCCATGCAGTAGTGTTTTTGCACGCTGCCTGTGCCGTCGGGGTGAACCGTCACTTCGGGCATGTGACCATAATGGTATGGGTTGGCATGCTTTTCATCGCCATATAAGTTTTTACTGAAGGCTTTGAATTGTTTGCTGGCTTTTGACTCGGGGTCAAGGATGAGACCAAATGCATCGGGCTCATATTCTTCACTCGACAGGTGGGTGTTCCAAGGCGATAAACTGGCGCCGCAGGTGATCCAAAGGCCATCAACTTTTGACATGTCGACGTTTGAATAGCTGACAAAGTCAAGTTTGCCCGTGTCTGGATTCTGGTCAAGGGTGAGCACGGCGATCGGTGAGGGCAACATGCCGTAAGTGCTTGCGCCTGATTGGTCACGTGTGGCATATTCAAATTGAACCACCGCGAAAACAGTGTTGCCTTTGACACCTGCAACTTTGGCATTTTTTAATGTGAGCAACGATGTGCCATCTGGACAATCTGAGAACGATTGGCGTTCTTTGCCTGCAACTGAGCGGTCAATGATGGGTCGGTTGTTGATGTCAAAATAACCACCCGCGAGAATGGTTCCACCTTGGGTGGCGTTCACCATGTCACCCGTGGTGAAAAAAGCATGGTAGGCGAGTTGGTATGTTTGTGTGGTGCCATCGTTTAATTTCACATTGAATGCTGAACCCACTGTGGTGGTTGCCATCGCCGCAGGATTGGACAGTGAGGGGGCAGGCATGCTGGTGAAGTACGATGACACATAGCGCGCACCTGTGTTCATTGTTTTTGCGCTGGCGTTGCCGCTGAGTCCCATTAAAAAGGACCCAGAGGTCAATGTGCCCAATGGCAACAAAGGCGCACCACCCAGTATTTTTAATAATGTGCGGCGTGATGGTTGGGCAAGTTCAGACATGTGTTTCTCCAGAAGGCGGTGTGAAGTTGAGGCATAATGAGGGCATCAAAAAGCCCGATAACAGCTGGATTGTATCGGCTGTATGTGACAGCCCTGTGACATTTTCATGAAAGTCGGATGGTGTATGAATCCATGTGCAGGCGACTTTCAAATCTTGTCACAATAGGTGAATTAAACTACGAAAGGCAATTTTCAAAAAGATTCGAGCTAAGCGCTT
>ERZ724504.1146-NODE-1146-length-14772-cov-5.208670_pt1 | contig 14772 bp, 10 predicted proteins | sample MGYA00376037_ERZ724504 | MGnify/ENA primary metagenome ERZ724504 (study PRJEB28724, sample SAMN07190888) | wastewater metagenome | isolation source: influent of sewage treatment plant in Hong Hong | place: USA: Christiansburg, Virginia | collected 2016-03-01 ... | reverse complement strand
TGGATCTGGCCATCTGTATTACCGAAGGCATTCCTGTTCGCGACATGCTGATCCTTCGTAACAAGATGTTGGCCAAGGAAGCCGCTGGTGGCAAAAAGACCCTGCTGCTTGGACCAAACTGCCCTGGCCTGATTACGCCCGACGAAGTGAAGATCGGCATCATGCCAGGTCACATCCATCGTAAAGGTCGTATTGGCGTCGTTTCACGTTCCGGTACCCTGACCTATGAAGCGGTTGGCCAGCTAACCGAAATCGGTCTCGGCCAGTCATCTGCTGTTGGTATTGGTGGTGACCCGATCAATGGTCTGAAGCACATCGACGTCATGAAGGCTTTTAACGACGATCCGGATACCGATGCTGTCATCATGATCGGCGAAATCGGTGGTCCTGATGAAGCTGAAGCTGCGATGTGGTGTAAAGACAACATGAAAAAGCCAATCGTTGGCTTTATCGCTGGTGTTACTGCTCCGGCCGGCAAGCGCATGGGCCACGCTGGTGCGTTGATTTCCGGCGGTGCCGACACGGCTGATGCCAAGCTTGAAATTATGGAAGCCTGTGGCTTCACCGTGACGCGTAATCCGTCCGAAATGGCTAAGTTGCTCAAGGCATTGCTGTAAAATTCAAGTTTAGCTCAACCCAAAAGGCGGGCCTTGTGTCCGCTTTTTTTTTGCCTGCAGGTTTATGGAATTAGATATCACTTCATCCTTGTTCTGGGTTGCTGTTGGCCAGATTATCCTGATCGATATTGTGCTTTCCGGGGACAACGCCGTGGTTATTGCGCTGGCTTGTCGTAACCTGACACAAGAACAACGCAAGACCGGTATTTTCTGGGGCGTCGCCGGAGCTATTAGTTTGCGTGTTGTGCTCACTGTGTTTGCCGCGATGGTGATGGGCTTGCCTTGGCTCAAGTTGGTTGGTGGGTTGTTGCTGATCTGGATTGCCGTCAAATTGATGCTGCCTGAAGAAGAGGAAGGGCATGACATCAAGGCGTCAACTCACCTCTGGGGCGCGGTGAAAACGATCATCGTTGCGGACTTCGTGATGAGTCTTGATAACGTGATTGCGGTCGCCGGAGCGGCGCACGGTAGTCTGCCCTTGTTGCTCTTCGGCTTGGCGGTAAGTATCCCGCTTATCGTCTGGTCGAGTCAGCTCATCCTGCACTGGATGGAGCGCTGGCCAGTGATTATTCTTCTGGGAGCCGGTTTGCTAGGCTACGTAGCAGGGCAAATGATATTTAGTGATCCTGGCGTTCTTGCCCTATTGCCCCCTTTGCCAAAATGGTCTGACAAGGCGGCGGGCGCGGTTGGTGCAATTATGGTGGTTGCTGTCGGGCGTTGGCTGGAACAGCGCATGCTGGCCAGGCAGGATGTGACTATCGTTTAAGGGGATTCAGACGTGGCGACGTTTCTTTCAGAAAATGACGTAAAACAGTTGTTGACCGTAACAATGGCCCTTGAGGCTGTCGAGTCGGCGCACTGTGACCTGGCGAATGGATTGGCTCAAGATACGCCGCGTGCCCGAACCCGTTTGCCGCAAACGGTCTTGCACATGTTGCAGGGTGCATTGCCGGCGCAAGGCGTGATTGGCTACAAGGCCTACACCACCAATCGCAGTGGCAATCGTTTTCTGGTCCATCTTTTCGATGCAGCAAGTGGTCTTTTGGAAGCAATTATTGAGGCGAATTACTTGGGCATGGTGCGTACGGGCGCTGCCAGTGCGGTCGCCGCCAAGTATTTGGCCCGTCCGGAGTGTAAAGTTGCGGGCATCTTTGGCTCCGGCTGGCAAGCAGAGGGGCATGTACGTGCAATCTGCGCCACCCTGCCTTTGCAACAGGTCAAGATTTGCGGCCGGCAGCCCGAAAAGTTGAACGCATTTTGTGCTCGTCTACAGGAAATAACCGGGGTCGAGATGGTGCCAATGGTTTCGCCTGAGGCGACGGTGCGCGGAAGCGACCTAATTGGAACTGTAACAACCGCCGTTTCTCCTTTGTTTGATGCGGAATGGCTGGAGCCGGGAATGCACATTAATGCAGCCGGCTCAAATGCCCTGATCCGGCAAGAGTTGTCGGAGGCTGCAGTCAGACGTTGTGCCTTTGTTTGTGTCGATTCCGTACCTACGGCGTTGGCTGAAGCCGGAGATTTGTTGCCTTTGCTTGAGAAGGGGCGCTTGCATTCACGGCAAATGGTCGAGCTGGGTGATGTCATGATTGGGCGCCATCCTGGGCGCCAATGTGCCAGTGAAATCACGCTTTTTGAATCACAGGGTATGGCCATTCAGGATCTTGCGTTGGGCGTCCGATTGCTGGCTGCCGCCCGTGAACGTGGTCTCGGTGTCAGCTTGCCTATGCCATGATATTTGACGGCGCCCTGCGAGCGCGTGAGAATGCAGAATAGTCAGAGAATCAAATACGTCAAGGTGCGTCAATAAGCGAAAGCGGAGGGTATGGCGAAAGCGGGATTTTGGAAGTCCGACTGGTTTATCGGGGTGGTCGTCACTCTGGTGATGCTGGTTGCCGGCGCCTCGGATTTATTGCAGAGTCTTGAGCGCAAGGCTTACGACATAGCTGTCCAGACTTCCAGTCGGACGCCATCTGACCGCATTGCCGTGATTGCCATCGACGATCAAAGTATCGCCAATCTAGGCCGCTGGCCGTGGCCGCGTGATCTTCATGCCCGGATGACGGATCTGCTTGCGGGTGCCAAGGTCAAAGTGATCGGTAATACTGTGTTTTTCTCTGAACCACAACTCGATCCTGGTTATGCTTATGTCGCCAAGCTGATTGAGATTGTTAATCAGTCAGTGGCAGATGGTCTTGCACCAACCGCAGAAATCGAAAAAATCGCAGGCGTTCTCGCCGAAGCAGAGGTGGCCCTTAATACGGATCGTACGCTGGCGGACAGTTATGCCAAGGCGGGGAGTGTGCTGTTGCCCATGGTCTTTGAGCTGGGTGAGGCGCACGGTCAACCGGATAAACCACTGCCAAATTTTGTTTCACAAAATAGATTGCAACAAGTAGCTGTCGGTGAGGGTGAGGCTCTGCCGGCATTTTCCGTGCAAACGCCGATTGAGCTGATTGGCAGCAAGGCGCTTGCGCTTGGGCATCTGAATAGCAGCCTTGATGTTGATGGTGCTATACGTAGCGAGCCGCTGGTTGTTCAGTATTTTGATCAGTTCTACCCTTCGTTTGCCTTGATGACGGCCGCGCGTAGTATCAATCTTGCGCCCGCCGACATAAAAATCCGTCTGGGGCATGAGGTTCGCTTAGGCAAATTGCGGATTCCGACTGATTCGGCAACGCGAATGAATACTTACTTTTACAAAGGTAGTGAGTCTCGTCCTGCATTTCAGGTTGATTCGTTTTATGACGTGTTGAGCGGGAAAATTCAGGCGAGCAAATATGCCGGAAAAATTGTGCTTATTGGCGCAACTGCTGCCGGCGTTGGCGCACCCCAGGTGACGCCAGTTTCACCCTCAATGGCGCCGGTACTGATTTTGGCGCACACAGTTTCCAGTATTCTGCAGGAGCACTTTTTTGTGACGCCGGCCTGGGCTATCTGGGCCAGCCTGGGCGTATTTTTACTCGTGGCGCTTTATCTAATTTTATTGCTCCCACGCTTGAGTGCCGCCGTTGGTGCTGGTGTGACTCTGAGTTTGCTTCTGGTTCTGCTGGGGACTCATTTTGGGTTGATGCTTGGGGCGGGGTTATGGATTCAACTGATGGGTGCGGCCAGTCTGTTGCTGGTCGGTCATTTGATGTTGACTACCAAGCGCTTCTTGGTGACAGAGCGAGGCAAAGAAAAATCCGAACTTGAATCGGCTGAATCAAACCGTATGCTCGGCCTCGCTTTTCAGGGGCAGGGGCAGCTGGATATGGCGTTTGACAAATTCCGCAAATGTCCGCCGGACAATGGATTGATGGAGAATCTCTATAATCTGGCACTGGACTACGAGCGCAAACGCCAATTCAACAAAGCTGAGGCGGTATTCCGCTATGTTGCAGACTTCGATTCCAATTTTCGTGATGTCTTGAAGCGTGTCAGCCGAGCCAAGCAAATGTCGGAAACTGTCATGCTGGGCGGCGCTCAGACAAGCGGCGGGACGATGATCCTTGGCGATGCAGAGATTGAAAAACCCATGCTAGGTCGCTATCAGCTCGAAAAAGAACTGGGTAAGGGAGCAATGGGCGTGGTTTATTTGGGGCGTGACCCAAAAATCAATCGTGTGGTTGCGATCAAAACGATGGCGCTTGCGCAAGAGTTTGATGAGGATGAGCTGGTCGAGGTCAAGGAGCGCTTCTTCCGCGAAGCGGAGACGGCGGGGCGATTGAATCATCCGAATATTGTTACCATGTACGATGCTGGTGAAGAGCATGATCTGGCCTATATTGCGATGGAATTTCTTAAAGGTCGCGATCTGGTACCACAAACCAAACCCGCAGGTTTGTTGCCGGTAGCGCAGGTGGTTTCGATTCTTGCCCGGGTTGCTGATGCGCTGGATTACGCGCACCAGCACAATGTGGTCCACCGCGATATCAAGCCTGCCAACATCATGTACGAGCCGACCGAAGATCAGGTCAAAGTAACGGATTTTGGCATTGCGCGAATTACTGATTCGTCAAAAACGAAAACTGGCATGGTGCTGGGTACGCCTTCCTATATGTCCCCGGAGCAACTTGCAGGGAAAAAAATTGATGGTCGTTCCGATCTTTTCTCGCTCGGCGTTACGCTTTATCAGATGTGTTGCGGTCAACTGCCATTTGCAGGCGAATCGATGGCGCAGCTGATGTTCAAGATTGCCAATGAAGCTCAACCGGATATTCGGACGATTAATCCGGAGTTACCAGAAAAGCTGGTGATCGTCATCGACAAGTTGCTGATCAAGGAAGTTGCCAAGCGCTATCAGCGCGGTTCTGAAGTAGCGGCGGATTTGCGCGCCTGTCTGGTTTGAGGGAAAAAGGGATGAATCTTCCTGATGCTTTAGAAGTGGTTGCCCGAACCGACCCCGGTATGATCCGATCACACAACGAAGACGCTGTGTTCGGTGATGCCCAGCTTGGTTTGGCTATTTTGGCTGATGGCATGGGGGGCTATAACGCCGGTGAAGTGGCAAGTGGAATGGCGACTACTTTACTGGCAAGCAATTTCTTCCAAATCGTCCCTGGCAGCCAGCCAAAGTTGCGTGAAGCCGATGGAGAAATCCAGGCGCACCGGATTTTTGTTGAACAAATTTCAGATACCAATTCGGCTATTTTCAATGCAGCCCAAAGCCAACCGCAGTATGCCGGGATGGGGACAACTCTCGTTTTTGCCTGGTTTTATGACAATCTGGTGAGCGTTGCCCACGTCGGGGATTCCCGGCTTTATCGCTTGCGTGGTGAAAGTTTTGAGCAGCTCACCCGCGATCATTCACTTTTACAAGAACAGCTGGACAGTGGCATGATTACCGCCGAGGAGGCGCGTTTCTCGCAAAACAAGAATTTAGTGACGCGCGCGCTGGGCGTTGATCCTGTTGTCGAGCCGGAAATTCATGACCATGTCGCAAAGGTGGGTGATATTTATCTGCTCTGTTCCGACGGTTTGAACGACATGGTTGAGGATGAAGAGATTGGACTAACCCTGCAGGCACTGGGCTCCAATCTGGCGTTGGCTGCAGATCAATTAGTGCAGATGGCAAATGACAATGGTGGACGTGATAATGTCTCGGTAATTCTGGTAAAAATCCGGAGTGATTATTCTGCGCCGCAAGGTTGGTGGCACAAGCTGCTGGCTTGGCTCAAGTGAGGTAGGGAAGGCAACATGGCAAAACTGATTCTTTCGATGGATGGCTTGGTGCTCAAGGAGATTCCGCTCAATAAGGAGCGCATCACCATTGGGCGCAAGCCGCATAACGATATCCAGATCGACAATCTGGCGATTTCCGGTGAGCACGCGGCAATTGTGACCATCCTCAATGATTCATTCCTTGAGGATATGAACAGCACCAATGGCACGCTGGTCAATGGTCAGGCAATCAAGAAGCATTTTTTGCGCAATATGGATGTCGTCGAACTAGGAAAATACAAACTCAAATATATGAGTGATGTTTCTGCTGGTACTGCCCAGGCTGATACTGAAAAAACGATGATTTTGCGTCCAGGGGTCAACCGCTCACCTGAGCAGAAACGCAGTTTTACCGACACGCAATCGCATGTGCCGAAGCCGCCTCCCGCTCCCGTGGTTTCACCCTCAGCCGCAATTCAGCTGCTTAACGGAGGCAATGCCGGCAAAGAGCTTGAGCTGACCAAAACACTGACGACCCTTGGTAAGCCCGGTTTGCAAGTCGCGGTTATTGCCAAGCGGCCGCACGGTTATTTCATTACTCATGTTGAGGGCGCTCAGTTCCCGGTCGTCAATGGTGAATCGCTGGATGCCCAGGCGCATTTGCTTAAAGATCACGATGTGATAGAGATTGCTGGCATCAAAATGGAATTTTTCCTGAAGGCCTGAGGGCTTTAAGGTGCCGGCGCCGTGAAAAAGCACCTGACCCGATTTATTCTCGGCGCGCTCTGCATTTTTGCTTTTGTTGGGCATGCTGGGCATGTTTGGGATATTCCTTTTGTCTCGGTCATGGATGCTTATCTGTACGATGCCCGGCTAAGGATCACCATGCCGGACACGATTGATGACCGGGTGGTGATCGTCGATCTTGATGAGAAAAGCCTGGCTGAAGTCGGGCGCTGGCCTTGGGGTCGCAACACACTGGCTGAACTGGTGCGGCGCCTGGTTGATGATTACAAAGTCTCGGTGGTCGGTTTCGACGTGGTTTTTGCCGAGCCGGATGAGAGTTCTGGATTACGTATTCTCGAAGAAATCGGACGCAAACAGTTGCGGAGTGAAGCCGGCTATCAACATGCTTTGCAAGGTTTGCGCACCAGCCTCAACTACGATCAACTATTCGCCGACACCTTGCGCGGTCGACCGGTTGTTCTTGGCTATTATTTTTCCAGTCTCGCCAATGCCGAGAAGAGCGGCGAATTGCCGGCACCTGTTTTTGCTCCCGGCAGTTTCCAGGGACGGTCGATGCAAGTTGTTGCCTGGAAAGGTTTTGGCGCAAATCTGAAACCCCTGCAGGAGGCGGCGGCAAGTGCCGGGCATTTCAACCCTTTGGTTGATTTTGACGGTAAATCGCGGCGCGTGCCGATGATTGTCGAGCATGGAGGCGCCTACTACGAGGCTCTCTCGCTTGCTGTTGTTCGTACTTTGCTGGGTCATGCCAAAATGCAGCCAGGTTATCCCGATAAAGACGGGGGCATGGAGTGGCTGGAAGTGCTGACGTCGGACAGGGCAATCAAAATCCCGGTCGATGATTCGGTGGCGGCATTAATCCCTTATCGTGGCCGCGAGCGCAGTTTTCCTTATATTTCGGCGGTTGATGTACTTAAGGGGCGCATCGATCCCGCTCTGCTTGCTGGGCGTATCGTCCTGGTTGGAACGACTGCGCCCGGCCTCATGGATTTACGGTCAACGCCGGTTGGGGCAACCTACCCTGGGGTTGAGGTTCATGCCAATCTGATCGCCGGCATTCTCGATGGAAAAATCAAGGAAAAGCCAGGTTTTATGCTGGGGTTTGAGGTACTCCAGTTAATCTTGCTGGGTAGCATGCTGGCTTTGCTGTTACCGTTGCTCTCGCCCCTGCGTGCTTCCTTGCTGACGGCCCTGGCTCTCGCGCTTACAGTGGTTCTGAATCTGGTTCTCTGGTCATCCGCCAATCTGGTGTTGCCACTCGCTGCCAGTCTGTTGATGACTTTGCTCTTGTTTGGCGTAAACATGTCCTGGGGCTATTTTGTTGAGTCACGCAGCAAGCGGCAATTTACCGAACTGTTTGGTCAGTACGTGCCGCCGGAACTCGTTGATGAAATGGCGCGCGATCCGCAGGCTTACAGCATGGATGGTCGCAACGCTGAACTGACGGTTTTGTTCTCCGATGTGCGTGGATTCACGTCTATAGCCGAAGGCCTCGATCCGCAGGAATTGACGCATTTGATGAATGATTACCTCGGCGCCATGACCGAGGTAATCCGCAAAAATCGCGGCACCCTCGATAAATACATGGGCGATGCGATCATGGCATTTTGGGGGGCACCAGTTGCCGATCCGGAACATACCCGCCATGCGGTGTTGACTGCACTGGCCATGCAAAAAGAACTTAAGAAACTGGCCGAGCCTTTCCGTAAAAAGGGCTGGCCGGAACTGCATATAGGCGTTGGGGTTAATACCGGCATGATGACGGTTGGCGACATGGGTTCCCCTGTGCGCAAGGCCTATACCGTGATGGGGGATGCGGTAAACCTCGGGTCGCGCCTGGAAAGTATCACCAAGCAATATGGGGTCGGGATTGTTGTTGGCCCGCAAACGCGTGAGCGACTGAGTGGCTTTGTCTTTCGCGAAATAGATCGGGTGCGTGTCAAGGGCAAGGATGAGCCGGTAACGATTTATGAGCCATTGGGTCTTGTCGGTGAAGTGCCGGATGAATCCCTTGGCCAGTTGAAACTATGGCAGCACGCCTTGCGCCTTTACCGTACGCAGGACTGGGATCAGGCGGAGTTGCAGTTGTACAATCTGTCACGGCAGGCACCTGAAAGCAGGCTCTATCAGCTCTACCTTGAACGATTGGCCGTTTGGCGCAAAAATCCGCCAGGCGCCGACTGGGATGGTGTGACCACCTTCGAGACCAAGTAACGATGAAACTGAGAATTCTCGGCTGTAGCGGCGGTATTGGTGGGCGCCATTTGCGCACCACCTCCATGTTGCTTGATCACGACATTCTCATTGATGCAGGTACCGGGGTGACCGATCTTTCAATTGCCGAACTGGCGATGATAGATCACGTTTTCATCACCCATACCCATCTCGATCACATTGCCGCGTTGCCTCTTTTGCTCGATACCGTAGCCGACCGGCGCAGCAAGCCGCTGACGGTGTATGCAACCGAGGCGGTGATTACCATTCTGCGTAATCACATCTTCAACTGGGCCATCTGGCCGGACTTCTCCGAGGTGCCCAGTCCCGAAAAACCTTTCATGCGCTACCAGACGATTGCAGTTCAGGAGCCGATCACACTGGCCGGGCGCACGATAACGGCGTTACCGGTTGAGCACACGGTGCCGGCGGTTGGCTACCGGATCGATTCCGGTACCGCCAGCCTGGTGTTTTCTGGTGATACCGGCTGTTGCAACGCCTTCTGGAAAGCGGTCAATCGAATTCCCAATCTGCGCCACCTGATTATTGAATGTGCATTTTCAAATCGCGAAGAGCGCCTGGCCGTTGTTTCAAAACACTTATGCCCCAGCATGCTGGCCTCCGAACTGCAAAAGCTCGAGCAGCATTGTGAAATTCACATCACCCACCTCAAGCCGGGGCAGATTGAACTGACGATGGAAGAAATCGAAAGCTGTCTCGGCGAGTTCAAACCCAAAATGCTGCAAAACAATCAGCTATTCGAGTTTTGAAATGACGACCAAAGGCAATGTTTTCCGCCAGCTTGAACCCATACGTGGTCTGTCTGAAATTCGGCTGACCGAACTGGCAAATTTGTGCCGGCCTGAAACTTTTCCGATTGGTGCCGATCCGTTACGGTCAACGTCAAAAAACGGCCAATTTTTTTACCTGATCAAAGGTGAACTCAGCACGCTACTCACCGACGGCAGCCGGCGCGTCATGGTTGGTGGTTGCGATATGGCCAACTGGCCAATTGGTTACCAAACGGTATTGCCGGTGAGTAGCAAAGCGATCACCGAAGTCGAAATCGTTCGCGTTGATTTTGACCTGCTCGACATCATGATGACCTGGGATGAACTCGCCGCAGCCGGTAGCAAGCCGCCGACAGTCGGCGAAGAGCCGGCCGACTGGAGCACGATGACTGGCGCTTTCAATGCCCAAGCGCTAACTTCAGGCTGCCTCTCCCAATTGCCGGCCGCCCACATTCACGAATTGTTTCAGCGTTTTGAACGCATTAAAACCAAGCGCGGTCAGGTGCTGATTCGCGATGGCGATCTGGGTGATAGCTATTACATGATCGAATCCGGTCGTTGTGAAGTCACTAAATTAGTCGGTGGTGCTCAGGTCATTCTCGCGCAACTGCGCGCCGGCGACAGCTTTGGAGAGGAGGCGCTGGTTTCGGAAACCTGTCGTAATGCCACCGTGACGATGAAAACAGATGGTACTTTGCTGCGTCTGGCCAAGCCTGATTTCATCGAACTGCTACGCGCCCCGCTCCTGCACGCGGTCGAGCGAGGGGATGCCGAACAGCGGGTGGCGAGCGGTCAGGCCCTTTGGCTGGATGTACGCTATGCCGCAGAGTTTGGCCAGGATGGATTGCCGGGTGCGCTCAATATTCCGTTGAATGAAATTCGTAGCGCATTCGATCTACTCGACAAAAACAAGGAATACATCGTTTATTGCCACAGTGGCCGGCGCAGTTCGGCAGCCGCTTTCCTGCTCGCCCAGTACGGACTTAAAGCATTCTGGCTGCGTGATGGTCTGGTTGCCGATAAGGTTGAAGCATGAGTGACGTTGCCAGCCGCCTGGTCTTCCTGAAAAATCTTCAGAGCGTCACCAATAAGATCCACGCTACAAACAATATCGACGAGATCATGCTGGCCTTGTCGCAGGACATCTGCAACCTGTTCAATGCGGATCGCCTGACCATCTACGTGCTGAGTGAAGATAAGCAGTCCGTTGTTTCCAAGGTCAAAACTGGCCTTAACTCCTTCAAGGACATCAAGCTGCCAATTTCCGAGCAGAGCATTGCCGGTTATGTAGCCAGCACCAAATCCGTTGTTAATCTGCGCGATGTTTACGATTCGGTAGAGCTTCAGCAATACAGTCCGAACATGCGGTTTTTGCAGGAAGTCGACAAACGCACTGGCTATCGTTCAAAGCAAATGTTGGTGACGCCAGTTCTTAACGGCGACGATGGCGAATTGCTTGGCGTGGTGCAGTTGATCAACCACAAGACAGATACACCTTTTTCTGATTTTGAAATTGAAGGCGCCGGCGAACTGGCAAAAACCCTGGCCATTGCCTTCACTCAACGCCAGAAACCAGCCTTCGTCGCGCGCTCGAAATACGATTATTTAATCGCCGATGCCGTGCTGGCCAGCGAGGAAATGGAGCTTGCGCAGCGCGCCGCCCGGCAAAAAGGGCGTGATCTGGAAGACGTGCTGATCAACCAATTCACCGTCAAACCAGCCGCCATCGGCGCCGCCCTCTCCCGATTTTTCGAAGTTCCTTATGAGCCATTCAAGCCGGAACGTCTTAAGCCGGTTGAGCTATTGCGCAATATCAAACGTGAATTTGTCGATGAGAACGCATGGCTACCGCTGGAAGACAGCAGCGAAGGTCTGGTGGTCATGTCGCCCGACCCTGAGCGGCTGCGTAGTTCGCGCATCGTTAACAACATTTTTCCCAAGGCGAAAATTACTTATCGGGTGACTACACTGCGCGAGTTCGCTGCTACGGTCGACCAGTTTTTTGGCGCAATTTCGGACATGGGCTCGGTCAATGACCTGCTCTCCGATATGGGCGAAAGCGAGAGCGGCGGCGAAGTTAGTGAAGAGGTCAGTGCCGCATCCGACAATGAACTCGTTCGCCTGGTGAATAAGATTATCGTCGAAGCTTATCAGCAAGGCGCTTCCGATATTCATATCGAGCCAAGACCGGGAAAAGATAAGACCATGATCCGCTTCCGCAAGGACGGCTCGCTGGTCAATTACATCGAAATTCCCGCCTCCTACCGCTCCTCGTTAATCACCCGGCTCAAGATCATGTGCGATCTCGACATCTCGGAAAAGCGCCGGCCGCAGGATGGCAAGATCAAGTTCAAGAAATACGGCCCGCTCGATATTGAGCTGCGCGTTGCCACCATTCCCACCGCCGGTGGCGTTGAGGATGTAGTGATGCGCATTCTGGCTGCCGGTGAGCCAATCAAACTCGATCAGCTTGGTCTCGCCCCGCGCAATCACGAAAATTTGATCAAATGCGTCGAAAAACCCTACGGTCTGTTCTTCGTCTGTGGTCCGACCGGTTCCGGTAAGACGACCACCCTGCACTCCGTCCTCGGTTACCTGAATCGCCCGGAAACCAAAATCTGGACAGCCGAAGACCCGGTAGAAATCACTCAAAAAGGCCTGCGCCAAGTGCAGGTCAACAAAAAGGCTGGCCTTGATTTCGCCACGGTGATGAAAGCCTTCCTGCGTGCCGACCCGGACATCATCATGGTCGGCGAAATGCGCGACCCGGAAACCACCGGCATCGGCATCGAAGCCTCGCTGACCGGCCATCTGGTGTTTGCTACCTTGCACACCAATTCCGCCACGGAGTCGATCATCCGCCTGCTCGACATGGGCATGGACCCCTTCAATTTTGCCGATGCACTGCTCGGCATTCTGGCGCAACGTCTTGGTAAAAGGCTGTGCAAGGATTGCAAGGATGCCTACCAGCCGACGCCAGAAGAGGTGAAGCAATTGCTCCACGAATACAGTGAAGAGCTGACCAATACCGACGCCTGGAAGAAAGACCCACAAGGCTCGCTGGAAGTAATTCAAAAGGAATGGACTAGCCGCTATGCCAAGGATGGCAAATTTACTCTCTACCGCGCCAAAGGCTGCCCGACATGCAGCGACACCGGTTACAAAGGGCGCGTTGGCCTGCATGAGTTGCTGGTTGGTACAGACCCAGTTAAAAAATTGATCCAGGAAAAAGCCCGCGTAGCCGAAATCCTCGCCTGCGCCCTCAACGAAGGCATGCGCACCCTGAAAATGGATGGCATCGAAAAAGTGATGCAAGGCATTACCGACATCAAGCAAGTGCGAGCCGTCTGCATTAAATAGGAGGAAGCATGGAAACCCTGGACGATCTCTTCCGCCGACTCGAACAACTCAACGACATCGGTGCTTCGCTTTCCAATGAACGTGATCTCGACCGCCTGCTGGAGAAAATCCTGCTCGCTGCCAAAGCCATTACACGTGCGGATGGCGGAACGCTTTACTTGGTTTCTGAAGACCAACAACGCCTGCATTTCCAGATTGTCCGTACCGATTCGCTTAACATTGCCTTCGGCGGCAGCAGCGGCCAACCCACTTCCGGCAAGTTTCCCGATCTGGCGCTCTACAACGCGGCTGGCGAGCCCAACAACACAATGGTTGCGGTCTACGCCGCAATTACCGGAAAAACTGTAAACATCGCCGATGCCTACACGGCGGAAGGTTTCGATTTTTCCGGTACGCGCAAATTCGATGAGCGCACTGGCTACCGTTCCAGATCTTTTCTTACGGTGCCGATGCAAAACCACGAAGGCGAGATCATCGGCGTCCTGCAATTAATCAATGCACTGGATGCAAACAATCTGGTTGAGCCATTCAATACAGCCGATCAGCGGCTTGCCGAATCGCTTGCGTCACAGGCTGCAATCGCTCTCACCAACCGGCAACTGGTGCAGCAACTGGAAGAGCTATTTGAAGCCTTCATCAAGCTGATCAACTTGGCAATCGACGAAAAATCTCCTTACACCGGTGGCCACTGCCAGCGCGTACCGGAATTGACGATGATGCTTGCCGAGGCTGTCAACGCCACAACCACCGGTCCGCTTGCAGACTTCAAGTTGACTGAAAAAGATCGTTACGAATTAAGAATTTCAGCCCTGATGCACGATTGCGGCAAGGTGACGACGCCCGTCCATGTTGTGGACAAAGCTACCAAGCTGCAAACCATCTTTGACCGCATCAACCTCGTCGATACCCGTTTTGAAGTCCTCAAACGCGATGCCGAGGTGCGCATGTGGCAAAACATTGCGCAGGGCCAGAATAAAGCCGAAGCCGAACTTATTCATCAGGAGTTTTGTCAGCGGTGCGATGCCGACCGCGAATTCCTGCGCCATGCCAACATCGGAGGCGAACGCATGCGCGATGAAGATATCGAGCGCGTCAAACATATTGCCAACAATTACCGCTGGCGCAATGTGCAAGGTGATGATGCGTCTTTCCTAACCGAAAATGAACTGGAAAACCTGACCATACGCGCTGGCACGCTAACCGGGCCTGAGCGTGAAACCATCAACCACCACATCGTCGCCACCATTAAAATGCTGGAACAGCTCCCATGGCCCAAACATCTAAAAAATGTACCCGAATACGCCGGTGGCCACCACGAACGAATGGATGGCAAAGGCTACCCGAAAGGCCTCAAACGCGAAGAGATGAGTTGGCAAGCACGGATGATGGGCATTTCCGATATATTTGAAGCCTTGACCGCGAAAGACCGGCCTTACAAGGAAGGAATGAAGTTATCGCAGGCACTCAGTATTTTGGAAAATTTCAAAAATAATGGTCACATTGATCCGGATCTGCACACGATCTTCCTCAGCGCAAATGTTTATCGCCAGTACGCCGCAGGATTCCTTGATCCCCTACAAATTGATTGTTGATGCAAATGCCTGAAGGTGGAAAACAAGTTACTTTACCCCGCTGGCGGGTACCACTGATGGTAGCCACCGGGAAGCTGGCTCTTGCCGCACGTTGGAGGAGTGTTAATAGAGTTAGTGGAAGAAAGTAGTTTGTATTATGGACTTGGTGGCATGATCAATGCTGATAGTTATGCAGCAATAAGGCTTATCCGCAATCACTGATGCTAAAGGGTGTAGCAATGGCTGTACGTCAAGCTGGGTTTACGTTAATTGAGTTGTTGATTGTTGTAGCAATTGTCGGCATCCTTGCTGCAATTGCTATCCCTCAGTTCA
>ERZ724504.1145-NODE-1145-length-14802-cov-5.052621_pt1 | contig 14802 bp, 14 predicted proteins | sample MGYA00376037_ERZ724504 | MGnify/ENA primary metagenome ERZ724504 (study PRJEB28724, sample SAMN07190888) | wastewater metagenome | isolation source: influent of sewage treatment plant in Hong Hong | place: USA: Christiansburg, Virginia | collected 2016-03-01 ... | reverse complement strand
TGGGCCGGGCCGTGGGGCCCAAGGTGGCGGCGCGCTTTGGCAAGCGCATTCTAGAGCTGGGCGGCAACAACGCCATGGTGGTCACGCCCGCCGCTGATCTCGATCTGGCCGTGCGCGCCATCGTCTTCAGCGCCGTAGGCACGGCAGGCCAGCGCTGTACGACGCTGCGCCGCCTCATCGTGCACCGTGATATCAAACAGGCACTGCTGGATAAACTACTGCCCGCATATCGCAGCCTGCGCATTGGCAACCCGCTACAGGCGGGCACGCTGGTCGGCCCGCTGATTGACCGGGCTTCGTTTGCAGCCATGCAGCATTCCATTGAGCAAGCGCAGCAGCAAGGCGGGCAGTTGCTCGTCGGCGGCCAGCGCCAGCTGGAGCAAACCTTTCCCCATGGCTTTTACGCCGCGCCCGCCATTGTGGACATGCCCGCGCAAACCGCCATCGTGCAGCACGAAACCTTTGCGCCCCTGCTCTATGTGCTGAGCTATGAAGAGCTGGCGCAGGCCATTGCGCTCAACAACGATGTGCCGCAGGGCCTGTCGTCCTGCATCTTTTCCAACGATCTGCGCGAAGTGGAGACGTTTTTGAGTGCCGCAGGTTCTGACTGCGGCATGGCCAACGTCAACATCGGCCCCAGCGGTGCCGAAATTGGCGGAGCTTTTGGCGGTGAAAAAGAAACCGGCGGCGACCGCGAAAGCGGCTCGGATGCTTGGAAGCAGTACATGCGCCGCACCACGAACACCATCAACTACTCGAGTGAACTACCGTTGGCTCAAGGCATTCAGTTTGAGTGAGCGATACCAGGCCAGCACAGTTGGCTACTTACCAGACAATGTCTGCTCACCGCCTCTCCTGAATCAACTACGACAACATCCAATGCACCATGGTCGAGCCACTCCTGCACCTCGGCAGTCATATTGAATTCATCCCCAGCCCCGCATTCCTGCTGGCACCTTTCAACATCTACGACAGGGAGGAGTCTCTGGGCCTTGAGCTGGCGGCCTATGACCCCAATGACTCAGAACAGCTGCGACAGTTGCTGAATCTGCACTTCTTCCCGCTCTGGAAGCAGAGCCCATGGACTCCAGCGCACAAAGTCGCACTTTCCCATGCTCTGCACTCCGCCTTGCAAAACCCGCAGTACGACTTTGCAAGCCTGCTGGAAGATGACTGTGGCGACTGCTTTTATCTGCCCGGCAGCTGGCACATTCAAAATCCCAGACAGTTCTTTCTGAGCGCCCATGCCGCCATGCAGGTGCATTTGGCCGAAGAGCCTGATTACCCTCCTCACTCAGCCATTAATTGAAGCGATAAACGATGAAGAGCGAAGATAAGGCCTGATTCCTTACAGCTTTGTCACGAAACTGTGATTGAACTTGCGCGCGGGGCAGTGGAAAATGTCTTATTGCCGCTTTCGCCTCAGGTGCTGTCATGGACCACAAACACTCCACGCCCACCCACCAAGCTCTGGATGTCGCTCCGTTTGGGGCAAGGCTTTCAGCCGCTCACTCCAGTGTGCTCTTCAAGGCGGAAGATCTGGAAGTCATTCGTGTCGTGCTCCGCCACGGCCAGACCCTGCCACCGCATCGCGTTCCGGGCAGCGTCAGTCTGCAATGCCTTGAAGGCAGGCTTGAAGTAATGATCGGGCAGACCGTGCATGAGCTCTCTGCCAAGCAGCTTATTCATCTGCCCGCCAACATGCCCCATGCGGTGCGTGCGCTGGAAGATTCGTCGGCCATTGCCACCATCGTTCTCTGCAGCGCCTGAAACGTTTTCAACGCACCGGTAAAAACTGCATGAATGGGCCCGCCACCAGCCCCTGCGCATAACCGATGACGGAGCGCCGGTAGCGCTCTGTGGTGTAGTCGGCAATCAAATCCAGGCGGCCAATGATTTTTCCCATTTCGCGCTCAAAGCTCAGGTTACGCGCGTCTTCGCTCATCTGATTCGATAGCAGCAAGGGCTGACCCGTAGGCGCTTTGCGCGAGTTGAGAATCCAGTTGGCGATCTCCAGGTTGCGCGCGGCGTTGAAGACATGCTGCGGGTCCAGCCCGTCGATCAGCGTGAAGCTGGTGCGCCCGCCATGCGAGGTAATCATCATGTCGGCTGCCGCGTAGATGAACGCAGCAACCCTGTCACCCTTGAATTCAGGCTGCAAAGCCAGTGACAGTGCCGCCACATCGCGCTTGTCTTGCAGCTCATGCCAGGGCTGGCGCTCTGTGATGGCGATGCGCACATAGGTCATGGCCGCCTCACGGCTGGTGGCGGTCTTTTTCCATTCGGTGGGGTTGCGGCGGTAGAGCTTGTCCATGATGACGAACAGGCCCTCCAGGTTCTGCTTCATGGACAGCGTGGCCATGCGGTTGCTGTCGGACTGCAGCAGCTCGCGCGAGTGAAAGCTCTCACCTTCCACCTCGCCGTGATCGGTGGGGGCGCTGGAGCATGCGACCAAACCCAAGGCCAGCAGACCCGGCAGCACGCTCACCCGCAGCATGCGACAGGCACGGAGGCTGGCGGCGGTGTGAGGTACAGCGGGGACTGAAGTCATGCTACAAACATAACAGCAGATGCCGCTCAATCAATCACGCCACAGCCCTGTGATTGTTATCAATCGTGAATGCACGACAAGCACTTTGAGATAGCTTTAACGGCTATCGGCGCAACTGCTTGAGGATTTGCTCCAGCATCTTCCACGGTGCCACATGGTCAGCCATGGCAACGGGCACGCGCAGCATGCGGCTGGTGGCTTGCTGGGGTGAAAACAGCACGCCCGGTGCCAGCAACAAGTTGCTCAGCGCCGCCTGCCGCGCCAGCACCTCGGTGTCCACACCGCAATCAACCCATGCAAAGGTGCCGGCCACGGGCTCATGCTCGGCATAGCAGCCAATGGCTTCGAGCTTGCGCAGGCAGCGAATGCGCGCTCGGTCCACACGCTCGCGCAGGCGGTCAACATGTTTGCGGTAAGAGCCGTCGGCCAGAATGTGGTGAACGATTTGCTCGGCGGGCAGCGATGAGGTCAGGCCCGACAGCAGCTTCATATCCGTGAGGCGATGCACATAGTCGGGCTTGGCTGCGATATAGCCCACGCGCAAGCCTCCCGACAAGGTCTTGGAATAACCGCCCACCAAAATCACGCGCTGCAGCCTGTCCATGGCCGCCAGCCGCAGCGGCATGGCACCCAGAAAATCGGCGTAGGTATCGTCCTCCACCAGTAGAAAATCATGGCGCTCAGCAATGCGCAGCACCTCATGGGCCACACCAGCAGACAGGCTCAAGCCCGTGGGGTTGTGCACGGCCGTATTGAGGATGAAAAGCCTGGGCTTGTGGGCCTGCGCTAGCGACTCCAGCGCCACCACATCGGGGCCACCGGGCAGGCGCGGCACGCCAACGACGTTGACGCCCATGTATTTCAGCCGCCCGAAGATCAGAAACCAGGCCGGATCTTCCACCAGCACGGTATCGCCGGGGCGCAGAAAGCAGCGAACGATCAAATCCAGCCCCTGCGTGACGCCGCCCACGGTCATCAGATGAGTCTCAGGGTGGGCTGGCACTTCCTGCGCCTGCAGGTAAGACGCAATATGCTGGCGCAGCGGCACAAAACCCTGCGGCACGCCGTAGCTGAGCAGGCTTTGTTCAGCCCGCGAGCCCTGGCGCGTAATGGCGCGCATGGCACCGGTAATCAGGCCCTGATCCATCCAGCTGCCCGGCAGGCAACCGGCATTGGTCGTGCCATCTCCGCTCTCGCGAAAAATGCCTCTGAGCAGATAGGCGGTATCAAACTCCACCACCTGCGGCGATGCGGATTTCTCCGGGGCTGCAGGTGCCGTCACCGAGCGCTGGGCGGCCACATAAAAGCCGCTGCCTCGGCGCGACACAATCAAGCCCTGCGCGGCCAGCCTGTCATAAGCCTGCACGACGGTGTCGCGGCTTACGCCTGCGCTCTCAGCCAGCGCCCGTACGGAGGGAAGACGCACACCGGCCCGCAAGCCGTGATTGCGCACCAGCGCCCCGAAATGCTCAACCAGTTGCTCGGCCAGTCCTATGGAGCTTGCGCGCATGGGCTGCCAGCCCAAACTCACAGAGGCGGATAAGGCGGTGGTGGCTGAAGCTGCTGCCGCAGGTTCTGATTTGGAATCAAGCATGGAGAAGCCTTCAACTGTCAGGGTTGCACAAGCAGGCCAGCTCATCAACTGGCATGGCAAAGTGTACCGCTACTGTACTGATTTCGCCGCTTAGCATTGAGCGCACTCACCGCTTCAACGCCAAGCTACCACCATGTCCATGCTGCCCGAATCCCTGTCGTTTGTACTGCCACTGGCCATGTTTGCCTTTGTCAGCTCCGTCACGCCCGGCCCCAACAATGTAATGCTCACGGCCTCAGGCGCCACCTTTGGCTACCGCCGCAGCATGCCCCACATGCTGGGCATCTGTATGGGCGTGGTCATCATGGTGCTGCTGATTGGCGCAGGCCTGGGCAAGCTGTTCGAGGCCGAGCCGCGCATCTACACCCTGCTCAAATATGTGGGTGCGGCCTATCTTGTGTGGCTGGCCTGGAAGATTGCACGCGCTGGCGGCGTGGATCAGGGGCAGTCTGGCAAGCACCCCTTCAGCTTCTGGCAGGCGGCGGCGTTTCAGTGGGTCAACCCCAAGGCCTGGATCATGGCCATTGGCATTGTGGCCACCTATACGCCCCGCGATGGCTTTTTTAACAACCTCATGCTGTCGGCACTGGTCATGGGGGTCATCAACTTCCCCAGCATCAGCGTCTGGACACTGTTTGGCAGCACCGTAGGCCGCGCCCTGCGCACACCGCAGGCGCTGCGAACCTTTAACGGCGTGATGGCAGGCCTGCTGCTGCTGTCGCTGGTGCCGATTTTTATGGAGTCAGTCTGATCAAGACTCCAGCGCCACGACTTGCTGCGCCAGCTGTTGAATGGCGGCATCAGACAGGTCATCGGTCTCCAGCACTTTGCGCGCGGGCCACTGGTCAAAGTGATTGGACTGGGAGCGCTCGTAATGCGGGTCGTAGTGGCGCAGCATCAGCTCCTCAAACAAGGGCGATAGCTCTTTGGTGCGCGCCCATTCCTGCCAGCGGCCGATCACTGCATTGCCATGCAGCTCTTTGAGCCAGCCCAGTTTGTCGGCCAGCGCATCGGGCTCATCGCCCAGATAAGCATAGTCGCGCAGCAGAAAGGACAGACGTGCGGACTCAGTGGCACGCACTTCGATGACGGGTGCCTTGTGCAGATGCGACACCAGTACCAGCGGCAGACCAACACGGCCAATCTTGGCGCTCTCGCCTTCCAGATAGACGGGGCGGGACAGGTCGAACTGCTCCAACTTTTCGGCAATCAGGGTCTCAAAGCGCTTCTGGCTGGGCTGCTCAATACCGGGCAAGTTGCCCAGCAGCGAGCCCTTGTGGCTGGCAAAGCCTTCCAGGTCCAGCACCTGCTCGCCGCTTTCAGCCAGCGCATGCAACACACGGGTCTTGGCCGAGCCCGTTGCGCCGCACAGCACGCGCATCTGCAACTGGGGCACCAGCGTTTCAAGCTGCTCGATCACATGGCCGCGAAAAGACTTGTAGCCACCGGCGAGCTGCTGCGCATCCCAGCCGACCAGACGCAACCAGGTCACCATGGAGCCACTGCGCAGGCCGCCGCGCCAGCAATAGACCAGCGGCTTCCAGTTGGCAGGTTTGTCGGCAAAGGTTTCACGCAGGTGTCGCGCCAGATTGGCCGCGACATACGCTGCACCCAGGCGCTTGGCCTCAAACGGGCTGACCTGCTTGTAGATGGTGCCAATCTCGGCGCGCTCTGCATCGCTGAGCACAGGGCAGTTGATGGCACCGGGAATGTGATCCAGCGCAAATTCGCCAGGCGAACGGGCGTCAATCAGGGCTGCGTACTGGTGGCGTTCGGGAACGCGAACGGGCTGGCGATGGGACACGGCAGACTATCCATGGCTGCGCCCATGCGGCCTGCAGGCCGCGGGGCAATGGCGTGTGGTCGGGCAGAGGTCAGGCTGATGAAGGCGGTGATCGCAGGCGATCTGACTCGATGCTCGGCAACATGAAAAACCTGCGGCAACTGTCGCACGACAGAGCCAGGCAGGCCACGAAGCCAGGGCGTGGATCGAGCCTCGATACGCACCACAGCCGCAGCACCCATATGGGCTGCGGCCATTCCCTGAAAACATGCATTTTCGCAGATGCAGCCGCCGCCATCAGTCAGCTGCACCCAAAACCGCACAGGGCGCTGATGCTTGCACACCAGCGCCCTGTCAAAAGAGTTTTTACATATAAATGGCCGCTAGCGCTTATCCATCAAGCGTGAGCAGCTATCAAAAGTGATTATTGATTTTCTTTGCGCGCAAAGTATTCGCGGGTGAGCTGAACAATCACAGGCGAGAGCAGCAGCAAAGAGATCAGATTCGGAATCGCCATCAACGCATTCAGCGTATCGGCCACCAGCCATGCAAAGTCCAGCGTCGCCACGGCACCCACAAAAGCGCTGATGGTCCAGAAGATGCGGAAAGGCTTTTCGCAGACGGTGCCAACCAGATAAGTCCAGCACTTTTCGCCGTAATAGGCCCAGCCCAGAATAGTGGTGAAGGCAAACACAGACAGGCAAACGGCCAGCACATATTTACCAATGCCCGGCATGGCGGCCTCAAAGCTCTGAGTGGACAGCACCGCACCCGTGGCACCCGAGTGCCAGACACCGCTGACCACAATGGCCAGACCGGTCATGGTGCAGACGATGATGGTGTCGATGAACGTGCCCATCATGCCGACCAGACCCGAGAACACCGGGTCGCGCGTGGCACCAGCGGCCTGAGCAATACCGGCGGTGCCCAAGCCCGCTTCATTCGAAAAAATACCGCGCGCCACACCCATGCGGATGGCCATCAGAACGGTCGACCCCAAAAAGCCACCTGTCGCCGCCGTGGGGCTGAAGGCCTGCTCAAAGATCAGCGCAAAGGCCGCAGGAATGCGGTCCACATACACGCCCAGCACGTACAGCACGCAAATGACATAGGCCACACACATGGCGGGCACCAGCTTTTCAGCCACCGCACCAATGCGGGTGATGCCGCCCAGCACCACCGCGCCGGTCATCACGGCCAGCGCCACGCCGGTCACCCAGTTTTCCAGACCAAAAGCGGTATGCATGGCCGATGCAATGCCGTTGGACTGCACCATGGAGCCAATACCAAAACCAGCCAGGCCGCCGAACAGTGCAAACAGCGTACCCAGCCACTTCCACTTGCGGCCCAGACCATTCTTGATGGCATACATGGGGCCGCCAACCCACTGGCCGTGGTCGTTTTTCTCGCGATACTTCACTGCCAGTACCACTTCGCCGTATTTGGTGGCCATGCCAAGCAGTGCGGTCATCCACATCCAGAACAAGGCACCGGGGCCGCCCACGGCAATCGCCGTGGCCACGCCAGCAATATTGCCCGTGCCCACCGTGGCAGACAGCGCCGTCATCAGCGCGGCATAGGGAGTGATGTCGCCATCAGCCTTGTCGCCGGGGCGGCGGCTGCGCCAGATCATGCGAAAGCCACGCACGATATTGCGCAGCGGCATGAAGCCCAGTCGAATCTGAAGATAAAAGCCCGTGCCGAGAATCAGCACGATCATGGGAACGCCCCAGACAACGTCGTTGAGGGTCTTGAAGAGTTGGGTTAACCAGTCCATTGAGTGTCGTCCGCCGCACGCCATCTGGCGCGCAGTCCATTAAATGGCAACAGTCCCGGAACATGTCTTTCACTCATGAGCATGGCGGGCACACCAGTCACCGCGAACCATGTAAGTCTGCGGCGCAGCGCGCCTGTTCTGTTTGCCGGTTGGCAAAGCGGCCTACTTTAATGCAGTCAGACAAGGCTTACAGCCAAAAACGGCCTGCCACCGTACAAACGTGAACAGCGTTGATCGCGGTGTCAATGGCTCTGCACCCCACTCTGCGCCCCAGTTAGCGGCCCGGCTTGCGCAGGCGTAGCAGCATTTCATCGCCGCTCATCTGCACATCAAAAAAGCGCAGAAAGTTCTGGCCCAGCAGCGCGTCGTCGCTATCGTCACCGGTGTAGCCCGTTCCCACGCGCACATCGCGCACGCGCAGGCTGGCAATGCGTACCTCATCTGCCACCACAATTCGGCCGTCACGCTCGCCGTTGGCGGTGCGAAAGCGCACCTTCTCGCCGCCTTCCAGCCCTGCACGATCCGCCAGTACATCGGTCACGCTGACTGAAGATGCGCCGGTATCGACCAGAAAGGTCACGGGCTGATCGTTCACATAGCCTCTGACACGAAAGTGCCCATCCATACCGCGCTCAATGCGCACCGCCCCATCGGCCATCACTTTGGCCTGCGCGGGCTTCAGAAAATGCTGCATGGCCAGATACATGCCCCCCATCACCACCAGCCAGAACAGCAAAAACAGAACAGTGCTGCGCCGGGCAACCGACTGCGGCGTGGGCTCGGACTCTTGGGGCGAACGCGGTGGTGGCGTGACATTCATGCGCATAGGTACAGATCAGGCAGGTGACGATGCGCCCATTTTGCCAAGATCACCGCCAGGGTCATCATGCAGATGACAGCAACGCCTTTGGCGCAACCTTTACATTGAAGACTGTTCGTACTTTTGCAGGCCTTCAAGGCTATCCCGTCCATGACTACATCCACCCCTGCTGCCTTGGTGTTGCACTATATTTTTGATCCACTGTGCGGCTGGTGCTACGCCGCCGCCCCCCTGGTCAAAGCCGCACGCGAAGTGCCGGGCATTCAGGTGCAATGGCACGCAGGCGGCATGCTGACGGGCGACCACACCCGCACGATCACCGCCGACTGGCGCGAAAAAGTCATGGCCAGCGACCAGCGCATTGCCGAAATGACAGGCCAGCCTTTTGGCGACGCCTACTTCAACGGCCTGCTGAACGACATCGGCGCGCCACTCGACTCAGAGCCCCCCACCACGGCCCTGCTGGCTGCTGAAGCGCTCGCCGGTCAAGGCCTGGAAATGTTGTCTGCCCAGCAAAAAGCCCATTACGTGGACGGCCGCCGCATCAGCGACCCCACCGTACTGCGTGAGCTGGCCGCCAGTATCGGCCTGGACAGCGCTGCCTATGACGCCGCCTACGCCGAGCAAAGCGGCGCTGCCACCCATGAACATATTGCCGACAGCCGCCAGTGGCTGGGCATGGTTCAGGGTCAGGGCTTCCCCACTCTGGCGCTGGAGTTTGATCACCCCGAACAACCTGGCCAGCGCGCCGTGCAGCGCCTTGAACTGGGCGAATGGCTGGGCGATGTCGCTGGCTGGAAGCAGCAACTGGCCGAATGGGTAGAGCAAATCGCCGCCCTCAACCCACAGCAAGCCGGTAATGCCGACCCCAGCTGCGGCCCTGACGGCTGCGAGCTGCCCCAGCGCTGATCGTCAGCCCCCAAACAAAAACAGCCCCGTCGGGGCTGTTTTTGTTGAACGCAATGCGCGCAGCGCCTCAGGGGGTCAGTCCATCATGCTTATGACCACATCCCCAAACTTCGAGCACGACACCTGCGTCGCGCCATCCATCAGGCGGGCGAAGTCATAGGTCACATGCTTGCTCAGAATCGCTTTTTCCAGCGATTGCACGATCAGATCAGCCGCTTCGCGCCAACCCATGTGTCGCAGCATCATCTCGGCGCACAAAATCATAGAGCCGGGGTTCACATAGTCCTTGCCCGCATAGCGCGGCGCCGTGCCGTGCGTGGCTTCAAAGCAGGCAATCGTCTCCGACATATTGGCGCCAGGCGCAATGCCGATGCCGCCCACCTGCGCGGCCAGCGCGTCCGAGATGTAATCGCCGTTCAGGTTCAGCGTAGCCACCACCGAGTACTCGGCCGGGCGCATCAGGATCTGCTGCAAGAAGGCGTCGGTGATCGAATCCTTAATGATGATGTCTTTGCCCGTCTTCGGATTCTTGATGCGGCACATGGGGCCGCCATCCATCAGCTCAGCACCAAACTCGCGCTGCGCCAGCGCGTAGCCCCAGTCACGGAAAGCACCTTCCGTGAACTTCATGATGTTGCCCTTGTGTACCAGGGTCACGCTGGGTTTGTCGTGGTCAATGGCGTACTGAATCGCCTTGCGCACCAGTCGCTCCGTACCTTCGCGCGACACGGGCTTGATGCCAATGCCCGAAGTCTCGGGAAAGCGAATCTTGCTGGAGCCCAGCTCCTTGGCCAGAAAGTCGATGAGCTTCTTCACCTTATCGCTGCCCGCCGCGTACTCGATGCCTGCGTAAATGTCTTCCGAGTTCTCGCGGAAGATCACCATATTCGTCTTTTCAGGCTCCTTCAGCGGCGAAGGCACGCCCTTGAAATACTGCACGGGGCGCAGACAGACATAAAGGTCCAGCTCCTGGCGCAGCGCCACGTTCAGCGAACGAATGCCGCCGCCAACAGGCGTGGTCAGCGGGCCTTTGATGGACACGGCGTAGTCGCGCACGGCGGCGACCGTCTCTTCTGGCAGCCACACATCGGGGCCATAGGTGCGCACGGCCTTCTCGCCCGCAAACACTTCCATCCACGCAATCTTGCGCTGGCTGCCATAGACCTTGGCCACGGCAGCATCGACCACCTTGCGCATCACCGGCGTCACATCGATACCGACGCCATCACCCTCAATAAAAGGAATGATGGGCTGGTCAGGAACGTTCAACGTCTTGTCCGCATTGACGGTGATCTTCTCGCCCTGGGGCGGAACCTGAATGTGCTGGGAAAGGCGCTGGGTCGGGCTCATGCTGTGAAATCTCCTGATCTTGAATACTGTGCGGCGGCGCACCTTGCTGGTGCTTGTCTTGACCTCGATTTTGGCATCTCTGCGCCAGCCTCCACCCAGATTGGTGCAGGAATCACGTTTTGAGAGCAAAGAGCAGGCATCACTTACCCGCTCCACTCAGTCAATCTTAAGAATAACCGTATAAAAACCGGTCGCTGCAGCACTGCAAAAAATTGCTCAAACCCGCTTGAACGCAGTAGCCTGCGACCACAACGCCTGCAAAATAGAAAGCAATACAGGCTTTCCGTGCATGGCGCGTGAGAACATGTTTCTGCTTCTGGTTTTCGATCCCCTGTCTGGCATGCAAGGCTTATGAAGAACTCTCTCGACAAGACCTCTCCCCAACGCACTCAAAAAAGCACCCGCTGGCTCGCTCTGGCATCGTCTGCCCTGATCGCCCTTGCCAGTGTGAGCAGCATGACGCCCGCCATGGCCCGCGATGAAGGCCAGCCACAAATGAATCTGCGCCGCGTGGACCTGACAGCCGGCATGTACCGTATCGACACACAACTTGCCCAGACGCCCCAGCAGCGTGAGATCGGGCTCATGTTCCGCAAAGAGATGCCCCAGCAAGAAGGCATGCTCTTCATCTTCGACGTGCCCGGCGTGCAATGCTTCTGGATGCGCAACACCCTGCTGCCACTCACCGCCGCCTTTGTGGCCGACGACGGCACCATCGTCAACCTGGCCGACATGAAGCCCATGAGCGACGACTCCCACTGCTCGGCCAAGCCCGTGCGTTATGTGCTGGAAATGAATAAGGGCTGGTTTGCCAAGCGCGGCATACAAGCTGGTGCCAAGCTCAGCGGCGCGCCGTTCAATCGCCAGTAACTCCTGATTTGGTAGCTGCAAACGCTTTTAACGATTGGGCTTGAGGCTGATTTCATTCGAAATTCGCCTTAGCTCAACGCATCAAGAATCAAAGGGCGTTGTTGCATCTACAGGGACTTCCTATAGATGCAAGCACTGATCCACGACGACAAACGCGGCCGCACACACCTGCGACAGGGGGCATCAAAAGCAGCTAACGGCTGGGCAAGCTCGCTGGGTGGTGGAGAAAACGTGCGAATGCTTCCCTGCTTTGACAAACTGCGAATCCACTTTGAAGGCGCTTGGACATCCATAAGCGTTATGAAAGTGGCTGCGGCGCTCATCTGCGCGCGCTTCGTGAATAGGTGGCGCTAGTAACAGCCCTTGCTGCGCACGGTAGGTTCATTGCGCAGGCCTTGCGCAAACCGGGGCGCTTCAATCCTTGCGAATGACTCCATGCAAAAGAGCTTGTTCTGCCAACTGAGCCAATGCGGCCCGTGGTATGCGCCCTCTGCGCTCGCCATCAATCAGTGCAATCAGCGTTCCTAGCCAGAGCTCGGTCAGCGTTGCTGCGCTGAAATCAATGCGAAACACGCCTTCTTGCTGGCCACGCAGGAAAAACGCATCAACCTTGGGCTCCCAGGCTGCCGTCTCTTCCACCGGTTTGTCGACTTCGTTCCAGTAATAGGTCAGAAACAGCGTGAATTCGCGGTGCTCAAGGTGTTTGGCATTGAGCCGCCTGAGAGCCTCCAGCACCGGACCCTCATCGATCAGGGCCTCATCCAGCGCATCGTCAAGTGTGCGCAGGCTTTGGTCGAGCAGGCGTTTGATCAGCAGATCCCGCGTGGGGCAGAACCGGTAGAGCGTGGCCTTGCTGATGCCGATGGCCGTGGCCAGTTCCTGCAAGGTGGCACGTGGCTGATTGACCAGTGCCAATGCCAGCGGGGGAAGTATTGCGGAATTTTCGGGAGGAACTGTTGTTTTCATCGTGGCTCCGGTTGGGTCGGATATTTATGAACCTATTTTGATTCAAGCAGCCAAGCTATTGCTCTCAGCTACGGAGTTTAAGTAGCACCTATATCACTTGAATCTCAAAAGGTCTTATTGAATCAAAATTGATTCAATAAGTATCTTCATGCATCATCCGCGTCTTTCTAGATTTGACAAGGCGCAAAAGCCATGAAGACAAGAAGCCGGGAAATGCTCAGATGGCCAGCCCTCGCCGCGGTGGCAGCCGCAATGATGTTGGCGGGATGCATTCAGAAGGACGCTGAGGGGCCATCGCAAGAGTTGCCAGTGGTGGATGTCATGACCGTCAAGACCAGGTCGCTAACGCTTACGGATGAACTCCCCGGGCGTATCGAGCCTGTGCGCGTGGCGGAAGTGCGCGCCAGAGTGCCCGGCATTGTGCTGAGCCGCCACTTCAAGGAAGGGGCTGACGTGAAGGCCGGCGATGTGCTGTTCAACATCGACCCGGCCCCGCTGCGCGCGGCACTGGCGCGTGCGCAGGGTGAGCTGGCGCGGACCGACGCGGCGTTGCTGGATGCCCAGTCCGTGGTGCGCCGCTATGAGCCGCTGGTCGCGCAGGATGCGGTGAGCCGTCAGGATTTCGATACCGCCAAGGCCACGTTGAATAGCGCCAAGGCCCTGCGTCAATCGGCTCAGGCCGATGTGGAAACGGCACGCCTGAATCTGGACTACGCCACGGTGAAGGCACCTATCTCGGGCCGAATTGGCCGAGCACTGGTGACAGAAGGTGCCTTGGTCGGCCAAGGCGAGGCCACCCCGATGGCGGTGATCCAGCAGCTGGATCCGATCTATGCCGATTTCCGACAGCCTGCAGCGCTGGCCACACGTTTGCGCGCTCAGCACTTGAATGGTGATGCTGCAAAGCAGAGCACGTCCCTCACGCTGGTTGCAGACGGTATGGATGAAGCGCGCCAGGGGCGGATGCTTTTCTCTGATGTGACCGTGGATCGCGGCACCGGCCAACTTTCGCTGCGCGGCGAGTTTCCCAACAAGGACGGTTTGCTGCTGCCCGGAATGTTTGTGCGTGTGACGGTGAATCAGGGAGAGGAGCCAAGCGCCATCCTTGTTCCCCAGCGTGCGGTGCAGCGCGGCAGCGATGGAGTGGCACATGTGCTGGTCCTCGATGAGCAGGACACGGTGCAGTCCCAGCCAGTCACCACGGCGGCCATGTATGGCGCTGAATGGCACATCACCAATGGTTTGAAGGCGAACGCCCGTGTTCTGGTTGGCGGCCTGTCCGCCGCTGTGCCCGGGGCCAAGGTGCAAGTGAGAGCCGAGACAAACAAAGTGGCAGACGCCGCAAAAGACAACGTTGATGCTGCAAAAAATTGAGCAGCAAACGCCTGCATCCCGAATGCTGACTGAACAAAATTCCCGCCCTGTACAAGGATAGACAATGTCCCGGTTCTTCATTGATCGCCCCAAGCTTGCCTGGGTCGTGGCGATCTTCATCCTACTCGGCGGATTGCTGGCCATTCCGATGCTGCCTGTGGCGCAGTTTCCGAACGTCGCTCCGCCGCAAATTTCCATCTCGGCAACCTATCCGGGGGCATCGGCCACCACGGTCATGGAGTCGGTCACCAGCGTCATCGAGGAAGAGCTCAATGGCACCAAGGGCCTGCTCTATTTCGATTCGTCCAGCGGCTCCACGGGGCTAGCTGAGATCACGGCCACGTTCGCGCCGGGCACCGATCCCGCACTGGCGCAGGTAGAGGTGCAGAACCGCATCAAGAAAGCCGAGGCTCGCCTGCCCTCGTCCGTGATGCAGATGGGCCTGCAGGTCGAGCAAGCCAGCGCCAGCTTTTTGCTGATCTACTCACTGACCTACAAGGGCGACGATAGCGGCAAGAACGAAGTCCGGCTGTCGGACTACGCGGTACGCAATATCAACAACGAGATTCGCCGAGTTCCCGGTGTTGGCAAGGTGCAGTTCTTTGGTGCCGATGTGGCCATGCGGGTATGGATAGACCCTCAGAAATTGCTGGGCTACGGACTGTCGGTGGCCGATGTGAACGCTGCCATCGCCGCGCAGAATGCGCAGGTGCCAGCAGGCAGCTTCGGCAGCCAGCCAGGCTCTTCAGAGCAAGAACTGAGCGCGACCATCGCGGTCAAGGGCACGCTGAGCTCGCCTGAGGAGTTC
>ERZ724504.1140-NODE-1140-length-14828-cov-4.962973_pt1 | contig 14828 bp, 10 predicted proteins | sample MGYA00376037_ERZ724504 | MGnify/ENA primary metagenome ERZ724504 (study PRJEB28724, sample SAMN07190888) | wastewater metagenome | isolation source: influent of sewage treatment plant in Hong Hong | place: USA: Christiansburg, Virginia | collected 2016-03-01 ... | reverse complement strand
GCTACGACAAAAGACTGCAAGCCGCTTACGCCAAGTACTCGGGCTGAGGCGCAGCACGCGCCAGCGCCCCTGCTTCAGCGGGGCGGCAAGCTGTCCAGCGGGAACAGCTCCAGCGGCGTGCCCGCCCACGGTGCCATCGGCGCTGCGGGCGCGTCCAGTGTCCCGGCGCGCACCAGCGAGCCCACCCGCACCCCCAGCAGCCGCAGCTTGCGGCTCAAGTCCACACGCTTCAGGCATTGCCCGGCCACACGGCGAATCTGCGCTGCATCGGCGGTGGCTTGCGGTTCGGTGTGGTCGCGGGTCACGCTCTTGAAGTCGTCGTAACGTAGCTTGATGCCTATGGTTTTGCCCACGTAGCCCTTGGCCGCCAAATCAGCGGCGACTTGCTGGCACAGCCGAGTGAAGATCGCACCCAGCTCGGCTTTGTCATGCACGGCGTGCAAATCGCGCTCAAAGGTGGTTTCGCGGCTCATGCTGACGGGCTCGCTCTCGGTGCTGAGCGGGCTGTCGTCGCGGCCCCACGCCACCGCGTGCAGCCACGCACCGTGGTTGCGTCCGAACTGGCGCATCAGCCAAATCCGGTCGCGCGCGGCCAGTTCGGCGATGGTGTGGATGCCGCGTTCCGCCAGCCGCGCTTCAGCTTTGGGGCCAATGCCGTTGATCTTGCGACACGGCAGCGGCCAGATCAGCGTTTGCACATCCTCAGGCTGCACGATGGATATGCCGTTGGGCTTGTTGAACTCGCTGGCCATCTTGGCGATGAGCTTGTTGGGCGCGACGCCTATCGAACAGGTCAGCCCCGTCGCCTGGAAGATGCTCTTTTGAATCAGCCGCGCCAGCACCCGCCCGCCTTCGCGCTGGCCGCCGGGCACGTCGGTGAAGTCAATGTAGACCTCGTCCACGCCCCGGTCTTCCACCACGGGCGCGATCTCGCGGATCAGCGCCTTGAAGCGGCGCGAGTAGCCGCGCACCCGCTCAAAGTCCACTGGCAGCAAGATGGCGTCGGGGCAGAGCTTGGCCGCCTTCATCAGCCCCATCGCCGAGCCCACGCCAAACTGCCGCGCCGCATAAGTGGCCGTGGTGATGACGCCGCGCCCGGTGTAGCCCGCCAGACGCGGGAAGGCGGCCAGCGGCACGTCGGCCAGATCATTCGTCGTCCAATCCCGATCCGGGTGCAGCTCGCGGGCACGCGCCAGCAAATCATCCTCGCGCCGCCGCCCGCCACCGATCACCACCGGCAGCCCTTGGAGCTGCGGATAGCGCAGCAGCTCCACCGACGCATAAAACGCATCCATGTCCAGATGGGCAATGCGGCGGGGCGGGCGTGGCAGCGCGGTCTGTGGATGGGGCGGTGTGGGCGAAATCGACGAGGTCACGCGGCAAGGATAGCGCGGTGACGGCCTGAAGAATTCCCTGTCTTTTGCGGCATCATGGCGTATCGAACAACCCGCAGGAGCCGCTATGCAAAAACGCCATTTCCTCTCCGCTGCCGCTTTGGGCGGTTTGACTTTGAGCCACTCGGCGCAGGCCGAAGCGCTGGCCAAGCGCCCCGTCGGGCCGGGTTTGCTGACGGTGACGGGCGCTATCAGCCGCAGCAACCGAGGCGCGCTGAACCCGGCGCTTGATCAAATGATGGTCAAGCAAAAGCTGAGTTTTGACCGTGCCTATGTGTTCGACTTTGCCGCGCTGCTGGCACTGCCCGCCATCAATTTGCGCCCCACGCTGGAGTACGACGCCAAGCCGCACGGCCTGCGCGGCCCGCTGTTGGCCGATGTGGCCAAAGCGGCGGGCGCGGCAGAGCACGCCAAGTTGCTGCTGCGTGCGGTCGATGGTTACGCAGTGGTGCTGACGCTGGCCGATGCGCGCAAGTACCGCTACATCGTCGCCACCCACTTGGACGACGCGCCGATGCCGCTGGGCGGCCTGGGGCCGCTGTGGGCGGTGTACGAGCCCGAACATTACCCCGACATGGCCGCCAAGCCGCTGACCGAGCGCTTCGCGCTGTGCCCTTGGGGGCTGTATCACGTTGAGGTGCAGCCGCCCGCAGCGGCTTGAGCGGCACGGCGAGCTGCGAATCAGGCCGGGAAAGTGCCCGGCAGCAAGATGCTCTTGTCCACCGTCTCGACCTTGGTGTGGCCGCAAAACGCCATCGTCAAATCGAGCTCTTTGTGGATGATTTCCAGCGCCTTGGTCACGCCAGCCTCGCCCATCGCGCCCAAGCCGTACAGGAATGCGCGGCCAATGTAGGTGCCGCGTGCGCCCAAAGCGCGGGCTTTGAGCACGTCTTGGCCGCTGCGAATCCCGCTGTCCATGTGTACTTCAATTTGCGAGCCCACCGCATCCACAATGCCGGGCAGGGCGCGGATGCTGGATTCGGCCCCGTCCAACTGGCGGCCACCGTGGTTGCTGACGATCAGCGCGTCCGCGCCGGATCGCACCGCCAGCTTGGCGTCTTCCACGTCTTGAATGCCCTTCAAAATCAGCTTGCCGCCCCAGCGCTTTTTGATCCATTCCACGTCGCCCCAGTTCAGGCCGGGGTCGAACTGCTTGGCCGTCCATTCTGACAAGCTGCCCATGTTGTCCACGCCCTGGACGTGGCCGACGATGTTGCCGAACTGGCGGCGCGGCGTGCCCAGCATGCCCAGCGCCCAACGCGGCTTGGTAGCAATGTTGATGATGTTGGGCAAGGTGAGCTTGGGCGGTGCCGACAGGCCGTTCTTCAAGTCCTTGTGGCGCTGTCCTAGGATTTGCAAATCCAGCGTCAGCACCAGCGCGCCGCAATTGGCCGCCTTGGCGCGGTCGATCAGGCGCTCGATAAAGGCGCGATCCTTCATCACGTAGAGCTGGAACCAAAACCCTTCGCCCGCGTGCTGGGCCACGTCCTCAATCGAGCAAATGCTCATGGTCGAAAGCGTGAACGGGATGCCGAATTTCTTGGCCGCGCGCGCCGCCAAAATTTCGCCATCGGCGTGCTGCATGCCGGTCAGGCCCGTGGGCGCAATCGCCACCGGCATCGCCACCTTTTGGCCGACCATCGTGGTGGCGGTGGATCGGTTTTCCATGTTCACCGCTACGCGCTGGCGCAGCTTGATGCTTTGGAAGTCGGCCTCGTTGGCGCGGTAGGTGCTCTGCGTCCAGCTGCCGGAGTCGGCGTAGTCGTAGAACATGCGGGGCACGCGCTTTTGGGCCAGAACGCGCAGGTCTTCGATGGTGGTGATCACGGGCATGGGGTGTCTCTTTCGGTGTGGGGACGAGTGGCGGTGATGGTAGTGAGCGGCCCGCGCCGTGGGCGTGAATTTCAGGTTTTGCAGTTTGAAATTATTGGCGGCAGCCTGCAAGCCCCAATAATCGGCGCTCCTTCTCATCGCTTTTTTGCCCCCACCATGCACGCCAACCAAGCCACCATCAACCAGCTCTACGAAGCCTTCGCCCGGCTCGACCCCGAGGCCATGAGCGCCTGCTATGCCGACAACGCCACCTTTGAAGACGAGGCGTTTTTGCTGTCGGGCCGACGCGAGGTGACGGGCATGTGGCACATGCTGTGCCGCGCCGCGCAAGCTGGTGGCCGCGCCGATTGGCGCTTGCAATGGCGCGATGTGGTTGCCGATGAGGAGCGGCGCGGCTGGGCGAATTGGGAAGCGCATTACCGCTTCGGAGCCACCGGGCGCATGGTTCACAACCAAGTTGAAGCCCGCTTCACCTTTGATGAGCAAGGCCGCATCCTGACGCACCTAGACCGCTTCAACTTCTGGCGCTGGTCGTGGCAAGCGATGGGCGTGCCCGGCGGCCTGCTGGGCTGGTCGCCCATGTTCCGCACCCAAGTGCGCAAACAAGCACTGGCGAATCTGGAGAAGTTTTTGGCGCAGAACCCGCAGTTGGGCTCGTCCTGAGCGCAGCGGCGGCGCTTACTTTGCGGTTGCCTTGACACCCGCCCCGCGCACCTCGACCCGCACTTCATCCAACACCTGCCCGTTCGCGTCTAGCAAAGCGATGCGGTGTCGTCCGGGCCAAGGCAGCCAGGCGGTGTTGCTGGGCTCGCTGGCGGCGCTGCGGTGGTTGGCATGGCTGGCGGGTGCGGGCAGGGGTTTGCCGTCGATGCTCCAGCGGGCGTTGGGCTGGTCGCTGCTGAGTTGCACGCGCTGGCGGCTGGGGGGGATGTCGGGGTCTAGGGCCAGGATGGTGCCGTTGGCCGGGGCGGTGATGCGGCCTGGGTTGTTGTTGGTGGCGGCGGGCGGCAGGTTGAATTGCGCTTGGGCGGTGCCGGGCAAGAACCATTCGTCGCGGGCGGCTTCTAGCGCCGGGCTGTTGGGGCCTGCCCCCGTCGGGCCGAACTGCACGCGCTGGCGGATCAGTCCGGCGGGCGGCGTGGGGGCGCGGCTGGGGGTGTTGCGGTGCAAATACTGCATCACGGCGGCCCAGATCGGGGCTGCGCCGCTGGTGCCGCTGACGTCGTGCATGGCGTCGCCGCTGGCGTTGCCGACCCACACGCCCACGGTGTAGCGGGCTGACCAGCCCACGGCCCAGTTGTCGCGCATGTCTTTGCTGGTGCCGGTTTTGACCGCCGTCCAAAAGCGCGTGGCCAGCACGCTGTCCGGGCCAAAGGTGCGCACGCGCGCGTTGGCGTCGCTCAGGATGTCGCCGATGACGAAGGCGGCGCGCGGGTCGATGGCGACGGTGGTCGTTGCCGTTGCTGCCGCCGGACTGGCGCTGGCCGGGCGACTGAACAGCGCCGGGGCCACCGGGCTGTAGCGCCCGCCGTTGGCCAAGGCGCGGTAGGCGTTGGTCAGGGCCAGCAGCGGCACTTCGGCGCTGCCCAGCGCGAGGCTATAGCCGTAGAAGTCGCCGGTTTCCTTCAGCGGCAAACCCAGGGCGCGCAACTGGCGGGCAAACGCTTCGGGGCTGACCATGACCAGCGTGCGCACCGCAGGCACATTGAGCGACGCGGCCAGCGCGGTGCGCGCCGAGACCCAGCCTTTGAACTGGTGGTCGTAGTTCTGCGGGATGTACAGGCCGTTGGCGGTGGCCAGTTGCGCGGGCGCGTCGTTCAGCAGCGACGCCGCCGTCAGCCGCTGCTCGGCCAGGGCCTGCGCGTACAGCAGTGGCTTGAGCGTGGAGCCGGGCTGGCGCGCGGCCAGCACGCCATCAACCTCCGCTGCGTCGCTCAACTCGCCCGACGAGCCGACCCAGGCCAGCACCTCGCCGCTGGCGTTGTCCAGCACCACCAGCGCGCCGTCTTCGACATTGCGGCCTTGCAGCTCGCGCAGGTGGCGTTGCAGCGTGTCCAGCGCAAAGCGTTGCAGCGGCGCGGACAGGCTGGAGCGCAAGCTGCCCGCCGCGCTGGTCGATGTGATGGCAGATGTGCCCGTCGCCGCACTGCGGCTTTGTGCAAGCACGCGCCGCGCCCAGTGCGGGGCCACGCCCTGGCTGGCGCTGTAGTCGCGCCGTTGCAGCGCGTTGCCGACGTAGCTGTCCAGCCCGGTGCAGTCGGCAGCGACGGGCGGGCTGGCAGGTTTAGCCGACGTTGGGGCTGGCGCTTGCAGCGCCCGCAGCACCCCGCAAGCGCGTTGCGCCACCTTGGCCGGGCTGGCGTTGGGCGCGCGCACCAGGGCGACGGCGACGGCAGCCTCGCGCTCGTCCAGGCCGTGGGCGGCTTTGCCAAACAGGGTACGACTCATGGCGTCCAGCCCGACCAGCTCGCCGCGAAACGGCACGAGGTTGAGGTAAGCCTCCAAAACCTGATCCTTGCGCCAGCGCCGCTCCAGCACCTGCGCTGCCACCGTCTGCCCCAGCTTTTGCACCACGCTGCGCCCGCCCGCACCGGCACGCCAGTCGCCATCCAACAGCCCGGCCAGTTGCATGGTCAGGGTCGAAGCGCCTCGGGTGCGGCTGTTCCACACATTGCCCCAGGCCGCCGCCGACACAGCGCGCCAGTCCACCCCGCTGTGCTCGTAAAAGCGCTGGTCTTCCGACAGCACCAACGCCGTGCGCAGCGCGGGCGACACCTCGGCCAAACCCACCCACTGCCCGCGCCGCACGCTGGCATCGGTGCGCAGCCGCTGCACCAGCTCGCCCTGCCGATCCAAGATCAGCGTGTCCGACGGCCTGAAATCGGCGCGCACCTCGTCAAAGCTGGGCAGAGCGTGGGCACAAGGCGTTGCGGCAATAAGCGCGAGCGCCATGACGCACATCCGTAAGACTGGGCTGCGCATGTTCAGGTCGCCCCGGTGTCAGATCGGGTTTGCCGTGCTTGGACGATGTAGCTCAGGCCATATTGGTCGAGCAACTGCTGCACCACCCGGGCTTGCAAGTCGTCTTTGCGTGCTTTCAATGGGTCACGATCAGGGCGCGAGGCCAACTGATTTTTGACATGGATGAAGCGGTGGGGCATCGGAGCGTGCAGCGTGGCCATTTGGCCGCTGGTGGCGACCACCATCTGGCTGAAGCGCCCGCTATCCAGCAACGCTTGCCCGCTGGGGATTTGCACGGCCCAAAAATCGTCTTCAAACGCGGACACCCGCAGCGGGTGCGGGTCGGTGCCTGCGCGGCTGTGGGCCGGGCGGCGCACCACATCGATCTCAAAGCCCGAGGCGTTGACGGCGGTGTACTTTTGGTCATCGCGCAGCATGAAGGTCTTGTCGGCCTTTTGGAAAATTCCCAGCAGCGATGAATCGAGCCGCTGCATGGTGGTGGCGAAACGCAGGCGTTTGCGGGTGTCCAGCAGCAAGTCGATGTCTTGGGTGGCGGTGGCTTCGGTCTGCACCCGCACGCCGCAAGCGGTTTCGTAGGCGTACAGCGCGTGGGTGCCCACCGTCAAAAAGTGGTCGGCCAGCCCGGCTTGGGCCAAGGCGTTGAGCGTATCGACCACCACGTTGGGTACCCGTCCCACGCGCAGGGCGCGGTTCAGGCGCACATGCTGTTGCACGGCAAGCCGAAGTTGCTGTTGACGAGATTGGGCAGCGGCCTTGCGGGCCATGAAGCGTTCGTAGATGTCGGTGTTGTGCTGCGACTCCGGCCCCATCGATGTTTGCGCGCCTGAGGCTGCCACCCGAATCAAGTAGCGCCGCCCATCTTGAGTGCGCCACATCATTGAACCGCGCACCTCCTTGGCGGCACGTTCTGCACTTTGCAGTGCGCGCCAAGCGGCTTCGGCATCAATGTACTGCCGTGTTTGCGCCTCGGAGAGTTCGGCAAAACCAAAGTTTTCAGAGTCTTTTTGCATTTTTGCCTTTTACTCTGAAAACCCTTATGAATCAACGATCTGAAATCGCCAAACTGGCTCACTTTGCCGCCCCCACCTTCACCCTTGCATTCGGCGCTTCGCCAAACATCTCCGGCGCGTACATCGCCTCGACCCGCGTGGGCGGCAAGGCGAAGTCGCCGACGTTGTTCAGGCGCAGGGTGTATTCGAGTTTGACGACGCCTTTGGGCAGGTATTCGTAGTAGCTGCGGTAGGACTCGAAGCTGCGTTCTTCAAAGGCCATCCAGCCGTAGCCCGCGCCTTTTTCGTCTTTGGTGGCGATTTCGGAGTCGCGGCCTAGGCCGTTGCCCAAGATGGTGGCTCCGCCGGGGATGGGGTCGGTGATGGCGACCCAGGTCATGTCGGTGCTGGCGTTGACTTCGAGGGTGATGCGCAGCACGTCGCCGCGTGTGTACTGGCCGGGGCGGGCTTGTTCCACCGGGGTGATGGTTTTCTTGATCTGATAGCCCGCGTTGAAGGGGGCTTTCAGCTCGATGGCGGCCACGGATTGCAGCGTGAGCCACGGTTTGCCTGCGCCTTGGTGGGTCACGGTCAGCGGCTCGCCCTGGCCTGCCACGGCTTTGCCCCAGGGCAGCAGCAGGGTGTTGTTACGCAGGTTGCCGGGGTTGACGGGCGCGCCAAACCAAGTGGTTTGGTGCGCTGCGCCGCTGGTTTTGACGCGCTCGACCTTGGCCCAGTCCACCGCGCCGCTGCTGCTGCCCAGACTGGCGCGGGTGACGCCAGCCACGGGCACGGCCTCAAACTTGGCGCTGAATTTTTCTAGCGCCAGCCCGCCCCACAGGTTGGCGGTGGTGGTGTGCCACGCGCCGCGCTGCTGGCGGCTGATGAAGCCGTTGGCCAAGCGGCCCATGTCGTCCTTCCAGGCCGGGTCGTCCATCACGGCCAGCATCAGGCGGGCGGTGTTGACGTCGCCACTCACCATCAGCCACCACCAGTAGTCGTCTTTTTCGGTGCTGAAGATCAGCTTGGTGCCTTGCCAGCTCAGGCGCGACTTCAGGATTTGCGTGGCTTCGGTCAGGCGCTGTTCGCGCTGCGGCGCGTCGGGCACACGGTGCAGGATGTTGAGCCAGTCGATGACGGCGTGGGTCGGCCACTGGTTGGGCGCGATGGTGATGCTGCCCAACATGCGGCCCTGCACTTTGCCGTAGCGCGACAGGGCTTCGAGGGCGGCCAATTTGCGCACGTCCAGGTCTTTGCGCGGCGACCAGAAGTCGCGCTGGATGCGGCCTTCGACAAACGCGATCAGGCCGCGTTCCATCGGGGCGCGCACCTCGTCGCTCAGGGCGAACAGCGGGTCGATGGCGGCGGCTTCGTGGGTGGCGGCCAGCACGTAGGCGGTCAGGGTGTCGCTGCCGTGGTTGCTGTTGCCCGCACTGGGCGGGAAGTAGTTGGCCAGCCCGTCGCTGTCGAGGTAGCTGGGGATTTGCGCGGCCACGGTTTGCCAGAGCTTGCCGTCGCGCAGGCCCACGGCCTTGCTGGTTTTTTGTTCCAAACAGGCAAAGGGGTAGCGCGCAAACCAGTCGCGCACGCTGGGCAGGCCTTCGGCCAGCTTGGGTTGCAGGGCCAGTTTCAGGCCGCCCCGGCCCGGCAGCGCGTCGGCGGGCGCGGACACGGGCAGGGTGAACGGGCCGTCGAGCTGCACCAGCGTGGCTTGCTGCACCGTCAGCGGCACGGCGGGCACGATGCGCTGGCTGACTTTGAGCGCGTCGCGTGCGCCGCTGGCGCTGTCTTTGGCTTCGACTTCCCACAAGATGGCTTCGGCGCGGGTAAAGGCCAGCGACGCAGGGGCGGTGACGTTCCAGGCCACTTCGCGCGCTTCGCCTGCGGGGATGTCCACGCTTTGCGCGGCCAGTTCCAGCAGCGTGGCGCGTGGGGTGACGGCGACTTTCATGGCCTGCTTGGTGGTGTTGCGCAGGGTGAATTGGGCGCGGAACTGGTCGCCTTCGCGCACCAACGGCGGCAGGCCGCTGATGAGTTGCAGGTCTTGCGTGGTGTTGATGCGCGCCTCGCCGGTGCCGAACAGGCCGGTGCCCATGTCGGCCACGGCGACGATGCGGAAGGTGGTGAGTGCGTCGTTGATGGGCACGTTGACGCTGGCTTGGCCGTTGGCGTCCAGCACCAGGGCGGGGTTCCACAGCAGCAGGGTTTCCAGCAGCTCGCGCGTGCTGCCGTGGCCGCCGCCACCGCCTGCGGGCACGGCTTTGCGGCCATAGTGGCGGCGGCCAATGATTTCCATCTGCGCGGTGGAGGTCTGCACGCCCCAAGATCGGCGTTGCAGCATGGCGTCCAGCAGGTTCCAGGTGGTGTTGGGCATCAGCTCCAGCAGGGCTTGATCGACAGCGGCCAGCGCCACTTCGGCCCCGGCAGCGGGTTGGCCGTTGGGCAGCTTGACGCTGATGGTGACTTTGGCGGTGCCGCGCACCGGGTAGCTGGGCTTGTCGGTTTTAACGCTCACGTCCAGTTGATGCGCTTTGGTGCCGACGCGGATTTCGGCCATGCCCAGGCGGAAGGCGGGCTTGCTCAAATCGACCAGCGTGGTCGGGGCGACGTATTCACGGCCCTCGTACCAAAAGGCTGTCCACCACTCGCGCGGCGCTTTGTAGCCCCAGGTGAACAGGCTGTACCAAGGCACCTCGCGCAGGCGGCCACGCAGGGCCAGCACGCTGACGTAGATGTTCGGCCCCCAGCTGTCTTGAATCTTCAGGCTGATGGTGGGGTCTTGCCCATTGAGCTGCACCACCTCGGTGTGGACGATGCCTTCGCGCTCCACGGCGACCAGCGCGGTGGCAAAGCGGAAGGGCATCCGCACCTGGAACTTGGCGATGTCGCCGGGTTGGTAGCTTTTCTTTTCGGGCAGCACGTCCATGCGGTCATGGTCTTCGCCGCCAAACCACAGCTCGCCCTGGCGCGTGACCCAGACCGAGCTGGCGGCTTGGGCGATGTGGCCGTCTTTGTCTTTGGCGCTGACGGTCAGCTCCACCTCGCCTGCTTGGCCGAGCTGGGTTTCGCACAGCAGCAGGCCGCGCGCGTCGCTGCTGCCGCTGCACACGGTGCCCAGGTCTTTGGTTTCGGTTTGGTTGTCGTAGGTGTAGAAGCCCCCCACCATGCGCTTGCGGCTGGTGGTGGTGATGCGGGCCACGGCTTTGACTTCCAGCGGCACACCGGCTTGCGCCTTGCCGTCCAAGTTGAGCGCCAGCGCCTGAAAGCGGATTTTTTGCGAGGCCGAGACCCAGCCTTCGGTCTTGATGCCCGCCACCACGCCCGCAGGCCACAGGGTTTGGCTGCTGCGCAGGGTTTGGATTTCGCCATTGGGGTCGGCGTAGGTGGCTTCGAGCAGCAGTTCGTGCGGCTGGCTGACGCGCGGGATTTTGTCCAGCGTGATCTGGCCGCTGCCGGTTTTGCCCAGCGTCAGCGGCTCTTTGTCGGCGATGACACGGGTTTCGCTGCCGAGGTTGGCTTCTTCTTCGCTGCCCGAGCTGGTTTGACGCGCGCCGCGTGGCGGCTGAAAGCTGAATTCTTCGTAGTCCGGGTAGTTGAGCCACTTGCCGCGCACCATCGCCGACACGCGCACCGGCAGGTTCATGGCCGGGCCGCCGGACACGTAGTTGATCTGCACGCTGGTGGGCACGGTTTTGGGGTTGACCAGCGGCTGTTTGTCGCTGGGAGCGATGCGCCCTTCCAGCACCGGCAGGCGGAATTCTTCGACCCGGAACTGGCCGGTGTAGAAGCTGCTCAGGTTGGCCCCCCGGCGCAGTTCGATCTGGTACACGCCCAGCTTGGCGGCGGGCGGAATCGACCAACTGCTTTGCGCGCTCAGGCCGCCCGTGCCGGTCTTGCGCCAGTTCAGGGGCTGGGTGTATTGCTGGCCGCTGCCTTGGTGGGTGATGACCAGCTCGCCCGGCCAGGGCTGGCCGGGCAGGCCAAAGCCACGCGAGGTTTCGGTACGCAGCACATGCTTCATCGACACGGTTTCGCCCACGCGCAGCAGGGGCCGGTCGAGGATGGTGTGGGCGCGCTGGTCGGGCTGCGGTTCTAGGCTGGTGGGCGCGTTGAAGCGCCACGACTCGATGCCGCGCTGCCAACTGCTCCAGGTGAAAGCCATGTCCGCCACCTTGGCCCCGCCGGGCGCGGGCACCTGGGTGGCGCGGGCGCTGACGAAGTAGCCGTTGTCGTTGCCGTCGTAGTCGTTGTTGCAGGTGGGGGCATTGGGCGCGAGGCCGCTGAGTTCGGCAATGCCTTGCGCGTTGGTGGTGGCCTTGAGCAGCGGCTTGCCGGTGCAGTCCGAGACTTGCACCACGGCCCCCGCCACGGGCTGGCCTTTGTCCAAGGTGGTGACCCATGCCAGGGCGTTTTCGCGGCCCAGTTTGAAATGCACACCTAAATTGGTGACCAAGGCTGCCGTGCGCACGTACATGACGCGGTTGGCCCCGTGGCGCTCGTCCAGCAAGGCGCGGCCCAGCAGGGGCGAGGCGATTTCGACCACATGGAAACCGGGGGCCAGCGGAATGCCGACCACCTCGAACGGGCGCGGGTCGTTGTTGGCCGGGCGCGGCAAGTCCAGAGCCTTGATGCCGGGCAAGCCGCCCAGCAGCGACACCATGCGGTTTTCCACGTAGCCGTGGTCGTTTTCCAGTGCTTTGGGCAGCGGGGTTTTGCTGTCTCGGGCCGCATCACTGCGGCTGATCCTGCCCTCGTCGTAACGCCGCACCTTGCGCAGCCAGCCGATGATGTCGGCATCGCTCTCGGGCCGCAGGTCGGCCACTTTGCCGCCGCTGGTGTTGAGCCCGTTGACCTTGAGCTGGGCTTCGACATTGCGCAGCGTGACCGGCAGCAGCGCGGGGCTGTCGGCCTTGGCGTCGGGCTCGGCAAAGCGTTCGACGATGCCAAACGGGGCCGCCGAGAACTTGGCCAGCGGCGACATGGCCGCCGTTGCCACCTTGAGCGGGAAGTTGCTGGCGTTGGACGCAGCCCGCCCGCTGGCATCGGCAAAGCCCGAAGGCAGCGTGATGGTGAACTGGGTTTGGTCGGGCAGCGGCGCGGCAAAGGTCAGGCCATCGACCAGGGTGTCGGCGGCGGCTTTGCCTTCGGTGTCGTTGTTCAGCACCGGCTTGAAGTTCGCGCCGCCCGTGGCTTGCAGCCGGATGCCCTGCGCCAGCTTGGAGGGCACTGGGGCATTGAAGTTCAGCCGCAGGGCTTGGATCGGCACGCAGGCGGCTTGGGCGTTTTCGCGCTCGCAACTGAAGTCAATCTTGAACGGCTCGCGCACTTGGTAGGCGAGACGCTGTTCTTTTGCACTGGCAAAGCCCTTGGGCGACATCACGCCCGCCCCATAGACCAACTGCATTTTGCTGGCCGCCGTCAAGCGTCTGGCGCAGGCCAGCGTCACATAGCGCAGGGGCTCTTGTGTGGCGACCCCGGCCAGTCCGTGTGCATTCAATAAATCTTTGCGTGCAGCTCCATCGAGCAAGCGCACGGGCACGCGCTCACCTAGGCCGTCAACGGCACACCACAGCTTGGCCTGCACACTGCTCAGTGTGGCCGCCGTACTCAAACTCAACACGAAGTGTTGCTCTTCTTCGATGGGTTCACCAGGGCTGGGGGCTATGTTTTCCAGCAGTGGGCCGCTGGTGTTAATGGTGTCAAACCGGTAGCTGGCTACTGCGCTCAGTGCTTCGCCCTGGGGCGTTTTGAAGTCGGCGCGCCGCTGCACCGTGCAGCGCAGCCCTTGGGGGAGGTCGTTGTTGAATTCAAAAGCCCACTCGCGGTCGCTGATCCAGCGGCCCGAGCCCTGGGCGGCTTGCGCATCGCTGCACGACACACTGAGCGGCGCAGGCGCTTTGGGGTCGCCAAAATTGACCGCGCTGCTGTCGAACTTGGCCACCAGTTGCCGCACCTGGGCCACCTCGCCCTGCGGCGCAAGGCTGATGAGCTGCACCGCCTGCGCGGGCAAGGCCGCCAGCCCGGTCAGGCCCACCACTGCGCTCAACACCCCCCTGAAAACAGCCTTCACCACCCTGTTGCGAGTTTGCATTTTGCACTCCGTCGTTATGACGTGAAGCGTAGCAAAAGCCTGTGGAAAATACCGTCTGACCGCGCCCCGTGATCACGAAATTTGCGGCGCACCAACATCAGTTTTAACCTTGCTAGGAGTTATCAACATGGGTGTGGCTTACTACATCGCCTTGGATCTGAACGAAGAAGAGCGCGCAGACATCGACACCTTTGTCGATGGCAAATCTTTTGCCCGCCAACTGGAACCGCTGACCGAGCTGGTCGCCCAATTGGGGCTGGAGCCCATCGACCACTGGGTCAGCATCAGCGACGAGGAGCTGGCCTCGCTCCTCGATCTGGATGACGAAGACGACGAGGAAGCAGATGAATCCGAGGAGGCCGATGAAGACGGCAGCGACGAAGAGGCTGACCCCGAAGCCCTGGCCGCTCTAGAAAACAACGAAGTGCGCTGGTTCACCGCCGAAGCCGGGTTGGCGTACTTCAACGCCTTGGCCCACCACCTGCGCGCCCACCCCAACGCTGTGCCCGATGCGCAAGATGTGCTCTCCGACGTGGAGGGCTACATCGCCGTGCTGACGCAAGCCCAGGCGGTGAAGGCGCAGTGGTATTTGGCGATAGATTATTGAGAGCGCGGCGGCGCAGTCAGTGACTGGCGGCGGCCCAGTCCTGCACTTGCAGCGCCGCGACTTGGACAAACGCCCGGTCGCTGCTGACCAGCACAGCCCCTACGCTGTGGGCGTGGCAGGCGATCATGCAGTCCAACGGGGCCAGCACGCGGCCTTGCTGTGTCAGCGCGGCACGCAGCGGGCCGTAATGGGCAGCCACGGTGCTGTCCCAGGGCAGGGAATCCACGCGCAGCAAGAACTCATGCACCACCTTGTGCAGCCGCGTGGCCTCGGGGCGCTTGGCAAGGCCAAACAGCAGCTCGCCCTCGGTGACCGCAGAAATGCACAGATCGGCCATCGGCAGACTCACCACCCGCTGCACCACGCCGGGGTGGCCTTTGACCAAGTGGCTGACGGTGTTGGTGTCCAGCATGTAGCGCGTCATTCAACCCAGCCCTCGAACGGGTCGTGTGGCTCGCTGCTCTGATCGCGCTCGGCGGGGCTGAGAAAGTCGGTGGCTGGTGCCGCAGGCAGCGCCGCCAAAAACGCATCCCAAGTGGCGGGCTTGCGCGACAAGATCACGTCGCCCGTCTGCGGATCGCGCCGGATGTAGACCTCTTGGGCCTCAAACCGGTACTGGGCAGGCAGCCGTACCGCTTGGCTGCGCCCGTTGGTGAAAAGCTTGGCAACGTGGGTCATGGGGCACCTTTGGCGAATGGTCTATACCAAAGTATAGACCGTACATCACAGGGAGCCATGCCGTGCCGCCATGACCCGGCGTGCGCAGGGTTCAGCCCAAGCGCTTCAGGTGCCGCGCAATCTGCGCCTGCACCTGCGCCGGGGCCGTGCCGCCCAGGGTGTTGCGGGCGTTCAGGCTGCCGCGCAGGCTCAGCACCTCATACACGTCCTGTTCGATGGCCGGGTTGAACTGTTGCAGCACCTCCAGCGGCAAC
>ERZ724504.1139-NODE-1139-length-14834-cov-6.405846_pt1 | contig 14834 bp, 10 predicted proteins | sample MGYA00376037_ERZ724504 | MGnify/ENA primary metagenome ERZ724504 (study PRJEB28724, sample SAMN07190888) | wastewater metagenome | isolation source: influent of sewage treatment plant in Hong Hong | place: USA: Christiansburg, Virginia | collected 2016-03-01 ... | reverse complement strand
AGCAGGCCGACGATGAGCAGTGAACACAGGTAGGCGAGGCTGATCAGCAGGGTGCCGACGGCCACGTGGAGCAGCCAGACGACGAGGCTGCGCCGGTCGTCGAGCAGGGCGTCGCGCGGCAGGCGACGGGCCAGCATGGCGCCGAGCAGCGCGTAACCCGTGGTGAGCACAAGGGCCGGCACCACGCTGCTCCAGGGCGTGCCCAGCGGGCCGCGGGTGGAGATCTCGGCCAGCATGATCGCCACGGCCAGCGGCAACCAGGCCTGCCGTCCGATCTGGATCAGCAGGACCAGCCCGAGGGCCGGCGCCGGGTTCCAGGGCGTGATGTTGAGACCGTGCAGCGGGTGGATGAAGCTCGCTACGTCGAGCGCGACGTACAGGCCGATGAAGGCGATGAACAGGGGCAGGCGGCTCAGCCATGCGATGACTGCAGCCTTGGTGGTACGCATCATGCCGGGTCGCTGTAGGGGTTCAGGGGCAGCTACAAAGTGTTAAATCCTGGCCATTGTGAACGCATCGGCCGAAACGGCCAACCCGAGAAGGGTTAAGGCACCCGGGTTGGGGTGCTTTTTATGCGGGATCGGGCCGGCTGGGCATGAAAAAAGCCGGCCTGACGTAGATCAGGCCGGCCGTGTGCCGCTCGGGGGGGAGGGTTTTCAGCTGGTCGCGGCAGCCGGCCTGGGGGCGATCACGGCGTGATCGTCGTGCAGCTCGCCGGCCAGGGCCCGCTCCATCCTGTCCATGTCCAGCTCGTTTTCGGAGCGGGAGATCACCACCGTGGCCACCGCGTTGCCGATGATGTTGGTCAGCGCGCGGGCTTCGCTCATGAAGCGGTCGATGCCCAGGATCAGCGCCATGCCGGCGATGGGAATGCTCGGCACCACCGCCAGGGTCGAGGCCAGGGTGATGAAGCCGGCACCGGTGATGCCGCTGGCGCCCTTGGAGGTGAGCATGGCCACGCCGACGATGGTCAGCTCCTGCATCAGGGTCAGCTCGGTGTTGGTGGCCTGGGCAATGAACAGCGCCGCCATCGTCATGTAGATGTTGGTGCCGTCGAGGTTGAAGGAATAACCGGTGGGCACCACCAGGCCAACCACCGAACGGCTGCAGCCCATTTTCTCGAGCTTGGCCATCAGTTTGGGCAGGGCGGATTCGGAGGAGCTGGTGCCCAGCACGATCAGCAGTTCTTCGCTGATGTACTTGATGAACTTGACGATCGAGAAGCCGGTGTAGCGGGCAATGCTGCCCAGCACGATGAAGATGAACAGCGCACAGGTGATGTAGAACGAACCCATCAGCTTGGCCATCGGCACCAGGGCGCCGACGCCGTACTTGCCGATCGTGAAGGCCATGGCGCCGAAGGCACCCAGCGGGGCCAGCTTCATCACCGTATTCACGATGCCGAACAGCACATGCGAAACCTGCTCGACGAAATCGAACACCGGCTTGCCCTTTTCACCCGCGGCGGCCAGCGAAAAGCCGAACAGGATGGCGATCAGCAGCACCTGCAGGATGTCGCCCTTGGCAAAGGCGTCGATGAAGGTGTTGGGAATGATGTTGAGGATGAACTCGACCGTCGACTGGGCGTGGGCCTTGGCGGTAAAGCCTTCGATGGCCTTGGTGTCCAGCGTGGAAAGATCGGCATTGAAGCCGGCGCCCGGCTTGGCCACGTTGGCCACCACCAGGCCGATCAGCAGCGCAAAGGTGGATACGATCTCGAAGTAGAGCAGCGCCTTGCCGCCTACCCGGCCTACCTTCTTCATGTCCTGCATGCCGGCGATGCCGTGCACCACGGTGCAGAAGATCACCGGGGCGATGATCATTTTGACGAGTTTGATGAAACCGTCGCCGAGGGGCTTGAGATCGACCCCCATCTTGGGCTCGAGATACCCCAGCAACACACCGCAGGCGATGGCGAACAGCACCTGCACATATAGAACCTTGTAGAACGGCTTTTTCATGATTTTTCTCCTCCGGTGGTGAGATCCACGGAGCGCATCTTGAAGTCCTTACCGCAAGCCGAAAATTGGGAGCGTCCACATTGGGGGCGGCCCTATTGTGGAAAGCCGCAGGGCGCGGCGTTCAGAGCGTCACGCCGAGGCGCCGCAGCAGCGGGAGCAGCACAAGGTAGGCCGCTGAGGTGAGGCCGCAGGCCGTGAGCAGGCTGGGCCAGAATCCCCAGCCCCACCGGATGAATACCGGCAGGGTGATGAACAGAACGAGGGACGGAATGACCAGCCAGAAGATCTGCCCCGAAAGCTCGGCCACGGCTTCGGCCCGGCCGGTGTCGGCGTAAAGCCACACAAAGGCCAGCAGCGAGGTGACCGGCAGCGCGGCGATCAGCGCCGCAAGGCCGCTGTGCCGCTTGGAAATCTCGGCAATGGCAACGATGAGCGTCGCGGTGAGGGCGATCTTGATGGCGTACTGGAGCATGAACCCGGGGGCCGGCGTCGTTGATCGGGGCGTGCTGATTTTACGCGTAGCGGCGAGCGGGGTTCTTGAGTGCTTGTTGAGGCTGCCACGGCAGCTGGCGGACTGCAGCCTGAGCTTGGTTCACTCACCACCGTTGGGGCTAAGCGGGTAGTCGGTAATCCGTGGCCGGGTTGGTGAGTGCTTCCGGACGCTGTTTCGCTTGCGGCTGCGATAAAGCAGGGTCACGGATGATTTTCTGTAGGGGCGAATTCATTCGCCCGCGGCGCGTTGAATCATCGACATGCCTTTGATCAAAGTCCGCGGGCGACTGAAGTCGCCCCCACAGTCTGCCGCTCAGCCCCCAAAGGCCTCGGCCAGCAGCGCGTCGAAGCTCGCCTGGGCCTTGGCGGTGGCGGCGGATTGCTGGGATTGGATGGAGCGGATGGCGGCGAGTTTGTCGATGAAGTCGGTTTGGAGCGCCGGCGGTGGAAGTGGAATCGGAAAACCGCCAAGTTGGGTGCGATTGATCGACGCGATGCCGGTTGTCTTCTTGGCGATGCGAAAAAAATAGGCTTTGCCATAGGCGCTGCCTGTCAATTCGGCGAGATATTCGGGTTGCACCAGCTCGCGTTTGGCCCGCACCTTGAAGATATGGTTTTGATGCAGGCAGGTTTCGATCTCTCCCGCCCATAACGCGCCACGCCCCAGCTTGTCCGGATCGCCGCCTTCGGTCAGCAGCAGATCGCCGGGGTGCAGGCGGTATTTCTCTACCTCGGCGGGGCGCACCGCGATGGTTTTTACCTCCGACAGATCGAGGTAGCCATCTTTCACGTTGCCCACGCGCATGTACGGAAGCTCCACGCATTCCGTGGCTTCCAGGCGCCGGCCCTTGGTGACGCCGGAAATGATCTGGGCAACATCCTCCAGCCTTTCCACTGGCCAGCCGCGGGGATTCGTCGCCGGGTCGCCGAACAGGTCGATGAACAGGGCTGGGATCAGTTCGGCGGCTTTCTTCTCCGCCTCGCGGCGCAGGCGGACGATGCCCTCGGCGCGGGAGAGGATGTCGACGAGGCGGTGCTGTTCGGGGAGGGTCGGCTTTGGAACAGCAAGCTCTTTTAGAAACTTGAAGTGGCGGCTATAGCCCGCGCTTGGCAAGTTGACTGAACGGAAGTACAGACACAGGAAGGCAGCGTCGAAGCCTTCAAGCGGTTCAAGTACCTTCACACCGTCAGCGCCGAGTGCGAACGGAAAATCTACATATTTCAACGTGCGGGTATGGTCGCCGAACACGACGACCGGAAGCTTTCCGCAATAGACGTTCTTTGCATCCGTAAATCCCGCGATGAACTCCTGGCCTTGATCGATAACAGGCAGATCTCCTTCGCTGAGATAGTCCTTGCGCTGAACCTTTGGGTTACCGCCAGTGCAGTCGCGAACCGCCGCCGAGAACGGTACGGTCACAAATGGGCCGCAGCTCATACCCCCGCCCCCAGCACCGCCCGCAAGGCCTCCACTTCTTCCGCAATCTCCACCTCGATGGCGGCCAGTTCGTCGAGCAGTTCGCGCGGGTTGCGGTGGGTGACGGTGCTGCGGCTCATGGGCCGGTAGCGGCCGGCGGAGAGGTTGAAATCGTTGGCGCGCAGTTCGGCGGCGTTGGCGAACCACCACTTTTCGGTCCATTCGGCGTCGGGGTCGCGGGCTTGCCAGTCGGCGGCGCGGGCTTCGCGCTGGCGCCAGATGTCGGCCAGGGCGGGCAGGTCGTCGTCGGCCACGGGGGTGTCGTGGTTGGCGTCGAGCTTGTAGCCGTCGAAGTCGGCGTGCAAAAACAGCACCCGCTCGGTGCTGCCGCCCTTTTTGAAGAACAGCACCGAGGTCTTGACGCCGGAATAGGGCTGGAAGACGCCGCCGGGCAGGCTGAGCACGGCTTCGACGCGGTTGTTTTCAATGAGCTGGCGGCGCAGCTCTTTGTGGGCGCCGGTGGAGCCGAACAGCACGCCTTCGGGAACGATGACGCCGCAGCGGCCGCCGCGCCGCAGGCTGTCGAGCATGTATTTGAGAAACAGCAGTTCGGTGGCGGTGGTGGTGCCTACCTTGACGTCGTCGACGATGCGGTCTTTGTCGACGCGGCCGGAGAAGGGCGGGTTGGCGAGCACCACGTGGTAGCCCTCGGCGGGGATGCCGTGTTCGGCTTTCTGGCCGGCGTCGAGGGCGGTGGTGAGCACGTTGCGCAGCAGGATGCGCACGTCGGGCAGGCCGCGCAGGGTGAGGTTCATGGTGGCGAGGCGCACCATTTTCGGGTCCACGTCGTTGCCGTAGAAGGTGGCGGTTTGAAGCTGGGCGATGTGGGCGACCGAGAGCCGGTCGCCGATGCCGCGGCGCTGGGGCTTGCCGTCCACGTCGTCGTGGTGGATGCCGGCGGGGGTGGAGTGGGCGAGACGGATGTGGTTGTAGGCGGCCACCAGAAAACCGGCGGTGCCGGCGGCGGGGTCGTAGATGGTTTCGCCGACCTGGGGGTCGATCATGCCGACGATGGCGCGGATGACGTGGCGCGGGGTGCGGAACTGGCCGAGTTCGCCGGCCTGTTTGATCTGGCGCAGCACGTGCTCGAAGAGGTCGCCCTTGGTGTCGGAGTCGGATTGGTCGAGGTGGAGGCCGTCGACGAGGGTGACGACCTGGGTGAGCACGGTGGGCTCGTCGATGGTGAGCCGGGCGCCGCGCATGAAGTTGTGGGCGGTGCGCTCGCCGAGTTCGGTGAAGAAGGGAAAGACTTCGTCGCGCACGAAGCGCACCAGCGCTTCGCCGGAGAGGCCCTTGGCCCACACGGACCAGCGGAAGTGCTCGCGGGGAATGCTGGCAATGCCGGCGGCGGGGGCGTTGAGCGGGTTCTTGAGCGTCCAGTGGCCGGCGAACAGCGGGGTGTAGGGGCGTCCGAGCACGCGGGCTTTGCCGATGTTGTCGGTGTCGATGCCTTCGACGAGGTAGAAGAAGAACAGGTAGGAGAGTTGTTCTGCGTTGCTGACGGGGTCGGGGTAGCCGCCGCCGAAGAGGTAGTCGCGTATCTGGTCGATGGACCGGCGCATGTCGGGGGTGAGGGGCATGGGGTCAGCAGAGGTCGGGGTAGGTCGGGAAGTCGGCCAGTCAGGCGAGTTGGGGGATGCTGTCAGGCGTCCAGCGCTAACGGCGGTCGCGATTCTGGCAAACCCAGCGGGTAATACCAAGCCATAACGCAAGGCTCTGTCACTGTTGTCTGTGGAATCTTTGCGTCGGTTGCAGCTGCATTCTTGGGCTTTTGCAGGGGCGCCTTCTTCGACGCGGCGGCGGATGTGGTGGAAGGTGTCGCGCAGGCGGACGGCGTGGGTGTGTTCAGAGGCCGGGGCCGTCATGGGCGGTGGGTTGGTCGCAGGAGGGGGCGGGCCGGTCGTCGCCGAACAGCGCGGCGTTGAGCTTGCCAAGCAGGGCGGCGAGTGCGTCGGCGCCGCCGAAAATCCGGCGTGCTTCCTTGAGGCCGCCCATTTGGCCGAAGACGTGGAAGTAGGCGAAGTGCTCGGGAAGGATTTCGTGGAGGCTTTCGGCGTTGGCGCGAATCTGGTTGCCGAGCAGGGTGAGCCAGCGCTCGGCTTCGGCGTCGAGCCGGCTTTGCTGGAGCAGCCAGGCTTCAAAACGGGCGCCGAGTTCGGCGGCGCGCTGTTCGCTGGCGGCGGGGCGGCGCAGCTTGCCGTCTTCGTCGAGGGTGATCCATTCGCGGCTGGCGGGGTCGATGTGGTCGTCGATGTCGAGGGCGAGCAGGCGCCGCGGGACGGGCGGCGGGCGGCGCGGCGTTTCGCGGATGACGCCGCCTTCGCCCCAGATGTCGGCGTCGCCGTGGAGATCGCTGACGCCGACGAAATCGAACAGCGTGAAGAGGGGTTTGCCGGGCAGCTTGCGGGTGCCGCGGCCGCGCATCTGCTGGTAAAGAATGGTGGAGCGGGTGTAGCGGGCGAAGATGAGATTGACGACTTCGGGGCAGTCGAAGCCGGTGTCGAGCATGTTGACCGAGACGAGAATCTGCGGGAAGGGCTCTTTTTTGAAGCGCTGGATTTTGGTGAGGCCGTCGGTGCTGTCGTCGGGGCCGAGGCCGGAGACGACGTAGTCGGCGTAGCGGATGGCGGGGTCGGGCTTGCGGTCGGCAAAGGCCTGGTCGAAGAGTTCGGCAAGGAAGGCGGCGTGGCGCTTGGTGACGGCGAAGACGATGGTCTTGCCGATGAGCGGCTTGCGCTGAAGGCCCTGTTTGTCGAGGTAGCCGTGGTCATAGACCTTGCGGAATTCGCGCACGATGGCGCGGTTGCGTTCGGGGATGGTGAAGCGGCGTTCCAGCGCGCCGGGGTCGACCACGATGGCGGGCTGGGTGCCGAAGAGCAGGGTGAGTTCGGCGTGGGTGGTGGCGTCCATCGCCGTCCAGTCGAGTTCGTCGCGGGTGACGGTGAAGCCGTCTTCGGAGACGGTGCGCACGGTTTTGGCTTTGTAGATCTGGTAGGGCGCAAGGTGGCCGTCGGCAATGGCTTCGCGCAGTCGGTAGGAGAAGGTGGGGCGCTCGACTTCGAAGAAGCGCAGGGTGTCGCGCAGGGTGAGGCCGTCTTCGTCGTCGCCGAGGTCTTCGGGGCGGGCTACGCAGGGGGTGGCGGTGAGGCCGATCTGGATGCCGTCGAAATGCTTGAGCACGCCGCTCCACTTGCCATAGATGCTGCGGTGGCATTCGTCGCTGATGACGAGGTCGAAATACCCGGAGGAGTAGTCCCGGTAGATGTTGACCATGCTTTGCAGGGTGGTGACGGTGATGCGCTTTTCGTCCTGGAAACGGCGGCCGGCGCGCAGCACGTAGGCGGGGTAGTCCGGCAGGTGTTCGGTGAGCGCGTCGACGGCCTGCCGGGCAAGGGGAATGCGGTCGACCAGAAAGAGCACCCGCGTGATCGAGTGGGCCTGGAACAGGCGCTTGATGAGCGCGGCGGCGGTGCGGGTTTTGCCGGTGCCGGTGGCCATTTCGACCAGCAGCTTGCGCCGGCCGGCCGCCATTTCACGGCATAGGGTGTCGATGCAGGCGGTTTGGTAGTCGCGTCCGGCGATGCGGGTGTCGATGGGAATGCCGGCGGGGGCGACGCGCAGAACCTGGGTTGCGGCGCGCCGCTCGAGATCGTCTTGTTTGAAGAAGGTTTTGACCGGCCGGGGGAAGGCTTCGCGCTGCCATTCCCAGAACAGCGTTTCGTGGCCGTTGGCGAGAAAGATGTAAGGCACGCCGAGTTGTTCGGCGTAGCGGCGCGCTTGGGCGGCGGCGCTGCCGGGATCGGTGGAAAAGCGCTTGGCTTCGATGACCGCCAGCGAACGTCCGTGGCGGTCGCACAGGGCGTAGTCGGCGAAAGTGCCGTCGGGCAGGGCGACTTCGTAACGGACGGCGTTGCTGTTGTGGATGTCCCAACCGAGATCGGCAAGCCGGGTGTTGATGAGAACGCGGGCGCGGGCTTCGTTGTCGTTCATGGACGGCGGCCTTCATGGAGTGGGCATATCTTACCCGCCTTGATGAATCCGCCTGTTTCAGCCCAGCTTGTTCAGCCCGTCTCCACCGCCAGCCGCCTTTCCAGTTCGATGCCCGCAGGCGAAACCGTTGCGCCGAGGGCGATCACCTCGACGCCGGCGGCCAGGGCTTCGCGCAGCGTGCGGCCATAGACCGGGTCGATTTGATCGGCCGGGCGCACACACTCCACGTCGCCGCGCTGTACGCAAAAAACCAGCACCGCGCGGTGCCCGCTGGCGACCATCGCGCTCATCTCGCGCAGGTGCTTGGTGCCGCGGGTGGTGACGGCGTCGGGGAAGTAGCCGATGCGGCCGGCCACGGCGGCGGTGACGTTTTTGACTTCCACGTAGCAGTCGGGCCGCCCGGGGGCCGTGAGCAGCAGGTCGATGCGGCTGCCTTCGCCGTATTTCACTTCGGGGCGGATCGTCGCGTAGCCGGCCAGCTCCGGCACGCGGCCGGCTTCGATGGCTTCCCGCACCAGCGCGTTGCTGCGTCCGGTGTGCATGCCCACCACCACGCCGGGCAGGGCTTCGACCAGCTCCCAGGTCCAGGCGAGCTTGCGCGCCGGGTTGGTGGCCGGTGACAGCCACACCCGCATGCCCGGCTCGGCGCAGCCCTGCATCGAGCCGGTGTTGGGGCAATGGGCGGTAAGGATGCCGGCCGCGGTGTCCACATCGGCCAGAAAACGCTGGTAGCGCCGCAGCAGGCGGCCTTCGAGAAGCGGGGCGGGAAAGCGCATGGAGAGACTCGCCTCAGCTCGCCCCGCTCAGCCACAGGAAGCCGCTGATCGTGAAGAAGGAGAGGGCGGTGGCGGCGATGAGGGCGGCGGCGCAGATGCCTTCCTTGCCGTATTTCTGGCCGAGGATGGGGTAGATGCTCATCATCGGCATGCAGGCGTTCATGATCGCGATGGTCTTGAGCTGCGGGGACATGCCGGGCAGGGCCAGGGTGACGGCGAACACGGCGAGCGGGTGGAGCAGCAGCTTGCCGACGACGATCAGGCCGATGTCGGCACCCAGGCCCTTGAGGTGGAGGCCGGCGAGGGTGCCACCGATACAGAACAGCGCCACCGGGGCGGAGGCGGTGGACAGCATGTCGACCACGCGTGCCAGCGGCGCCGGCAGCGGAACGCCAATGGAGGCCCAGGCGACGCCAGCGGCGATGGCGAGGATGAAGGGGTTTTTGGCGAGGCGCAGCAGGATGTCCCCGAGCACGCTGTACCAACGCCTGCCGCCTGCGCCGCCGGCTTCGGCCAGGGTGAGCGTCAGCGGCATCATGACCAGGCTTTCGACCAGCGCGTACACCGCCAGCGCGGCGCTGGCCGCCGGGCCGAAAACCTGCAGCGCGATGGGGTAGCCGATGTAGGCGCTGTTCGACGCGGACACGCCGAGGGCCAGCACGGCGCCCGATTGCAGATCGCGCTTCTGCACCAGGCACACGTAGCCGAGGGCCAGGCCGGCGACGAGCAGCGAGCCGAGGGTGTAGGCGATCAGCAGGTCGGCGCTGACCAGCTCGCCCAGCGAGCGCTGAGACAGGGCCTTGAAGAGCAGCGCCGGCAGCGACACGTTGATGACGAAGACGCCCAGCACGCGCATGTCGGTGCGGGCCAGGAGGCCCATGCGCACCGCCGCGAAGCCGATGCCGATGATGATGAAGATCGGGCCGGTGATGCCCAGGATGGTCAGCAAGGTGGGACTCGTGGAGGTTGATGCAGGAGGCCGATTCTAATTGTTGGGCCAGATTTGATAAATCGAATGAAACAACAACACTGTTTGTTGTGATTGAACAATGCGGGAGCCCTGCTCACGGCCCCTGGAACAACTCCGCCAGCCAGTCCACAAAAACCCGCACCCGCGGCGACAGGTGGCGGTTTTGCGGGTAGAGCACGGTGAGCGGCAGCGGCGGGGGGCGGAATTCCGGCAACAGTTCCACCAGCGTGCCGGCGGCCAGCTGGCGGGTGACGTGGTAGACCGGCACCTGGATCAGGCCGAAACCGGCCTCGCAGGCCGCCACGTAGGCGTCGCCGTTGTTCACCGCCACGGTGTAGGCCAGGCTGCGGCTTTCGACCTTGCCGCCCACCGTGAATTCGAAGGGCACCGATTTGCCGGTGGACGCCGACAGGTAATCGACGGCCTGGTGCCGGTCGAGATCGGCCAGGCTGGTCGGCATGCCGTGTTCGGCCACGTAGCCCGCGCTGGCGCAGCACACCTGCGGCAGCATCGTGAGGCGGCGGGCGACGAGGGACGAATCGCGCAGCTCGCCAATGCGCAGCACGCAATCGACGCCTTCGCGGATCAGGTCGATCTGGCGGTCGGTGACGCTGACGTCCACCTTGATCAGCGGATAGCGGGCGCAGAAGGCCGGCAGCGCCGGAATCATCACCAGGCGCCCGAAGGACACCGACAGATCCACCTTGATGCGCCCCTGCGGATGGCTGGCGGCCAGCGAGAACGACGATTCCACGTCCTCCACGTCGGCCAGGATGGACAGGCAGCGCTGGTAATAGGCGTCGCCGTCTAGGGTGGTGCGCACCTGGCGCGTGGTGCGCTGCAAAAGGCGCACGCCCAGATGGGCTTCGAGCTGCTTGATGATCTGGGTGGCCGAGGCGCGGGGCAGGTCGAGCTTTTCGGCGGCGCGGCTGAAGCTGCCCAGTTCGACGATGCGGGTGAACAGCTGCATGGCCTGGAAGCGATCCACGAACTCCTCCGATTGTTTTGAATCTATGAACAGTGTTGCTGTTTTTAGCCTATTTATCAATCCAGGAATGACACCCATAATCGGCGCCATCATCCCGAATCTCGAGGAAACGCATCATGGAATACGTCCGCTTTGGCTCTACCGGCCTCAAGGTTTCCCCGCTGTGCCTTGGTTGCATGACCTACGGCACGCCAACCTGGCGCGAATGGGTGCTGAACGAGGAGGCCAGCCGCCCCTTCATCCGCCAGGCGCTGGATCTCGGCATCAACTTCTTCGACACCGCCGACATGTATTCGCTGGGCGCCAGCGAGGAAATCCTCGGCCGGGCGATCCGCGATTTCGTGCCCCGCGAGGACGTGGTGCTGGCGACCAAGGTGTTCTACCCGATGAGCAGCAAGCCGAATGATCGCGGCCTGTCGCGCAAGCACATCCTGGCCAGCATCGACGCCTCGCTGAAGCGCCTCGGCACCGATTACGTGGATCTCTACATCGTCCACCGCTTCGATCCGCACACGCCCATCGAGGAAACCCTGGAAGCGCTCGACACCGTGGTGCGTTCGGGTCGGGCGCGCTACATCGGCGCCTCGTCGATGTATGCCTGGCAGTTCATGCAGATGCTGGCTTTCCAGAAGGCCAACGGCCTGGCCCGCTTCGTGTCGATGCAGAACCACTACAACCTGGTTTACCGCGAGGAAGAGCGCGAAATGCTGCCCCTGTGCCGCGACCAGGGGATTGCCGTGACACCGTGGTCGCCGCTGGCCCGCGGCCTGCTGGCCGGCACCCGCGGCAGCGGCACCACGCGCGACGCAACCGACACCCTGGCCCAGGGCTGGTACAACCAGCAGGCCATGGAAGACGCCATCGTCGCCGCCGTGCAGCAGGTGGCCCAGGCCCGCGGAGTGCCGCCGGCCCAGGTGGCGATTGCGTGGGCGGCCAGCCGGCCGGGCATCACCCTGCCGCTGATCGGCGCCTCCAAGCCCCACCATCTCGGCGATGCGGTAGCCGGCATCGGCCTTGCGCTGAGCGCCGAAGAAGTCGCGCTGCTGGAGGCGCCGTACCGCCCGCGCCCGGTTGCCGGCCACGATTGATTACTTATAAAAACCAACAGAGCAGCCAACATGATTACCAAAGACTGGTCCGTCTCGTCAGTCACGGCGGGTTTTCTCGCCGTGCTCATCTCCTATTCCGGGCCGCTGATCATCTTCTTCCAGGCCGCCCAGTCGGCCGGCGTGTCGCCCGACATGATCTCGTCGTGGGTGTGGGGCATTTCCATCGGCGCCGCGCTGTCGGGCATCTTTTTGTCGTGGGTGCTCAAGGTGCCGGTTGTTACCGCGTGGTCGGCGCCCGGCACGGCCTTGCTGGTCACCTTGTTTCCCGGTTTGTCGCTGAATGAAGCCGTTGGCGCCTACATCACCACCGCCGTGGTGCTGTTCGCGATCGGCGTCACCGGCTATTTCGACCGCATCCTGAAGCACGTGCCCAAGGGCGTCGCCGCCGGCATGATGGGCGGCATTTTGTTCCAGTTCGGCACCAACGCCTTCAAGTCGGCGGCCACCATGCCGCTGCTCACCTTCGGCATGATCGCCGCCTATCTTGTGCTCAAGCGCTTCGTGCCGCGCTACTGCATGATTCTGGTGCTGCTGGTCGGCATCCTGCTGGCCGTGGGCATCGGCGGCGCCGACCTGAGCGGCGTGCAATTGAGCTTTGCCACGCCCACCTTCATCGCGCCGGAATGGACCTGGGCCTCGACGCTCAGCTTCGCCGTGCCGCTGATCCTGGTCAGCCTTACCGGGCAGTTCCTGCCGGGCATGGCGATCCTGCACGGCTCGGGCTACACCACCCCGGCCAAGCCCATCCTGGCGGTAACCAGCATCGCCTCGCTGATCGTGGCCTTCTTCGGCGGCATCACCATTGTCATCGCCGCCATCACCGCGGCGCTGTGCACCGGCAAGGACGCCCACGAAGACCCGTCCAAGCGCTACGTGGCCGGCATCTCCAACGGCGTGTTCTACCTGATCGGCGGCTTCTGCGGCGCCACCATCGTGTCGCTGTTCACCCTGCTGCCCAAGGAATTCGTCGCCGTGCTGGCGGGCCTTGCGCTGCTGGGCGCCATCACCGCCAACATCATGGGCACCGTCAGCCAGGAAGACCACCGCGAAGCCTCGGTGATCACCTTTCTGGCCACCGCTTCCGGCATGAGCTTCCTCGGCCTCGGCTCGGCCTTCTGGGGCGTGGTGATCGGTTCGGTGGCCTACGTCGTGCTGCACCGGGTCAAGGCCGCCGCCAAGTAATCGCCGGCTGTCGTCGCCCGGGCGCAAGCCCCCCAGGAGCCCCGCGGGTCGAACCGCGGGGCTCTTGGCGTTTACGGGTTACGAGTTGGGCTACGCGTTGGCGGCCGGCAGCTTTCGATTTGCATAAAAAATTCTGATTAAATATTTTTACAGTTACTGAATATAATGACAGTTAATGCCATGAGATTAATCCCTATGTCCTGATTGCGGTGATTCACCCGGCGCAAGCGCGGGGCGAGCCGCGTCATCGAACCGTCGCCCGCCATGCCCGCTACGACCACACACTTCGCTCCCCGCCACCGCAAGGCCCTGGCCGCCTGCGCGGCTTTCATCCTCCTCGCCGTGCCGGCCGCCGGCCATGCCCAGACCCCACCCGGCGTCGCCGATACCCAGGAACTCCTCCGCCAGCAGGCGCGCGAGCGCCAGTTGCGCGAACAGTTCGAACGCGCGCCCGACGTCCGCCTCGAAGCCCCGTCCGCCGACAGTGCCGATGCACCCCTCGCGGTGGACGAAACCCCGTGCTTCCGCATCGAGCGCATCGAACTGGCCGGCGAGGGCGCCGAGGCCTTCCGCTGGGCCCTCGCCGCCATCGACCGCCCCGACGATCCTCCCACCGGGCGCTGCCTCGGCACCCGCGCCATCAACCAGCTCATGACGCGCCTGCAGAACCGCATCGTGTCCCGCGGCTACATCACCACCCGCGTCGTCGCCACCGCCCAGGATCTGACCCGCGGCGTGCTCACCCTCACCGTCATTCCCGGCCGCATCCGCGACATCCGTCCCGCCGACGGCACCCAACTCCACGCCCGCCTCGGCGCCGCCCTGCCGGCCGCCAGCGGTGATCTCCTCAACCTGCGCGACATCGAACAGGGCCTCGAAAACCTCAAGCGTGTGCCCACCGCCGATGCCGACATCCAGATCGCCCCGGCCGCCGATCCGCTGGCCGGCCCCGGCGAGAGCGATCTCGTCGTCGCCTGGCGCCAGGAAAGGCTGCTGCGCCTCAACCTGTCCCTCGACGACAGCGGCACCCGGGCCACCGGCCGCTTCCTGGGCGGCGCCACCGTGTCACTGGACAACGCCCTCGGCCTGAGCGATCTCTTCTACGCCAGCTTCAACCACGATCTTGGCGGTGGCGTGTCCGGCAGCCGCGGCACCCGCGGCTACACCGTCCATTACGCGCTGCCCTGGGGCTACTGGCTGGCGAGCCTCACCGCCGGCGGCAACACCTATCACCAGGCGGTGGCCGGCGCCAACCAAACCTACCGCTACAGCGGCGAATCCGAACACGCCCAATTGCGTCTCACCCGGCTGCTGCACCGCAACGCCACGGGCAAAACCAGCGCCTGGGTGCAGGCCTGGATGCGTCAATCCAGCAACTTCATCGACGACACCGAAGTCGTCGTCCAGCGCCGGCGCATGGGCGGCTGGGAGGCCGGCTTCAACCATCGCGCCTTCATTGCGGCCGCCACCCTCGACGCCGATCTGGCCTACCGGCGCGGCACCGGCGCCTTCGCCGCCCTTCGCGCCCCCGAAGAAAACTTCGGTGAAGGCACTTCGCGGCCCGGCATTTACACCGCCAGCCTCCAGCTCAACCTGCCCTTCCGCGCCGGCGACCAGGCCCTGCGCTACTCCAGCCTGGCGCGCCTGCAGCGCAGCGAATCGCCCCTCGTCCCGCAAGACCGCTTCGCCATCGGCGGGCGCTACACGGTGCGCGGCTTCGACGGCGAAAGCGTGCTCTCCGGCGAACGCGGCTGGCTGTGGCGCAACGACCTCGGCCTGGCCCTCCGGGAAACCGGCGCCGAGGCCTACCTAGGATTCGACGTCGGCCTCGTCAGCGGGCGCAGCACGCGGGGTCTTCTCGGCCGGCGCCTGGCCGGCGGGGTGCTGGG
>ERZ724504.1134-NODE-1134-length-14858-cov-5.145376_pt1 | contig 14858 bp, 14 predicted proteins | sample MGYA00376037_ERZ724504 | MGnify/ENA primary metagenome ERZ724504 (study PRJEB28724, sample SAMN07190888) | wastewater metagenome | isolation source: influent of sewage treatment plant in Hong Hong | place: USA: Christiansburg, Virginia | collected 2016-03-01 ... | reverse complement strand
GTGCTGCGCAAGGTGGAAAACATTGTTCGCGAAGAGATGAACAATGCCGGCGCGCTGGAATTGTTGATGCCGGCCGTCCAACCATTTGAGCTGTGGCAGGAGTCAGGCCGTGGCGACCAGTACGGCCCTGAATTATTGCGCTTCAAGGATAGGCACCAGCGCGACTTCGTCATTGGACCAACGCACGAAGAAGTCATCACCGACGTTGTCCGGCGTGACGTGAAAAGCTATCGCCAGCTACCGATACACCTGTATCAGATTCAAACCAAGTTCCGCGATGAAATCCGCCCGCGCTTTGGCGTCATGCGTGGCCGCGAATTTCTGATGAAGGATGGCTACTCATTCCACACTTCGTTCGATGACCTGGTGCGCGAATATGGCAACATGTACGCCACCTACACCAAGATATTTACCCGCCTTGGCCTGAAATTCCGTGCGGTAGCGGCGGATACGGGTTCGATTGGCGGCACAGGCTCGCATGAATTCCATGTTCTCGCCGATTCCGGTGAGGACGACATCGCCTTCTGCCCGGACTCCGATTACGCCGCCAATGTCGAGCTGGCCGAGGCTGTCGCCCCCTCTGTTGAACGCGCAGCGGCCACCAAATCATTAGAGAAAATTGCCACGCCGGGTAAATCAGCCTGCGCCGATGTCGCCAAATTCCTTGATGTGCCCTTGGACAAAATCGTCAAATCGATTGCTGTATTCAGCGAAAAGGAAGATGGCAGCAAAACGTTTGCCCTCCTCTTGCTGCGTGGCGATCACGAACTGAATGAAATCAAGGCCAGCAAAATTGCGGCAATTTCACCCTTCCGCTTCGCCACCGAAGGCGAAGTTGAAGAGCATCTTGGCTGCAAACCGGGTTTTATCGGACCGGTTACGGTCGACAGAAAAAAAGTGCTGATTTTTTCTGACCGTTCCGTTGCGGCAATGGGTGATTTTGTCTGTGGTGCCAACGAGGCCGGCTACCACCTGACCGGTGTCAATTTCGGCCGCGATCTACCCGAGCCGCAAGTTGCCGACCTGCGCAACGTTGTCGCGGGTGACTCTTCGCCCGACGGCAAAGGCAAACTGGAAATCTGCCGCGGCATCGAAGTCGGCCATATTTTCCAGCTACGTCAAAAGTACGCCGCTGCGCTGAACTGCAATTTCCTTGACGAGAACGGCAAAAGCCAGATCATGGAAATGGGCTGCTATGGGATCGGTGTTTCACGCATCGTCGGCGCCGCCATTGAGCAGGGCAATGACGAGAAGGGGATTTTCCTCCCGCCGTCCATTGCCCCCTTTGCCGTCTGCATCGTACCGATGGGCTACCACAAGAGTGAAGCCGTCAAATCTGCCGCCGACACGCTTTACGCCCAATTGAAAGCTGAAGGCATCGACGTCATTCTTGATGACCGCAACGAGCGCCCCGGCGTCATGTTTGCCGACATGGAATTGATCGGCATCCCGCATCGCGTTGTCATTGGTGAGCGGGGGCTGAAGGAAGGCCAGTTTGAATACAAGGGACGCCTTGAAGCTGAAGCAAGCATGATTGCCCAGGCAGATATCACGGATTCACTTAAAGCAAAACTGTGCGCTGGCTGATTATTGCAATAACCTTGGTTTGTGCATCGGCGGCCTACGCCGGTGCACAAAAAAACGAGCCGCTCTCTGCCACTGTCCAAGCCGCATTGCACAAAGCGGTTTCTGACTCAAAGCCGCCCAGCAGTTCATTTCGCAACTCGATGGAAGCCGTTGACTGGCTTAGCGAAATGTCGCGCCGTCTGGAAAAGCGCATTCCCAGCCAGGAATACCGACTGGACCTCCTGCGCAGCGTGCATTATGAAGCGACACGCGCCGGTCTGGATCCGCAACTGGTGCTCGGCCTTATCCACGTCGAGTCCGGCTTTCGCAAATATGCCGTGTCATCAGCGGGCGCACGCGGCTACATGCAAGTCATGCCATTCTGGTTAAGACTACTGGGGCGCCCTGAAGACAGTCTGTTTGATCTGCGCACCAACCTGCGCTATGGCTGTACCATCATGCGCCATTATCTGGATATTGAAAAAGGCGACCTTTACCGCGCCCTTGGCCGTTACAACGGCAGCCTTGGTAAACCGGAATATCCGAATATGGTTCGCGCCGCCTGGCACAACCAATGGAACTACGAGAAACCTGCCCGGCTCACCCAGACCGAGCGCTGATTAGCGCCCCATACCGGGCAACATGCCCTTCATGCCGCGCATCAATTTACCCATACCGCCTTTGGTCAATTGCTTCATCATTTTCTGCGACTGCTCGAACTGATTCAGCAGACGGTTCACTTCCTGCACCTGAACCCCCGCCCCCGCTGCAATCCGGCGCTTGCGGCTGGCCTTGATGATCTCCGGCTTGGCGCGCTCCATTGGCGTCATTGAATTGATGATCCCTTCAACCCGCCCGACCATCTTGTTTTCGGCACCAGCGGGCATCTGACCCGCCATTTGCGCAATCTGCGCCGGCATCTTGTCCATGAGCGCCGAGAGACCGCCCATGCTGCGCATCTGGCCGATCTGTTCCTTGAAATCATTGAGATCAAAGCCCTTGCCGGACTTGAGCTTCTTGGCAAATGCAATCGCCTTGTCCTCGTCCATTCCCTTCTTGGCATCTTCAATCAGCGACAGAACGTCGCCCATGCCGAGGATGCGCGATGCCATCCGCTCCGGGTGGAAAGCTTCCAGCCCGGTCAGTTTTTCACCGACACCGGAAAACTTGATCGGCTTGCCTGTAACGTGGCGAACCGATAATGCAGCACCGCCGCGAGCATCGCCATCCAGTTTGGTCAGCACGACACCAGTCAACGGTAGCGCTTCATTAAAGGATTTGGCCGTATTGACCGCATCCTGGCCCAACATGGCATCAACCACGAACAAGGTCTCAATCGGGTTGATTGCGGCATGCAGGCGCTTGATTTCCGCCATCATTTCTTCGTCGACCGCAAGACGTCCTGCCGTATCGACCAATAGAACATCATGGTAATGCCGCTTGGCCCAATCGACGGCAGCCAGCGCAATGGTTTCCGGCTTTTCACCAATCGTGGACGGGAAAAAATCGACCCCAGCCTGCCCTGCTACCGACTTCAACTGCTCAATAGCCGCCGGACGATAAACGTCACAGGAAACGACCAGCACTTTTTTCTTGTGGTTTTCCTTGAGGAACTTCCCCAGCTTGCCGACTGTCGTTGTCTTACCTGCACCCTGCAAGCCTGCCATCAAAATGATGGCAGGCGGCTGAGTATTGAAATTGATACCCTCATTCGCTCCGCCCATGATCCGGGTCAGTTCACGATGAACGACACCGACCAATGCCTGCCCTGGGCTCAAGGAACCGATCACCTCTTCACCGACTGCCTTTTCCTTGACGGCAGCTATAAAGTCCTTGACCACTGGCAAGGCAACGTCAGCCTCCAGGAGCGCCATGCGCACTTCGCGCAAGGCGTCTGAAATATTAGACTCAGTCAGGCGAGCTTCGCCCTTCAACGTCTTCATGACGCGGGCAAGGCGATTGGTCAGGTTATCAAGCATGGGCTATGGGCTTCTAGTAGAATTCAAGGATGTCCGACATTGTAATTCAGCTTCTGCCTCACATCCTCGCCGCTCTTTTATATGGTGGCCTGGGCTTCCATTTCTGGAACACCCGTTGGCGCGAGAGCGAGCATCAGTGTGTTGCCTGCCCCATGCAGGGCTGGGAACGCGCGACCATTGCAGCCGCACTGGTGATTCATGCAGCGGGGCTGTACAACGCGCTATTTTCTGAAGTGGGCATGCGATTTTCCTTCAGCTTTGCGCTATCGCTGATGATGTGGCTCGCCGTATTGATCTACTGGCTGGAAAGTTTTATGTCTCGCATGGAAGGCATGCAGCCGATGGTGTTACCGCTGGCCGCTGCGTGCACTGTTTTACCTGTCATCTTCCCCAACGTTCACGTCGTTGCACACGCCGGCGCGACAGGATTCAAACTTCACTTTTTGGCGGCCATGCTCGCCTACAGTCTGCTAACCCTATCCGCCCTGCACGCCATTTTCATGGGCTTCACCGAAAACGCATTACACAAACGCTCGCTCAAACGCAGCCTGACCAGCCTGCCGCCGCTCTTGACGATGGAGTCCCTGCTGTTTCGCATGCTGTTACTCGGCTTTACGCTTCTAACTTTGACGGTTGGTAGCGGCGTCATGTTTTCGGAAGAGCTGTTCGGAAGACCATTTACAATCGACCACAAAACCCTCTTCGCCTTTGCCTCCTGGGGAATTTTTGCCACCCTTCTGATCGGAAGACACGCTTGGGGTTGGCGCGGCAAAAGAGCCTTGCGCTGGACTCTCTCCGGCTTTGCGCTTTTGATTCTGGCCTACGTAGGTAGCCGCTTTGTCGCTGAAGTTATCCTTGGTCGGGTCTAAAACCAGCAATGACTGACGTTCCCTTATCAGCATTACTAGGTGCACTTTTCGTACTCCTGATTCTTTCTGGCATTTTCTCCGGATCTGAAACGGCGATGATGGCAGCCAACCGTTTTCGCTTGCGCCATGCGGCGCAAAACGGAAACCGAGGCGCGAAATTGGCGCTTGCGCTGCTCGGCAAAACGGACAAACTGCTAGGGCTGATCCTGCTCGGCAATACGCTTTTTAATGCAGCCGCTGCAACGCTGACTGGATACATCGCTTTAGCGCTCTTTGGTGAATCCAAATGGGCACTGGAAATCGGCACCGTGTGCATTACCTTTGCTTTACTTGTGGTAGCTGAAATTTCACCGAAAGTTGTCTGTGCAACTTACGCTGATCGTCTTGCACCATTACTGAGTTATGTTCTGACGCCGCTGCTTCGCCTCGCTTATCCAATTATTTGGTTCGTCAATCTTTTTGTAACCGCGCTACTCAAGTCTTTAGGCCTCTCACAAAAGAACATGCACGAAGAAACTCGTCTCTCACCGGAAGAGTTGCGCAGTCTGGTACTTGAGTCAGCACACCTGATGCCTCAAAAGCATCGCAGTATCCTGTCCAGTCTGTTTGAATTAAGCGGCATTACCGTCGAAGACGTCATGACGCCACGTGGCAATATTGAAATTCTAGATATTGAACTTCCGTGGGAAGATGTATTAACTCAGTTTGGCACCAGCCATCACAGTCGATTACCCGTTTGCAGGGGCTCACTTGATCAACTCCTCGGAATACTTCAAGCAAGACGACTCATCGCAGCAATGCGCGACGAGGATTTTAATGAAACTGAACTCATCAGTCATTTACAGCCGCCTTATTACATACCTGCCGGCACAGCGGTGTTTTCGCAACTCGCCTTTTTTCAAGAAAATCACCAACGGATTGGTTTTGTCGTTGATGAATACGGCGAGATTCTCGGGCTCCTAACGCTCGAAGACATTATCGAAGAACTTGTTGGTGATTTCACCACCTCGCTTCCGGGTCTCGGCAATTCACTTTTCTGGGAAAACGATGGCAGCGTCATGGTTGAAGGCTCTCGCCAATTGCGCGATATTAATCGAATGCTTGGTCTCGATTTCCCGTTGGACGGCCCCAAAACGCTTAACGGGCTAATACTTGAGCACTTCCAAGATATTCCCGAATCAGGTGTCAGCATTAAACTAACGGGAATTCTTGTCGAAATTGTCCACACCCAAGATCGCAGCGTAGTCACCACACGCATATTCCGCCCCGAAAGTAGCTAAAGTCTTTACAAACCAAGGCCTACGTAGCATCATGGGCCGATCATAAGACAGCCGATTTGCATCGATGGCAGCTACCCCACAAGCAAGCTCACTCAGCGGACTCGCCCGAGCACTGGTTCAAGCAGGTCGTCTTAAGGAGGCGGAAGCTGAGCAGCTGTTTACGCAAGCCAGCCAAAGCAAAATTTCGCTGATCGAACAAATAGTCATCAGCAAAAAGGCCAGCGCACTTGATATGGCGCGTTTTGTAGCCGAAACCTTCGGCTATCCGCTACTTGATCTCGACGCCTTTGATGAGCAGCATATCCAGATTAGTGCCATTGATCGCAAACTCATCGCCACCCACAAGGTCATACCGCTGAACAAGCGCGGCAACCGTCTGTCGATTGCGATAGCAGACCCAACAAATCTACGAGCGCTGGATGAAATTCGCTTTCAAACAGGGCTTGCAGTTGACCCAATTGTCGTTGAACACAGCAAACTAATTCCGCTCGTCGCTAAACACTCAGAGTCTGCGGCTGAAACACTCAAGAACATGGGTGGTGATGACATCAATCTTGACTTCCTCGACGAGGAAGCGGACACCAAGTCCGACGAGACTTTAGGGCAGGATGTTGACGATGCTCCAGTTGTCAAATTTCTCCAAAAGATATTGATGGATGCGATCAACGATGGCGCTTCGGATATTCACTTTGAACCGTATGAGAAAGTCTATCGGATTCGCTTTCGTGTCGATGGCATTCTGCGTGAAGTAGCAACCCCACCGTTGGCCATTAAAGAAAAGCTGGCCTCACGTATCAAGGTCATTTCAAAACTTAACATTGCCGAGAAACGCGTCCCGCAAGATGGACGGATGCGCCTCGTATTATCGAAAACACGTGCCATTGATTTTCGAGTCAGCACATTACCCACACTGCAGGGCGAAAAAATCGTCATGCGGATTCTTGATCCATCGTCAGCCAAAATGGGCATTGAAGCGCTGGGTTATGAACCTGAACAAAAAACAGCACTGCTCGACGCAATCAGTCGCCCTTACGGCATGGTTCTGGTTACTGGCCCGACCGGTTCAGGAAAAACGGTATCCTTGTATACTTGCCTGAATATTCTGAATAAGGATGGCGTCAACATTTCCACGGCTGAAGACCCGGCGGAAATCAACTTGCCCGGTGTTAACCAGGTAAACGTTGATGATAAAGCAGGGCTAACTTTCCCTGTCGCCCTCAAAGCCTTCCTGCGCCAGGATCCGGACATCATCATGGTTGGTGAAATTCGCGACCTGGAAACCGCCGAAATTGCTATTAAAGCAGCGCAGACCGGTCACATGGTGCTATCAACCCTGCATACCAATGACGCTCCGCAAACGCTGACTCGCCTGATGAACATGGGCGTGCCAACCTTTAATATAGCCTCAAGCATTCTGCTGATAACAGCTCAGCGTTTGGCTCGACGACTCTGCAATTGCAAACAACCGATCACCGTGCCGCACGAAGCATTGCTTGAAGCGGGATACACAGAGGACGATCTGGATGGCACATGGAAACTTTATGGCCCCGGAAGCTGCGAGCGCTGCAAGGGTAGCGGATACAAGGGGCGAGTCGGCATCTATCAGGTCATGCCTGTCTCTGAATCCATGCAGCGGCTGATCATGGGCGGCGCTACCGCCTTGGATCTGGCGGTTCAAGCAAAAAAAGAGGGCGTCAAAGACTTGCGCGCATCCGGGTTACTCAAAGTAAAACAAGGGCTCACTTCACTTGATGAGATCTTGAGCACTACAAACATATAACGGGAAGATCATACGGATGGCAACTTCACCAAAGAAAAACACGCTGGTTGTCAAGGAAAGCACCTTTGTCTGGGAAGGAAAAAACAGAGACGGCAAAGCGATGCGCGGAGAAATGCGCGCCGCCAGCGAAGCTGTTGTGCAAAGCACATTACGCCGCCAAGGTATCAGCAATACCAAAGTCAAAAAACTACGCTTCAAATCCGGTGGCAAAGTCACTGAAAAAGACATTTCTCTATTTACCCGACAACTGGCAACCATGATGAAATCGGGCGTGCCACTTTTACAGGCGTTTGATATCGTTGGCCGCGGTCACGCCAACCCGGCTGTTGGCAAGTTACTGCTTGATATCAAAGCAGATGTTGAGACAGGTAGTTCACTCTCCCAAGCTTTTCGTAAATTCCCGCTTTATTTTGACAACCTCTATTGCAACCTCGTTGCAGCGGGTGAGCAAGCAGGTATTCTGGACACCTTGCTGGACCGCCTTGCAACTTACAAAGAAAAAATCATTGGCATCAAGAGCAAGATAAAGTCCGCACTTTTTTACCCAATTTCGATCATTGTTGTATCTTTTGTCATTACAGCGATCATCATGATTTTTGTTATTCCGGCGTTTAAGGAAGTATTCCGCAGCTTTGGCGCAGATCTCCCTGCGCCGACCTTGATTGTGATTGCGATCTCGGACTTCTTTATTGCCTACTGGTGGCTAATTTTCGGTGGCATCGGTGGCGGCATTTATGCCTTTTTAGAAGCATACAAGCGCTCAGAGGCCATGCAATACGCATTTGACCGCTATTCGCTTCGCGTCCCGATATTTGGTGACATTATTCGCAAATCGGTCATCGCGCGCTGGACGCGTACACTTGCCACCATGTTCAGCGCCGGTGTACCACTCGTGGAGTCACTTGACTCCGTTGGCGGAGCGGCAGGAAACAATGTTTACAAACTGGCCACCCGTCAAATTCAGGGCGAGGTATCGACCGGAACAAATCTCACCCAAGCCATGCAAAACAGCAATCTTTTCCCCAATATGGTGACGCAAATGGTTGCCATTGGCGAAGAGTCAGGCGCTCTCGATTCAATGTTATCAAAAGTTGCCGACTTCTTTGAACAAGAAGTCGATGATGCAGTGGAGGCTCTGTCCAGCTTGATGGAACCGATGATCATGGTGGTTTTGGGAACATTGATCGGTGGCATGGTTATCGCCATGTACCTCCCCATTTTCAAGCTGGGCGCAGTCGTCGGTTGATGATTGAACTAATTGGCAATAACTGGCCGGCATTCGCTGGCTTGTTCGGTTTGTGCATCGGCAGCTTTCTGAACGTCGTCATCCATCGACTCCCCAAGATGATGGAGCGTGAATGGCATGAGCAATGCTTAGAACTTCATGGAAGAGAATCCGAAAACGCTCCTCCACTGAATCTGTCGCAACCTCGCTCACGTTGCCCGGCTTGCGGACATCAAATTTCGGCACTCGAAAACATACCGGTCATCAGCTATCTGTTTCTACGTGGACGATGCTCAGCATGCGGTGACAGGATCTCCTTGCGCTATCCGTTCATTGAGTTGATGACAGGGGGAATTTCGGCTTTTGCCGCCGGGCATTTTGGTTTTGGCTGGGCGGCAGTCGGTGCTTTGATATTGCTTTGGGCGCTGATCACCCTTGCCGCAATCGACTACGACACCCAGTTACTACCTGACTCAATCACACTGCCTCTGCTCTGGATTGGCCTTGCCTTTAACCTGAACGGCACGATGACCAACCTTTCATCTGCGGTTCTTGGCGCAATGGTCGGTTACCTCGCATTATGGAGCGTGTTCTGGGCATTCAAATTAGCCACAGGAAAAGAGGGCATGGGCTATGGAGATTTCAAACTACTGGCCGCGCTGGGTGCATGGCTAGGTTGGCAAATGCTGCCTGCAATCATTCTTTTGTCGTCAATTGTTGGCGCTGTTACTGGCATTTCATTGATTGTTTTTGCCCAACACGGGCGAAACAACCCAATTCCCTTTGGCCCTTACCTAGCGGCAGCCGGAGTCATTGTGCTCTTTTGGGGACAGGAGCTGACACGAACCTATCTCGGCTTACTAGGTTGAAAAATCGACCTCGATGACAATATAGGTCATTGACCCTATCAGTTATAATTCAAGGTTTTGGAGGACTCTGATGCCGATTTACGAATATCGCTGCGACTCCTGCGGTTCCCAGAAAGAACATCTGCAAAAGATGAGTGATCCGCAGCTCACCACTTGCCCTGCTTGCGGCAAGGAAAGCTACAGCAAGCTGTTGTCAGCTGCCGGCTTTCAACTCAAGGGCAGTGGCTGGTATGCAACCGATTTCAAAGGTGGTAGCAAATCAACACCTGCCACCGAGAGCACACCGCCCTGCCAGGGTGGCTCAGGAGCGTGTACTCCGTGCGCGGCCAGCTAATCAAACGTTACTTCATCACAGGGCTCCTGATCTGGGTGCCCTTGTCGATTACTTTCTGGGTACTATCCCTGATCGTAGGCACACTCGACCAGTCTCTGCACCTGCTGCCAGAGTCAGTTCATCCACAGCGCCTGTTTGGCTTTGCCATCCCCGGCGCTGGTGCGGTCTTGACCCTCCTGATGATTTTTCTCACAGGACTTCTCGCGGCGAATTTCATAGGTCAGAAACTGGTGGGATGGTGGGAAAAGTTGTTGGCGCGAATTCCTGTCGTGAATTCGGTTTACAACAGCGTCAAACAAGTATCCGATACTATTTTTTCACCTAATGGCAACGCATTCCGCAAAGCCGTGCTGGTCAATTATCCGCATCAAGAAAGCTGGACCATTGCATTTCTGACTGGCCAACCCGGGGGAGATGTCGTCAATCATCTCATTGGCGAACATGTCAGTGTCTATGTGCCAACCACGCCCAACCCGACATCCGGTTTTTTCCTGATGCTGCCGGCAAACAAGGTGATTGAACTCGACATGACTGTCGACGAAGCCCTTAAATACATAATATCCATGGGTGTCGTGGCGCCGCCGCCGCACACTCGCGTCATTACCAATACCTAAAAACTCAACGGAAAGTTTCATGCGTACTCATTATTGCGGGCAGCTGAATGCCTCACTGGATGGCCAAATAGTCACTTTGTGCGGCTGGGCCCACCGTCGCCGCGACCATGGCGGCGTTATCTTCATCGATTTGCGTGACCGCGAAGGTCTGGCTCAGATCGTTTGTGACCCGGATCGCGTTGATGCCTTCAAGATTGCCGAATCAGTTCGCAATGAATTTTGTCTGAAGATCACCGGCAAGGTTCGCCCGCGCCCTGCCGGCACAACCAATGCCAATCTGGCCTCAGGCGAGATCGAAATTCTCTGTCACGAAATCGAAGTGCTAAACCCATCAGTCACCCCGCCGTTCCAGCTTGACGACGAGAATCTGACGGAAAATGTCCGCCTGACCCATCGCGTCATTGACTTGCGTCGCCCGCAGATGCAGAACAACTTGATGCTGCGTTACAAGACGGCGCGTGCTTTCCGCCGCTTCCTCGACGACAACGGCTTCATCGACATCGAAACACCGATGCTGACCAAGTCAACCCCGGAAGGCGCCCGCGACTATCTGGTACCCAGCCGCGTCCACGACGGCCAGTTCTTCGCCCTGCCGCAGTCGCCGCAGCTCTTTAAACAGTTGCTGATGGTTGCCGGCTACGATCGCTATTACCAGATCGTCAAATGTTTCCGTGACGAAGACTTGCGTGCTGACCGCCAACCAGAATTCACCCAGGTCGATATTGAAACCTCGTTCATGAGCGAGGCTGAAATCATTGCGCTGACTGAAAAGCTGATTCGCACCGTATTCAAGGAAGCAATTGACGTTGACCTGCCTGACTTCCCGCGCATGACCTACGCCGAAGCCATGCATCGCTTTGGTTCGGACAAGCCGGACTTGCGGGTCACGCTCGAACTCACGGAAGTGACTGACGCCTTCAAGGAAGTTGCCTTCAAGGTTTTTGCGGGCGTCGCCAACAGCGATGGCGGTCGTATTGCTGCCATTCGCATTCCGGGCGGCGCCACGCTGACCCGTGGTGAAATTGATGCTTACACGCAATTCGTCGGCATCTATGGCGCCAAGGGCCTGGCCTATATCAAGGTCAATGACGTTACCCAGATCAACGAAACCGGCCTGCAATCGCCCATCGTCAAGAACTTGTCGGAAGCCTCGCTCCGCGCAGTCATCGAGCGCACTGGCGCACAATCTGGCGACCTGATCTTCTTCGGTGCCGACAAGGCGAAGATCGTCAACGACGCCCTCGGCGCACTGCGTATCAAAATCGGTCATGAAAAGGGTTTTGTTACCGGCGCAAAATGGGCACCGCTGTGGGTCATCGACTTCCCGATGTTCGAGTACGACGATGAGAACAAACGCTGGAGCGCTTGCCACCATCCGTTCACCAGTCCGAAGGACGAGCATCTTGAGCTCCTCGCTACAGATCCGGGCAAATGCCTGGCTAAAGCCTACGATCTGGCACTGAATGGATGGGAACTGGGTGGCGGTTCTGTCCGTATTCATCGCTCCGACGTGCAAGAAAAAGTGTTCAGCGCTCTGAATATCGGCCCTGAAGAGCAGCAGGCCAAGTTCGGCTTCTTGCTCGACGCACTGAAATACGGCGCGCCACCGCACGGTGGCTTGGCCTTTGGTCTGGATCGTATCGTCACCATGATGACTGGCGCCGAATCAATCCGCGACGTTATCGCCTTCCCGAAAACCCAGCGCGCTCAGTGCCTGCTCACCGACGCCCCTTCTCCGGTCGATGAAAAGCAATTGCGCGAATTACACATCCGCCTTCGCCAGAAGGCCGAAGTTCAAACGGGTGGTCCGGGCGATTTGAACAAAGCCTAAGCCTCCATGAAAAAATGGTTTCGCTTCCTGCTGATCGCCTGGCTCGCCATCGGCGCATCAATTGGCCTCGCGCGAGAACGTGTTACGGTCGACTGGGTTTTATTGGCAGATTTGCCAATCGAGGCTCAGCGTACAGTTGCACTGATCAAGCAGGGCGGACCATTCCCCTATGATCGCGACGGTGTTACTTTTGGCAATTATGAAAAGCTGTTGCCGTTGCGTCAGCGTGGCTACTATCACGAATACACCGTCAAAACCCCGGGCAGCCGTAACCGGGGAGCCCGTCGCATCATTACGGGCCGCGAAAGTGAGTATTACTATACTGATGATCACTACCGCAGCTTTCGGCGCATTCGGGAGTAAGCAATGAATGACAAACTCTTGAAAAATGCTGCTCAGGCGGGTGTTTATCATCTTCCGCCACTACGCCGCACGGAGCTTGAAGCTGCTGCAAAAAAACATCACTTCCCCGTACTGACCGCCGATATCGGCGTTCATCAAAAGATGGATAAGACGCTACGTAACTTGGGCAGCGCTCTACATTTCCCGATCTGGTTTGGCGCAAATTTTGATGCCCTGTTTGACTGCCTGGCTGATCCGGACTGGTATCCAGCCAAAGGCCACGTCATTGTACTCAGCGGCATTGATAGCCTGCGGGTCAGCGATCCGGATGATTTCACAACGCTGATTGAAGTCTTGCAAGCAGCAACTGAAGCCCGGCGCGAACTGGGCTTCCCGCTCTGGGTACTACTCGACACGCCGGCGCGCGGCATTCCCTCATTACCCGAGGCATGACCGCTTACAAGCAGCCAGTTTCCGTACTGGTTGTTATCTACACCACTGAACTCGACGTTCTTCTCCTTGAACGTGCAGCACATCCCGGTTTCTGGCAATCAGTTACCGGTAGCCGTGAGAGCAATGAGTCCATTCTGGCGACGGCAACCCGCGAAGTCGGTGAAGAAACAGGGCTGGATGTCAGTCAATTCAGACTTGATGATTGGTACAAGACCAATCAATACGAAATATTCACGGAATGGCGGCATCGCTATGCCCCCGGCATCACCCAAAACACCGAACACGTATTCGGATTGTTATTACCGGAACGCCAGCCGGTAACAATCTCCCCCGTAGAACATCGCCAATGGCGCTGGGCGGCTTGGCAGGAAGCTGCTGCCGCCTGCTTCTCATCGAGCAACCGCGAAGCCATTCTTGAGCTTCCTGGACGACTCGCGAATCAGAAGCAAGTCCCACAATAAGGTTTTTCTTTGTAGAATCTGCGGCGATTTCACTTGGAGCACACCATGAGCCTCGAAAACCTCACCCCCGGCATCAAAGCCTCCGTTCTCGCCGAAGCCCTGCCCTACATCAAACGCTTCCATGGCAAAACCATCGTCGTCAAATACGGTGGCAATGCGATGACCGACGAACACCTGAAAAGCTGTTTTGCCCGTGATGTCGTGCTGCTTGAGCTGGTCGGTTTCAACATTGTCGTAGTGCACGGCGGCGGCCCGCAAATCGAGAGTCTTCTGGCACGTGTCGGCAAAAAGGGGGAGTTTATCCAGGGCATGCGCGTCACTGATGCCGAGACGATGGAACTTGTCGAAATGGTGCTCGGCGGACAGGTCAACAAGGACATTGTTAACCTGATCAACCAGCATGGTGGCAAGGCAGTCGGTCTGACCGGCAAGGATGGTAATTTCATCCGCGCCAAAAAATTGATGCTGGATGACAAGGACAATCCGGGCGACCTGATTGATGTCGGCCAGGTCGGCCAAATTACCCAAATCGACCCTTCTTTGATCGACCACCTCGACAAGGGTGCATTCATCCCGGTAATCGCCCCAATCGGCGTCGGCAAGGATGGCGAAACCTACAATATCAACGCGGACGTCGTCGCCGGCAAAATTGCTGAAGTCCTGAAAGCAGAAAAGCTTGTGCTGCTAACCAACACCCCCGGCGTGCTGGACAAGGCCGGCAACCTGATTACCGGCATCACCCCCAAACAAATCGACGAAATGGTTGAAGACGGCACGCTCTCCGGTGGCATGTTGCCAAAGATTTCCTCGGCGCTTGATGCGGCACGCAATGGCGTCAAGGGCGTGCACATCATCGACGGTCGCGTTGAACATGCCTTGTTGCTGGAAATTCTCACCGACCACGGCGTCGGCACGATGATCAAGTCACACTGATGAGCAAAGCGGGTCGCGTTTGGTTGTTCGACCTCGACAACACCTTACATAACGCGACCCCACACATTTTTCCGCACATCAATCGTTCGATGTGCGAATACATAGAACGCAATCTCGGCGTTAATGAAGAGGAAGCCACCCGTATCCGCCAGGACTACTGGATACGCTACGGCGCCACATTACTCGGCATGGTTCGCCACCACGCCACCGATCCACGGCACTTTCTCCGGGAAACGCACCAATTCGCGGATCTCAAGCGCATGGTGGTATTCGACAAAGCTGTCCTTCATACCCTGCGTCGACTGCCGGGAAGAAAGATCAT
>ERZ724504.1132-NODE-1132-length-14862-cov-7.844263_pt1 | contig 14862 bp, 8 predicted proteins | sample MGYA00376037_ERZ724504 | MGnify/ENA primary metagenome ERZ724504 (study PRJEB28724, sample SAMN07190888) | wastewater metagenome | isolation source: influent of sewage treatment plant in Hong Hong | place: USA: Christiansburg, Virginia | collected 2016-03-01 ... | reverse complement strand
TGTGAAACCGATGCGCAGGAGGTAGTCGGAAAGGTTGAAGTTGCTGGCTTGCATGAAGTGAGGGTGAGATGAGAGGTTGGGGGAGTGCTGCGCCAAGTCTACGCACGCCGGAGCTGCGGGCGGCTGGCCCTGTGCAGCGTGGGGTGATGATCATTGATTTCGTAGCATGCTGTGCCCTATCATCAAGCGCACAGCGCACTTTTCTTTTATATTTTTTAGGCAAACCACCATGACAAGCACCTGGATGCAAGGCTTCACCCGGCGCAGCTTCGACCTGCCCGATTCCACCGCCGTGGCCCGCGTGGGCGGCAACCCTGCGGGCCCGGTGCTGGTGCTGCTGCACGGGTTTCCGCAAACGCATGTGATGTGGCACCGCGTGGCGCAGGCGCTGGCCGACCGTTTCTTCATCGTGATGCCCGACCTGCGCGGCTACGGCGACTCGGCCCTCAAACCCGGCGTGGCCGAGCTGCCCGACCACAGCCAGCACAGCAAACGGGCGATGGCAGCCGATGTGGTGGCGGTGCTGGATGCGCTGGGGGTGGAGCAATTTTTCCTGTGCGGGCACGACCGGGGCGGGCGCGTGGCGCACCGGCTGGCGCTGGACTTTGCGCAGCGGGTGCGCGGCCTGTGCGTGATCGACATCGCCCCCACGCTGGACATGTACGCCCGCACCGACATGGAATTTGCCCGCGCCTACTACCACTGGTTCCACCTGATCCAGCCCGCGCCGCTGCCCGAAACCATGATCGGCGGCGCACCCCAGGCCTACCTGCACCACAAGCTGGGCGGCTGGAACTACCCTGCGGCGGGCAACGCCACTGCACCGGCCACGGCCACGGCCACCACCGACACAGCCACAACGGCTGCCACGGCATCCGCAGCTTCTGCGCCGCCACCTCACGCGCCGCTGGGCTTCATCGAGCCCGAGGCGCTGGCCGAGTACGAACGCTGCTTCTGCCGCCCGCAAGCCATCCACAGCGCCTGCGAAGACTACCGGGCCAGCGCGGGCATCGACCTGGCACACGACCGCGCCAGCCGGGAGCGCGGCAAGCGCATTGCCTGCACCACACTGGTGCTGTGGGGCCAGCGCGGCGTGGTGCAGCGCATGTTCAACCCGATGGCGTTGTGGCAGGCGCAGTGCGCGGCCAAGGTAAGCGGCGAGGCCCTGCCCGCCGGGCACTTCATACCCGAAGAGCTGCCCGAGACCACCGCCTGGGCCCTGAGCGATTTTTTCCTGGGCGCGGGAGCGGGGGTGCAGGCACAGGCGGGTGGACAAGCGGGCGAATGACGCTCAGCCGCTCAGGTGCGCGTCATCCCTGGCGCTCCAGATCCACGCACACCAGGGCGGCATAGTTGCTCCAGCGGAAGGTGATGACGTAGGGCCGCTTTCTGACCCTGGCCATGATGGTCTGCACGCCGCGCAGGCAGGCGGGCACCGAGATGTCGAGCTGGGGGCCGAACACTTTGCGGGCATTGCCCGCCAGGGTGTTGGCGATTTCGCCCACGGCATCCAGCAGGTTGGCCTCGCTCACGTTGTGCTCGTGCTGGAGCACCAGCAGGTCGCGCAGCATGGCGGCGGGCATGGACACCATGACATAGCCGGTGTAGCCCCCCATGAAGCTCACCAGTCCGTTGTACTCAAAGCCCTGCACCGTGTCGCAGCAGAGCTGGGCAAGGCGTGCGACATGAGGTGGGGTCGAGTCGTCAACATCAGCGCCAGCAGTCGGTGCGGGTGCTGCTGCTGGAGCGTGCCCCGGTGTGGGTCAGGTTGAGCGTGGCGCAACGGTCTGTGGCCTGGGGCCCGGGTGTCACCGGCACAGCTTGGATGGTGAAGGTGCTGGCAGTGGGCTGGTTGGAGGCAAATTGGAACGTGTAGGCCGCACTCAGGTCGGTGCGACAGCCCAGGACGGGCAAGGTGCTTCCGGCGTAGCTGAATTGCGTGGTGTAACGGCGCTCCATTGCTTGGGCCAGCTCGCTCAGACATCCCTGGGCGACGGCACGCCGTCCCTGTTGCACATGGGCTGTGTAGCTGGGGTAGGCGATGGCGGCGAGGATACCGACGATGGCCAGCACCACCAACAGTTCGATCAGGGTGAAACCACGAACCCGCCGCCAAGGCGGGGCTGGGGTGTGCCAAACCACTTGACGCAGATCGGGACGAGGGCGGGCGGGGAGGAGGTTCATGGCTCGGTTCAAACTTTCAGTCGCGAATGATTTCTCGCCAGCCACGTCGGCCGGGACCGCTGTTGGGAGGAATGGGGCGGAAACTCAGGGGGTTGTCCAGGCCTTCACGGCCGCCGATGTTCTGTTGGCTGTGGCCTTGGGCCATCAGGGTGCCGTTGAGGAGCATGGGCTGGGCTTGCAGCGCCTCGCCGGAGCCCAGACTGACAAAATGGGCGCTGAGTTCACTGCCGTTGTAGAACACCTTGTAGAGTGCCACCACGGGATCCAAGGGCAACTTGTAGAGGCGGGCCTCGCCCAGGCAACTCGTCTCGCTGGGCAGTGTGACCGGGCTGAGGATGAAGCCACCCACCGTGGTGGAGCGGTCGGTGAGGCGGGCTTCAGCTGGCAGGCTGGGGATGATTTTGTCGCTGCCTGTGACCTCGGTGCGGGTAGAGCCGCTCCAGCGCCATTGCTTGGAGTCGCTTCGGGTGCTGGTCCAAAGCTCTCGCCAGGTGATGCTGGTGTTGCTGCCCTGGGTGCTGACAAAGGCTTTGAGTGTGGTGATGCGAGAGTCGGATTGCAGCGTGAGGTACTCGACCTCGCTGATTCGGGTATAGACCACGTAACGCACGGGTTCGATGGCCAGCAGGGCCTGCGTCTGATTGGGCGGAGTAAGGGTAGTCCACGGGTTGTTGCCGAGGGTGCCGCTGCTGAGCGTGGCTTGCTGCATCCGGCCCAGGCTGTCGCCCAAAAACAGGGTCTGGCTGCCATCGGCGCGAAGAATCAGGGCGGGGGCGGAAGTGGCAATGAAGCCGCTGATGACGAGGTTCACCGTGGGCGCACCGGGGGCGTTGATGGGTCGCACCTTCAGGCTGTTGCCGGCGCTCAGATAGAGCGCATCGGTTGCGGTCACGACCGGGGCTTCGACGCGATGCACCGGGGCAGATCCCGAGGTTGCGTGATCCAGCCAGACGACGCGATCCAGAGCGCCCGCTGAGGTCAATTTCAGGCTGTAGTGCAGGCGACCGCCCAGGGCGCTGCCCATCACGTACGTGGTGCCGCCGATGACGGTGCTGCTTAACTGCCCGGCCCTGGGATCGCCTTCCAGGAAGCTGCGGTACTTGGCCAGGGTGTTGACTTCGTTGAGCAGGACATGCGGCATCCAGCCCCACTTGAGGTCGCCGTTGGTTTTGTCCAGCGCATAAAGCAGGCCGTCGCTGGTGGCAAACAAGACCATGTTGCCCACGATCAGGGGTGCGGTGCTGTGGGGCTTGCCGTAAAAGCCGGTCCAGTCGGTGCTCAGGCTGGCCCCGGGGCCGTTGATCAGGCGGTCGCGTGCGGCTTGATCCAGGTCGGCGGCGTTGCTGATCAGGCTGAAGGTGCCCATGTTGTTGGCATCGGGCGCGGAGTTGGTGTGGAGTCGGGTGGCGCGATGGGAGGCGCCGTTGAGGGTGGCACGGGTGTTGGCATCCCAGGTGGAAGTGGCAGCGGTGGTGCCGTTGGCGTTGAGGGCGAAGGCCTTGAGTGTGCCGCTGTGGCGCTGAGGAGGCTCGGCGCTGGCCATGCGGTCAGTTTGGTACACCATGAAAGCCAGATCGCCTGTGCGGGCCACCGTGGGCAACGCAGGGCGTGCGGGGCTGTGGGTACCGGTGATGCCAGCGGCAGCGTTGTTGCTCCCGATCAGATCGGCGAATTCGCCGGTGTTTCGGTAGGCAAGGTAGGCGTTGTTGGCGGTGGTGATGTTGTTGGCCACCGCCTCGCCCACGAACAGGTTGCCGCCGTTGGCGGTGAAGGTCAGGTCGCCGTTGTGAACGTAAACGGCGGCGGCCACCCTGACAGTATCGGGCATGGCGAAGTCGCCGCTGTAAACATAGATGGAAAGCCGTTCGGGTTGCTGGGCCGTGAAGATGCCGGGGGCGCTGGTGGCGTTGAGGAGGTTGCGGTCATCGCAGTCTCCGCTGAAGTTGATGCATCCGCCGTTGCCGTTGGTGATGGTGAAGGTGTTGGCGTAAAGGCGTGCCTTGCTGAGGCCGCCGGCCAGCGGGTTGGCCACCTCCAATCGGAAGGTGTCCCTGAGCGTGATCGACTGGACTTTGAGGTCGCCCTTGAGTCTCAGGCGGGACTGGTTGGTGATGTTGATGCTGCCGATGACCGTGTCGTGCTCGATGTCGGCGCGAACCCCGGAGCCCGTCAGGGACTTGAGAGGGCCGACCACGGTGAAGTATTCGGTGGTGTTGATGGTCGGCAATCGCAACACATCAGCGTTTTGAGCGTTCTTGATGTGGGTGATGAACGTGGGGTTGCCTTTGCATTCGGCGCTGTTGAGAATCCAGCCGCTCTTGCTGTTGTTGAGTGGGCATTTTTTGTAAGCCGTTCCGTTGATGGAGAAACCGTCACCCAGTTGATCGTTGTTCCAGTTTGCGTTGCTGATGGCAATGTCCGGCGCATTGGGGTAGCTGGGTTGGGTCGGCAGCGTGAGTTTGCGCAGAGTTTGGTTGGTGGGCGTGACGTTGCAGCGAGTGTCGGGCTGATTGGGTTGCTGGGGGCTGTAGAAGTTGGGCGTGGTCACATTCATCTTGTCGGTGCCGACGCCGAAGGTAATGTTGCATCTATCCTGGACGTTGTCGTACCTGGTGTTCAGCGACACCTTGCCGTTTTCGAAGACGTTGAAAACGCTGGTGCCGCCGGTGGGGCCGCAGTTCAGGGCGGTGGCCAGGGCGGCGACAGGCAGCAGGGCGGCCAGCACCGAGGTGGTGCGCTGCAAGATGTGGGTCCATCGGATGTGCATGGTGTTTTCTCCTTGGGCCTCAGTTGGGCCAGACGTAAACGGTTTGAAGCATCACCTGGGCGCGACCATCCTGCACCGCGTTGCGGGCTGTGACACGGAACGCGGTGCATTGACCCAGAACGTCCTGATGCTGGATTTGCGAGACGCACTCGGTTTTGCGCGACATGACCTCAATGAAGTATTGGGTGCTCACCGACAGGTTGCCACTGCCCAGGGTCGGCCCGGCTACCCAGGGCGCAGCCGGCGATGCCCCGGCTTCCCAGCGGGGCACGCAACCGGGCAGCGGTCGTGCGCAAATGCCCCGTGTGGTGTCGCAGGTGGGGGCCTTGGCACTACAGTTGGCACTCGCATACGCCGCGTCGTAGTCCGCCTGACTGCCGTCGGCGGGCACCTGGTCGGCTGCAACCAGGGTCGCGACGGCGGCCTCGCCCTCGCGAAGTGCGGCTTCGGCGGCCTGGAAAGCCAGGTTGCGGTCTTGCGTCGCAGCGGCCATTTTTTCTTCCTGAACGATGGTGCGCACACCGGTCAAACCCAGCAGCGTCATGGCCAGCAGCAGCACCAGAGCCATGATCAAGACCGCCCCACGCTGGGCGTGCCGGGTCGGATTGAGGTAAATGGGAGTCATCGCTCACCTCCTGCGTTGCGCAGCCGTACGGTGAAACGCACCGTGCGTTGAAGTGCTTGTTGCTGCCCGGTGGCGGTCACCCCCACCTGCTCTTGGCTGACCATGTCCAGCTCAACCCGGATGGCCACCACCTGTTGCCACAAGGCGGCGTTGGCCGCGAATGTGGCGTGGTCCGCATTCAAGTAAGCACTTTGCCCTTCGACGAGGTAGCTCAGGCGCATGTCGTGTACGCCTTCCACCATTTCGACGCGCTCGGTGTCGGTGCCGGGGCCGATGAGACCCTGGCGGTAGAGCGAGCGCCCGCCACGGCCGTTGTGGCCCACGTACCAGAACGCGGCACCCACGCGCACCAGGTAGCCGCCGGCCAACTGCCTGGCATCGCCAGTAGTGGGGCAGTTGGGCGGGGCCACGTAATCGAAGCCGCTGTTGCTGCAGTTACCCGGCGAGACGTTGTTGCCCGTGCCGCGTTGAATCTGTTGGTTGGTGTTGTTGCTGGTTTTTTGAAAAATGATCGCGTGGCTGGGGCTGCAGGCCATGACGATGTCGCCTTGCTTCAGACCATGATCGGAGCCCTTGGTGACCTGCAGATGATGGGAGCTGTTGCTGAATTCAATGGTGAGCGCGTTGCCATCGTCGCTGGCGTGGCGAAGGATCACCGCAGGCGTGCCCGAGACGCGGGCCGCCGCCGCCGTGCCGGTCGCCTGGGCGGCGCCGGTGGGGGAAGCCACGCTGGCTGCCACGCCCTGGATGGGGCCAGCCGACCAATCGGTTCCCCAGTGGGTGCCTGGGTTGTTGAGGGCGCTGGCCACACGCGAGGTGCCGCAGGCGTTGCCGCCGGCTTGACGCAGATCGCGTGAAAACACCTCAAACCCCATGCGGGCGTTTTCCTGCAGGCGGGCGGCACCCTCGTTGGTGCGAAAGCTCTGATGGCCGCCGAGAAACACGGCCAGCCCGCCGCCCAACACAAACAACCCGATGAGCATCGCCACCATCAACTCAACCAGGCTGAAGCCACGCTGGGCGATGCCGCGCAGATGCATGGGGCCAGAACGAAGAGCGATCATGGGCGGCTCACAGTGACAAAGGTCTGGTTGGATAGCCCGCCGGCGCGACCGTCATCCCATTCGAGGGTGACGGTGTACGTTCCGCTGGAAGCGTCGAAGGCGAGCGTGACGCAGGTGCTGGACCGGTCACCCAGCGCCGATCGGACGGCGCTAATCCACGCGCGTCGGTCTTCTCCAATCAGGGCGCTGCTGACCTCTGGGACGGCACAGGTTCGGGGTGTCGCGTAGCCACCATCGCGCGCAGCCGTCAGGTTGGCGCGCATGGCATCGAAGATGAAATGGGTGAGGGTCACGACCTCAGATCGCTGCAGCGCACTGTGGTTGCCTTTGAGCGTGCGGGTTTGCAGGCCTGCCATGCCCAACAGACCGATGGAAAGAATCAGGATGGACACCAGCACCTCAATCAGTGAAGCGCCTCGTTGGTCGGCAATGGGCATAACAGAAACCTTCGGGAGGGGGTTTTGCAGGAACGCCTGTGGTTGCATGAGGCACGGATCAGACAGGTCGCAGGCGTGTCAGGTTGGGCAGTTCTGGGCGGTGATCTGCTGGCTGCGGATCCGGCCGCTGATGCTCAGAACGATCTCGGAGCCGGTGTCGATCTGCGCACTGGGGTGGCACACCGTGAAGGTGCCCGCCAGAAACGCTCCTCCGGGCTGAACGCCTTGCCCCCAAGCGTTGAAGGACACCACCTTGCTTACCGGTTGGGAGCCGTGGATGCGCCACAGAACTGCCTCGGGGCGATGTTGATGAAGCACTGTCTCGTTAGCGTCCAGGGTGCCGTTGCGATTGGCATCCAAAAAGGTGAGCCACCCGGTTTCCCAGCCCCTGTCGGTGCCGGTGTTGCATGACGCACCGGTGGCGGTTTTGCACACCGCCACGCGCTGACCACGCCGTATGGCTTCGGTGTGGGCGTACCGCAGACTTGACACCAGGTCGTTGGTCAGGCTGCGTCGGCGGTTCTGATCCAGGAACGCACTGAACGCCGGCAGAGCCTGCAGCAGGAGGATGGAAAGAACTGCCAAACTGACCAAGCTCTCGATCAAGGTCAGACCAAGTTGGGGCTTGCGCTGCGTAATGCTCACGGTGCTTCTCCCTGAATGCCTATTACTAACCGAACACCTAACCGCCCCCCCACGCATAGATTTTCAGTATCTGTCAATGGGTGACAGGCTTCAGATACGAATCTCGATTCTGATTCTAACTGACCTTACGCAGGGGCGGCGTGACTGCGCTCTGCGCCCATTCAAGGGGTGAGTCGCAGGCAGGGCAATCGCACCTAAATCAATAGCATCAACTGATTCCCAAGTGTGCAGTCGATGAAAGGGTATGCTGCTGCGCTTTTGCGATGAGGGGGCAAGCGATGAGTACAGAAGCGGGTGGTCTTGAAGTTGAAGACCAAGACCAACTACCGCATCTCACCTATTCTCTTCTATCGCTGCTGGGGGGTGAGTAGTTACTCAACTTCACATTGCCTGCACCACACTGGTGCTGTGGGGCCAGCGCGGCGTGGTGCAGCGCATGTTCAACCCGATGGCGTTGTGGCAGGCGCAGTGCGCGGCCAAGGTAAGCGGCGAGGCCCTGCCCGCCGGGCACTTCATACCCGAAGAGCTGCCCGAGACCACCGCCTGGGCCCTGAGCGATTTTTTCCTGGGCGCGGGAGCGGGGGTGCAGGCACAGGCGGGTGGACAAGCGGGCGAATGACGCTCAGCCGCTCAGGTGCGCGTCATCCCTGGCGCTCCAGATCCACGCACACCAGGGCGGCATAGTTGCTCCAGCGGAAGGTGATGACGTAGGGCCGCTTTCTGACCCTGGCCATGATGGTCTGCACGCCGCGCAGGCAGGCGGGCACCGAGATGTCGAGCTGGGGGCCGAACACTTTGCGGGCATTGCCCGCCAGGGTGTTGGCGATTTCGCCCACGGCATCCAGCAGGTTGGCCTCGCTCACGTTGTGCTCGTGCTGGAGCACCAGCAGGTCGCGCAGCATGGCGGCGGGCATGGACACCATGACATAGCCGGTGTAGCCCCCCATGAAGCTCACCAGTCCGTTGTACTCAAAGCCCTGCACCGTGTCGCAGCAGAGCTGGGCAAGGCGTGCGACATGAGGTGGGGTCGAGTCGTCAACATCAGCGCCAGCAGTCGGTGCGGGTGCTGCTGCTGGAGCGTGCCCCGGTGTGGGTCAGGTTGAGCGTGGCGCAACGGTCTGTGGCCTGGGGCCCGGGTGTCACCGGCACAGCTTGGATGGTGAAGGTGCTGGCAGTGGGCTGGTTGGAGGCAAATTGGAACGTGTAGGCCGCACTCAGGTCGGTGCGACAGCCCAGGACGGGCAAGGTGCTTCCGGCGTAGCTGAATTGCGTGGTGTAACGGCGCTCCATTGCTTGGGCCAGCTCGCTCAGACATCCCTGGGCGACGGCACGCCGTCCCTGTTGCACATGGGCTGTGTAGCTGGGGTAGGCGATGGCGGCGAGGATACCGACGATGGCCAGCACCACCAACAGTTCGATCAGGGTGAAACCACGAACCCGCCGCCAAGGCGGGGCTGGGGTGTGCCAAACCACTTGACGCAGATCGGGACGAGGGCGGGCGGGGAGGAGGTTCATGGCTCGGTTCAAACTTTCAGTCGCGAATGATTTCTCGCCAGCCACGTCGGCCGGGACCGCTGTTGGGAGGAATGGGGCGGAAACTCAGGGGGTTGTCCAGGCCTTCACGGCCGCCGATGTTCTGTTGGCTGTGGCCTTGGGCCATCAGGGTGCCGTTGAGGAGCATGGGCTGGGCTTGCAGCGCCTCGCCGGAGCCCAGACTGACAAAATGGGCGCTGAGTTCACTGCCGTTGTAGAACACCTTGTAGAGTGCCACCACGGGATCCAAGGGCAACTTGTAGAGGCGGGCCTCGCCCAGGCAACTCGTCTCGCTGGGCAGTGTGACCGGGCTGAGGATGAAGCCACCCACCGTGGTGGAGCGGTCGGTGAGGCGGGCTTCAGCTGGCAGGCTGGGGATGATTTTGTCGCTGCCTGTGACCTCGGTGCGGGTAGAGCCGCTCCAGCGCCATTGCTTGGAGTCGCTTCGGGTGCTGGTCCAAAGCTCTCGCCAGGTGATGCTGGTGTTGCTGCCCTGGGTGCTGACAAAGGCTTTGAGTGTGGTGATGCGAGAGTCGGATTGCAGCGTGAGGTACTCGACCTCGCTGATTCGGGTATAGACCACGTAACGCACGGGTTCGATGGCCAGCAGGGCCTGCGTCTGATTGGGCGGAGTAAGGGTAGTCCACGGGTTGTTGCCGAGGGTGCCGCTGCTGAGCGTGGCTTGCTGCATCCGGCCCAGGCTGTCGCCCAAAAACAGGGTCTGGCTGCCATCGGCGCGAAGAATCAGGGCGGGGGCGGAAGTGGCAATGAAGCCGCTGATGACGAGGTTCACCGTGGGCGCACCGGGGGCGTTGATGGGTCGCACCTTCAGGCTGTTGCCGGCGCTCAGATAGAGCGCATCGGTTGCGGTCACGACCGGGGCTTCGACGCGATGCACCGGGGCAGATCCCGAGGTTGCGTGATCCAGCCAGACGACGCGATCCAGAGCGCCCGCTGAGGTCAATTTCAGGCTGTAGTGCAGGCGACCGCCCAGGGCGCTGCCCATCACGTACGTGGTGCCGCCGATGACGGTGCTGCTTAACTGCCCGGCCCTGGGATCGCCTTCCAGGAAGCTGCGGTACTTGGCCAGGGTGTTGACTTCGTTGAGCAGGACATGCGGCATCCAGCCCCACTTGAGGTCGCCGTTGGTTTTGTCCAGCGCATAAAGCAGGCCGTCGCTGGTGGCAAACAAGACCATGTTGCCCACGATCAGGGGTGCGGTGCTGTGGGGCTTGCCGTAAAAGCCGGTCCAGTCGGTGCTCAGGCTGGCCCCGGGGCCGTTGATCAGGCGGTCGCGTGCGGCTTGATCCAGGTCGGCGGCGTTGCTGATCAGGCTGAAGGTGCCCATGTTGTTGGCATCGGGCGCGGAGTTGGTGTGGAGTCGGGTGGCGCGATGGGAGGCGCCGTTGAGGGTGGCACGGGTGTTGGCATCCCAGGTGGAAGTGGCAGCGGTGGTGCCGTTGGCGTTGAGGGCGAAGGCCTTGAGTGTGCCGCTGTGGCGCTGAGGAGGCTCGGCGCTGGCCATGCGGTCAGTTTGGTACACCATGAAAGCCAGATCGCCTGTGCGGGCCACCGTGGGCAACGCAGGGCGTGCGGGGCTGTGGGTACCGGTGATGCCAGCGGCAGCGTTGTTGCTCCCGATCAGATCGGCGAATTCGCCGGTGTTTCGGTAGGCAAGGTAGGCGTTGTTGGCGGTGGTGATGTTGTTGGCCACCGCCTCGCCCACGAACAGGTTGCCGCCGTTGGCGGTGAAGGTCAGGTCGCCGTTGTGAACGTAAACGGCGGCGGCCACCCTGACAGTATCGGGCATGGCGAAGTCGCCGCTGTAAACATAGATGGAAAGCCGTTCGGGTTGCTGGGCCGTGAAGATGCCGGGGGCGCTGGTGGCGTTGAGGAGGTTGCGGTCATCGCAGTCTCCGCTGAAGTTGATGCATCCGCCGTTGCCGTTGGTGATGGTGAAGGTGTTGGCGTAAAGGCGTGCCTTGCTGAGGCCGCCGGCCAGCGGGTTGGCCACCTCCAATCGGAAGGTGTCCCTGAGCGTGATCGACTGGACTTTGAGGTCGCCCTTGAGTCTCAGGCGGGACTGGTTGGTGATGTTGATGCTGCCGATGACCGTGTCGTGCTCGATGTCGGCGCGAACCCCGGAGCCCGTCAGGGACTTGAGAGGGCCGACCACGGTGAAGTATTCGGTGGTGTTGATGGTCGGCAATCGCAACACATCAGCGTTTTGAGCGTTCTTGATGTGGGTGATGAACGTGGGGTTGCCTTTGCATTCGGCGCTGTTGAGAATCCAGCCGCTCTTGCTGTTGTTGAGTGGGCATTTTTTGTAAGCCGTTCCGTTGATGGAGAAACCGTCACCCAGTTGATCGTTGTTCCAGTTTGCGTTGCTGATGGCAATGTCCGGCGCATTGGGGTAGCTGGGTTGGGTCGGCAGCGTGAGTTTGCGCAGAGTTTGGTTGGTGGGCGTGACGTTGCAGCGAGTGTCGGGCTGATTGGGTTGCTGGGGGCTGTAGAAGTTGGGCGTGGTCACATTCATCTTGTCGGTGCCGACGCCGAAGGTAATGTTGCATCTATCCTGGACGTTGTCGTACCTGGTGTTCAGCGACACCTTGCCGTTTTCGAAGACGTTGAAAACGCTGGTGCCGCCGGTGGGGCCGCAGTTCAGGGCGGTGGCCAGGGCGGCGACAGGCAGCAGGGCGGCCAGCACCGAGGTGGTGCGCTGCAAGATGTGGGTCCATCGGATGTGCATGGTGTTTTCTCCTTGGGCCTCAGTTGGGCCAGACGTAAACGGTTTGAAGCATCACCTGGGCGCGACCATCCTGCACCGCGTTGCGGGCTGTGACACGGAACGCGGTGCATTGACCCAGAACGTCCTGATGCTGGATTTGCGAGACGCACTCGGTTTTGCGCGACATGACCTCAATGAAGTATTGGGTGCTCACCGACAGGTTGCCACTGCCCAGGGTCGGCCCGGCTACCCAGGGCGCAGCCGGCGATGCCCCGGCTTCCCAGCGGGGCACGCAACCGGGCAGCGGTCGTGCGCAAATGCCCCGTGTGGTGTCGCAGGTGGGGGCCTTGGCACTACAGTTGGCACTCGCATACGCCGCGTCGTAGTCCGCCTGACTGCCGTCGGCGGGCACCTGGTCGGCTGCAACCAGGGTCGCGACGGCGGCCTCGCCCTCGCGAAGTGCGGCTTCGGCGGCCTGGAAAGCCAGGTTGCGGTCTTGCGTCGCAGCGGCCATTTTTTCTTCCTGAACGATGGTGCGCACACCGGTCAAACCCAGCAGCGTCATGGCCAGCAGCAGCACCAGAGCCATGATCAAGACCGCCCCACGCTGGGCGTGCCGGGTCGGATTGAGGTAAATGGGAGTCATCGCTCACCTCCTGCGTTGCGCAGCCGTACGGTGAAACGCACCGTGCGTTGAAGTGCTTGTTGCTGCCCGGTGGCGGTCACCCCCACCTGCTCTTGGCTGACCATGTCCAGCTCAACCCGGATGGCCACCACCTGTTGCCACAAGGCGGCGTTGGCCGCGAATGTGGCGTGGTCCGCATTCAAGTAAGCACTTTGCCCTTCGACGAGGTAGCTCAGGCGCATGTCGTGTACGCCTTCCACCATTTCGACGCGCTCGGTGTCGGTGCCGGGGCCGATGAGACCCTGGCGGTAGAGCGAGCGCCCGCCACGGCCGTTGTGGCCCACGTACCAGAACGCGGCACCCACGCGCACCAGGTAGCCGCCGGCCAACTGCCTGGCATCGCCAGTAGTGGGGCAGTTGGGCGGGGCCACGTAATCGAAGCCGCTGTTGCTGCAGTTACCCGGCGAGACGTTGTTGCCCGTGCCGCGTTGAATCTGTTGGTTGGTGTTGTTGCTGGTTTTTTGAAAAATGATCGCGTGGCTGGGGCTGCAGGCCATGACGATGTCGCCTTGCTTCAGACCATGATCGGAGCCCTTGGTGACCTGCAGATGATGGGAGCTGTTGCTGAATTCAATGGTGAGCGCGTTGCCATCGTCGCTGGCGTGGCGAAGGATCACCGCAGGCGTGCCCGAGACGCGGGCCGCCGCCGCCGTGCCGGTCGCCTGGGCGGCGCCGGTGGGGGAAGCCACGCTGGCTGCCACGCCCTGGATGGGGCCAGCCGACCAATCGGTTCCCCAGTGGGTGCCTGGGTTGTTGAGGGCGCTGGCCACACGCGAGGTGCCGCAGGCGTTGCCGCCGGCTTGACGCAGATCGCGTGAAAACACCTCAAACCCCATGCGGGCGTTTTCCTGCAGGCGGGCGGCACCCTCGTTGGTGCGAAAGCTCTGATGGCCGCCGAGAAACACGGCCAGCCCGCCGCCCAACACAAACAACCCGATGAGCATCGCCACCATCAACTCAACCAGGCTGAAGCCACGCTGGGCGATGCCGCGCAGATGCATGGGGCCAGAACGAAGAGCGATCATGGGCGGCTCACAGTGACAAAGGTCTGGTTGGATAGCCCGCCGGCGCGACCGTCATCCCATTCGAGGGTGACGGTGTACGTTCCGCTGGAAGCGTCGAAGGCGAGCGTGACGCAGGTGCTGGACCGGTCACCCAGCGCCGATCGGACGGCGCTAATCCACGCGCGTCGGTCTTCTCCAATCAGGGCGCTGCTGACCTCTGGGACGGCACAGGTTCGGGGTGTCGCGTAGCCACCATCGCGCGCAGCCGTCAGGTTGGCGCGCATGGCATCGAAGATGAAATGGGTGAGGGTCACGACCTCAGATCGCTGCAGCGCACTGTGGTTGCCTTTGAGCGTGCGGGTTTGCAGGCCTGCCATGCCCAACAGACCGATGGAAAGAATCAGGATGGACACCAGCACCTCAATCAGTGAAGCGCCTCGTTGGTCGGCAATGGGCATAACAGAAACCTTCGGGAGGGGGTTTTGCAGGAACGCCTGTGGTTGCATGAGGCACGGATCAGACAGGTCGCAGGCGTGTCAGGTTGGGCAGTTCTGGGCGGTGATCTGCTGGCTGCGGATCCGGCCGCTGATGCTCAGAACGATCTCGGAGCCGGTGTCGATCTGCGCACTGGGGTGGCACACCGTGAAGGTGCCCGCCAGAAACGCTCCTCCGGGCTGAACGCCTTGCCCCCAAGCGTTGAAGGACACCACCTTGCTTACCGGTTGGGAGCCGTGGATGCGCCACAGAACTGCCTCGGGGCGATGTTGATGAAGCACTGTCTCGTTAGCGTCCAGGGTGCCGTTGCGATTGGCATCCAAAAAGGTGAGCCACCCGGTTTCCCAGCCCCTGTCGGTGCCGGTGTTGCATGACGCACCGGTGGCGGTTTTGCACACCGCCACGCGCTGACCACGCCGTATGGCTTCGGTGTGGGCGTACCGCAGACTTGACACCAGGTCGTTGGTCAGGCTGCGTCGGCGGTTCTGATCCAGGAACGCACTGAACGCCGGCAGAGCCTGCAGCAGGAGGATGGAAAGAACTGCCAAACTGACCAAGCTCTCGATCAAGGTCAGACCAAGTTGGGGCTTGCGCTGCGTAATGCTCACGGTGCTTCTCCCTGAATGCCTATTACTAACCGAACACCTAACCGCCCCCCCACGCATAGATTTTCAGTATCTGTCAGGCTTCAGATA
>ERZ724504.1128-NODE-1128-length-14902-cov-3.835320_pt1 | contig 14902 bp, 20 predicted proteins | sample MGYA00376037_ERZ724504 | MGnify/ENA primary metagenome ERZ724504 (study PRJEB28724, sample SAMN07190888) | wastewater metagenome | isolation source: influent of sewage treatment plant in Hong Hong | place: USA: Christiansburg, Virginia | collected 2016-03-01 ... | reverse complement strand
CAGGGCCCCATCCACCCCACGCTGGGTATCGCGATGGACATGAGCATCCAGCTCAAGGCCGCCAACGGTGCGATCTGCACGCTGTCGCTCAGCTTCAACAACGACGGCCCGCTGGGCACCTTCTTCCGCTACATCGGCGACAGCGCGACCTACATCGCCCGCTACGACGATTTGTTCAATGGCAAGGACGAGAAGATCGATGTGTCCAAGGTAGACGTGAGCATGAACGGCATCGAGCTGCAGGACCGCGAATTCTTCGCCGCCATCCGCGAAGGGCGCGCGCCCAACAGTTCAGTGGCCAGCGTGTTGCCTTGCTACCAGGTGCTGCACGAGCTGGAGTTGCAACTCAAAGTGTGATTGAAGTAACCCGCGCCGTGCGGGTCAATGCAGCTTAGGTCGATGCGCCACGGCAAAACGCTCTGCCAGATCCGCCAGTCGCTTATCAAGCGTCCACAACTCCGCTCCGGGCGTGATGAGCGTGGATGCCAGCAGGGTCATATCAACCAACCCACACCCCAGCCCGTACAGCTTTTCGCGCTCGATAAACGCCAAGACCTCGCGCAAACTCGCCTGATTGCAGGGCTGCAAAAGTTCCATGTGGCTCAGCGTCTGGGCGCGTGGTGCCGGTGGTGTTCCGCAGGCGATTTCTCCTATGACCATGGGGTGCGTTAGCGCGAGGTCTTGCCCGATGAGGTCAACCAACACATCGTTGCCGTGTCTGAAGTGGTCTATCCACACCGAGGTATCGATGAGCACACTCATGGCGACGCCGGCTCTTCCCGGCGGCGTGGCACATCGCGCATCTCAGGCATTGCCCCACCCAGCGCGGCAAGGCGTTTCGCGGCTTGCACACGCACGAAGGTCTTCATGGCTTCCCGGAAAATGTCTGCCTTGTCCATATCGGGGTCGGCCACTTCCAGGGCTTTTTCGTAGAGGGCGTCGTCAATCGTGACCGTGGTACGCATGGGAAAGTCTCCGCATCAAAGATGATGCCATTGTGCATCACACACATCATCCAAGCAAGTTCGTGCTGAAGCTATGTGTGAATGGCCTATCGATCAGCCATGCGCGGCCAGCATGCGCCGCAAATGGTCTGACAGCGCCACTTTCAGTGCTTTGGGTTTGACGATGTCGAACGCCAGGTTCAGCCGCGCCAGGTCGCGGGCAAAGGCGCTCAGGTCGTCGATTTGCGCGTCCACCCGGATGCTGCCGCCCCGCTGCTCGGTCAGCGTACCGATGCTGGCCGGAATGGCGCGCCGCACGGCCGCCAGGTCCGCCCGAAAGCGCAGCACCACCGCGTGCGCACGCGCCAGCCGGGCGATGGACTCGCGAAGATATGCCAGCACGTCAAACGCGGGCGGCCTGCCAAACGACTGGGGCAGTGCCTGCACCGCCTGCACACGGTCCAGGCGGAAGGAGCGCAGCGCCTGGCGCAGGTGGCAATGGCCGACTACGTACCAGGCGCCATACAGGTAGCCTACGCCATAGGGGTCCAGGTCGCGCTCGGTGGTGCTGCCGTCCAGCGCGCGGTACACCAGGTGCACGCGCTGCGCGGCACTGGCACAGCGGGTGATCTCGGCAAAGGCCACGCTGCCACTTTCGGCCTGCGGCCGCGTCAGGTCCAGCGCAACGACGGCATGCAGGTCACCCACCTTGCGGCGCAGAGATACCGGCATCACCCGCTCCAGCTTGGCCTGCGCGCTGGCCACGGCGGGCGTCATGTCCGCCAACCCCAGCTCGCCGGCCACGCGCAGCCCCACCGACAGCGCCAGTGTCTCGTCGTTGCTGAACATCAGGGGCGGCAGCTTGAAGCCGGGCATCAGCGCGTAGTGGCCGTCGCGTCCGCGCTCGGTGCGGATGGGCACGCCAAAGCGTTCCAGCTCGACGATGTAGCGGCGCACCGTGCGGCGCTCCACGCCCACCAGGGTGGCAATCTGCGCACCACTCAGCGTGGGGTGCGATTGCAAGAGTTCCAGCACGGCCAGCACGCGCTGCAGCGGTTTTTCCATGGGACGCATGGTACGCCGATATAGGTCACATACGGTCCTATATGACACCTAGACTGCGGCCTTCTTCAATTCCACACGAATGGATTCGCACCATGGCACCCGATCTCTGGCTCTACTTTCTGGCCGTGCTGGCCGTCATCCTGTTGCCCGGCATGGACATGGCTTATGTGATGGCCAGCAGCCTGTCCGGCGGACGCCGCGGCGCCGTCAGCTCGGTGCTGGGCATTGCCAGTGGTGGCGCCATCCATGTGGCGGTGGGCGCCACCGGCATGGCGGCACTGATGCTGGTGGTGCCCGAGCTGTTCCGCGCCATGCTGCTGCTGGGCACGTTATACCTGCTGTGGATAGGCTGGAGCATCTGGCGCAGTGCCGATGACGCCCCCTCATCGTCACCATCCGCCGTGGCCCCCCCGTCGGGCGCGGCGATCTACCGGCGCGCCGTCACCACCTGCCTGCTCAATCCCAAGGCCTATGCCTTCACGCTGGCACTGTTCCCCGCCTTTGTGCACAGCGACACCCGCTCGCTGGTGGCGCAGACCCTGACCCTGGGCCTTATCACTGTGGGCACGCAAATCGTGGTCTACGGCACCGTTGCCGCGCTGGCCGTGCGGGCACGTGACCTGATCCGCGCCCGCCAAAGTCTGATCGCACGCACCATGGGCGGCATGCTGATCGTCAGCGCACTGCTGACGGCCACGCGCGCCTGGGCCGGCTAGGAGCCGCCCTGCCCCCTGATACAAGAGCCGAAACGCCTCCTTCAGAAGAGAAGCGCCGAACCCGCTCAATTTGGATGCCCCGGTACTGACAGCGTGGGTCGATACAGAACACGCGGCCCGTTGCCGTAATAGGAAAAGAGGGGCAGGTGGGACCGATGACCGTTCAACGCCCGTACCAGCTCCTGGAGCATGAAGACCGTTACGTCGATCAGTGGGTATTGCAACGCGTGCTCGACCGCAGCCCAGTGAAGATGCTGCAGTTCCCCATCACCACCGATATCGCCTTGAAACAGCTCTTCCGGCGCAGCAAAGAAGCGTGCGTGGTAGCGCACCGGACTGACCACCGGCGTAATGGCACGTCCGATGTAACGAAGGCTCTGCGCACCCGCCTCGGCCTTCAAAACCAGGCCCGTTTCCTCTCGGGCCTCGCGGATCGCGGCGGTCTGCAGTGCCTGTGCCAGATCTAAGCGCTTGCCGACCCCCATGTGGTCGGCCCACGGCACAGCGCACAAAGATGTGGGATAGTCTACCGGGTCCACCGCCCCGCCGGGGAAGACGTACACGTCCGGCGCAAACTTGGCCCGGGCGTGGCGCTTGCCCAGCAGAACTTCCACCTGCCGACCTGAGCCGCGGTAGACGATGAGGCTGGCAGCGTCGCGCGGCCTCCGTGGGGATGGGCGGCCAGTTGGATTCGGAAGTGGGTTCGCAGTCATTGCAGGATCGTATCCGCCCAACACTCGGGTCTGGCAGACCTGCGCAGTTTGGGTTAACGTGCCTCTCCTAACTTTAAAGGAGCCAAGATGGTGAGCAAGAACACAATTTGCCTTTGGTACGACGGTACTGCATTGGACGCAGCGACGTTCTACGCCGCAACGTTTCCCGACAGCACTGTGGGCGCTGTCCATCGCGCGCCCGGCGACTATCCATCGGGCAAGCAGGGTGACGTCTTGACGGTGGAATTCACCATCATGGGTATCCCTTGCCTCGGCCTGAATGGGGGGCCGGAGTTCAAACACAACGAAGCCTTCTCATTCCAGGTAGCGACCGACGACCAGGCTGAAACGGACCGCTTGTGGAACGCGATTGTTGGAAACGGCGGCAAAGAAAGCGCCTGTGGTTGGTGCAAGGACCTATGGGGACTGTCGTGGCAGATCACGCCACGTACCCTGATAGCCGCGATCACCGATCCAGATTCGTCAGCGGCCAAGCGCGCCTTCGAAGCCATGATGAGCATGGGAAAGATCGATATCGCCAAGGTAGAAGCGGCGCGCCGCGGATAAACGTTTGCTTCTCTCGACCAGGCGTTACCCACCGACTCACAACCGCCACTCACCGAAAAGGCAGCGACAGGCAGGCAAGCCTTGGGTATCGTGACACCCATGGCGCAGAAAAGCGCTCCCACCATTTGAAAGCAAAGGCACACCACCATGGGACATGGGTCGCGAGAACACAAGCACCAGCACAACGGGCACTGGATCACTGGCTCCATCTTGATAGGCATTGGCAGCCTGTTCCTGCTGGACCGGCTGGACTACCTGGATGCCCCTTCATTACGTCAGTACTGGCCTTTTATCATCGCCATCGCGGGTGTCGTCGGCATCGTGGGTGCGCGCAGCGCAGACCAAGTCGCCAAAGGTGGTTTTCTGGTCTTTTTGGCTTTCTGGCTCTACGCCTCGCTGGAACATGTGTGGGGCCTCAGTTTCCACAATAGCTGGCCGATGATTTTGATCGCCCTCGGACTACGTCACATCTTTGTAGGTCTTGCCGGCAAGGGTGAAGACCAGCCCGGGGAGAAGCGGACATGAGCCGCCACCGCACTCCGCGCCAGCGCATCGCATTTGGGCTTGTGCTGGCGTTTCTTGGCATGCTGTTCTTGTTGGACAACTTTCGGGTATTTGATGCCCGGGCCGTGTTGTCTTTCTGGCCAGTCGTCTTGATCGCGGTCGGTGGCCTGAAACTCAGCAATGCCCGGCGGCCCGCGGATTACGTCGTTGGCGGCACCATGGTGCTGGCGGGCGTGTTACTGACCTTGACCCACATGGGTGTGATTGAAGTGCGCTGGCGTGATTGGTGGCCAGTCCTACTGATCGCATTGGGTGCCGTGGTGATTCTTCAAGGGCAATTGCGCGGCAATGTGGACACGGGTGCCCAAGGCGACTCTGTCGCATCCTCACAAGAGCCCCAAGTGGATCTCACGGTGGTCATGGGCGGCACCCAGCTGAAAGTGGACTCCCAAGACTTCAGGGGTGGAGCGATTACCGCCGTCATGGGTGGGGTCGAGGTAGATTTCAGTAATGCGTCCATCAACGGCGAAGCCGTCTTGCAGGTGTTCGTTGCCATGGGTGGCGTTGATATCAAAGTACCGACGGACTGGAGCGTTATCGTCAACGGCATCCCATTACTGGCCGGCATAGAAGACAAGAGTGTGCCACCGGCCAACCCTGCCAAACGCCTGACGATCACCGGCTACGTGATCATGGGTGGCGTCGAGATCAAGAACTGACCCGACGGGTAAACCAGCATGCATCCGGTGTTATCCAGCGTGCGTTCGCTGACGTGGTATTTCCTCGTGTGGTTGGTCCTCGGCGTTGCGGTTGCCAGTGTTCTCGCATGGTCAACGACAACGCCGTGGCGCAATGCGCTCTGGTTTGCCATTCCGGTTTGTGTCGCTTATGCCTTTGTCCTGCCCTCCGCCTATTACGTCTGCCGCGCCTTGCCCTTTACACGGCGCCACCTGGGGGTTGGCATCGCACTTTTCGCATCGGCATCGGCAGTCGCGGGTGGTGTTGGCTGGGGAATTTGTCTGGGCTGGAATGGGTTGGGTCAGGGTTTGGAACAGGACTGGGCCGGCATCGTGATAACCCCGGCCCTGGGGCTGGCCCTGTTTGCTGTGGCTGCCGGTCTTTATCTATCGTCGCTGCTGATGCACGATGTGCTGATTGCCATGGACCAGGTACACGCCGCACAGCGACGCGAGGTGCAGTCATTGGCGCTGGCGCAGGCGGCTGAACTGCAAATGCTGCGCACCCAAATCAACCCGCACTTCCTGTTCAACAGCCGGAACTCCATCAGCGCTCTGACCAGCTCCGATGCGGCAGGTGCTCGGTCCATGACCATTGCACTGGCGCAGTATTTTCGCCAGACGCTCGCTTTGTCGGAACAGGCCACTATTGCGCTGGAGCAAGAGGTCGCGCATTGCCAGTCTTTTCTAGCCATTGAAAAGCAGCGCTTTGGAGGCAAATTGTCAGTCGACATTCAACTCCAGGACCTCGCGCAAACCGCACTGGTTCCCCCAATGTTGTTGCAGCCTTTGGTTGAGAACGCTGTCAAACACGGCATTGCACAACGCGTTGGCGCGGGTGTGGTGGCGATCCAAGCCCGGGTGCAAGGCAACTGGTTACACCTGAGCGTAGAAAACCCCATAGAGGCCGACCCCTTGCGCGCGCACGTCACGCATACCGTCGATGGCCTGGGCCTGGGCCTGAGAAACTGCCAGCAGCGCCTGCGTAACCTCTATGGCGACCAGGCGCGCATCACACAGCACGCAACGACGGAGCGCTTTGTGGTGGAATTGACCTTGCCATTCGCACCCGGTGCTCAGGGCGTAAACCGTTGACGCATTAACCATGATTCGAACCCTGATAGTGGATGACGAGGCATTGGCTCGCGGCTTGGTGCGCGAGTACCTGCAAACACATGACGACATCGAAATTGTTGCCGAGTGCGACAACGGTTTTGACGCCGTCAAGACCATTGCCGATCTACGCCCCGATCTGATCTTCCTGGATATCCAGATGCCACGGCTTTCGGGCCTGGAAGTGCTGGAGCTCACGCAACGCGACCACGGCGTCATTTTCACTACCGCTTATGACCAACATGCGCTGAAGGCCTTTGACCTGCGAGCGGTGGACTATTTGCTCAAGCCATTTGCACAAGCACGCTTCGACGAGGCTCTGGTGCGGGCCCGCACGCTGCTGGGGCAGGCCTCCACCGGGCTACAGGCCTTGGCCGCACAACCCGTCGGTAAGTTGGAGCGGCTGTTGGTGCGCGAGCGAAACCAGGTGTTTGTGCTGGCACTGGGCACCGTGGCCTGTATCGAGGCACAGGACGACTACATCCAAATCTACTGCCCAGGCAAAACCTACCTCAAGACACAGAGCCTGGGTGATCTGGAAACACGCCTGGACCCGACTCTGTTTGTGCGGGTGCACCGCTCCTGGATCATCAATCTGGCCCAACTCAAGAACATCGAACGCCTGGCCAAGGACAGTTTTGTAGCCGTATTGCACACTGGCCAACAAGTGCCCATCAGCCGTGCAGGGCACGAGCGCATCAAGGCATTGATTTAAAGAGCTCAGTCAGTCGCTGTGACTCTTTACCCGCAACGGCTGTTGTAGTTTTCCTCGAAGCGGCGCAATTCAGCCTTCTCGCCATCGGTCAGGTCAGTCCGCGCACGCTTGCTGAACAGAATGCGTTTCGACTCACCACATTGCTGTTGATGGATCAATGCGCGTTCTTTGTCCAGCTTGTCGGCATTCTTGGCCTGGGTGAGCTGGTCTTTTTTGTCCCTGCGCTCTTGCGCCATGAGCGCATTGGAGGCGCTTTCACTCTCGGAGCATTCCTGGCTGTACTCCCGACGCATCTGACTGATGGTGTCGTAATTCAGGCCATTGGTCGGCCCCATGCGTATGGCGTCGTTGAGTGAGGCACAACGTGGCGTCAAATACTTCAAATTGGCCGGGGGTGGGGGTGCTTTGGGTATGGGAGTCTGATAGATCGTTTGTGTGCCTGATGGCCCGTAATAAACCACACCACTACCCGGACAGGGCTGGGTGGATTGGTAGGTCCGGCCATTGCTGGTGCAGGTGTAGCGAGGCTGCGCCTGTGCACCCGCCGCAATGAACAGCACCGCAATTCCCAGCGCGATAAACCATGTATTTCTCACAAACCCGTCAACCCGTAATGATCCAATGGTTTGATTTTATCCATTTGGTCTGCAGGATCTGCTGTATCGCACGATTACCGATCTCTCGCTCTGCGTTTCACTAAACTGGTCCCAATGAGCCCACCCCGTCAACCGCATCACCCAGGAAACCAGCTAATTTCCTATTTCTGGAACGACGCTGCCATCCGCAGTCGAAGTGTGAGCGACGCCGTGCTGTCTGGCATTGTCGCCACACCTGCGCCACCGGCAAGGCTGGTCGCCGATTGGGAACGCGAGTCATTGCTGCACTTGGGCCTGGAACCGGGTGACGTCGAGGTTTTGCCGATGGCGCGTGCCCGTGCGCGCTGGCCGGACTACAAATACTGCGTGCAGGCGGTGTCCGATTGGACGCACGCACTGTCCTTGCACGACGTGCTGGCCTCCAGTGAGGTCGCTTTGATGATCTGCCGCGGTGCGCGTTACCACCATGATGGCGGCCAGTATGGCGGCATGGCCTTTTGCAATCTCTTTCTGAGTGAGGACAAAGGTCTTGACTTGCACTTTCCACACGCCGGACATCGAATTCCCCTCTCTCGGGGTAGGCTTGTAGTGTTCGACACCGCACAGCCTCACGCCGTCATAAAGCGGCACAGCCATGGCTTCCATGCGGATGACTTCGCCGCTGACCAGGACTGCACCCAAGTATTTTTGAGCTGGGAGCTACCCATCCAAAACGCCTGTGTCGAGCAAGCACTTGGGATCAACTTCGACGTGGACCCGACGACCTCTTTGACGTTGAACGAAGAACAGATCTGGCGGGATGGTGCACGTGCCGCTGTGTGCCCGGACTCCGGTCGGTGGTGCGAGGCTGAATAACACTCCACGCAGAGTGCAGGCGCCACGAGCGAAGAGAATGAAGCCTATGCAATCACAGACACTCTTTTCGGCTTCAGGCCGCCCCGTGCTGGTTCCCGCACTGCTGGCCATCCTGGTGCTAGCGGGTTGTTCTTCTGCTCCCTTGGTCGAAACGCAGACACCAATACCATCGACGGCTGAAGCCAAGCCAGCCCCATCCGAATCCGGCGAGCTCGAACACCAAAATAAGTTTGCCCGCTGGGTGGCAGATTTCAGTACCGAAGCGCGCGCCGCCGGCATTACCGACGCCACCCTTCACCTCGCATTCGACAACGTCAGCTCTCTTCCTCGTGTCACCGAGTCGGATCGGGCCCAGCCGGAGTTCACCCGCACGGTATGGGCCTACCTCGACAGCGCGGTATCTGCGCAGCGCATCACCCGTGGCAAGGACAGTTTGGCGCAACACCGTTCCATCATTGAACCGATCGCAACACGCTACGGCATCCCGACCGAAATCCTCGTCGCAATCTGGGGCATGGAGAGCAGTTACGGCCAATTTGTGGGCGACATACCGACCATCGATGCCTTGGCCACCCTGGCTTTTGACGGGCGCCGCGAAGCGTGGGCGCGTGGCCAGTTGCTGGCTGCATTGAAGATTTTGCAGAACAAGGATATTGACCGCACGCAGATGATCGGTTCGTGGGCGGGTGCCATGGGACAGACGCAGTTCCTGCCCTCGGTATTTTTGGCCCACGCGGTCGACGCTGATGGTGATGGCCGACGCGACATCTGGAGCAGCGTACCCGACGTGATGGCTTCCACCGCTAACTTTTTGAGCAAGTCCGGATGGCAGACCGGTCAAATATGGGGGCTGGAAGTACGCCTTCCGTCAGGATTCGACTACGTGCGTGCCGACGCCACGGTACGACAGTCGGCAGATGCATGGGCCGCAGAGGGTGTGCAAGCCATGGAAGGCACGCCGCTGCCAGCCTTGACCGACAGTTCTATCCTGCTCCCGGCTGGCGCGCGCGGACCCGCTTTTCTGGTGGGACCGAACTTCCGCACCATCCTGCGCTACAACAACGCAACCAGTTATGCGCTGGCCGTCCATCTGCTGGCGCAGCGGCTAACCGACGGCCCTGCCATAAAGACACCGTGGCCGCGTGATGTGCAGGCTTTGAACCGCAGCCAGGTGCTGGCGCTGCAAACGGCGCTCAACGCGCAGGGGTTTGACAGCGGAACGCCAGACGGCATGATGGGCCCCGCCACTCAGCGCGGCATTCGTCTTTTCCAGCGAAGCGTGGGCCTGCCGGCGGACGGGTATCCGACACTGGACCTGCTACAGCGCCTGCAGTAATGCAGCCACCAAACGATTCAGGCATCCAGTTCCGGGTAGTACCGGAAGATGCCCGTCTCGTTGAATGGTATGCGGCGCTCGCTCGCCAGGTAAGCCGCCACACGTTTGTGCTGCGTCACGCGCGCATGCAGCGCCATCACGCGAGGTGTCTTCTTCGTGGCGCGCCGGGTCGCTTTGGGGAAAGCGTAGAGCAGGCCCTCCACCAATTGAAACAGTGACAGGTCGGCATAGCTGATTCGTGCACCTACCAGGTATTTGTCGCCCTTGGGATTGCGCTCCAGTATGGTCTCCAGCCAGCCCAGGAATTTGGGGATGCGCTGGGTACGAAACGACTTGGCCACCTTGGCGGCCTCCGGTTTTTGGTCTTCGTAATACAGCCCCGTGCCGACTGGGTGGTGCGTGTCGTGCGCCTCGCTCACGGCGTCGGCAATGGTCAATTGGATTTGGTGCGTCCAGATGCGGTCCGTTTCACTGGCGCCCACCAGCTTCAGGCGGGGCCCCAGGTAAAGCAGGATGGCAGCGGTCTGTGCTATTGCCAGTTTGCCGTCAACCAGCACCGGGCACGCAAAAGGTGGTCGCACGGCCGAAGGGTCTTGCAGGCAATGCAGCAGCGCGGGCATGCCCTGCCCCGACGCGGCCTCCCCGCGCCCCAGATCGGTATAAGGCGCACCTGCCGCTTCCAGCGCCAGGCGAACAAACTCCCCACGGCCTTGAAGGCCGGGCCAATAGTAAAGTTGATATGCCATGGTTGATGGTAGCGCCGAATGGATACTGCAATGGGCTGTCCTGGCCCGCATCAGAGTCATAAAGTGCGTCATCGACGCGCAACCGCCAGCACGCGGTCAAAAACGACAGAACCATTGCTGAACTTGCTCAATCACCCACTGCGGGGCATCCAGCGGCAGGTCATGCCCAGCCTCGGGGTGCAGGGCCATGGGAATCCCCCAGTGCTGCGCAATGGCGCGTGTGCACTGCACGCTTACCAATCCATCGCGTTCACAACCTAGCAACAGGACAGGGCAATGCAGCGCCTGCGGGCTGGCGCGAAAGCGCGCCGCGGCGATCAGTTGGCGCACTGCGTTACTGGCGCCTACGGGGTGCCGCTGACGAATGGCAATCCAGTTGGCAAGCTCATCCAGATGTTGGTCGGGCTGGTTGCTGGTCATGCGCAGGACCGCGCGCTCGAAAGCGGCGTCGGATGGGCGCAAGAGCAGCAAGCCTAAGAGGCGGCTATAGTTGCGCGGCCGCAAGCGCTGGTAAACGGGATTGAATGGGCGAAAGCTGGTGTTGATCAACACGGCAGCCGCCAGTTCCTGCGGTGCCATGTGGCCCCACTGCGCGGTCACCATGGCCCCCATCGACATGGCCAGCACGTGGTAACGCGGCGCGTATCCCTGACGCGACAATTCAGCCCGGCAAAAGTCCACCAGGTGGGTGATGGATAGAGGGCTGCGTTGTTGGTGGAGTATTCCATTGCCGGGCAGGTCCAGCACAACAACGTGGGCATCCGGGAGCGCTCGCTGGAACGCGTCTGGAAAGCTACCCCAGTGCGCCGACTCACGTGTCAGGCCGCGCAAAAAGACCCAGGTCACTTTTACCTCGTCAGTCATACCAGTTCTTCAGTGCTTCGGCGTGTAGCTTGATACGCGTGGCCTCAAAGGGCAACCAACGTTCATAACTGCAGGCTGCGCGGGACAAAAAGTCCAGCAACGCGAGGTGGCGGCGGAGCACTCGGTGCTGGCGATGTTCAATCAGAGGGTTGAAGATGCCCTTGAGCGAAAACATCTGGCGCGGGTTCTTCTTGATCCACAGCCAGGACCCCATCTCCAGCGTCAGCGGCAGGAAAACCCGATTCTCGTTGTTGCAGGCCTGCAGGTACAGGTGGTCCCAGATGTCGCCATGGGCCAGGTACTGCAGGCTTTGCGGCTCAAACACGTAGGCGTGGTGGTTGTAGGTCTGCAGGAACACCTCTTTGAGCGCCTGCATCTCCGCCAAATGTGTAATCGGCTTGCGGGTGTGGGCGTAGGGAAACCACAGCCGGTCGCGGGCGCCAAAGCCGGAGTGGCAGTCCAGCGCCAGGCTGAAGCGCCGGCTCAACAGTTCGGATTCCACCACGCCGCACAGCGCCTGGTTCTCCGCCTCCATGGCCTCGCCCAACCGGCCCCGGTACCAGGGCAGTCCCGCGCTGATGCGCTGGCCACCGATCAGGAACGGCACCTGGTCCACCGCATCCACCGGGGCGTTGCGCATCAGGTCCACCCCATTGGGGTTGGCCCGTGTGCCCATCAACATGCCGCCGGGGTTGACGATGGGCATGAACACCAGCCGCACGGACTCCAGTTGCTGGTGCAGCGTGGCATCCCACTGCAGGCGCATGACTAGGCTGTGCAGAAAGGCGATTACCACCTCGGCGCCAATGCGCTCCAGGCCGTGCACACCGCCAAAAAAACCGATGGCCGGCACCTGGTGGCTGGTATTACCCAAGCCAATGGCGTACACCGGCAGCGTGCTGCCGTTGGGAAGTGCGGCCTGGTGTGCGATCTGTACGTCCAGGTGTTTGCCGCCCAGGTCCAATATGCGCTCCACGGCTTCAAGCTCGGGCAGGTAATTCATCGGGCGAGCATAGTGGCCAAAGCACCTGCCCGTTGCATATCAGACCCCATCGCAAGGGTAAGCGTGTTTGACGCGAAACCGTCACATTGGCGCGTTAGCCTAGGAACTCCATCAACGACAGAATTGGAGTACGCCATGCTCTGGAAACTCTTGGGATTGCAGAAAAAGCTAGACGCACTGTTTGACGACGGCTGGGTCGGGCTGGGCTTTGCCACCGCCAGTGGTGGTGGCAGTATTGGCACGCCGCAAGACAAGGCTGGCACGTCGATGGAGCAAGTGCATGCATAGCGCCGCGCGCTACGTTGCAGTGCTGGGCAGCGTGGTCTGGGGTGTCGTTGAGTTGGTAGCGTTCCAGCGTTCACGCTACCGTGCCTGGACGATGCGAACCTGAACCTGCGGCCCGCTGCACGCCACAACCCGCGCCAGGGCCCGTGCGGGGCACTGGATAATGGTGGGCATGCAACCTATCAGCGCACCACACTGGAGCCAGCCCGGCACACGAGCAGCTTTCTGGGACGGCGTGCGTGACACCGTGGGGGTTGTGCCGTCTTACCTTCCGTTTGCATTGGTGTGTGGAGTCGCATCCGTCAACGCCGGTTTGAGCACCAGCGCTGCGATTGCCCTGCCCGCGCTGGTGTTTGCGGGTTCTTCCCAAGCGGTATTGACCCAGTTCATCCAAAGTTCAGCCTCGTTGTGGGTGGCCATCTTGTCTGGCTGTGTGATCAACTTGCGCATGGCGGTCTACAGCGCCGCATTGAGCCCCAAAGTCAGGCAGTTCAGCACTGGGCAACGCATGTTGATCGCCGCCTTTTTGGTAGACAACAGCTTTGCCTTCATGCAAAAGCGCGAATTAGACAGGCCGAAAGACCCCCACCTGATTGCCTACTACGCAGGGCTGACCTCCGTGTTCTGGCCAAGCTGGCTGTTGTTTTGCGTGATCGGTATCTTCGCCGGCAACATCGTGCCGGCCAGTTGGCAGCTCGAATTTGCGATACCCCTGTCCTTCATCGCGATCCTGGTGGGTTCGGTGCGCAGTGTTCCGATGGCCGCAGCGGCGGTCGTCGGAGGCTTTGCCAGTGTGCTGCTGTTTTCGCTGCCGCTCAAGTTAGGTTTGGTGGTGGCATGCCTGGCCGGTTTGCTGGCCGGCGTGTTCGCTGAGAAAGGAGTGTTTTGGTGGACGTCACGCAAAGCTGGATAGTGGTGCTGGGCCTTGCGGTGGGCACCTTCCTGATCCGTTATTCGTTTATCGGCCTGCTGGCAGACCGCGACATGCCGCACTGGCTGGAGCGGGCACTCAAACTGATGGTTCCGGCCATTTTTGCAGCCATTGTGTTGGGTGGTGTGGTCATGGTGGGCGGACAGGTGGCCGACCTGAGCCACTGGCCCCGTTATGCGGCAGCGGCAGCGGCCTTCGTCGCAGCCATGGCCAGCCGGGGCAGCATGTTGCTCACCGTGATCGTTGGCATGACGGCCCTGCACGGTCTACCGTGGTTGCTGCGATGAGACAGCCGCCACGCGCTCCAACCATCATTTTGGTGGCAACACCTGTTCCTCATGGGTGGTCATCAGCTGCGCGATGATGCGCCGCAACCAGCGTGTTCCCGGATCCTGGTGGTAGCGCTCGTGCCAATGCTGCTTGACCGCGTATTGCGGCAACTGAAACGGCACGGGAAATGTCTTGAGCGCACCGCGGCCGCGCAGCACATCACCCAGTCGTGCGGGGATGGTGATGATCAGGTCGGTGTGCTCCACCACCAGCGCCGCACCAATGAAGTTGGGAATCTTCAGTGAGGTCTTTCGCTTCAAACCCATTCGTGCAATTTCCTGATCAATCAAAGACGGGGCCGCGCCTGAAGAGCTGATGACTGCGTGGTTTTCCGAGGCAAAGTGCTGCAACGTCAGCTCGTCGCGGATGCGCGGATGGTGGGCGCTGACCATGCACACAAAGCTCTGGTCAAACAGCACTGTCTGGTAGAACCCCGCCTCCAGCTGGGGCATAAACCCAATGGCCAAGTCCGACTCGCCGCTCTCCAGCATGCGGGCAATGTCCGCCGACAGCGGGACAATTTCAATGTGAATGCTGGGCGCCGTGACCCGCAGGGTTTCCCACAGCCTGGGCAACAGCACCAGCTGGGTGATATCGGTCATGCAGATGCGAAACGTGCGCTCCGAGGTGGCGGGATCCAAGTCGTTGCGGTGGCCCAGCACCACGTCCAGTGCTTCGAGCACGCCGCGAACCGGTCGCACCAGCCCTTCGCCGAACGGCGTTGGCTCCATGCCAGTGGACGTGCGTACAAACAGCGGATCATCAAAGTGGTGCCGCAGCTTGGACAGGGCCACACTCACCGCGGGCTGGCCCAGGTCCAGCGCCAATGCCGCGCCGGTCACGCTGCGGGTCTTGTAAATCTCGTCAAAAACCGACAGCAAT
>ERZ724504.1116-NODE-1116-length-14974-cov-5.279040_pt1 | contig 14974 bp, 12 predicted proteins | sample MGYA00376037_ERZ724504 | MGnify/ENA primary metagenome ERZ724504 (study PRJEB28724, sample SAMN07190888) | wastewater metagenome | isolation source: influent of sewage treatment plant in Hong Hong | place: USA: Christiansburg, Virginia | collected 2016-03-01 ... | reverse complement strand
GGCTCAAATAGAGTTTGGTGCGCAGCTTGAGCTGATCCGTGATTATGATGTGAGTGTGCCTGACGTGCGGGGTGTCTCAGATTATTTGCAGCAGTTGTTATTGAATTTGGTACAAAATGCAGCGCAAGCTGTTTTGCGCGGTGCACAAGGTGCACCCAAAGTGATCATTCGTACGCGTGTGGTTCGACATTGTGTGGTGAATCAAATCATGCACCCATTGATGGTTGAGTTGTCTGTGATGGACAATGGGCCGGGGGTTGCCCCTGAAATCTATGACACTTTATTTTTGCCGATGGTCAGCCAACGCGAAGGTGGAACGGGGTTGGGTTTGTCGGTGGCGATACAAATTGCCCAACAACATGGCGGTACCATTGAAGTGAACAGCCGTCCTGGGCACACCCAGATGCGAGTGTTGTTGCCCTTGTCAAAAGACAGTAGAAATGCCAAAGGTGCGTAAGTGGCTGAATCAACGAAATGAATGGCAAAGTAAAATCCATTTTTGCGCTTGCTTAAGTTTACAGTTTTGAGAAGGAACTCACGTAAAACCCAATGTTGTCGACTCAAGACGTGAATCAAAGCCTCGAACTCGTTACGGGTTTTATTGAGCTGTAAATACATACACATGAATTTTTTTATTTAGGAGCACGCAATGGCTTATGGACTCAACGACAAACCCACTGTCTGGGTGGTAGACGATGACAAGAGCATCCGCTGGGTGCTGGACAAAGCTTTACAAAAGTCACGTTTGCCTTATCGCATGTTTGCTGATGGACAAGAGGTGTTGGATGCCTTGGATAACTGGAATCGAACCCCCGTCAAAATTCGCCAGCCTGGTGATTATCCAGCCTTGTTGCTGTCAGACATTCGCATGCCTGGTGTTTCTGGCATTTCATTGTTGAGGGATTTCAAGCAGATTGCACCCGATGTGCCTGTGGTCATGATGACAGCGCATGCGGATTTGGATAATGCCGTCAGCACTTTTCAAGAGGGGGCGGCGGAGTACATTGCCAAACCATTCGATACCGAAGAGTTGATGTCGTTGCTTAAACGCTTCATGCAACCTGCAACACCCCATCAAATCGATGCAGAGCGACCAGTGGATGCGCCACAATTCGGCCTGTTTGGGCAAAGTCCAGCCATTTTGCAAGTGTTGCGCACGATAGGTCGTTTGTCTGCGACTCAGGTCAATGTCTTGCTGTCAGGTGAAACGGGCACGGGCAAAGAGTTGGTGGCGCGAGCAATTCATGCCACCAGCAGCCGATCAAGCGAGCCCTTTGTGGCCATCAGTACGGCAGCCATTCCAGCCAACATGCTCGAATCCGAACTGTTTGGTCATGAGAAGGGGGCTTTTGTTGGGGCGACCCATGCCCGCTCAGGACGCTTTGAAGAAGCGGCTGGTGGCACATTGTTTTTAGATGAAATTGGTGACATGCCATTGGATTTGCAAGCCCGATTGCTGCGCGTGTTGTCTGAAAGCGTATTTTACCGTGTGGGCGGCAACGAATTGGTGCGTGCCAATGTGCGTGTGATTGCAGCCACGCATCAAGATTTGGCTTTGCGCGTCGCACAAGGTTTATTTCGTGCCGATTTGTATCATCGTTTGAATGTGGTTGGCATTCACTTGCCCCCATTGCGTGATCGCGCTGAAGATGTGCCTCTGTTGATGCAACATTTTTTACAATTAGCAGCCAGAGATTTGGGTTTAAACGCACCCAAGGTGTTGTCCAGTGCCGCATTGGCTGTGTGTCAAAAAGCAGCATGGCCAGGCAACGTGCGCCAATTGGACAATGTTTGCCGTTGGTTGTCCGTCATGACGCCCACACAACAGGTCAATGAGTCCGATTTGCCGCCTGAAGTGCGTGATTTACCTGTGATGCCTTCGAGTGAGGGTGATTTTAATCCCACAAGCAACCCCGCTTTGTATTGGCAAGATGCATTGAGACTGGCTGTGGCTCAGGCTTTGGCCGATCACCAGCCTGCTGTGATGTTGAAAATGCAAGATCAGTTTGAGCAGGTGGTCATCAATGAAGCTTTGAAATTTACACAAAACCATCGCCAAAAAGCAGCTCAGTTGTTGGGCATCGGGCGCAACACCATCACTCGCAAAGTCAAAGATTAAACAGTTGCTCTGCTTTAGAAGTTTGTTAGAAGTTTGGCTTTGGATGTGTGTTTTAAATGTTTTTTTAACTCTAATAGAGAGTGAAGCGGTGCATAGTTTGCTACACGCTAATCGTTAACAACTTGCTGCCACGGCCTGACTACCTTGGATGACGTGCTAACGCGGCAGGTCGACCATAACTGTGAAATGATTGATTTGGTGATAGAAGCCCAGTTTAATTATGATTCATGATCTAAATTTACCCCTCATCGGATCAGGTGAGGGGCTGCACATTATTTGGGACTCGGACAAAGGCACTGTGACCGGGCCCAATGCCCCGCATGTGATGTCATACCTCGCTTATGCTCTCGAAGAGGGTGGCGTAATCTCACATCCGTACCCGACAGGCTACAACATCAGCGACCCATTGCACAATATGGTTGAAATGGCCGCACTCTTGTCCTCAATGCGTCTGCTCATCCCGCTTGAGTTTGCTGACGCCATGCGATCCGTTGCGCCACCGATTGAGGATTTTGTGAGTGATATTGAGCCCATTCATTAAACTGCCTATTTGGTGGTTTTTTGTGCTTGCGTTGACTTCATCTTTTGGTTGACAATGTGGCTTTAATTGGGAGGTTATGTGTCAGTTGTGGTTAAACACGAGTTGTTGTTTTTGAGTGCTTTGGTTTTGTGCGCATGTGGTGAAAAAGGGTCGACTGTCTCCACCACTCGACCTTTTGAAAATGTAAAAGAGGCCAAAGAATACGTTGAACTTAAAATTGACAAGCTGGACGTTAAAAGCTTAACCAAAGACTTGCCAATTTATGGCGAAATGCATGATAAAAGTGACATAGGGTTGCCTCGTACGCGTTGGAAAATAAAAGGAGCGGACAAGAGGAGTGTGCTTGAGTACATTGGAGACCCAAACGATGGAGTGCAAATCAGTGCACACTGTATGGCCTTTAACAACAAAGGGGCTTATGAGCCGTGGATTAAAGGTCAGCCCTGTTATGAAATCGCTAATAAATTGATGGATAACGTAATGAACAAAAATGGAGATGCTTTTACTTTAAAAATGCTCACACTTTCAGGTTTAGACAGGATGCAAGAAATAGAGCCCTTTCCGTCTATTTGGGGGCGTAATACAAAAATCTCAATTGGATTTAACCATATGGGCTTTTTTGACATTACTAACTTTGCCAAAGAACACTAAAACATTGACAATCCCATTTTGGCGATGTGTATGGTATGTTTAAGTGAAGTAATACATAATTTGGTACGCGCTAACCACTTGGAGTAAATGTGGATGTGTGTAGCGAACCCCCTGTTTGTTTTGTGTTTTCTTCATTCCAAGACCCATTCATTTTCTCCTCAACCACCCATGCATCATGGGTGGTTTTTTTATGAAAGGCTCTTATCGATGATTCATTAAGCTTTGCTGGCATTATGCATGCGTGATTAAGGGGAGGCTTTTATAAAATGCTGCGACACAGCATTTTATAAAAGCCTCTATAATGGACAACCATTCACCTCATTTTGCGTAGGTCTTCTGTGTATGTCATCCTCTCCATCTTTTAATTCTTCTTTTACCCGTTTGATCCTGATCCTCAGTTCTGTTGTGGCCTTCGGCGCTTTGGCGATTGACATGTATTTGCCCGCATTGCCAGTGATGGCGATTGATTTGGCGGCCACTTCGGCTCAGTTGCAATTGAGTCTAAGTGTGTTTTTTGCAGGTTTTTGCATCGGTATGCTGATTTATGGCCCACTGTCGGATTATTTTGGACGGCGTAAATTGCTGTTGAGTGGGATTGCCTTGTTTGCCGTGAGCAGCTTGATCTGTGCATTTGTGAATGATGTCCAGCATTTGCTGATTCTCAGGGGGTTTCAAGCTTTGGGTTGTGGTGCTTGTGTGGTGATGGCGCGCGCGGCGACACGGGATATTTTTCCCCCAGCTCAATTACCGAGCATGATGTCAAAAATGAGTTTGGTGACAATGACTGCGCCTTTATTGGCGCCATCGATTGGTGCGGTGTGTTTGATGATTGCAGGCTGGCGTTTTATTTTTGTGGTGTTGGCGGTGTTTGCCAGTGGTGCTTTTTATTTTGTGCATCGTGATGTCCCTGAGACGCATCAGCCTGATAAAAGCCAAGGTTTGCATGTGTTCCGGGTGTTGCGTTCTTATTGGGCATTGCTGACTTGGGACAATGTGACGCTCATGATGTTGATGGCATGTGCGATGTCGGGTATGTTTGCTTTCATTTCTGGGGCGTCGTTTGTGTACACTCAATTGCTCGGCTTCACTGAGCTGGAGTTTGCTTTGCTTTTTGGTTCAAACATCATTGCCATGTCTTTGGTGACGACATTGAATTTATATTTACTCAAGCGATTCTCAGCACAAAAGTTGATGGTGTATCAGGCCAGTGTATTGGCATTCGCAGGACTGGCTTTGGTGCTCTTGACACCTTATGGGCGTTGGATCATTCCTTTTGTGGTGCTTTATGTTGCGCATGTCAATGCATTGTGTGCAAATGGCATGGCGATTTTGTTGCATCGTCATGATCGCCAACAGGCTGGCTCTGTCACTGCATTGGCGGTGTCATTGCAATTTGCCACCGCTGCGGTTTCCACCTTTTTGGTTTCGGTGTTCTCACACAGTCCTGCGTTTGCCATGACTGGGGTGATGCTGGTGTTTGCAATGGTGGCCTGTGCGTGTGCTTGGATACAAAAAGAGCCAGCGAAATGATGTTTCAATGAGTGTTTCTATATGTGCTTCTATTTGCACTTCTATTTACGAATTTTTTCACGTACGCTTAACTGTCCCATTTTTTCTGGATACAGCGCGCCGATACCTGCGTAGTCAAGCGCCAGTTGTGCCAGTTCATCTGCGATATTGTCTTTGACATAACGGTATTCACGCACACCGACGGTTTTGGTGTTGTAGTCAATAAAAGCGATGCCGATTGGGATGTTCGCTGTTTGGGCGATGTGATAATAGCCCATGTGGATGTAAGGTTTGTAGCTGCGCGTGCCTTCAATCGCCATGCCCAGCCAACACTGTTTTTCTTTTAACAGGGCATTGCTTAAAGCAGTGATGTTGTTGAGATTGCCGTCGCGTTTGATGCCAATGCCGCCTAAACGGCGCATGAACCAACCCAGAGGTGGACGAAACCATGTGTGTTTCGCCACCCAGCGGGGTTGAATGTTCATTGCAAATTTCCACAATACCCCCATGAGAAAATCCCAGTTGGATGTGTGTGGGTAAACAATGTAAATGCCATGTGAGTTTGGCGGTGGTGCATAAGCGGTTGTCCATCCCATGGCTTTGAGCCATTTCTGGGCGATCCATTGCAGCATGATTTGACCTTGTGTATGAGTTTTCCCTGAGGCTTGTTTTTTATGGTCTATGCCATTTTTGCTTTGTGGCTATTTTGCCATTCAATCAGAGCAGGTGCAATGGTTTCGCAACGTGCTTGATGGAGAGCTGCTGGGATTTTTGCAGGCTCGGCCTGCCATTTTGCCACTAAGGCCTGGTGGTCCATCTCGATCACTTGTTTGAGTAACATGTGCCATGCTTCAAACCACGGCGTTGGATGGCTTGGGAAGTCACCACCACGTCCACGCGTGTCAGCTTGAGTGCATTGCAATAATTCTAAAAAGCGTTCTGGGCGACGCAAAGCATCGGTTCGTTTGAACACATCCAAGACTGAACCTGCGGTTAATTCTGGCAGATAGTAAAAAGTGGTGTGGTCGTAAGACAGGAGTTTTGCTAAATCGCTGCATGCGCGTGGCGCACGCAAACGTTTGGACAGCTCATCTGCCAGTGGCACACCGCGTGTTTCATGGCCTGTGTGGCGCGGTAAAATATCCGCTGGCGTATTGCCCTTGCCCAAGTCATGGCACAGTGAGGCGTAGCGCGCCTCAAGACTCAAATTCATTTTCGCACTCAAATCCAATACCATCATGACATGCACGCCCGTATCGACTTCGGGGTGATAATCGGCACGTTGAGGCACGCCAAATAAGGCATCGACTTCGGGCAGCCACTGCTTGAGCAGACCGCATTCACGCAATATGCTGATCATGCGCGAGGGCGTATTTTCCATCAATCCACGGGCAATTTCCTGCCAAATCCGCTCAGGCACGAGCGCCGCTGTTTCGCCATTTGAGACCATTTGCTTCATTAGGCTCATGGTTTCAGGCGCAACAGAGAAGTCTGGCCAGCGTGCGGCAAAACGTGCCACGCGCAGGATGCGCACGGGGTCTTCAGAGAAGGCTGGAGATACATGGCGCAGCACTTTCGCTTGCACGTCCGCCAAACCGCCGTAAGGGTCAACCAGTCCACCCAGCTGACCATCATTCAGCACTTCTCGTGCCATGGCGTTGATGGTTAAATCGCGCCGTGCCAAATCATCTTCTAGGGTCACATCGGGTGCGTAATGCACCGCAAACCCAGTGTAACCTTGCCCAACTTTACGTTCAGTCCGTGCGAGGGCATATTCGGCATGGGTTTTTGGATGCAGAAAAACAGGGAAATCTTTACCGACGGGTGAGTAGCCCTTTGCGATCATGGCTTCAGGCGTGCTGCCGACGACCACATAGTCAATGTCGCTTGATGGGAGGCCAAGCAACGCGTCTCGAATTGCGCCGCCGACTTGGTAGGTTGTTGAAGGCATTGATGATGTATGGATTTATTTAGGGATTTAAAATCGGTTGATGCCATGTTTGAAAGCAGTGCATCAATTTACAGTTTCAAAGTTTAGACGTTTTTTGTATTGAAATCGTATTGTGTGTTTAAAACTGACCATTGCGAATTTTAATGAACCACCAACGAAGGCCAACAAAAAGAAAACGCCAATCTTTAAAAAATTCAGGTTTTTTACCTTCAAAAGCATGACCTATGAATTGTAACAACCAGCCTACTGTAAACATGGTGATGCCTGTTGTGCGCAGGGCTGGTAAAAATATGGACAGCATCAGCACAACAATCGATGAGGCGACGAGTGGAATGCCAAACAAGTGTGTGAGGCGATTGATCCGATTCGTATGGCTTTGCGAATATAAAGCAATCCATTCAGACCAAGGTTTGCCAAAAAACATGATGAATACCTCCTTAAAGGTTGATTTTGTTAATGTTTCAAGCTTGAAATGTTTTCAAATCAAACATCTTCATCGCATTTTTATCGCCATTTCACACAGGATGCTTCATGTTTATGGATACACCGTGCCCATCAATTCTTTCAATGAGGGGGCACGTCCCTCAATCATCAATTGATAGTACACCGTATTGGCCAACACGTTTTTGACATAGCCTCGTGTCTCTGAAAATGGAATCGTTTCAGCAAACACCGCGCCATCAACACTGCCTGTTAAGGTGCGGCGCCATTGGGCTGGGCGGCCTGGACCGGCATTGTAACCTGCTGAGGCCAAAGGCAAAGAGCCGCCAAATTGATCGCGAATTTGACCCAAATAAGCGGTGCCGAGTTGGATGTTGGTGTCTGTGTTGTAGAGCTGATCCAAGGTGAATCCGCTTAAGCCAATGCGACGGGCGACGTTACGTGCCGTTTCTGGAATGATTTGCATCAAACCATTGGCATTTGCACCTGAGCGTGCCGAAACAACAAAACGTGACTCTTGGCGGGTGATGCCGTACGCCCATGCGGGGGTGATGCCTGCTTCAGCGGCTCGATTTTGCATGATACTCAAGTACGGCGTTGGGTAGCGCTGTTTGAAGTTGAACTCGGTTTTGGTGCGTTCGGATGTGTTGATCATGCGGTCGAGCATGCCGAGTTTGTGCGCATGTTCTGAGACCGCGAGCAATTGGCGGTCACTCATGCCGCGCAAAGGAAAGTTCCATTCGCGGTTGTATTCGAGCATCATGTTCATGGCTTGAAATTTACGTGCGCGCTCAAAACCTTTGATGCCTGCCACTTCGCGGAGTTCTGCTGGGGTTGGAGCGGCTGCGGTGGGTGGTAAAGTGACGGGTTGTCCCAGTTCTTCATCGGCCAAAATGCCATAAAAATCAAATGACTTGGCGGCATTGCTGTAGGCAGCTTTTGCTTGAGGACTGTTGCCGCTGGCGGCGTAGGCGCGGCCACGCCAGTATTGCCAGATTGACGAATTGCGTTCTACATCACTCATTTTGTCGATGGCGCTGGCAACTAAATTCCAGTCATTGACGCGCATCCCTGCGCGAGCTTGCCAACCGAGGACATCATCGGGTAGTTTTAAGCCGCTGTATTGCTGATAAGCGTTGTTGTAAAAACTGGATGCGCTGGAATCAGCACGGCGCGCTGCACTGTAACCATAGTAAGCGTTGGCGAGTGCGCCTTGCTGTGGTTTGAGGCTGCTGGCCGCTGCTGAGACACTGCCCGCCAAGCTGCCTGTGGTGTCGTTGTTGGCTTGTGAAATGAGGCTTGCCATTCGTGCTGCACCGCTGGCATCACGGCTGTTGGAGGCGAGGGCTTGACCCTGTGTACTGCTGCCATAGGCGGATAAGGCGGCGAAATAATTGATGTCTTCTTCGGACATGTTGCCACTGTTGGCAAGATTGCTCAGCAGTTGTTGGCAAGCTTTGGCATTGGCGTGTTTGCTTTCAGTCAGCAAAGTGCGCGCAGCTTGCACCACATTTTGACCCTCGGCGGCATTAGCCATAAGCTCGTAGCATTTGAGTTGCATGTCATCTTTAACGATAAATTGTGCATATTGCGTGCGAAAACTGCGCCAATCTTGACGTGCGCCCAGTACCAACGCATAATCGTTGCGCATGCGGTCGGCAATGGCATCACCTGCGTAGGTGCTTAAAAATTGTTGAATCTCAGCATCTGGTGCATTGGTGTTGGGTGTGCCGTCACTGTTGTACAGCATGGGCTTGATGCGATAGTATTCAACGTAGCTGGCCAATGGGTAAGCTGAAAGTTGGCTGGCCAAATCAGCTGCTTTATTGACATTGTTAGAGCGTGCGGCTTCTCGCAGCTGTGAGAATGTCGCGTCCATTGCATTTTCGCCGATGCTGCCCGCACTCAAAACAGGAGCCCCCGTGTAAGTGTTTTGTGCAAAGACGGTGGTGCTGGTCAACACGCTGGATACGGCCAAGGCAATGCTGGCGGCACGAATGGTGGGGAGTTTTTGAGCAAATGTGGGCATGTGTTTCCTACAAATAATTTAGGGAAATTGAGGTGGCTCATTTTCCCGATTAAAATTGATGGGCGAGGCGGTCATTCAAAAACGCCTTTTACCCAATCTTTTGATTCTTTTTTACGTCACATTGCGCCAAGGTATCATCATGGGCTCAATGTGTTGTATTTTAAATGTTTAATTTCAATGCGGAAAATGAGTTGTTTTTTCCGCTGTGCTGAGGTCTAAAGTCATGACAACACATAATGCCGATATTGTAACGGCAAACGAAGTGCGACGGGCACTGCGTGCGCAATTATTAAATGCGCGGCAGCAGGTTTTGGCTGACGATAAAGCGGTATGGGATGCAAAATTGTGTGAATCTTTGATGGCTCATTTGCAGGCATTGTCACCCCAACCACAATGCGTTGCCCTGTATTGGCCCATACGTGGAGAACCTGACTTGATGCCTTTCGCTCATGCGTGGCTTGAGACTGGCGGGGATGTTGTGTTGCCCATGGTGCTGGAAAAGCACGCACCGCTGAAGTTTGGTGTGTACACGCTGGGCACTGAGTTAAAAATAGGGGCTTATGGCATCCCTGAGCCTGATTTGCTCAAATTGAGCATGCAGGTGCCTGATGTGGTGGTCATTCCATGTGTGGGTTTCAATGAGGCCAATTATCGATTGGGTTATGGTGGGGGGTATTATGACCGCACGTTGGCGAGCTGGCGTGATGCGGGGGCAAGCGTGCACAGCGTGGGGGTGGCTTATGGAGTGGCTCAAGTGAGTTTTGAGCAGGGTGGGTTTGACTTGCCATTGGATGTGATTTTAAGTGTGTGAGGCGAATAAAAAAATGTGCATTTGTGTTGTCATCAGCTTAAATGGCAATGTGTAAATGCTGTAAAATTTTGATTGTTCAAAATATATGCTAGGATTTTCATGAAACAAGTGTCTTTTATTCGTGCAGCAGTCATTCCGACGATTGTGCTGACGATGATTGTGGGGCTGCTCACTTTGTTTTTACCGATCTGGGTCGGCCTGGGGGTGGTGATTGTGTTTTTGGTGTGGCAGCTCTCCAGTCATTATCGAGAGTTGAGGCATTTTGCATTGTGGCTGTCTTACCCGATCAGCACCAATGTCCCATCAGGTCACGGGGTGTGGACTGATATTTTTGCAAAATTGTACGCCTTGCGCCGCACCGATGAAAAGCATGAGGCGGAGTTGGCCGAGTGGTTGGAGCGTTTTCAAAACACCATGCGGCATTTGCCCGATGGTGTGGTGTTGATGGACAAGTCGTCGCATTTGGAGTGGTGCAATCCTGTCGCAGAGCATCATTTTGAGTTCAGTCTGGCGCGGGACGTGGGCAATCGCATGGTGAATCTGGCGCGTGAACCCAAGCTCATCGAATACATTCGTGCAGCAAAATACGATGAGCCGATGAAAGTGGTCTATCTGAGCCGCCATTTGGAAGTGACTTTGATTGATTTTGAGGAAAATCGTGTGATTTTGGCGAGCCGCGACATCACAGAAACGGAGCGGGTCGATGCCATGCGACGTGATTTCATTGCCAATGCTTCACATGAATTGCGCACGCCCTTGACCGTGATTTCTGGCTTTTTGGAGCATGCCCAAGACCCTGAAACCATGAACAGCATTTCACCTGAAGAACAGCAACGTCAATTGAAGCTCATGCACCGTCAAGCAGAACACATGACGGTGCTGGTCAGTGACATGTTGATGTTGTCACGTTTAGAAAGCGATGTGGTGGTGGATGATGTCAGCATTGACATGCCGCGTCTGCTTGAGCAACAGTTGCTTGAAGCGGAGGCATTGTCAAATGGCCGACATGAGTTTCAAGCGGACATGGCTCAATTTAAATTGCGTGGCAGCCATCAAGAAATAGCCAGTGTGGTCAGTAATTTGCTGTCGAATGCCGTGCGTTATACGCCTGAAGGCGGCATCATTGGCCTTAACTGGACAGTACAGCATGGTCGCCCCGTGTTGTCTGTGAGTGACACGGGTGCAGGCATTGCACCTGAGCATTTGCCACGTTTGACTGAACGCTTTTATCGGGTCAATAAAGACCAGTCACGTGCGACTAAAGGCACGGGGTTGGGATTGGCGATTGTCAAGCATGTGTTGATTCGTCACCAGGCTGAGTTAAAAATCACCTCAAAAGTGGGTGAAGGCACATCGTTCATGGTGCAGTTCCCCAAAGAACGTTTGTTATAAAAAGCCGCGTGCGTCAAACGCAATATAAAAAATGGTTTTGAATTGATTTAAAATCATGTTTTTTTGATGGGCTGGGGGGCGTTACTCTAGGACATTAAATGGCGTCGCCATGAGGTTTTGAGCAAGTGCCCTTAGATGAGCTTCAGCATGAGTGTTAGGTGAGTACAGGGTGAATGCCATTAAAATTCACACGAATTTTAATGTGTTTTTATCCATGTTGGAATTATTTGTCCAGTGTTTTGTTTTGAAAGTGTTGTTTTATGTGAAATAAAATATCAATAATTGAACCAATAGTAGTTTTTTTAACTGCATTTTTTTAATGCACTGCAATCTCATAATGCACCGAATTTCACTGATTCGGTGCATTTTTTTGTTTTTAGACCTATTTGCAATATTTTGGAATGGATGCTCACTATTTTAGTGCATTTTTATCGTTTTACAGATTTTTTCAAAATGCTACAGTGCAGCATAGTCATTTGACGCGGGGAACGACAAGAGCGCATCAAATCAATTCAGACATGACATACAGGTGAGACAAGTGAAAAAAGTGATTGTGGTGGGTAATGGCATGGTCGGTTATAAGTTTTGCGAAAAACTGGTCGATAAAGGCGGATTGGACAGCATTCAGTTGACAGTGTTTGGTGCAGAACCACGCCCAGCTTATGATCGGGTGCATTTGTCGGCTTATTTCACAGGGCAAGATGCGCAGGCGTTGGAAATGTGTGCGCCCAATTGGTACGCTGACAATGGCATTGAGTTGATTGTGGGTGACGCGGTGGTTGACATCAACACCAAAGATAAAACAGTGCGCAGTCACAGTGGCCGCATTGAGTCTTATGACAGCTTGGTGCTGGCGACGGGCTCATCGTGTTTCATGCCACCGATTTCTGGCTCTGAGAAAAAAGGTGTGTTTCTGTATCGCACCATTGAAGATCTGGACGACATCATTGAGTACGCCAAAGGCTGCACAAGGGCTGCGGTGTTGGGTGGTGGTTTGCTTGGTTTGGAAGCGGCGAAAGCCATGTTGGATCTCAACCTTGAAGCGCATGTGGTTGAGTTTGCTCCGCGTTTGATGGCACGTCAATTGGATGAAGCGGGTGCCGCTTTGCTCAAACGGAAAATTGAGGGGGTGGGGGTGGGCGTGCACCTGTCAAAAAGCACGCAAGAAATTGAAGGCGATGGCTGCGTAACGGGCTTGCGCTTTGCGGATGACAGTGTGTTGCCTGTGGACATGCTGGTGGTGTCGGCTGGGATTTTACCAAATGACCATTTGGCGCGCTTGATGGGCATTGAAGTGGGGCATCGAGGCGGCATCGTGGTGAATGAGCACATGGGCACATCGCAAGACGGCATTTATGCGATTGGCGAATGTGCATTGTACAACGGCATGATCTATGGTTTGGTTGCACCTGGCTATGACATGGCGGAGGTGGTGGCGCATAACCTGCTCAACCCAGAAATGATTTCACCCAAGGCGTTTAAAGGGGCGGACATGTCGACCAAGCTGAAGCTCATCGGTGTCGATGTGGGCAGTTTTGGCGATCCATTTGTGGTTGAAGATGCTTTGGCAATTGTCTATGAAGATGAGCTCAAAGGCTATTACAAACGCATCAATATTTCCAAAGACAAAAAGAAATTGCTCGGCGGTGTGTTGGTCGGTGACACCTCTGAATACGGCATTTTGCAGCAAATGACCGTGAACAAAATGAAGTTGCCCGAGCACCCCGAGTCGCTCATCATCAAATTGCCTGGCGGTGAATCGGGTGGCGGCATCAGCGTGGCGGACTTGCCTGATGAGGCTTTGATTTGCTCGTGCGAAAGTGTGTCCAAAGGTGCCATTTGCGCTGCGGTGCAAGGCGGTTGTGAAGACATCGGCAGCTTGAAAGCATGCACCAAGGCAGGCACAAATTGTGGTGGTTGCTTGCCTTTGGTGAAAGATTTGATGGAGGTGACCTTCAAATCAATGGGCAAAGAGGTCAAGAAAATTGTGTGCGAGCATTTTCCGCTCACGCGTCAAGAGTTGTTTCATGTCGTTAAGGTCAAAGGTCACCGCAAATACAGTGAAGTATTGGATGCCGAAGGCCATGGCGATGGCTGCGAAATTTGTAAGCCGTTGGTTGCATCGGTGCTTGCCAGCGTCTGGAACGATCCGATTTTGAACAATAAAAATGAGGTGGTGCAAGACACCAATGATCGTTTCTTGGCGAATATCCAAAAAGGTGGCACGTATTCGGTTGTGCCACGGATTCCTGGCGGTGAAATCACACCTGAAAAGCTCATTGTCATCGGTCAAGTGGCTGAGAAATACAAGCTCTACACCAAAATCACGGGGGGGCAGCGGATCGACTTGTTCGGTGCGCAATTGAATGACTTGCCTGCGATTTGGGAGGCTTTGATTGCTGCGGGCATGGAGTCGGGGCACGCGTATGGCAAGTCATTGCGCACGGTGAAAAGCTGTGTGGGCTCGACATGGTGCCGTTATGGCGTACAAGATTCGGTCGGCTTCGCCATTGATGTGGAAAACCGTTACAAAGGTTTGCGTTCACCACACAAACTCAAATCAGCCGTGTCGGGTTGCACCCGCGAATGCGCTGAAGCGCAAAGCAAAGACTTTGGCATCATCGCCACCGATAAAGGTTGGAATTTGTATGTGGGTGGCAATGGCGGGACGAAACCACAACATGCGGCCTTGTTCGCGACCGACATTGACTCGGCCACATGCCTGAAATACATCGATCGTTTCTTGATGTTCTACATCCAAACCGCAGAACCGCTGCAACGCACGGCACCGTGGCTGAACAAGCTTGAAGGTGGCATTGATTACCTGAAAGACGTGGTCATCCATGACACCTTGGGCATTTGCGCAGACCTCGATGCGCTCATGCAACACCATGTGGACAGCTACATCTGCGAGTGGAAAGATGCGGTTGAAGACGAAAATAAACGCAAGCGCTTCACGCATTTTGTCAACTCGGATGCCCGAGATGAAACGATTCAATTTGTCGATGTGCGTGGGCAACGCGTGCCTGCACCTTGGCATTGAGTTGAAGCAAATCAATTAAATCAATATGTTACGGTCTGTAAATCAAGTTTGGAGATGAGTCAATGAACAAACCCATGGGTGAATTAGAACACAACATCGTGTGGACGCAAGTCGCCACGGTCAGTGATTTTCCAGAGGATGGTGGCATGTGCGTGCAGGTTGAAGATCAGCAAATTGCAATTTTCAACTTCGCCCGCCGTGGTGAATGGTATGCCACAGATAATCTGTGTCCACATAAACAACAAATGGCTTTGTCGCGTGGGATGATCGGTTCACATGGTGTGGACTGTGAGCCCAAAGTGGCGTGCCCATTTCATAAAAAGACCTTTTCATTGAAAAATGGTCAGTGCTTGTCGGGAGATGATTTGCACATTCAGACGTACCCCGTGAAAGTGGAAGGGCAGTCGGTCTTTGTGGGTCTGGTCAAACCTTGAAGGGCATGCCAAAAGCAGTTTACTCATGCCGTTTAATTTTTTCAATTTCATTT
>ERZ724504.1107-NODE-1107-length-15044-cov-10.969311_pt1 | contig 15044 bp, 10 predicted proteins | sample MGYA00376037_ERZ724504 | MGnify/ENA primary metagenome ERZ724504 (study PRJEB28724, sample SAMN07190888) | wastewater metagenome | isolation source: influent of sewage treatment plant in Hong Hong | place: USA: Christiansburg, Virginia | collected 2016-03-01 ... | reverse complement strand
TTTCGAAATGGAAATCGCCGTCCAGCCCGCGCACTTGCTCCAGCAGGTCAGCCGCTTCCTTGGAAGGGTGGCCGCCCACCTGCAGCAGCGCCAGCACCAGCGAGGTGAACTCGTGGCCCAGCGGCACGCCGGCAAAGCGCACGCCGCTGCGCACGCCGCTGTTCTCGCCAGGGTTGGTGATCAGGAAGGAGGGCTTGCGCACATCGAGGTCGTTGTTCTCGACGACGGTGATCTTGTCGGACTGGGCGCGGATGTCTTGCAGCAGTTCGCGCAGCTCGTTCGACGTAGCGCTGTCGTCCAGCGTGGCGACCAGTTCCACCGGGCGCTGCAGGCGCTCCAAGTAGGCTTTCAACTGGGTCTTGAGGGTGTCGTCGAGCATGGCAGAACTCCTGAATTTTGAATTATTGGGCGTAAAAAAGCCCGGGCGCCAGGCACCCGGGCGTCTTGGTGCGCTTAAAGAAGGCGCGTGAGGGGGCGCTTAGATCTTGCCGACGAGGTCAAGCGAAGGCGCAATGGTCTTGTCGCCTTCTTTCCACTTGGCCGGGCAGACTTCACCAGGATGCGCCGCGGTGTACTGGGCGGCCTTGAGCTTGCGCAGCGTTTCCTTCACATCGCGGGCAATTTCGTTGGAATGCACTTCCATCGTCTTGATAAAGCCATCGGGGTTGATGATGAAGGTGCCGCGCAGCGCCAGGCCTTCTTCGTCGATATGCACGTCAAAGGCACGGGTCAGGTGGTGCGTCGGGTCGCCCACCAGGAAGAACTTGGCCTTGCCGACGGCGGGCGAGGTCTCATGCCAGACCTTGTGCGAGAAATGCGTGTCGGTGGTGACGATGTGCACCTCGGCACCGGCCTTCTGGAATTCAGCGTAGTTGTCGGCCGCGTCTTCGACTTCCGTCGGGCAGTTGAAGGTGAAAGCGGCGGGCATGAAGATCACCACGGACCACTTGCCTTTGATGCTTTGGTCCGTCACTTCAACGAACTTGCCGTTGTGGAAGGCTTGGTTCTTGAACGGCTGAACTTGCGTATTGATGAGGGACATTTTTGCTTTCCTTTCGGGTAATGAACTGAACACAGAGGCAAGTCTAGGCACAATCAAGCAATAAAACCAATCAATTGATTTCATTGCTTCGATGCCTTTTAACTATTTCAATACCCCGATCAGCGTGCGGCGGTCGGCGCTGGACGCACAATGGCGGCTTCTTTGCCGCACACGATAAGGAGTCCGCTATGCAAGGCGACGCACAGGTCATTGGCTACCTCCAGGCCCAGCTCAAGAACGAACTGACCGCCATCAACCAGTACTTTTTGCACTACCGCATGTACAAGCACTGGGGCTTCGACAAGCTGGCCAAGAAGGAATACGAAGAATCCATCGGCGAGATGAAGCACGCCGACTGGCTGATGGACCGCATCTTCATGCTCGACGGCCTGCCCAACCTGCAAGACCTGGGCAAGCTGATGATTGGCGAGGACGTGCCGGAAATGCTGGCCTGCGATCTGGGCCTGGAACGCGGCGCGCAGGCGACGGTCAAGGAAGGCATGGCGCACTGCGAATCGGTGCGCGACTACGTTTCGCGCGATTTGCTGCAAACCATCCTCGACGACACCGAAGAGCACATCGATTTTCTGGAGACGCAAATCGATCTGGTTTCCAAGGTAGGTTTGCAGAATTACCTGCAATCGCAGATGAGCGAACACGAATAGGCCGCGGGCACCTGCGCAACCGAAGCGGGCCAGGCGCCCGCTTTTTTGTTGGCGCACAGCACATCCGCTGCCTTTCCAGCGCTTTGCGACAATGCCTGCTCCCTCGCCTGCCCTCGCACTCCCCCATGCACGAAACACCTCCGCCTGCGCCGCCCGAGCCACCTGCGCCGCCAGCCGCCCAGCGGCACAACCCCTTGCACGGCGTGACACTTGAAGCCATGGTGCGCGCGCTCTCCGACTATTACGGCTGGCCGGGCCTGGCCGAGCAGATGCCGGTGCGCTGCTTTCAGCACGAGCCCAGCGTGAACTCCAGCCTGAAGTTTTTGCGCAAAACGCCCTGGGCGCGTGAGAAGGTCGAGAGCCTGTACCTCTTCATGCTGCGCGAGCAGCGCCGCGCGGCGCGCGAATAAACAATCAGGCGGACACCGGCACCAGAAAATCGCGGCTGATGCCCGCGCCCAGATCGTTCACGCGGTCGAGGAACTGGGTCAGGAAGGCATGCAGGCCGGTGGCGAGGATTTCGTCGATGCGACCAAACTGCAGTTCGGCGTTCATGCGGCCGGCGCGCCTCTGGGTTTCACCCGAGTGCTCGTTACCCACCACCGCAAGGTTGCTCACCACTTCGTGCAGGCTTGCGTGCAGCGAGCGCGGCATGTCGCGCCGCAGAATCAGCAGGTCGGCAACGCGCTCGGGCGTGATCACGTCGCGGTAGACCTTGCGGTACACCTCAAACGCCGAGACGCTGCGCAGGATGGCGCTCCAGTGGTAGAAGTCGTATTCCTGCTCGCCTTCGTCGGCATTGCCGTAGAAGTCGCTTTTCACGGCGTGGAACTTCACATCCAGCAGGCGGGCGGTGTTGTCGGCGCGTTCCAGGAAAGTGCCCAGCCGCAGGAAGTGAAAGGCTTCGTCCTGCAGCATGGTGCCCAGGGTGACGCCGCGCGAGAGGTGAGAGCGGTATTTCACCCATTCGAAGAACTGGCCAGGATCGCGTTCAAAGGCGCCGCCTTCGATCTGGCGGTTCAATTCCAGCCAGGTCTGGTTCTGCGTCTCCCAGATTTCGGTGGTGAGCGCGCCGCGCACGGCCCGGGCGTTCTCGCGCGCACCGCGCAGGCAGGCCACGATGGACGAGGGATTGTTGCCATCGCGCACCATGAACTCCAGCACCCGCGCCGGCACGATGGCGCCATGGCGCGCGGTATAGGCCGGAATCAGCTCGCTGATCGAAAGCAGCCCGCGCCACAGCGACTCTGCCTTGGCGGCCGACTGCGGCAGCAGCGAGGTTTCGTAGCTGACGTTAAGCATGCGGGCGGTGTTCTCCGCCCGTTCGGTGTATCTGGACATCCAGAACAGATGATCGGCAGTGCGGCTCAGCATCATTCGCTCCCTTCTTCCTGCAGCACCCAGGTGTCCTTGGTGCCGCCACCCTGGGACGAATTGACCACCAGCGAGCCCTCGGCCAGGGCCACCCGGGTGAGGCCGCCGGACACCATTTGCACTTCGCTGCCCGAGAGCACGAAGGGGCGCAGGTCGATGTGGCGCGGTGCCAAGCCGCTTTCCACGTACGTGGGACAGCTCGACAGCGACAGTGTGGGCTGGGCGATGTAGAGCGCCGGGTTGGCGATCAGGGCGTTGCGAAACTGCTCGATCTCGGAGTGGCTCGCGGCCGGGCCGATCAACATGCCGTAGCCGCCGGCGCCATGCACCTCCTTGACCACCAGTTCGGGCAGGTGCGCCAGCACGTACTTCAAATCTTCGGGTTTGCGGCATATCCAGGTGGGCACGTTCTCCAGAATAGGCTCCTCGCCGAGATAAAAGCGGATCATGTCGGGCACATAGGGATAAACCGATTTGTCGTCGGCCACCCCCGTGCCCACGGCGTTGCAAAGGGCGACATTGCCCGCTGCGTAGGCTTCCATCAGGCCCGCGCAGCCCAGCGTGGAGCCAGCGCGAAAGACACTTGGATCGAGATAGTCGTCGTCCACGCGCCGGTAGATCACGTCCACCCGCTGCAGGCCGCGCGTGGTGCCCATGTAGACGAAGCCATCCTTGACGCGCAAGTCCTGGCCTTCCACCAATTCGACGCCCATTTGCTGGGCCAGAAAGGCATGTTCGAAATACGCGCTGTTGTGCATGCCCGGCGTGAGCACCACTACGCAGGGGTCGGCGCTGCCTGCGGGTGCGCTCTCTCGCAGGGTTTCCAGCAACAGATCCGGGTAATGCGCCACCGGCGCGACGGCGTGCAAGCTGAACAGGTCCGGAAACAGCCGCATCATCATCTTGCGGTTCTCCAGCATGTAGGAGACGCCAGAGGGCACGCGCAGGTTGTCTTCCAGCACGTAAAAAATGCCTTCCCCCTGTGCATTGGCGGCGCGGACGATATCGATTCCGGCAATGTGCGCATAGATGCCGCGCGGCAACTGCACGCCGGCCATCTCCGGGCGGTACTGGGCATTTTTCAGCACCAGATCGGCCGGCACAATGCCGGCGCGCAGGATGTCTTGGGCGTGGTACACGTCGTGCAGAAAACGGTTGAGTGCGGTAACGCGCTGCACCAGACCCCGCTCCATGCGCGCCCATTCCTGCGCCGAAATGATGCGCGGTACCAGGTCAAAGGGAATCAGGCGCTCGTTGCCGGCTCCGCCGCTGTCTTTGGTGCCATACACCGCGAAGGTGATGCCGACGCGGCGAAAAATCATCTCCGCTTCCAGCCGCCGCGCCTCCATGGCCGCGTCGCTCTGGCGAGCCAACCATTCGGCATAGCGTTTGTAGTGCGCCCGCACGTCGCTGCCGCCAAAAGGAAGCACTGTGTACATCTCATCGAACTTCGGCATTCGCAGGCCCTCCTGAACACAGGATAGCAAGTTGCGCGCCAGGACCGGCTCACGGCAAGGCGTGCTGCCAGTAGCGCCGTTCGCCATCGCGTTCGCAGTGCACGCCGGCCGGTTGATCGGATTGCCAGGTAGCAGCGCCGCAATGCGCCGTGTCGATCACCTGCGCGCCATGCGCTTGCAGGCGCTGCACCACTTCGCCAGCTGGGTGGCCAAAGCGGCTGCGGTAGGCCGCCTGCACCAAGGCGATGCGCGGTTGCACCGCAGTGAGGAAAGCATCGCTCGACGAGGTCTTGCTGCCGTGGTGCGGCACCAGCAGCAGGTCAGTGCCCAACGCCCCGCCCCGCTGGACCAGCTCCAGCTCCTGCGCGCGCTCGATATCGCCTGCGAGCAGCGCGCTGGCACCGCTTTGCGTGCGCACGCGCAGCACACAGCTGTGGGCGTTGGGTTTGTCGCCCGGGAGGGCCTGCGTCGGCGCGGCTTCAGCTGGATGCAGCAGCTCGAAGGCAACACCATCCCACACCCAGGCCTGCCCGGCCACGCAAGGCGTCCATGCGCGCAAGGCCAGCAGCGCCGCTTCGCCGGCAATGGAGCCCGTCAGCGCCGCCTGCGGCTGCTGGGCCAGCACCGCCGCTGCGCCACCCGTGTGGTCGCTGTCGCGGTGGCTGAGCATGACGGTGTTAATGCGCTCGCCCAGACTGCGCAGCAGGGGCACCAGCACACGCTCACCCGCGTCGCTGGACACGCTGTAGCGCGGCCCAGTGTCATAGAGCAGCGCGTGCTGCGCGGTGCGAATAAGAACCGCATTGCCTTGGCCAATGTCGGCCGCGAGCAGCTCGAACGCTCCCTGCGGCGGCCGCGGCGCCTGCCACAGCAGCACCGGCAGGCACAGCGGCAGCCCCAGCAGCCGCACAGCCCATGGCAGCCGCGCCGCCAGCAGCACGCCGCCAGCAACCGCCGCTACGCCTGCCCACAGCGGCGCAGAAGCCACCTCGAACTGTGCCCACGGCACGGATGCAAGCAGCCCGAGCAACCAACCCAGCGCTTGCACGCACCACGCTGCCAGGTGCCACAGCGGCGCCCACAGCACCCCGGCAAATGCCAGCGGTGTGATCACCAGCGTCACCCAGGGGATCGCCACCAGGTTGGCCAGAAAACCCACCAGCGAAACCTGGCCGAACAGCAGCAGCGTGAGGGGCGCCAGCGCCACCGTCACGCTCCATTGTTCGCGAAAAATAGAGAGAAATCGGGCTCCAGCGCTTTTACTGCTTGCGCTAACAGCTATTGGGTTGATAGCAAAAAGTGCCCCCACCGCAACAAAGCTCAGCCAGAAACCGGCCTGCAGCAAGGCCCAGGGGTCTTGCAACACCACCGCCGCGCACGCCAGCAGCCAGATGTGCGGCCAGGGCCAGCGCCGCCCCGCCAGACGCAAGCCCACCACCACCGCCAGCATCAGCACCGTGCGCTGGGCCGGCACGCCCCAGCCGCTGAACAGCGCATACAAACCGGCAAGCAGCAAGCCCCCGACAAGTGCGGCCGATTGCGCCGGGAAAGCCAAGCACAGACGTGGCGCGCGCCGCCACAAGGCGCCGACGGCTTGTGCGGCAAGCCAGGCAAAGAGCGTGATGTGCAATCCTGAAATGCTGACCAGGTGGGCGACGCCTGTGGCGCGGAACACATTCCAGTCGCTGCGGTCGATGGCCCGCTGATCTCCGGTGACCAGCGCCGCCACCACGCCGGCGGCGCGCAGATCGGCCGGCCCTTCGGAGACGCTGGCAAGCTCGGCAAGAATGGCGTCCCGCACGCGCTCGCGCAGTTGCAGCACCGGGTAGCGCAGCGCGGTATCGAGGCGCTCGGGCATTGGGTCCTTGCGCCCGGCGCGCACATATCCCACGGCCTGTACGCCCTGCTCCCACTGGAGAAGCTCGTAGTCAAACCCGTGCGGATTGCGCGCGCCGTGCGGCGCCTTGAGGCGCACCGTCATCTGCCATCGCTCGCCCGCATGGGGCGTGGACGGGGCTGTCTCCCATCCAGCTTCCACTCCCTCGTCGCCCGCGTTGCGGTACCAGCCCAGGTCGATCTGCTCGGGCAGACGCACTGCACCCTGCTGCTTGGCGGAAAGCACGCGCACCCGAAAGCGAATGCCAGCCTCCATAGGCTGCGGCAGCCCGGAGACCACAGCAACGATGGCAATATCCTTCCCCTCAAGCGCCGGGTCCAGCGCGGTGTCTGCATAGTGCAGCGAGCGCAGGCCGCACAAGGCAAAGAAGACCAGCACCGCCGACAGCCCGACAAGAACGCTCGCCAGGCGTCCATGACCGCTGCGCAGTTTGAGCGCGAAGATCCCCAGGACCAACGCGGCACCCATGCACGCTGCGTACGCCGTGGCCGTCCACAAGGACGGCTGCTGCATCTGCAGGGCGGAGCCGGCCACCACCCCCAGCAGCGCCGCCACCAGCACACCCGCATTGGGGATTGGGCGATTGCGCCGCAAGGGCGCCTGCGCCCCCGGTTCCAAGGGCAGGTCAGGCGCGGTGGGAGCGAGCATGGGCGGATGCTACTGCGCCGTGGAGGGGCAGACCTGGCTGTGTACCATCGTCGGTTTTTCGAACCCGAGGAAGCAGCCATGAGCATCTACGACAAACTCAAAGAACTGAATATCACCCTGCCACCGGTATCGGTGCCCGCAGCCGCCTATGTGCCCTATGTGCAGACCGGCAAGCTGGTGTTCCTCAGCGGCCATATTGCACGCAAGGACGGCAAGCCCTGGGTGGCACAGTTCGGCCGCGATATTTCCACCGACGAGGGCAAAGCCGCAGCGCGCGCAGTGGCCATCGACCTCATGGGCACGCTGCACGCAGCTGCCGGCGGCGACCTGAACCGCGTCAAGCGCATCGTCAAGCTGATGAGTTTGGTGAACTCCACGGGCGACTTCACCGAGCAGCACCTGGTGACCAATGGCGCCAGCGAGCTGTTGGGGCAAGTGTTTGGCGAGGCCGGCGTGCACGCGCGCAGCGCCTTTGGCGTGGCGCAGATTCCCATGGGCGCCTGCGTGGAAATTGAACTGATTGCCGAACTGGCATAACGTCCGGCCGTCCCGCAGAGCGATAGAGGGCGGCCTGGTGGGGCTTGGCCGGCCCGGCCCGACAAAGAAGATGGGAGCCACAGTGAAATTTTTTCAGTGAGAAGCACCCGCTCCATTTTTGCGGAAGGCCGAATGCACCCATAAGGTGTAGATTCGTGGTCACCCCGCTTTTCGTTGTTTCCTCATTCAGCAGTGGCCCAAAGTGCCTTCAGCTCTGCTGCCGTCTGCGGTTTGCCGTACAGGTAGCCCTGCAACTCTTGCACGCCAAGCGTTTCCAGCAGCGTTGCCTGCGCGAGTGTTTCGACGCCCTCCGCCACGACGCGCTTGTCCAGCGCCTGGGCCAGGGCCACGATGGCAGTTGCAATGGCCAGTGCAGGGCGCTCCACACCAAAAGCGAACACGAAACTCTTGTCAATTTTGAGCGTATCAAACGGCAAACGGCTTAGATAGCTCAGAGCGGAATAACCAACGCCAAAATCATCCAATGCGATGGCCACGCCTAAATTGCGCAGCGAGGCCAGGCGTTCGATTGCGGCATCCATGTCGCGGATGAGCGCGCCTTCGGTAATTTCCAACTCCAGCTGCCCGGGCAGGATGCCGAACTCGCGCAATATGGCATGCAGCTCGCCTGGCAACTCTGGGTCTGCCAATTGCAGCGGAGAGAGATTGACCGACATATGCCGCACGCGGTGGTGCGGGTCGGCGCGCCACTGTTGAAACTGCTCCAACGCTTTGCGCAGCACCCAGCGCCCCAACTCAAGAATGAAGTCAGACTCTTCCGCCAATGCGATGAAGACGTCCGGCGAGATAAACCCCTTGTCAGGATGGCGCCAGCGCAGCAGCGCTTCAACCGAAACTACCTGACGACTTCGGCTGTCAACGCGCGGCTGGAACACCACAAAAATCTGCCCGGCTGCCAGCGCTTCGCGCAGATCTCGGCGCAAAGCCATGCGCTCTGCCAACTCAGCATTGAGTGCGTGGTCGAATTGCACCAGCACGTTGCGTCCCGCGCTCTTGGCGCTGTACATCGCTAAGTCCGCGTGCTTGAGCAGATCGTCGTGCGCCAGTCCATCCTCGGGAAACATGGCCAGGCCAAGGCTTGCGGCCAGATGGAGGGTACGCGGAGGCACCATGAAGGGCTGCCGCACCGCCCGCATGACGGTCTCGATGTCGCGGCGAAAGCGGCCGTGCGCATCGACCGGCAGCGCAAACACGAATTCGTCGCCGCCAGGCCGACCGATGGCCAGTGCAACCGGACCAAGGCAATCGACCAACCGCTTTGAGACCTCCTTGAGCACGCAGTCGCCCACGTCGTGCCCATACGCGTCGTTGATTTCCTTGAACCCATCCAGGTCCATGTAGACCACTGCGAAACGCGGCGCCTCCGCCGGCCCTTCCCCGATGTTCCGGCGCGCGAGCCTGTCAATCGCTTCGACAATGCCCAGCCGATTGAGCAGGCCGGTCAGGCTGTCCCGGGTCGCCCGCTCGCGCAACTGCTGTTCGCGCTGCTCGGCGTGCAGTGCCACAGCCAGCCGCTGGCGAAAAGCACTCAACTCGCGCTCCGCTCGCCCACGCGCGAGCGGAGCGCACGCCATTCGCAACCACGCGCGCTGAGTCTGCGTCTGCGTGATAAGCAGGTCCAGGAACTGCGACGGTGCGCCAGCGGCGCAATCGCTCTGGTCAGCGGGCTCACCTTCCCACGGAACCTCCGCTGGAAGCCTTTGAAGCGTGCCATCGGCCGCAAGCGAGAGAGCCCAGGGATGCGCGTCGCGGTCTCTCCACTGCACCACGCAGATGTGCCCACCACAGGCAGCGGTATCCACATGCGCCAGCACCAGCTGCACAACTTCTTCAAAAGGACACTGGTCCACGATGGCGCGATCGATCTGCGCCAGCAATTGGAAAAGCTGCAAGTCGCGCCCCACCTCCTTGGTCATGGCGTTGAAGGAATCGGCCAAGTCTGTGAACTCGCTGCGCGGTCCTGCGATGTCCACCTGACGGCTGAAATCCCCGCGCAGCACCGCGCGTGTGCCGGACGTCAGTGCATTGAGTGGCTGCGTCAATTTTCGCAGCAGCACCGAGCTGCTGACCAAGGCCAGCAAAAACGAAATACCGGCGACATTCCCCACGAGTGCCGCAAGTCCGACGGGCAGGTAGCGCGCCAACTTCGATTCAAGTGTGGCAGAGATGGTCCAGTTGGGCGCGTCGAAATAGGGAAGAAAAAAGATTTCGCGCACGGTGCGAATTCCCTCTTCTTCCGAACTCTGAACGCCCTGGCAGAAAGGCCGCGCAAAAGCGGCACCGGAAAAGCAGATTCGGTGGGTGCCCGATTGGGCGTTTTCCCAGAGGTAATCGGGGTTCAATCTTCCGCGCACGAGGAGCGGACCTACCCCCACTTCCAATTCGGCCGTCGGAGCCTCGTCCGCGGAGTCGCCGCCGGTCACGCGCAAAGTGCTGAGGGACGATTCACGCGGTGAAGCCGCCAGCGGACCAGGCTCCAACGAAACGTTGCCGAACACGAGTTCCAATCGCTCGCTCAGCCCCGCCGGCGGTGGGCTGTCCTGAGGAGTTTGCGCGTAAACGCGCAGCAGGCTCTCGGCAGAGCGAAGCCGGTCGATCAGGTTGAGCGCGACCGCCTTCGTCATTTCGCTGCTGAGTTGCACCGCCGACTGGCGCACGATGTAGTCGGTCAGCTGGTAGGCCAGCAGGGAGACCGCAGCCACAGGCACAGCGACCAGCACAAAAAAAGCGGCAAAAAGCCTGCGCCCGATACGACTTTGCAAAAAAGCGCTTGCAGCACTTAAGCGCATTCAATAGTCCTCAGCTACCCCAATGAAACCGCCATTGTTGGCGCGGATGATGTCGTCGCGACTGGCCTTCGCGGTCAATGCAGTTTGGCTCTGCCCGTCTGGGCCCATGCTGTAGAGGTCGTAGTCGCTGTTGAGCGGATGCAGCGATTTGTCCTTGCGTTTCTGGCCGACCTTGGCTCCGTCCATTGAAAGGTATTGATAAGGATTTCCCCATGGGTCTGTTCGAACCGCGCCAAAGGCGGCCAAGCCAGTTGGGTAAGTACCGGTCGCTACGAAAGCCCTATCGAGCTTTGCGCTGATTTCGAGAATATCCGCCTTCGCCGTGGCGATTCTCGTGCGCTCAAAGTACGCCCTGTAACTGGGTACCGCGATACCCACCAAAAGCCCCAGGAGCACCACCACCAACATGAGTTCGATGAGGGTGACACCGAGAGTCCGCACGTTCAGCTTGTTGCCAGCCGGTTGGCGTCGCTGGCATTGTCGCCAGCGCAGGAACGCCCCAGGCGCAGAAACAAAGGAAGCCAATAGACGCCTCACTCGCTCTGCGGACACAACCTGTTTCATTTTTGCATGATACGTCCGGATGGCCTACGGGGCCAAAGTCTCTCAAGACTTGGGCAAAAGACAGCCCCAGGCGCTCCCCAGAGGCGTCAAAACGACTCCCAGTCGCCCTCAGCGCCGGTCGCGGTAGAAGCCACCTTGGGCGCCGGACCTGGCGCCGATGCCGACGAGCGCAACGCCGGCCGCGCCGTCGGTGTTGGCGCTTGAGACGCAGCAATTTTCCTGCGGGGTGGCGTGGCTGACTTGCCTGGCGGGACCGACGGCCGCGGCGGCGCAGCGCGCCGCGGCGCCAGTGGCGCGGCGGGTGACGCCACCAGGGCAGCTCCACCCAGTTTGAAGGTAGACACCACCTGCGCCAACTGCTCGGCCTGCTCGCGCAGGCTTTGTGCGGCTGCCGCGCTTTCCTCCACCAGCGCGGCGTTCTGCTGTGTCATCTGGTCCAAGTTGCCCACCGCCTGATTGACCTGCGAGATGCCGGAACTTTGCTCGGTCGATGCCGCCGTGATCTCGCCGATCATGTCGGTCACGCGCTGCACCGACTGCACGATGTCTTCCATGGTGGTGCCCGCTTCCTGCACCAGGCGCGAGCCGGTTTCCACGCGTTCCACACTGGCGCCGATCAGGGCCTTGATCTCTTTGGCCGCGTCGGCGCTGCGCCCGGCCAGGCTGCGCACTTCGCTCGCCACCACGGCAAAGCCGCGCCCCTGCTCGCCCGCGCGCGCGGCCTCGACGGCGGCATTGAGCGCCAGGATGTTGGTCTGGAAAGCAATGCCGTCGATGACGCCAATGATGTCGGCGATCTTCTTGCTGCTCTGATTGATTTCGTCCATGGTGCTGACCACCTGCGTGACCACGGCGCCGCCACGCTGCGCCACGCCGCTGGCACTGGCCGCGAGGCTGCTGGCCTGCTGGGCGCTGCCGGCGCTTTGCGCGATGGTGCTGGTGAACTGTTCCATGGCAGCGGCCGTCTCCTGCAGGTTGCTCGCCGTCTGCTCGGTGCGCGCCGACAGGTCGTGGTTGCCGGTGGCGATTTCGGTGCTGGCGATGGCGATGCTGTCGGTGCTGTTGCGAACGCGCTGCACGGTGCCCGCCAGCGATGCGCTCATGGCGTAGAGCGAGCGCAGCAGGTCGCCGAATTCGTCGCCGCGCGCAATGGTTACGCGCTGGCTCAGGTCGCCGCCCGCAATGACGGCGGCCAGCGCATTGGCTTGCTGCAGGGGCTGGGCAATGCTGCGAATCAGATAGTAGGCGCCTACGACGATGCCCAGCACCAAGAGTCCAACCGCCAGCGCCGCCAGCTTGACCGTGTTCATGCCTTGGCGGCCCAGTTCGTCGCGGGTCTCCTGCATGAGCTGCTTTTCAAGCTGGACAAATTCCTCCAATGTCTTCACATAGGCCGTGGAGGCCGGAATGTAGGTCTGTTTGACAAACACAATGGCTTGCCCGGCCTGCCCATCCGCCTGGAGTTTTTGCGCCTGGGCACGCTGCTCGGCCATGTTCTTGCGCGCGGCGGCAATCTTGGTCATCTGCGCTTTTTCGCGCTCGGTCAGACCCATGCCTTCGAGTGACTTTTGCACCTCGCTGATTTGCGCCGAGGTGGCGGCCATTGCCTCCTTGAACTCGGACTCCATGGCGGGTTCCCCGCTGAGGTTCAGCGCCAGCGTGCGCACGGCATTGATTTCGGTCAGGCCAGCCCATTTCACGACGGCGTCGTGGCGCTGGCTTGCTTCGGCAATCACGATCTCGCTTTGCGCGCGCGTCGCGGCCGAGCGGTAGCCCGAAAACCCGACAACGCCCACCAACAGCACCACGATGGCGGCGACGGCCAGCCACAGCTTGTGGCCCATTTTCAAATGGTGAAACATGGCGGCTCCTTATTCAGTCTGAAACAAATTGTGCTCATTGTGGGGGTTTTGCGCCATGCTTTATTGCAATGCAAATCCGGCGCGGCAGTTTCAGGCATGGGCGCTTCGGTTGGTTGCTTCACCGATCACTTCACCCGCCATTCCGCCCACTACTCCACCCGGGTCACCGCCTGCGGCTTGAAGCCAAGGTCCGCCGCCTTGCCTTTTCGCCCCCGCATCGCGCGGGCGTTGTTCAGGCTGCGGATCTCCAGCGTCTCCTCGCGCTCCTTGCCGCCGCGCCCCACGCCTTCAATGCGCACGCTGCGCGTGTACGCGGCTGCGCCCGCAAGCAGGTCTTTGGCTTCCAGATCAATCAGCATCAGGCCGCGCCCGCCTTTGTCCATGCGCTTGAGTTCAGCGATCTCAAAGGTCAGGATGCGCCCGCCCACGGACGCGCAGGCCACGTGCGTGGCGACGGCCAGCGGCGCGCTGGCGCTGCCGTGCGCCGCGTGCGAGGGCGCACAGACCGTCTCGCCTTCACCCAGGCTGATGAAGGCCTTGCCGCTCTTGTTGCGCGAGACCATGGATTCCACCGTCGCCAGAAAGCCGTAGCCGCCACTGCTGGCCAGCAGCAGCGTGGCGGCCTCCGGGCCGGCAAAGTAATGGGCAATCTGTGTACCCGCTTCAAGTTCGATCAGCGTGGTCACCGGCTGGCCATCGCCTCGCGCGCCCGGCAGTTGGGCCACCGGCACCGAATACACGCGGCCATTGCTGCCAAAGACCAGAAAGGTGTCCACCGTGCGGCACTCGAAGGTGCCGTACAGGTCATCGCCCGCCTTGAAGGCAAAACTGCCAGCCTCGTGGCCGTGGCCGCCGCGCGCGCGCGCCCAGCCTTTTTGCGACACCACGACGGTGACCGGCTCGTCGACCACCTTGACTTCGACCACGGCCTTTTTCTCGGCCTGGATCAGCGTGCGGCGGGGATCGGAAAACTGCTTGGCGTCCTGCTCGATCTCGCGGACCATCAAGCGGCGCAGTGCCGCCGGAGTACCCAGAATTTCTTCCAGCTTGCCCTGGCTGTCGCGCAGTTCGTTCAACTCCTGCTCGATCTTGATGGCTTCCAGACGGGCCAGCTGGCGCAAGCGGATTTCCAGAATGTCTTCGGCCTGGGCAGGGCTCAGGTTGAAACGCTCCATCAGCGCGGACTTGGGCTCATCGGCGGCGCGAATGATGGCAATCACCTCGTCGATATTGAGCAGCACGATCTGCCGCCCTTCGAGGATGTGGATGCGGTCCAGCACCTTGGTCAAACGGTGCTGCGAGCGCCGCGTGATCGTGCCCTGGCGAAATTCAATCCACTCTTCCAGCATGCGGCGCAGCGACTTCTGCACCGGCCGGCCATCAATGCCCACCAGGGTCAGGTTGATGGACGAGGACGTCTCCAGGCTGGTGTGCGCCAGCAGCGCGGTAATCAGTTCGTGCTGCGGCGTCTTGCCGGTTTTGGGCTCGCACACCAGGCGCACCGCGGCGTCCTTGCTCGATTCGTCGCGCACGCCGTCGAGCACCGACAGTACGCTGGCTTTGAGCTGGCTCTGCTCCTGGCTCAGCGCTTTTTTGCCGGCCTTGATCTTGGGGTTGGTGAGTTCTTCGATCTCTTCCAGCACCCTCTGCGTGCTGACGCCGGGCGGCAGTTCGGTGACCACCAACTGCCACTGGCCGCGCGCCAGCTCTTCGATCTTCCAGCGCGCACGCACCTTGAGGCTGCCGCGCCCGCTGCGGTAGGCGTCGGCAATGTCGGACGCGCTGCTGATGATCTGGCCGCCGCCGGGGTAGTCCGGCCCCGGAATCAGCGCCAGCAGATCGGCCTCAGACAGTTGCGGGTTCTTGACCAGCGCCACGCAGGCGTCGGCCACTTCGCGCAGGTTGTGGCTGGGAATTTCGGTGGCCAGGCCCACGGCAATGCCGCTGGCACCGTTGAGCAGCGTGAACGGCAGGCGCGCGGGCAACTGGCGCGGCTCCTGGGTGGAGCCGTCGTAGTTGGGGATGAAATCCACCGTGCCTTCGTCGATCTCATCGACCAGCAGGCTGGTGATCCTGGCGAGGCGCGCCTCGGTGTAGCGCATGGCGGCGGCTCCGTCGCCGTCGCGGCTGCCAAAGTTGCCCTGGCCGTCGATCAGCGGGTAGCGCTGCGAAAAATCCTGCGCCATGC
>ERZ724504.1106-NODE-1106-length-15059-cov-7.669555_pt1 | contig 15059 bp, 15 predicted proteins | sample MGYA00376037_ERZ724504 | MGnify/ENA primary metagenome ERZ724504 (study PRJEB28724, sample SAMN07190888) | wastewater metagenome | isolation source: influent of sewage treatment plant in Hong Hong | place: USA: Christiansburg, Virginia | collected 2016-03-01 ... | reverse complement strand
CCTCCCTTGCCGCGATCCTCGAATCGCGGGGACTCAAAGTCACCCTCATCAAGCTTGACCCCTACATCAACGTAGATCCGGGCACCATGTCGCCGTTTCAGCACGGCGAGGTTTTTGTGACCGATGACGGCGCAGAAACCGACCTCGACCTGGGCCACTATGAGCGTTTCATTGAAACGCGCATGAAGAAAACCAACAACTTCACCACGGGCAAGATTTACCAGTCCGTGCTGGAGAAAGAGCGCCGCGGCGACTACCTGGGCAAGACCGTGCAGGTCATTCCCCACGTCACCAACGAAATCCAGGAATTCATCAAGCGCGGCGCCGGCATCGGCACGCCCGATGCCGTGGATGTGGCCATTGTCGAAATCGGCGGCACGGTGGGCGACATCGAGTCGCTGCCGTTCCTGGAGGCCGTGCGCCAGATGAGCCTGCGCATGGGCCCCAACAACGCGGCGTTTGTGCACCTGACCTATGTGCCCTGGATTGCTGCGGCTGGCGAGCTCAAGACCAAGCCCACCCAGCACACCGTGCAGAAGCTGCGCGAAATCGGCATCCAGGCCGACGCCCTGCTGTGCCGCGCCGACCGGCGCATCCCGGAAGAAGAGCGCGAAAAAATCTCGCTGTTCACCAACGTGCCCGAATGGGGCGTGATCAGCATGTGGGACGTGGACACCATCTACAAGGTGCCGCGCATGCTGCACGAGCAAGGCCTGGACGGCCTGATCTGCGACAAGCTGCGCCTGAACACGCCCCCCACCAACCTTAAGCGTTGGGACGATCTGGTCCACGAGACCGAGCACCCCCAAGGTGAAGTCAAGATCGCCATGGTGGGCAAGTACGTGGAGCTGTCTGACGCTTACAAGTCGGTCAACGAAGCACTCAAGCACGCGGGTCTGCGCAACCATGTGCGCGTCAAGATCTCACACGTGGATTCAGAAACCATTCACGACAGCGATGCAGCCAAGCTGCTCAAGGAATACGACGGCATTCTGGTGCCCGGCGGTTTCGGCTCGCGCGGCGTGGAAGGCAAGATCTCGACAGCCAAGTTCGCCCGCGAAAGCAAGGTGCCTTATCTGGGCATCTGCCTGGGCATGCAGGTTGCGACCATCGAGTACGCCCGCCACGTGGCCGGTCTTGAAGGTGCCAACTCCACCGAGTTCGACCCCGCAACGCCCAACCCCGTGATCGCGCTGATCACCGAGTGGAAAGATGCGGACGGCACGATCAAGACGCGTGACGCCAACTCCGACCTCGGCGGCACCATGCGCCTGGGCGCACAGTCCTCCGACGTTCAACCCGGCACACTGGCCCACAGCATCTATGGCGATGTAGTGACCGAGCGTCACCGTCACCGCTACGAAGCCAACACCCAGTATCTGGACCAGTTGCGTGAAGCCGGTCTGGTGATCTCGGCGCTGACTCAGCGTGAGCAGCTGACTGAAATCGTGGAACTGCCTGCCAAGACTCACCCCTGGTACATCGGCGTGCAATTCCACCCCGAGTTCAAGTCCACTCCTTGGGCAGGTCACCCCCTGTTCAATGCCTTCATCAAGGCAGCGATGGACAACAAGGCTCGTTCGGGCAAAAAGGCCTGATTCCCGTCTACCGGAATCAATCCTGAAATAGGAGCTGCCAGCGCTTGAAAAATGAAGACTTCAGCATCAAATACTGCTGAAGTCATTCAATTTATAGCGCTAGCCGCTTCAGTTTTGAAGCATGCAATGCGTGCACAAAGGAACCCACCATGAAACTCTGCGGCTTTGATATTGGCCTTGAAAAACGCTTCTTCCTGATCGCCGGCCCCTGTGTGGTCGAGTCCGAGCAGCTGCAGATGGACGTGGCTGGGCAACTGAAAGAAATCACCGCCTCTTTAGGCATCAACTTCATCTTCAAGAGCAGCTTTGACAAGGCCAACCGCTCCTCCGGCACCAGCTTCCGCGGTCCGGGCATGGAAAAGGGTCTGGAAATCATGGCCAAGGTGAAAAAAGAATTGAACGTGCCCATCCTCACCGATGTGCACACCGTCGAAGAAGTGCCTTATGTGGCGTCCATTGTGGACATGCTGCAGACCCCGGCTTTCCTGTGCCGCCAGACCGATTTCATCCGCGCCGTCGCCCAGTCCGGCAAGCCCGTGAATATCAAAAAGGGCCAGTTCCTTGCACCGCATGACATGAAGAATGTCATCGACAAGGCCCGCGCTGCCGCCCTCGAAGTGGGCCTGCCTGCTGACAGCTTCACCGCCTGTGAACGCGGTGCCAGCTTTGGTTACAACAACCTGGTGAGCGATATGCGCTCGCTGGCCATCATGCGCGAGACCAACGCCCCCGTGGTATTTGACGCCACCCACAGCGTGCAGTTGCCCGGCGGCAACGGCACCAGCAGCGGCGGCATGCGCGAGATGGTGCCTGTTCTGTCCCGCGCCGCAGTGGCGGTGGGTGTGGCGGGTCTGTTCATGGAAACCCATCCTGATCCCAGCAACGCCCTTTCTGACGGCCCCAACGCCGTGCCCCTCAAGCACATGAAGGCCTTGCTGGAGACGCTGGTGGCGCTGGATGACATCACCAAGCGCAACGGTTTCCTCGAAAACCATTTCGAAGCCTGAGCATGGCAACACTGCGCATCCCCCGCACGCACGCCAACCGCCGCAAACCGCGGCAGGGCGCCTGAGGCGCTGATGCACCCCGGCATGACTGACACGATGAACCGTGGCGTCATGCCTTTTTTGTGCCCCAAGCCTGTAACCGTAATATTCAAAAAGAAGAAACTCGATTACAGCATCACGTCAAGGCTAAAGCGGCCTGTCAAATTTGTGCACAATAGCTGCCGCAGCCTCTTTCATACTGATCGCGTGCATGGCGCGCGCAGCAAGTGGAAAGCCACCAGCTTCACAAGTTTTAATAGCAGCTTGCGCTTGATGCTCAAGCGCTTGGGCGTGATTTCATAACCGAAATCAGCCTGCACGTACCGATTTCAGAAACCCAAAGGAAATGCAATGAGTGCCATTGTTGACATCGTAGGCCGCGAAGTGCTGGATAGCCGCGGAAACCCCACCGTTGAATGCGACGTGCTGCTGGAATCCGGCGTGATGGGCCGTGCGGCTGTGCCTAGCGGCGCATCCACCGGCTCGCGCGAAGCGATTGAAATGCGTGACGGCGACAAGAGCCGTTACCTAGGCAAGGGCGTGTTGAAGGCGGTTGAGCACATCAACACCGAAATCTCCGAAGCCGTTCTGGGTCTGGATGCTTCCGAGCAAGCCTTCCTGGACAAGACCCTGATCGACCTGGACGGCACCGAGAACAAGAGCCGCCTGGGTGCCAACGCCATGCTGGCCGTGTCCATGGCTGTGGCCCGCGCCGCTGCTGAAGAAGCCGGCCTGCCCCTGTACCGCTACTTCGGCGGCATGGGTGGCGTGCAACTGCCCGTGCCCATGATGAACGTGATCAACGGCGGCGCCCACGCGAACAACTCGCTGGACCTGCAAGAGTTCATGATCATCCCCGTCGGCGCTCCCACCTTCCGTGAAGCCGTGCGCTGGGGCGCTGAAGTGTTCCACGCCCTGAAGGCCATCATCCACCACAAGGGCATGTCCACTGCGGTGGGTGACGAAGGCGGTTTCGCTCCTTCCGTGGAAAACCACGAAGCTGCGATTCAGCTGATCATCGAAGCGATTGAGAAGGCTGGCTACAAGCCCGGCGAGCAAATCGCTCTGGGTCTGGACTGCGCTGCTTCCGAGTTCTACAAGGACGGCATGTACGTTCTGGCTGGCGAAGGCAACATGACACTGACCGCTGTGCAGTGGACTGACATGCTGGCCGGCTGGTGCGACAAGTACCCCATCATCTCCATCGAAGATGGCATGCACGAAGGCGACTGGGATGGCTGGAAGATCCTGACCGAGCGTCTGGGCAAGAAGGTTCAGCTGGTGGGCGACGATCTGTTCGTCACCAACACCAAGATCCTGAAGGAAGGCATTGACAAACACATTGCCAACTCCATTCTGATCAAGATCAACCAGATCGGCACCTTGACCGAGACTTTCGCTGCCATCGAAATGGCCAAGCGCGCTGGTTACACCGCCGTGATCTCGCACCGCTCGGGCGAAACCGAAGACAGCACCATTGCGGACATCGCCGTGGGCCTGAACGCAGGTCAGATCAAGACTGGCTCCATGAGCCGCTCTGACCGTATCGCCAAGTACAACCAGCTGCTGCGCATCGAAGAAGATCTGGGCGATGTGGCTGAGTACCCTGGCAACGCAGCCTTCTACAACCTGCGCTAAGAAGGAACACCCCTTGAGCCGCTTCGCGCCTTCCCCTGGGGGACGACACCCTTGCTGCGGTGCGGCTCTTGCCCGGTGTCCCTTTCTTGGAACACGCTACTTTTTGAGCCACTTTTTCTATGGTTAACCGCGTCGTCTGCGTCACTCTGCTGGGCCTTCTGGCCGCCATTCATGCCCAGCTCTGGCTGGGCAATGGAAGCATGGCCTATGTGCAGGATCTGCATCGGCAGATTCAGGAGCAGTACGCCGCCAATGCCCTGGAAAAATCTGAAAACGACAGGCTGGAGTCTGAAGTCAATGACTTGAAGGACGGCCTGTCGACCGTGGAAGAAAAAGCCCGCTACGAGCTGGGCATGGTCAAACCCAATGAAATCTATATTCAGGTTTCCAAGCGCTGATCACCGCCCGCCCCTGCAGCATTCAAAGCCAGCCTTGCGCTGGCTTTTTCATTGATATTCATGACTGATCACCGCTACCCCACCCTCGTTCTGCTGGCCATGCCCCATGCGCTGTCCCGCAGCATGGCGCACGCTTTGCTGCAGGCGTGGGAGCAAGGTGCAAGCAAGGGCAGCCAAGACGCATGGCAATGCCTTGCCCCTCAAGCGAACGATGCTTGGCCGCAACAAGCATTGGTGTATGTACTGGGCCAGGACTGGCGCGATAGCGACCCGGCAGATCCAGCGATTGCGCAGCAGATCAGCACCTGGCGAGAGCAGCTGGGCGCACAGCGGCGGCCTTATGTGATGCTGTATGGAAAGCCTTCGGCGCAGTGGCTGCAACTTGCAGAGTCCTTAAAATCCATAGCACCTGACGCTGACTGGAATTGGATTTCAGCCCAAAACCCCTGGAAGCCCAGCGCACGCATGCGCCTCAAGGGTTGCGAGCAGTGCGACGACCCTGAATGCGAACAGGCGCTGTTCGCACAACTGAAAAAGGCCAGCTGACGCTGGCCTTTTTAGCTACCGCAGTCAATTACTGCAGCGACTTATTGCACTGCAGCAGAGCTTGGTGGCTGGGTTTTCAAATCGGTGAACAAGCGCGCCGCATCGATAGGGTCAAAGTGGTACTGCTGACCGCAGAAGTCACAACCCACTTCAATCTGGCCACGCTCGGCCAAGACGGATTCCACTTCTTGCTCGCCCAGCGAGACCAGCATGGTTCCCACACGCTCGCGGCTGCAAGTGCAGGCAAAGCGAGGGGGCAGCTCATCGGCCTGGGGCGCAAAGCGCAGCAGCTTTTCTTCCCAGAACAGGCGGCGCAAGATGGTGTCCACATCCAGCGTCAGCAGCTCTTCCTGCTTCAGGCTGGAGGCCAGCGTGGCGATGCGGTTGTATTCCTCGTTGAGGCCCTGCCCATCATGCTCGGCATCACCGCTTTCGGTGGCTGCGGACAGATTGGCTTCGCCCTTCACAGGCATGCGCTGCAGCATCAAGCCTGCGGCAATTTTGTCGTTGGCGGCCAGCACCATCACGGTGTCCAGCTGCTCAGACTGCTGCATATAGAACTGCAGAGCATCCGACAGGCGTTCAAAGCGGCCGCCATTCACATCATTGAGCAACACCACACCTTGATAAGGCTGCTGACCGGGCTGGCGGTCCTTGGGGTCCAGCGTGACAGCGCAGCGGCCTGCACCGCGTGCATTGACCAAATTCGCTAACGGAGCCTGCTGGCCTTGCAGCGGATAGTTGGCCTCACCCACCAGCGATGCCGTGGCGCGCAAGCTCAGGTCGGACTGCACTTCAGCCACAGCCAGCTTGACGGGGCCGTCACCCATGATCTGGAACACCAGAGCGCCATTGAACTTGATGTTGGACTGCATGAGCACGCTGGCAGCAGCCATCTCGCCCAGCAGGGCAGCCACGGCTTCTGGGTAAGCACCGGTTTCGCTGTTGCCAGCACGGCGCTGCAGGATTTCCTGCCAGGCATCAGTCAGGCGGACGATGGCACCACGCACGGGCAGGCCGTCAAAAATGAATTTATGCAGTTCAGACACGCTAATAGATTCCGGTAAAGGCTGGGCCGCTATCAACCCAGCTTGCGCAAGCCGCTCTTGAAGCGGCGTGCATTCAACACATAATTTTTGGCGCTTTGGCGCAGACCTTCGATCTGCTCTGGCGACAACTCGCGCACGGCCTTGGCAGGACTGCCCAGAATCATGGATCCGTCGGGAAATTCCTTGCCCTCCGTCACCAGCGATCCGGCACCCACCAGACAGTTTTTGCCAATTTTTGCGCCATTGAGCACCACCGCACCTATGCCGATGAGCGAGCCATCGCCAATCGTGCAGCCATGCAGCATTACTTGGTGGCCAACCGTCACATTGCAACCCACGTTCAGCGGCTTGCCCATATCGGCATGCAGCACGCTGGCATCCTGAATATTGGAGCCCTCGCCGATGGTGATGCTGTCGGTATCACCACGAATCACGGTGCCGAACCAGACGCTGGCATCTTTTCCCAGTGTGACGCGGCCCATGACTTGCGCGCTGTCCGCCACCCAGGCGGACTCATCGATCTCGGGCGCCACACCATCCAGTTCGTAAATTGCCATGTGGGTTGTCTCCTTGATTTATGACTTCTCTCAAGCACCTAGAATTGTAGGGATGGAGTTACGTCATCGCGCGCTAGAGGTCTTGTGCTTTTCAGACCCAGAACAAAAAGCCGCTGCAGCCCTTGATCTGTATGCGCAAAAAGCTCTTTATTCGATAGCAGATACCGCTCCGGCGCTGCCTGTCCCAGAGTCTGAGCTGCCGGGCCGCCCGGCCAGGCCAGAGCTCAAGCACCACACGGAAGTCGGTCGTCGCTCGCCCGCCACACCGGAAGGGCGGGCCATCCTCATTCACGCCATTGCGCATATCGAATTCAACGCAATCAACCTGGCGCTGGATGCAGTCTGGCGTTTTGACGGCATGCCCCAGCAGTACTACTACGACTGGCTTCAGGTCGCTGCCGAGGAAGCCAAGCATTTCCGCCTGCTGCGCGAGCACCTGCAGCAGCAGCATGGCAAGGACTATGGCGACTACCCCGCCCATCAGGGGCAGTGGACCATGTGTGAGAAAACGGCGGGTGACATCACCGCCCGCATGGCGCTGGTACCGAGAACGATGGAGGCCCGTGGTCTTGACGCTACGCCGCAAATTCAGAACAAGCTGCGCAACACCCATGCGCCCGATGCACTGGCAGCCGTAGAGATTCTGGACATCATCTTGCGCGAGGAGGTGGGCCATGTCGCCATCGGCAACCACTGGTACCGCTGGTTGTGCGAAAAAAACGAACTGGACCCCGTGCCGCTGTACCAGGAGCTGGCAACCCGCTACGAGGCCCCGCGCATGCGCCCGCCCTTCAACGAAAGTGCGCGCCTTGCTGCAGGCTTTACGGTGACGGAGATGGACTGGCTCAAACAAAATTGAGTCATTTTTTTGACTCGAATCAAGTTTTTTGAGCTGTTACGCCCCATCAGCCCAAGTTGTTGGCGCAAAAGCCCCACACGCTCAAAGCTGACACTATGATCGGCTCATTCTTACAGCAACGAGCAAAGCCAACTTTTTTTCACAAACAGATGGCATGTACAGATGAGTGAACAAACCCTCAAGGACACGGCTTTCGCCCCCTCGCGCAACCTGTCCAAAGGCATGATTGCCCGCCAGCCCATCGTTAATGGGCTGCAGCAAATCATTGGCTATGAGTTGTTCAACCGCTCGCGCTCGCCTTACGACCACAACATGTCGTCCGATGCGACGCTGATCTTTGCCGCTCTCACGCACGCGGGCGAAGAAGATCTGGTGGGCACCAAGCTCATGTTTGTGAACTGCACGCATGAAGGTCTGACCGGCGAGCACCTGGAGTTGCTGCCCGCCGACAAGGTGGTGCTGGAAATCCCCCCGCTAGGCCACGCAGCCATTCACGAAGTCACGGCACGCCTGCCCACGCTGCTGGCGCTCAAGGAGCAAGGCTTTCACCTGGCCTTCAACCACACGGTACTGGAGTCTGAATATTCGGCCTGGCTGCCGCTAGCCGATTACATCAAGCTGGACCTTTCGGCGCTGGCCCCGGCCCAGCTGACGGTGCTGGTCAAATTTGCCAGCCGCCATTCCCGTGCCGAGCTGATTGCCGAGAAAGTGGAAAGCGCTCTGCAGCACGACCTGGGCCAGCGCCTTGGCATCGAGCTGTTTCAAGGCTTCTGGTTTGCACGCCCTACCGTGATGCAAACCCGCCTGCTCACCCCCTCACAGCAAAGCATCATTCAGCTGCTGACCCTCGTGCGCGAGCAGGCCAGCACCGATGCGATTGAAGAAGTTCTTAAAAAAGACGCAGCACTGGCCTTCAACCTGCTGCGCCTCATCAACTCGGCCAGCTTTGGCGCGCACCGCGAGATCACCTCGTTCAAACAAGCCGTCATGCTGCTCGGCATGAACAAGCTGTTCCGCTGGGCAGCCATGCTGCTGACGGCCGCCCGCGAAGGTGGCCCGCCGCCCGCCGTGGGTCAGACCGCCGTGATTCGAGGCCGCCTGATGGAGCTGCTGGCCAAGCATTCGCTGACACAGACGGATACCGACCTGGCCTTTATCTGCGGCATGTTCTCCATGCTCGACCGCATGCTGAACATGCCCCTGCCCGCTGCGCTGGCGCTGATTCCCGTCTCCGAGGCAGTCTCTGCCGCTTTGCTGCGCCACGAAGGCATTCTGGGTGAGCTGCTCATCCTCACGCAGGCCTGCGAGAGCCAGGACCTTGATCAGTTTGACCGCAGCGCTGACAGCCTTGAGCTGCAACACGACGACATCAACCAGGCCCACTTGCAGGCACTGAGTTGGACGGAGTGCCTGTCCAATTGACAGAGCGCCCCCTACGCATACACCCTATTGATAGCAACCATGGAAACCTCAGACACCTCCGACCTGCCTCAGCCCGCTGACCCAAGCACAGAAAAAGACGATGCCAACATCGCCAGCATTGCCCGTCAGGCCATCGTTGATGAAAAAAGGGATGTGTTCGGCTACGAGCTGTTTGACCGCTCCGTCTCCCACAACGCGCACACCGCCGCCTCTGATGCGGCGCTGCTGTTCAACGCCCTGTCGTACGCAGGCGCAGAAGCGCTGGTGGGCAAAAAAACGGTCTTCATCAACTGCACGCATGAAAGCCTGAGCGGCGGTCATCTGGAGCTGATTCACCCCGATCGCGTGGTGCTTGAAGTGCCTGCCCTGCCTGCCGATGCCTCGCCTGAGAGCATCGAAGCCTGCCTGCCCACTTTCAACGCCCTGCGCCAGCGCGGCTTTCGTCTGGCGTTTGATCAGAACCTGCTGCGCCGCAACTACGCGTCGTGGCTGCCCATGGCCTCTTTCGTCAAGCTGGACATGCAGGCCTTCGGGCTTGAGCACGCCGAAAAGCTGGTGAAGTTTGCCCAGACCTACACCCGCGCTCAAATCGTGGCCGAGAAGGTTGAAACCGCCGAGCAGTTCGAGCACATGCTCGGTCTGGGCATCAAACTGTTCCAGGGCTACTGGTTCGCCCAACCCCAGGTGGTGCAGGCGCGCACCATTCGCCCCACGCATGCCACCATCATTCAGCTCATCAACCTCGTGCGCCAGCAGGCAAGCACCGAAGAGATTGAAGAGCTGCTCAAGAAGGACCCCACGCTGTCCTTCAACCTGCTGCGCTTCATCAACAGCTCGGGCTTTGGTCTGTCCTGCGAGGTCACGTCCTTCCGCCATGCGGTGATGATTCTGGGCCTCAAAAAGCTGTTCCGCTGGGCGGCACTGCTGCTGACCACCTCGCGCGCAGGCGGCACACCGCCCGCCGTGGGCCAGACCGCCGTGGTGCGCGGCCGCCTGATGGAACTGCTGAGCGCCGAGCTGCTGCCCCCCGAGGAAAGCGACCACGCTTTTGTGGTCGGCGTGTTCTCACTGCTCGACGTGATGCTGGGCCAGCCCATCGTCAAGGCACTGGAGTCCGTGGCGCTGCCGCAATCCGTCGTCGATGCACTGGTGCACAACAAGGGCGTGTTCGCCCCCTTCCTCGACCTGACACGCGCCTGCGAATCGGGCGACGAAGCGGCCTTTGCTCAGGCGGCCAACGCGCTGCACCTGTCCAACCATCAGGTCAACTGGGCCCACTTGCAGGCCCTGAGCTGGGCTGACAGCCTGATCAGCGAAGGCGTTTAACTATCAAAATGTGAGCTGCTAGCGCACATAGAAGAAAGGGCTTGCAGCTAATTTAGCCACAAGCCCTTTTCATTCAAGCGCAAGGCGCTATCGTTTTATCTATCAGTTCAGCTGAATCTTGGCTGCCTTGATGATCTGTGCATTGGCCTTGGACTCGGCCTCAATCTGCTTGGCAAAATCCGCAGCCTTACCACCTGTGGGCACGTTGTCAGTCGCCTCCAGACGCAGGCGCATTTCAGGCAGCGCCAGCACCTTGTTCACCTCGGCATTCAGGCGAGCCAGCACGGGGGCAGGCACACCGGCGGGGGCAAAGATACCAAAGACCGAGGTGGTGTTGGCGTTCTTGTAGCCAAGCTCAGCCAGCGTGGGGACTTGCGGCAGCGAGTCCAGACGCGAAGGCGCGCCCACGGCCAGAGCCTTGAACTTGCCCGCCTTGATGTGCTGCATCACCGCCGGACCGGCGTTAGTAGAGAGCACTTCAAACTGCGCGCTCAGGCCGTCATTGAGCTGCTGGCCGCCGCCCTTGTAAGGCACATGCGTGATCTGGGTCTTGGACTGGTCGGCAATCTGCTCCAGCATGATGTGGCCCAGCGATGCCAGACCGGCCGTGGCCCAGCGCACATCGCCGGGGTTGGCCTTGGCCTGCGCCAGCATTTCAGGGAAGCTCTTGGCCGTCAGCCGCGTGGTGCCCAGCAGCAGCACGGGCGAGTACATGACGCTGACCACGGGTGTGATGTCTTTGTGCGCATCAAACAGCGGCTTACCCAGATGTGGGCTCAGCGTCAGCGGACTGATCGATGAAAAGCCCAGCGTATAACCATCGGGGTTGGACTTGACCACCTGGTCCAGACCAATCGCACCACCGGCACCGGCCTTGTTCTCAATCACCACCGGCTGACCCAGCGAGGCGGTGAGCTTTTCACCCAAAGCACGGGCCACCACGTCGCTCACGCCACCAGCGGGGTAAGACACCACCAGACGAATGGGGCGGCTGGGCCACGCCGCATCGGCTTTATCAGCCGCCTGGGCATTCAGGGACAAAGCGGCAGGCAGCGCAGCGACCAGCGCACAGCTCAGCACGCTACGGCGAAGAAAGTTAGTCATTACTCAAATCCAGATAACAAGGACTGCATTTTTGACCAAAGTGCATTCCCGAGATGAATATGGTGTCGAATCGGCAATTAAACCGCCATAAAACATCAAAATAGCTATACAAGTACTACAAATCAACCAAAATATGACATCAATGACGGCTCAACGCATCATCCATGGCGCTTGTCGCTAGACTGCTGAGAGTCCACATCACAGAAAGCGCTTCATGGCTGCAAAGTCTCTGTTTTCACGTCGCTCACTGCTGCAAGGCAGTGCCGCCAGTGTGGCGCTGAGTGCCATGACCCTGCCCGCTGCCGCTGCGCAGGCTCGCACCACCGCACGCCCTGCTTCCCGCTCAGCATCCAGCGCCTGCGTACTGGATGGCCTGCAGCCCGTCGTGCTCACCATCAGCGGCACCGGCGTGCAGGCCAATCGCGGCAAGCCCCATGCAGTCGCAGACCGCATGCTCAACGTGCACGGCTATCAGTTTGATACCGCATGGTCTTGCGGGCTGGATGCACTCAACAGCCTGGAGCAGCACCAGTTGACCACCCAGCTGGAATACGACGAAGCCGAGCATCGCCTGCAAGGCCCATTGCTTGAGCATGTGCTGCAGGCCGCAGGCATCGATATCGCCCAAGCCATTGCACAAGGCCTGCAGCTCACGTTTCAAGGCATTGACGGCTACCGCACCCAGATGCCGCTGACGCAAGCCGTGCGCTGGCGCATTCTGCTGGCCACCCAGCTCGACGGGCTGCCGCTGTCTGTCGGCGGCGTGGGGCCGCTGTGGGCTATTTTTGCGCCCCAGAACATTCCTGAGCTGAGCCAGCTGCCCATCAAACAGCGCTTTCCTGCGGCCGTCTGGGGGCTGTACTACATACAGGTCAGCCCAGCCACCGCTTAAACATGCACTAGCCGCGCGGATGGTGCTCGGCATGCAGCGACTTGAGCCTCTCCCTGGCCACATGCGTGTAGATGGTGGTGGTGGAGATATCGGCATGGCCCAGCAGCATCTGGACCACACGCAAATCAGCCCCGTGGTTGAGCAAATGCGTGGCAAACGCATGGCGCAGCGTGTGGGGCGAGAGGGGTGAAGTCACGCCCGCAATCTGCGCGCATTTTTTGACGATGACCCAGAACATCACCCGGCTCATGCCCGCACCGCGCTGGGTGACAAACACCGCATCGGTCTGCTGTCCGCCCAGAATAATGGCGCGAGCGCCTTGCAGATAACGCTCCAGCCAGTGCTGCGCCTCCTGGCCAAAGGGCACCAGCCGCTCCTTGCGGCCCTTGCCAGTCACGCGCAGCACGCCAGCGCGCAAGTCCAGCTCGTGCATGCGCACGCCCACCAGCTCGCTCACCCGCAAGCCGCTGGCATACATCAGCTCCAGCATGGCCCGGTCGCGCAGGCCCAGCGGCATATCCACATCGGGCGCATTCAACAAAGCCTCCACCTGCTCCTGCGTCAGCACCTTGGGCATGCGCGGTGCCTGCTTGGCAGCCAGCATGCGCACTGTGGGGTCGGCCACTATGCGCTTTTCACGCAACGCCCAGTGATAGTAGCGGCGCAGCACCGTCAGGCGGCGATTGGATGACGTGGCCTTGGTCTCCTCCACACGCGCCGCAAAGTAGGCGTTGACATCACCCTCCAGTGCGTAATCCACCGCTTTGGGCGGCGGCAAGCTGGCCAGCCACTGCGCAAACGCATTCAAATCGCGCCTATAGGCAGACAGCGTGTTGCGCGACAGGCCATCCTCCAGCAGCAGCGCATCGACAAACAAGTCCAAACCATCCAGGCTCTCTGGCAGCGGCGGCGGCCAGCTCTCTGGGGCAAATGGTTTGCGCGGTTTTTTCTGAGCTTCAGACATGAGAGCTAGCGTACACGCAGGCAAGGGACTGCAAGTGCAACTAACGAGCCATGGCAAGCGAAACAAGCGGCAGGGAGCTACTCAAGCGCCCATGAATCAATTCATTGAACTCGCCCCCGTCGCTTGCCGGTACGGAATTTTCGGTGCCCCGCTATAGTGAAAGTCATGACAAGCAGACCTTCTGAATCAGCAGCTCCACAAAATAGCCGCATTGCATCCCGGTTGGCGGGTGCCAGCTTTCATGACTCGTGGAGCATCACCTCCAGCGACACCCGTCTGTCTTCACTCGGTCACTTCATCGCCGCGGCCAAAGACACGCCTCGCTGGATTGATATGTGTATGAGGGCGCGTAACCGCATGGGCCGAATCGTAGGACTCAAGGATCTCGGTACGTTATCAGGGGTCGCCGCCGACAAATCGGCGCTCGACTATCAGCCAGGCGACCGCGTAGGCATCTTCACGGTCATTGAAAATACTTTTGATGAGGCGCTAATCGGCGATGACGACAAACACCTGAAGGTTGTTCTAAGCGTTCACCGTCAAGAGCATGCGGGCGAAGGGCTGGTGTCCATCACGATCACGACCGTCGTGCATGTCAAAAACCGGCTTGGCAGCCTCTATATGCTGCCTGTCAAACCTATGCATCGGCTCATCGCACCTGCGGTGCTTGCAAGCATAGGGCGCAACGCGCATGCGGCTTAAGCATTCACTCTAGTGAGCCGCAGATTCGCTGCAAGAAGCGGTTATCGAGCCCTCTTCTATGCACTATGGTTGGCGTCTCGGAAAATTCGGACATCTCTCAATGCCCAAACTCGAAATGCAGCTCGCCCATATCCGCAGCGGGCAGATGTACAACGACCTGACTCCTGAGCTGGTTGCCGCTCGGCAAAGCGCGGTTCTGCTAAGCAATGCCTACAACGCGGCCTTTTCGCAATCGGGACAGGAACGCGAAGAGATACTCAAACGATTACTAGGTCATATCGGCCGGAGCGTGCACTTCGAGCCTGGCTTTCGCTGTGAGTTCGGTCGCAACATCCACATCGGCGACCGCTTCTATGCCAACTTCGACTGCATCATGCTCGATGGCGGCGGCATCTTTATCGGTGACGATGTACTCCTCGCGCCGCGCGTCGGCATCTACACCTCCAACCATGCAATTGACCCCATCGAAAGAGCGGCCGGAGGCTGCTTTGCCAAGCCCGTGAAGATCGGCAATCGAGTCTGGATCGGCGCAGGCGTGCACATCAACCCCGGAGTCACGATCGGAGACGGCTCGATCATCGGCTCTGGCAGCGTTGTGACCTCAGCAATCCCTGCAGGAGTCATCGCTGCAGGCGTTCCCTGCAAGGTCATACGGACGATTTCCGAACAGGACAAAACCGGATTTGATCCGCGAACCATGCTGAATGGACCGTCGTGCTCATGAATGCCTGTCAGGCAAAGGCATAGCGAGCGGAAGAATCTGCAACAAGCCTGGCAAAAGTCGGCTCCAAGTCGATGCCCGTTCGTTTCTATTTGAAAAGCGAAAAAAAGCCCGAATGGCCTTGAGGGCAATTCGGGCTTGCGTCGACAGCTACTGCTTCAGTAGCAGATCAGGTGCTTAGTCCAGCGTCAGCTTCTGCTTGGCAACGACCTGCTTGTAGGTTTCAAACTCTTCCTT
>ERZ724504.1097-NODE-1097-length-15129-cov-7.830967_pt1 | contig 15129 bp, 12 predicted proteins | sample MGYA00376037_ERZ724504 | MGnify/ENA primary metagenome ERZ724504 (study PRJEB28724, sample SAMN07190888) | wastewater metagenome | isolation source: influent of sewage treatment plant in Hong Hong | place: USA: Christiansburg, Virginia | collected 2016-03-01 ... | reverse complement strand
TTGTGCGCCAGGAGCCCCAGCTGGGCACCGGCCACGCCGTGCAGCAGGCCGTGCCTGCGCTCAAGGAGGATGGTCTGGTCGTGGTGCTGTCTGGGGATGTCCCGCTGACCACTGCCGACACGCTGCAGGGCCTGCTCGACGCTGCAGGCGAAGGCAAGATGGCACTGTTGACGGTGACCATGCCTGACCCGACTGGCTATGGCCGCATCGTGCGCAACGAAGCAGGCACGGTGCAGCGCATCGTCGAGCAAAAAGATGCGAATGACGCCGAGCGCGCCATCACCGAAATTTACAGCGGCATCATGGCCGTGCCTGCCAAGCATCTGACGGCATGGCTGTCCAAACTCAGCAACAACAACGCACAGGGCGAGTATTACCTGACGGACATCGTCGCCATGGCTGTGGCGGATGGCGTGCCCGTGGTGGGCCACCGCATTGCCGATGTGCTGCAGGTCGCAGGCATCAACAGCCCCTTGCAGCTGGCCGAGCTGGAGCGGGCGCACCAGTTGCGCCAGTCCCGCCAGTTGATGGAGCAGGGAGTGCGCATGGCTGACCCGGCTCGTTTTGACCTGCGCGATGATGTGCGCGGCACCAAGGCCAGCCTGAGCTGCGGTCAGGACGTAGAAATTGATGTGAACTGTGTCTTTACCGGCCATGTCACGATTGGCGCGGGCGCACGCATTGGTGCCAACTGCCATATCAGCAATGTGAGCATTGCTGAAGATGCAGTCATTCACCCCTTCACACATATCGATGGCGAAAAAATGGGCGTGGAAGTGGGTGCAGGAGCCTTGATTGGCCCGTTTGCTCGCCTGCGCCCCGGCGCCAAGCTGGGCCGCGAAGTACACATTGGCAACTTTGTGGAAGTGAAGAATTCCACGCTGGCTGATGGTGCCAAGGCCAACCATTTGGCCTATCTGGGTGATGCCACGGTGGGCGAGCGCGTGAACTACGGCGCAGGCAGCATCACGGCTAACTATGACGGCGTGAACAAGCACCGCACCGTGATTGAGGCCGATGTACACATTGGCAGCAACTGCGTGCTGGTGGCTCCGGTGACGATTGGCGCTGGCGGCACCGTAGGCGGCGGCTCTACGGTGACCAAGAGCACCGAAGCCGGTGCGCTGACCGTGGGCCGTGGCAAACAGATCAGCATCAGCAACTGGAATCGCCCTGAAAAGCAGCCCAAAGCCTGATGGAACAAGCGCAACACGCTTTTGAAAGCATAGCGCCGCAGACGCTGGAAGAGGCGCTGGCGCTGCTGGCGCGGCGCGATGCCGAGCTGGCGGCCCTGCGCAGCGCGCAGCAGGAATGGGTGCATGCGGTATCGCACGACTTGCGCGCACCGCTGCGCCATGTGCTGGCCTTCAACCCGCTCATTGCTGAGTTGCTGCAGTCGCCCAACCCCAGCTCGGATGATCTGGAAGAGGCGATTAGCTTTTTGCAGACCATGGATCAATCGGCCCAGCGCATGGCCGCCATGTTCGATGGCTTGCTGCAACTGTCGCGGGCTGATCGTCATGTGCTGCAGTTGCAGTCCGTAGATGTGTTGCCTGTGCTACATAGCGTGCAGCAGCGCTTGCAGGCCGATGCAGAGGGCAGGCAGATTGAATGGTGCTTGCCAGCGACTGCGCCGGCAGTGCAGGCCGACCCGTATTTGCTGGAGCTGGCGCTGACGGCAGCTATGAGCAATGCCATCAAGTTCACCCGGTCTGTGCCGCAGGCGAGGATTCAGGTGGATGTGCGCTACGAGATGCAGGGCAGGGATTGTTTGATCGCGATTGCTGACAACGGCGTGGGCTTTGATCAGTCACGTGCAGGCAAGCTGTTTGGCGTGTTTCAGCGTATGCATCGCGAGGCCGATTTTGAAGGTGTGGGCACGGGCCTAGTGTTGGTGCGCAATATTTGCCGCCGCCATGGTGGCAAGGCTGAAATTGAGGCCCAACCCAATGCGGGTTGCCAGTTGCAGATGAGTTGGCCTAAGGCCTGAGAAGCGAGACGCTAGCAACTTAGGCCTGTATTAGGCGCTGCTTCGCTCCTGCTGCTTTTGTGACTGGGAGTCAGCAGGCTTCAAGGTGGCTTCAAACCGCATCGGTATGGTCGCCGGGCTGTGAGAATTCAGGGGCACGCTGGCTGACACGTCAAACACTTGATCGCGGCCCGCATTTTTTGCGCTGTAGAGCGCGCTATCGGCGGCCTTGACCCATTCGGTGACCGAGCCAATGCTGGCATCTGCAGCGGCGACACCAATACTCGCACTGACACGTAAGTCTGGATATTCGCGAATGCGTATTTGCGCTAGCTTGTCGCGAATGCGCAGGGCGACGGAATATGCCTCTTTTGCATTGGCGTGCTTACACAGGACGGTGAACTCATCGCCGCCGTAACGGCCAGCAATATCGTGGCTACGCAGGCAATTTCGAATGCTCAGGCCAATCTGCTTTAAAACCTCGTCGCCCACAATATGGCCGTAATCATCGTTGACGGTTTTGAAGCGATCAATGTCAATGACGAGCAGGCTGGTTTGTTCTTGAGAAGTTCGATATTGCTGCAGTGCAGTACGGGCCTTTTTCCACCAGTAATCACGGCTGTAAACCGTGGTCAGTGGGTCAATGCGGCCTAGTAATCGGAGCTGAAGATTTTGCTTGGCCAATGTCTTGAGCATGCTGCGAGTGGACCAGCTGGCATAGGCGCTGTGCAAGATGATTAATGGCAGCAAACTCAGCTGAACGACGAGAGGCGCATCCCACTGCGGAGCAGGGCGAATCAGCGCAGACATCAGCAGCATGCCAATGACTAAGGCAATCAATGTGGAAGGCCAGCGGCGCTTGAGGCCGGTGTAGAAGCGGTCAGCCACACCAATGGCCAGGATGCAGAAGCTGGGCAGCAGGCTCCAGTGCATCAGTGCGACCCAGCTGCCGATGATCAGGGCATCGACCAGGCAATTTATATACTCCGCATGAAACGGGTCTTGGTGGTGCCGTGAATGCAGAAAGGCAATATGAGGCCAGACGAGTGCACTTACCGCAGTGAATGCCCACCATGCAATATTGGACGGGTGATACGCCAAACTTGCGGCAACCACAATGCCCGCCAATGTCAAATAGGAGGCGCGCAAAGGGTAGGTACGGCGGTGAATCTCTCGATGCAGAGGCATCTGGCGAAACTTGCGTTAAGTCAAAGTGGTGAGAATAGTCGAATTAAAAACAATTTGTATCAAAACTTAACGTAATAACGCAGCATATTTGCCACACATCAAGAGCATAAATACATGCTGTTGGCTGGCTAAGGAAGCTTTTCAGGAATTGGCACTTCAGTGCTGAACTTTGCACGCTTTATGCTGAAGAACGCTTTGACATTGCGCACGTTCGAGTCTTGGGTAAAAAGCTTCTGGCTGAGGGCGAGGTAGCCAGGCATGTCGGTCGCTGCGATGATCAGAATGAAGTCGGGGCCAGGAGATACACGCCAGCACTGCTGCACCCAGGGCTCGGCAACGGCTTTGTGCTCGAATTGCAGCAAGGACGCGCTGTCTTGCCGGTCCAGTGAGACTTCCACAATGACCTGCAGGCCATGACCAGTCAGCTTGGCTAGTTGCTCGCTGCTCAGAATGGCTACCTGTTTCTCGATCAGTCCAAGCTCTTGAAGGCGCTTGACGCGGCGCAGGCAGGTGGGGGCGGACAGATGCAGCAACTGGGCCAGAGCATGGTTGCTGAGACTGGCATCTCGCTGAAGCTGCCTCAGCAGTTGAAGGTCAACAGCATCTAGATTGATGGAATTTTCATTCATTAAAAGTAATTTTATTGAATAAAAAATCAACCAGTCAACATGCTGAAATATTCATTCAATATATGTAATTATTTGAATATATATTTAATATTTCAGCGGGTACTATGCCCAGCAATTCAACCTGAGGTGTACATCTATGTGTGGCATTGTTGCTGCGGTTTCTGACCGCGATATCGTTCCTGTTCTGGTCCAGGGTCTGCAGCGACTGGAGTACCGTGGCTATGACTCCTGCGGTGTTGCTGTGCAGGCGCTCGATGTCAATGGTCTGAGTCTGGGCCTGAAGCGCGCCCGTTCTACGGCCCGCGTGGCAGAGCTGATGGAGCAGGTCAAGACCGAGCACGTGGTTGGCCTGACAGGTATTGCCCACACTCGCTGGGCTACCCATGGTGAACCTGCTGTGCGCAACGCCCACCCACACTTCAGCCATGGTCCCGGCATTTCGGCTGTGGCGGATGCCGATGCACCAGCCCGCGTAGCACTCGTGCACAACGGCATCATCGAAAACTACGAAGCTCTGCGCAGCGAACTGCAAGGCAAGGGCTATGTATTTGCGAGCCAGACCGATACGGAAGTCATTGCGCATCTGGTGGACAGCCTTTACAGCGGCGATCTGTTTGAAGCGGTGCAAGCTGCAACGACCCGTCTGCATGGCGCATTTGCCATTGGTGTGATGCACAAGGACGAGCCGCACCGCGTGGTGGGTGCCCGTGCAGGTTCACCATTGATTTTGGGTGTGGGCAAGGAAGGTTCTGAACACTTCTTGGCCAGCGATGCCATGGCACTTGCCGGTGTGACAGACCAGATCATCTATCTGGAAGAGGGCGACCTGGTTGACCTGCAGCCCGGCCGTTACTGGGTTGTGAGCAAGAGCGGTGAGCGCCTGACTGAGAAACAGCGCCCTGTAAAAACCGTACACGCGCACAGCGGCGCTGCCGAGCTGGGCCCCTACCGCCATTACATGCAAAAAGAAATCTTCGAGCAGCCCCGCGCCTTTGGCGACACGCTTGAAGGTGTGGAAAACATTGCCCCCGAGCTGTTTGATGGAGTCACGCCTGAAGGCAAGACCGGCGCAGCCGCATGGCGTGTGTTCAAGGAAATCGACCGCGTGCTGATTCTGGCTTGCGGCACCAGCTACTACAGCGGCTGCACCGCCAAGTACTGGATTGAAGCCATTGCCGGCATCCCCTGCAGCGTGGAAGTGGCCAGCGAATACCGCTATCGCACCAGCGTACCCGACCCTAGGACGCTGATCGTCACCATCAGCCAGTCGGGTGAGACAGCCGACACTTTGGCAGCCTTGCGCCATGCTCAAAGCCTGGGCATGAAGCACACGCTGACCATCTGTAACGTGGCCACTAGTGCCATGGTGCGTGAATGCGAGCTGGCCTATATCACCCGCGCAGGTGTGGAAATTGGTGTGGCATCGACCAAGGCCTTTACGACACAACTGGCAGGTCTGTTCCTGCTGACGCTAGCGCTGGCACAGTCCAAGGGCCGGCTGACTGAAGAGAAAGAGCAGCAGTACCTGACTGCCATGCGTCACCTGCCTGTCGCACTGCAATCGGTGCTGGCTCTGGAGCCGCAGATCATCAGTTGGGCTGAAGACTTTGCGAAGAAAGAAAATGCACTGTTTCTGGGTCGTGGCATCCACTACCCCATCGCGCTGGAGGGCGCGCTCAAGCTCAAGGAAATCAGCTACATCCATGCCGAGGCCTACCCCGCGGGTGAGCTCAAGCATGGCCCGCTGGCGCTGGTGGATAGTAATATGCCCGTCGCTATCGTGGCGCCTAACGACGAGCTACTGGAAAAGCTCAAGAGCAATATGCAGGAAGTGCGCGCGCGTGGTGGTGTGCTGTATGTGCTGGCGGATGCCAAGAGCAATATTGAAAGTGCAGATGGTATGCATGTGATTCGCATGCCTGAAAACTACGGCGCGCTCAGCCCCATCCTGCACGTGGTGCCGCTGCAGTTGCTGGCGTATCACACAGCTCTGGCTCGTGGCACCGATGTGGACAAGCCCCGTAACTTGGCTAAAAGTGTGACAGTCGAATAAGCGACACACTCAGCAATGACTGGGGCTAAAAAAGTTAGCTGAGCAGCAGGGTACTCCACTCGTTGCTTGAGCTAGTCGCCGCAGAAAAGCGCTCATTTGTGAGCGCTTTTTTGTGTCTAAAACTTCGAGCGTTCAAGCTTGGCTGGATTTACAGCAGCGCCTGCTGGACTGATTATTTCCAGGCCTTCCAACGGCAGTGCGTTGTGGTTGAAGAAGAACAAGTCATTCCCGCGCGCGGCATCGACAGACACCCACTGATGAGCCGTGGGCGACAGCACGGTGGATGAGGGAACGAGAAACGAGCGGTGAGCTTGCGCCAGCAATGGCAGAGCCAGCAAATGTGCAACGGCTAATGCTTTACACACAGAGCTGATGCAGGTATTTCTTCTAGTCATTTTTTTTATATAAAAGTTAAAGCCATGGTCGCGGCGATCAGTAAAGCAATGCCGGACATCGGCAGCAGATTTCGCGGGGAATAGCTCAGCAGCGCAGCGACGGGGAGCGCTGCGAACGTCAGCAAACCCAGCCATACGACTGCGGCAACAGATCGGGTTTGGCCCACCATGCAGGCCGCTAAAGCCAATGTCAGCAACGCTGTGCCAGCGGCGCGTAGACCGTGATTGGCTGTGCGAGCCAGAGTGCGCCCCAGTACCTCTTCCTGGTGCCTTTCCATGGCCACGCTCAAGGTGGCAAAAGCGGAAAAACTCAGCAGCAGCGCTACCCAAGCCATCAAAACAGTGGATTGCATCAAACTTGCCTTTCCTGCGCTTGCGGTGCCAGCGTGGCAGTTGCACCACTGCCTATGACTTGCGGTGAGGGCCTGCCTGCAGCCTTGCTGGTTGGCGATACGGGTAACGGTGAGTGAAGTAGCTTGAAGGCCGCAAAGCCATGGATGGCGGCAAGAACGAGTGCGACCAGATCAAAGCCCGCCACGCTCCACAACCCAGCGGACATGGCTGCAGGCAGAGGCAGTCCTCCAGTCGCTGCATTGAGTAAAGGCAGGCAGGCAAAGAGTAATGCGGCCAAAGTCAACTGCTCGGTCCAGGCTCGGCGGTGACTGCGTAGCAGTGCGTGAACGGCGCACAGGGCCCAGACAAGGAAGAAGCAGCGAATTTCCCAGTCGGACCGCTGAGCGGTGTCTACAGGGATCAGGCGGTTGCTAAAAAAGTATGCAGCTGTGGCAACGGACAGACCTGAAATCGATCCCACATTCAGCACTTCGACCAGACGGTGTGATAAAGGCGTGCGGCCAAGCTTGCGCCGTTCAGGCAGGCGTTTGACCACCCAGAGCACCATACCTGTAGCAGCCATCAGCGTGCCCACTACACCGCTGAGGAACAGCAGCCAGCGCAGCAGCGGATCTGCAAAGCGCCCCAGGTGCGAGCTGGTCAGAACGTTGTAGATAGCCGTTGGGGTGGAAATGGGCTTGGCTGCAGGGGCGTCCAGCATTTTGCCGCTGATGCCATCAAACACCATGCGCTCGCTGCCACCACGGTTAATCAGGCTGTTACCGCCTTGTGACCGCAGCTCTATGCGCGCGCCAAGTGTGTTGGGCTGGTTCACCACAATTGTGCCTACGCCACGATTTGGCCAGCGCTGCTGTGCTTGTGCCATCAGCGGTGCAATGGGGGTCATGGTGACTGGGGCAGCGTCCGCAGCATTACTCTCCGCACCTCGCTTGCGCTGAGGCTGATTTGCTGCAGGGCGGGTGCTGCCACGCATCTCGTTGAAATAGGCGCGTGTATCTCCTTCATAGACGGCGCTGGCCCCCCAGGGCATGAGCATGATCATCAGCAGGAGCAAGCCGCTGAAAGTAATCATGATGTGAAAGGGCAAGGCCAGAATGGCCGTCATATTGTGGGCGTCCAGCCATGAGCGCTGCTGCTTGCGTGGGCGAAACGTAAAAAAATCCGTGAAGATTTTCTTGTGAGTGATGACGCCGCTGATGATGGCTACCAACATGAACATGGTGGCGATGCCCACAATCCAGCGTGCCCAGATGCGGGGCATGGCGTAGAGCTCGAAGTGAAAACGGTAGAGAAAGCTGCCGCCGCGTGTTTCACGCACGGCAATTGCATCCCCGGTGGCTGCATCAAGTTCGGCGCGCTTTGTGCCCGCTTTGCCTGCAGCTGCATCCTTGGCGCGCCAACTTGCTTCTACCGTCGGGTGGCGCTCGCCGGGCAAGGACAGTGTCCAGGTCGCAGCATCGGGAGCCAGGCGCTGCATGCCCTGCAGAGCCAATTCAGCGGTGTTGGCTGATGGCTGTGACTGGTGCAGCTCAGGCTTCATCCAGACGTTGATCTCGTCCAGAAAATAGCTCAGCGTACCTGTGAAGAAAACTGCATACAGCAGCCAGCCCAGTAGCAGGCCGGACCAGGTATGCAGCCAGGACATGGATTGCCTCAGGCCTTCAGGCTTGCCGTCAATTCTCATGGCTGCCACCCCATGAGTACGGCTGAGCCACCAAACAAGGCCGCCATCACCAACATGCCCAGCCACACCCTGGCGGTACTGCGGGCGCGGAAAGCCCAGATGGCTGCGATGGAGTGCACCACAAAGGCCAGCATGGTGGCGGTCATCACGGCATTGAGGCGGCTGACACCCAGATGGGCTAGCGCTAGCCCGGCACTGGCGCAGAACAGCGCAGATAGTCCGTATCCACCACCGATGGCGGCTACGGTGCGCGAAGCAATGGCCCAGCGGTAGTGCGATAGCGTGGACATGCCGCTGCGCGCAGAGCCTGCGACATGTCCGAGGGTTTGTTGGTCAGGCATGGTGGCAGTCATCTCAGAAGCGGTAAGCCATCTTCACCCACAGGCGGCGGCCATCTTCAGCGTAGGAGTAGGCGGAGCTGGTGTTGCGCGGGCGTACGTTGTTGGTGAGGTTGTATGCCACGACGTTCACGGTCAGATCCTTGCGGGGCGACCAGGCCGTACCTAAATCCAGAGTGGCGACCGAGCCCACGGATTCAGACACTGCACCTCCCGAGCCCCAGCTGATTAGCGATTCCCGGCCCCGGTAAGTCACGGTGGCAAAGGCGGAGAGGTTTTCCATCGCCTTCCAGTTCAGAGTGGCACTGGCTGCATGCTTGGGTACAGCGACCAAGGGCTGACCGTCCGCCAAGGGATAGCCAAAGCCCAGAATATTGACGCCCGCGCTTTTGACCTTGGAATCGGTCAAGGTGTAGTTGCCGGACAGTTTGAGCGAAGGACTGAACTGGTAGCTGCCCGCCAATTCCAGGCCGCGAATCTTGGCCTTGGTGATATTGAAGTAGGTGCTGAAAACACGGCCGGTGTAGGGGTCGTTGGGCACAGGTGTGCCGTCTGGGTAGACCAATTGGCGCGAGCCGGTGTTGACGATCTTGTTGGTGTAGTCGGTGTCGAAAATCGTGGCATTGCCACGGAATGCGCCGCCAGCATCGTAGTAAGCGCCGATTTCGCGGTTGATGCTTTCTTCGGGTTTGAGGTCTGGGTTGCCCCAGGTCTGTGCGCCGCCGCGCTGTGGCAGGCCGATGTTGGGGTTGATCTGGGCAATGCTCGGAGACTGGAAGCCCTTGGCCACGCCACCCTTGATAGTCCAGGCGCTGCTGAGATTCCATACACCGTAAAGGCGCGGAGTCCAGTGGCGGCCAAAGAATTCGTTGTCATCCAGGCGCAGGCCGCCCGTCAGACTAAAGCTGTTCGTAATCGCCCATTCATCTTCCACAAACAGCGATTTCTCGGTGAACGAAGCATCAATGCCCTGGCCCAGACCCAGAGGGTTGGCGTAATAGCCATCGCTTTTCAACTCGTTGCGGCGTACCTGAAAGCCGGTCAGCAGCATGTGATTGCCCAGCGGCACGGCTAGCTTGCCATCCAGCACGGTATTGCGGGTCTTGGGCTTAGCGGTCTGCAGCTCGCCTTCTCGCACCGCAGTTTCTTGCGACAGGCTGAGGTCGGACACACCAAAGCCCCAGCGCCCCTTATGGCTCAGTGCATAGTTCTCACGGATGTATTCGTTCTGATTGCGGCTGGCGGTAGGCGCGAGAGTACGGCCAGGTGTGGTCCAGAATTCCTGGGTGGAACGGCCTGCTTCCAGCATGAATTCATGGTTTTTATTGGGCGTGAGCCACAGGCGCAGATTGCCGGTCTGGCGCTTGGATTTGCCAAAGCCGTCCAGCACGGAGTCTTCTTGGCGGCGCTTATCCGAGCCCCAGAACTGCAGACCCAGAGTGTCGGCGATCAGTGGGCCGGACAGATAGAGATCACTTTGATTAGTGTCGCCTGCATGGCCCGAATCCTGAAAAGTGTGCTCAGCAGAGACCGAACCCGACCAATTTTTGGCTACTTTGCGGGTAACGATATTGATCACGCCGCCCATGGCTTCGGAGCCATACAGCGTGGACATGGGGCCGCGCACGACTTCAATGCGTTCAATGGCCTCAATGGGCGGAATCCAGTTATTGCTCAGCCCCTCGGAAACCCCGCCTTTGAGTGTGACGCCGCCGGTGTTCTGGCGGCGGCCATCAACCATGATGAGTACATGACTTGATTCCATGCCGCGAATGGAGATCTCGCCTTTGTCGCCACCCATCACTCCCACGCCGGGCACATTACGCAACGCGTCGGTCAGGGAGCGAAACTGCTTGCTCTCCAGTTCCTCGCGCGTGAGTACGGTGATGCTGGCCGGAGCACTTTTGACATCTTGTTCATAACCCGAAGCTGTGACGGTCACCGCTTCCATTGTGGTTTCTGCGATTTTTTCGGTGCCTTGGCCAAAGGCCAAAGTGGTGGCCAGCGGCAGTGCAAGCACCACAGCGCCCCGTGCCAATTTTGCAGATGGGCGCTCAAAAAACTGCTCTCTCATCAAACCCTCGTCTCGTTAAATTACATCTAAAATGAGTATCACTTTCATTTGTAATCGCAATTCCTGATCAACGTCTGACCGATGAAGCTTCTGATAGTTGAAGATCACCAAGAGCTGAATGCGCTGCTGTCCCGGCATCTGGAGCGCATTGGCTTTGCGGTTGACGCGGTGTCCACGGGGCGTAAGGCCTTGCATGCCATAGCCATGGGTGACTACGACGCCATGCTTTTAGACCTTGGCCTGCCTGATATCGATGGCATGGAGGTGCTTGAGCAATGCCAGAAAATCGGCAAGCGCATTCCCTGCATTCTGTTGACGGCGCGCGATGCGCTGGAAAGCCGCCTGGCTGGCCTTAACGGTGGCGCGGATGACTATGTGCTCAAGCCTTTTGAAATGACCGAGCTGGAAGCCCGGCTGCGGGCCGTGTTGCGCAGAGCGCAAGCCGTGCACCAGCAAAAGCTCAGTCTAGGCAATGTGGCGTTTGAGACCGAGTCGCGCTTTGCGACGGTCAATGGCAAACAGGTCGACTTGCTGCGCCGCGAAGCCATGCTGCTGGAAGAAATGCTTAAAGTCTGGCCGCGCATTACCGTCAAGGAGCGACTGGAAGAGCATCTCTATGCATCGCGCGAAAGCGTCACCCTCAATGCCGTGGAGGCATTGGTCTCTCGCCTTCGTCGCAAGCTCAGAGAAGGTGGAGCCGATGTGCAGATTGATACGGTGCGCGGCATTGGCTACCGCATGGTGCTACCTGCAGAGGCCGGAGCGAATGCCTAAGCCAAGCCTGGAGAGGCGTGTCTTGCTAGGAATGGTGCTGGCGTTTGGGGCCGGTGCTGGCTCGTTAGCGCTGTCGCTCTACGATACCCGCGATCAACTTCGACGCGTAGTAATGAACATCCAGGCGCGTGAAATCAGCGCAGGGTTCACCATGCAAAGCGATCCGTCCACACTTCCCCAAAGTTATGCGGGTGGCGAGCTGTCGTACACGCTGTATTCCCCGGAAGGGCAGGCGCTATGGTTTTCAGACAATCTCAGCAGGCCGCGCCGTTTGCGCCAGCCCATGTCGCCAGAGCCACCGCTGTTTCAAATGCCCATTCGCAGCGGTGAGGTGATCAATATGGCCGCGCCACTGGCCGATGGTGCGACCTTGATGGTAGCCAAGCGCGATGTCCTGGAGCGCCAGACCATTGGCCAGTTGCTGCACACCAAGATGCAGCAGAGTCTGCTGATTCTGCTGCCCATTTGCTTGCTGGCGTTTGCATTGATTTACGCAATGATGCGCTGGACTCTGAAGCCGGTGCAGGATGCTGCGCGTTTTGCTCAGAATATTTCGTCGAGCAACCCGCAGCCCATACCGACAGAAAAACTGCCCAGCGAGATGCAGCAGCTGGCCCATGCTGCCAACCAAGCCCTGGACAAACTGACCCATGCTCTGGCCCATGAAAAGCAATTGGTGGCCGATGCAGCGCATGAGCTGCGAACGCCGCTGACGGTGCTGGACTTGCGCTTGCAGCAAGCCCGGTTGGATGAGCGCCCAGACTGGAAAAGTATTGATGCCGATATGGCGTATCTGCGCCAACTCACTAGCCAGCTGATGCTGCTGGCTCGCCAGGAGCGCGGGCTCGATTCCCAGCAGATAGAAGAATCCAGCACCACGCAGCTATCGCGTATGGCTCGCGAAGTCACCGCCTCGATGCTGGCCTTGTTTGATGAGCAGGGGCGGCCAGTGGATGTGCAGCTGATCGATGGCATGCAAGTCAGGGGCAATGCCAGTTTGCTGAATACGGCGTTTCGCAATGTGCTGGAAAACGCCTTGTTTCATGGCAAGGGCAAAGTTTGCGTCACCATGCGCTGCGATGCGGAATCCGTTTATTTGACGGTGGCAGATGAAGGTCCGGGAGTATCTGCCGAGCGGCGAGAGCAGATGTTTGTGCGCTTTCATAAAGGCGCGCAAAGCAGCAAAGGGGCGGGCTTGGGATTGGCCATCACGCGGCAGATTATGCGGAACCTGGGCGGTGATGCTCGCTTTCTGGATCAGCGTCATGGACAGCTTGAGCTGCAGTTTCCTCGATAGCCAGAGCGGACCCTTGGGCCTGCGCTTTTTCATGGCGCAAAGGTTTGCAACGCTTGCTGGAATCAAGCGGCCTTGATGCCCGCCTCGGCAAGTCGCCGCGCATAGGCGGCCAGAATAATTCGCTCTGAGTGCACCAGGTAGGCGCTCAGCTCTTCTGCCGCTTCCTTGGGTTTACCGTTTTCAAAGAGCTGCAGAATTTTCTGGTTCATGTCTACATAGGGAGCATGCAGAAAATGCGGGTCGCGCAGTAGTCCAAAGGCCAGGCGTAGCTCGGCCAGTAAGTGGGAGAACATTTCGTTCAAGCGTTCACTGTCAGCCAGCGCCACGATAGCTTTGTGAAACGTCATGTTGGCGGTGCCCACTTCCGACCAGTTTTCTTCGTCACGCAGTAATTTTGCGGTCTCTACCGCTTTGCGCATCAGTGACAGGGCAGGGTGCATGGGGTAGGCCTGGGCCAGCGCCTGGCACTCAATCATGCGGCGTACGCGGTAGATGTCGATGATGGATGCCATGCTTGGCACGGCCACCGATACGCCCTTGTTGGGCTCATGCACCAGCAGACCTTCTTTGGTCAGCATGCGGAACACCTCGCGCAAGGTGTTGCGCGAAATTTCCAGCGATTCGCTGAGCGCCGCTTCCGACAGGCGTTGACCGGGGGTGAGCGCGCCATTGACCAGCTGACTGCGTATTTCTTCGGCGATGCGCTCGGTCAGGTTCTGGACCTCTGCTGGGGCTTTCATGGCGATTCCTTCGTGTTGACGTCAGAGTGTAGCCACCGTTTTGTTGAGCCAAAAAATCTTCAAGAGAGACCGAAGCTAGGGTTTACTCTATTACTCATGGCTATTTGTTCTGCAGAAAATGATATTTGTGGAATCAATCTTTATAGATTGTTCAACAATTTGAAGGGTTGAGCAGCACTAAAACAGGGGTGCCCAGCCATCTTCAAAAGAGCTGGGCGGGGCTACTGAGAGTGTTCCCGCCTTTGGCGTAGCACTCATAGCCCACCGCGCAGCGGATATGGGCATGACTCCCGGAGGCTCCCATGCCTGTTGACGTAAACCTGTGGCCGCTAATAGGCGTGCTCATCATCATTGCGGGCTTTGCGCTGCGCTTTAACCCCATGCTGGTGGTCATCGTGACCGCGATCGGCACGGCCTTTGCGGCGGGCTTTCCGCTCGATAAGGTGCTGGCTGCGATTGGTGCCGGCTTTATCAAGACGCGCAATTTGCCGCTCATCATCTTGCTGCCGCTGGCCGTGATTGGCCTGCTGGAGCGCCATGGTCTGCGCCAGCATGCGCAGAACTGGATCAGCTCCATCAAATCGGCCACGGCCGGCCGTTTGCTGATCGTCTATCTGGCCGCACGCCAGTTGACAGCGGCGATTGGCCTGACCAGCCTGGGCGGCCACCCGCAAATGGTTCGTCCCTTGCTGGCTCCTATGGCTGAAGGTGCGACCGAATCGCGCTACGGCAAGTTGTCGACCAAGGTGCGCGAAAAACTGCGCGCCATGTCGGCTGCTACAGACAACGTGGGCCTGTTTTTTGGCGAAGATATCTTCGTGGCGTTTGGTGCCATCGTGCTCATGACGACCTTCCTCAAAGAAGCGGGCATCGAGGTCGAGCCGATTCATGTCGCGCTGTGGGGCATCCCCACGGCCGCCTGCGCCTTTGCCATTCATGCTTTCCGTCTGCACCGTCTGGACAAGCAGCTGGCGCGTGAAATTGCAGCAGAACAGACAGCCGCTCAGGGAGAACAGGCATGACCATCACCATTCAATACCTGTACTACCTTGTCGGCGTGGTGCTGGCGGTCACGGCCGTCATGACGCTGCGCGATGCCAGCAACCCGCGTCGCTTTTCTGCAGGCCTGTTCTGGGCACTGTATGCGCTGGTGTTTCTGGTGGGTGACCTGCTGCCAACCGCGTGGGTAGGCGTCATTGCTGTCGTCATGGCCTTGATCGCCGGTTTTGGCGGTGTGCTGGGCGGCAAGCACCAGCCGCGCACGGATGCGCAGTACATGGAAAGTGCCAAGCGTCTGGGCAACAAACTGTTTGTGCCTGCTTTGGCTATCCCCCTCATCACCATGGTCGGTACGTTGTCGGCCAAGCATCTGGTGTTCGGTGGTGTTCCCCTGATTGATCCCAAAAACAGCACGCTGGTCAGCCTGGGCATTGGTTGCGTCATTGCGCTGGCTCTGGCCTGCAAAATGACGCGCGAAACTCCCATGCAGGGTCTGCGTGAGTCGCACCGCCTGATCGACGCTTTGGGCTGGGCTCTAGTGCTGCCGCAGATGCTGGGCATGCTGGGCCTGGTGTTTTCCGATGCCGGTGTGGGCAAGGCCGTGGCCTATGTCACCACCACCTACATCAACATGG
>ERZ724504.1092-NODE-1092-length-15141-cov-10.881877_pt1 | contig 15141 bp, 13 predicted proteins | sample MGYA00376037_ERZ724504 | MGnify/ENA primary metagenome ERZ724504 (study PRJEB28724, sample SAMN07190888) | wastewater metagenome | isolation source: influent of sewage treatment plant in Hong Hong | place: USA: Christiansburg, Virginia | collected 2016-03-01 ... | reverse complement strand
GCCGCATCGTCGCCCTCAACAAGATCGACGGCCTGTGGGACGGCCTGCGCAGCGAAGAAGACATCGAGCGGGAAATCGCCGGCCAGGTGGCCAGCGTCGCCGCCACCCTCGAGATCGAACCGGGCCAGGTATACCCCGTCTCGGCGCAAAAAGGGCTGGTCGCCAAGGTCAATGACGACCCGGAACTGCTGGCCCGCAGCCGCATCCTTCAGCTCGAACGGGCACTATCCACCGAACTCCTGCCCACCAAGCGCGAGATCGTCCGCGACAACACCCACGGCGACGTCCATGACATCGTCGATCGCAGCCGCGAACTGCTCAACGCCCGCCTCAGCGGCCTGCGCGAGCAACTACAGGAACTCACCGACCTGCGCGGCAAGAATCAGAACGTCATCGAATACATGATGCGCAAGGTGCGCTCCGAGAAAGACGAGTTCGAACAGGGTCTGCAGAAGTACTACGCCGTGCGCAGCGTGTTCTCCAACCTGTCCAACAACCTCTTCGGTCACCTGGGCCTCGACGCCCTGCGCGACGAAACCCGGCGCACCCGCGAGGCGATGCTCGACGCCGCCTTCTCGCGCGGCCTGCGCGAAGCCATGAAGGGCTTTTTCCAGCACTTGCGCGGCAACCTCAAGAAATCCACCGATGAAATCGGCGAAATCTCCCGGATGCTCGACGCCATGTACAAGCGCTTCACCGTCGAGCACGGCCTCAAACTGGCCGCACCCACGGCCTTCTCGACGCTGCGCTACGAGAAGGAAATCGAGCGCCTCGAAGAAGCCTTCAACAGCCAGTTCAACACGGTGCTGACCATCGTCACCACCGAGAAGCACACGCTCACCCAGAAATTCTTCGAGACCGTCGCAGTTCAGGCCCGACGCACCTTCGAAATCGCCAACCGGGATGCCGAGCAATGGCTGCGCGCGGTCATGGCTCCGCTCGAAACCCAGGTACGGGAATACCAGCTGCAGCTCAAGCGCCGCCTCGAGAGCGTCAAGCGCATCCACCAGGCCACCGACACCCTCGAAGACCGGGTCCGCGAACTGCAACAGGCCGAGGATCTGCTCGTACGCCAGGTCGGCCAGCTCAACGCCCTCTCCGTGCGCATCGAGCGAGCCCTCGAAATGCCTTCCGACAGCAGCCCGGCGCCCTCCGCCCTCGCCGCCTGATCCTTCAGGCACCCAAAAAGACAAGGCCGGCTGCACTTTGACGTGCAGCCGGCCTTGTCTTTGGGATCGCCCGCCGGGCTTACTTGTCGGCGGTGAGCTTGAGGAACTTCTCCATCAAGTCGTCCTTGGTTTCCGGATGTTCCGGATTGAAGGGGATACAGTCGACCGGACAGACCTGCTGACACTGGGGCTCGTCGAAGTGGCCGACACACTCGGTACACTTGCTGGGGTCGATCACGTAGATCTCGTCACCCTGGGAAATGGCGCCATTCGGGCACTCCGGCTCGCAGACGTCGCAGTTGATGCACTCGTCGGTAATCATCAAGGCCATTTTGTTTAACTTCCTCGTTACTTACTGTTTGTTGATCTTGGAACGCAGCCGATCCAGAACACCGGGCTGCACAAACTTGCTCACATCGCCGCCGAGCCGTGCGATCTCGCGCACCATGGTGGCGGAGATGAACATGTACTCGTCGGACGGGGTCAGGAAAACCGTTTCCACATCCGGGTAGAGCTTGCGGTTCATGCCCGCCATCTGGAACTCGTATTCGAAGTCCGACACGGCCCGCAAACCACGCAGGATTACCCGCGCATTGTTCTTGTGGAGAAAATCCATCAGCAGGCACGAAAAGCCCTGCACTTCGACATTCGGGTAGCTCGCCAGCACCTCGCGGGCAATCTCGACACGTTCATCGACAGAAAAAATCGGACCTTTTCCACCACTCACCGCCACACCGACGATGACCCGCTCGAACAGCCGGGATGCTCGCCGGACGAGATCCTCGTGCCCACGGGTAAAGGGGTCGAAAGTCCCCGGGTAAACCGCGATTCCATCCCTCATCCTGCTGGTCTCCCCTGTCGGCACAACAGCACGGGCATCAGGCAGCGGGAGCAAAGAGGTGGTAATACACCTGCCCTGCCTTGCCCTGCTTGATTCGCGTCAATCGGTCGATATTTTCAATTTCGTATTCCGCTTCCACGTAGAGCACCCCGTTTGCAGCGAGGAGATCCGGCAGGAACGGCGCCATCCGTTCGATCCAGCCAGCCCGGTAAGGCGGATCCAGGAACACCACATCGCAGGGCTGGATCGCGGAGCGGGCGAATTTTAACGCATCCCCCCTCAGAAGCTGTACACGCGATGCACTCAGGGTCTTTACATTGTGCTGAAGGGCCGCAAAAGCCACCGCGTCCTGCTCGATCATCGTCACCTTTTCAGCCCCGCGGGAGGCAGCCTCGAAACCCAGCGCCCCGCTGCCGGCAAACAGATCGAGGCAGATCTTGCCGTCGAGATCCTGCCCGAGCCAGTTGAACAGGGTTTCCCGCACCCGGTCCGGCGTCGGACGCAGGCCCTTCACCGTGCTCACGTCGATCAGGCGGGAACGCCAGTCCCCGCCGATGATGCGAATGCGGCTCAACGGGCTGCTCCCGCCTTGACCGGAGCCGCCTTGTCGCCGTCGCCGCCCACCACGACGGTGACCAGATGATCTGGCGAGACGTGGCGCTTGAAGGCGTCACGAATCTGCTGGACGGTTACCGCCTTGACCTTGTCCCGGTAGGTATCGAGATAGTCCAGCGACAGTCCGTAGCTGCCAATCACGGCCACCTGCTCGAGCATCTTCCGGTTGGAGTCGAGGCGCAGGGCGAAGCCGTTGATCAGGTTGTCCTTGGCAGCCTGCAGTTCGGCCTCGGTCGGGCCTTTGGCGAGGAACTCGTCGAGGGTCGAGGCAACCACCCGGAGGGCGTCATCCGCCTGGCTGCCCTTGGTCTGCAGGCCGATCTGGAAAGGCCCCACATCGCGCTGCGGCGCGAAATAGCTATACACGCTGTAGGCGTAGCCGCGTTTCTCACGGACTTCACGAGTCAGCCGCGAGACGAAGCCGCCACCGCCGAGAATGTAGTTGCCGACGACCAGCGGGAAGAAGTCCGGATCGCCACGGCGGATACCCGGCTGGCCGATGGCCACGTGAGCCTGGGCGGACGGATTGGGCACGCGGATCGTCTGGCGCTCGGGCAGTGTCATGTTGACCGTCGGCACCGGCGCCTCACCGGCCGGCAGGGCGCCGGTGAGGCGGGTGGCGATGGCTTCCGCCTCGGGCCGCGACACGTCGCCGACGATGCTCACCACTGCCCGACCACTCGTGTAGTAGCGCTTGTGGAAGTCGGCCAGATCATCGCGGGTGATGGCCGAAACGGTTTCCACCGTGGGCAGACGCCCGTAGGCATGGTTGGGATACACGGCCGCGGCGAAACGCCGGGACAGGATCGCGTCCGGCTGGGTGTCGGCCTCCTTCAGACTGGCGATACTGCGCGCCTTTTCGCGCTCGACCGCGGCAGCCGGGAAGGTGGGTTGCTGGATCAGCGTGGCCAGCAACGCCACCGCCCCGTCCCGCTCGGCCGGATTGCTGAGGCTGCGCAGCGACAGCGAAGCCCGGTCCATGTCGGCCCCACCGCCGATCTGGGTGCCCAGATCAGCGATGCGGTTGGCGATGGCGTCTTCGTCCAGGGTGCCGGCCCCCGCATCCAGCAGGGAGCGGGTCAGACCGGCAAGACCGGCCTTGCCGACCGGCGCCTCGGTCCCGGCGGCACGGAAGTCCACCTGCACGTCGACGATGGGCAGCGCCCGGCTTTCGACGAAGAACACCTTCGTGCCGCCCGGGGTGGTCCAGCTCTGGATGGCAAGCCCGGCGTGCGCCGGGAGAGTCGCAAGGGCCAGCGCAAGGGCAGCCCCGAGACGTTTGTATTGAGCAATCATCAATTAACCTCGAAAACGGGGGCGATCAGTGGCGATGGGGAGCCGTGGCCTTGGCGCGGGCCTTGGCATCCACCGGCAGCGGATCGAGCTGGGCGACGGTCAATGTGTCGTCCCGGAAATACTTCTTCGCCACCGCCTGGACTTCGGCAGCAGTCACGGCACGAATACGCTCAAGCATCAGCGGGTCATCCTTCCACGACAGGCCGACCATCTCGTCCATGCCGATCTCCATGGCCTGCCCCATCAGGGAGTCGCGCTTGTAAACCTGGCCGGCCACCGCCTGCACCTTGACGCGGCGCAGCTCGTCCTCGGACACGCCTTCGTTCTGGATGCGGGCGATCTCGGCGTGCAGGGCGGCTTCGACATCGGCAATGGTCTTGCCTTCGGCCGGGGCACCGTCGAGGTAGAACAGGGACTCGCCGCGAGCCGAACCGTCGTAACCGGCATTGGCCGTTACCGCCACGCGGCTGCCGCGCACGATGTTCTTCGACAGGCGCGCGCCTTCGTAACCATCCAGCACCGCAGAGAGCACCTGCAGCGCGTAGAAGTCGCCGTCAGCCTTTACGTCGCGCACGGTCGGCACGCGCCAGGCGAGGGCCACGTAGGGCAGCTCGGCCGGCGCCTTGACCACCGTGCGGCGGGGGCCGGTCTGCTCCGGCTCGCTGAGGGACTTCCTCACCGGCAGCGGACGCGACTTGATGCGCCCGTAGGTGCTCTTCGCCTCCTTGAAGACGGCCTTGTGATCCACGTCACCTACCACGACCAGGGTCGCATTGTTGGGCACGTACCAGCGCTGATACCAATCGCGGGCATCCTGGGCGGTCATGTTGTCCAGATCGCTCATCCAGCCGATGATCGGCCGGCGATAGGGATGGGCCTGGAAGGCCGTGGCCGACAGTTGCTCGACCACCAGCGAGCGCGGTTTGTCGTCGGTGCGCAGGCGGCGCTCCTCCTTGACCACCTCGATCTCCTTCTTGAAACCCTCCTCGGTGACCTGCAGGTTAGCCATCCGGTCAGCCTCGAGGGCCATCATCTTGTTGAGGCCCTCCTTGGGCACCTGCTGGAAGTAGGCGGTGTAATCGTGGCTGGTAAAGGCGTTGTCACGTCCCCCTGCCGCGGCAACCAGCTTGTTGAATTCACCGGGCCCGACCTTCTTCGTGCCCTTGAACATCATGTGTTCAAGCAGGTGGGCGACGCCCGAAGTACCGTCCACTTCATCCATGGCACCGACCCGGTACCACACCATGTGCACCACCGACGGGGCCCGGCGGTCTTCCTTGACGATCAGCTTCATCCCGTTGGGGAGAACGGTCTCGAAAGGATTGGCCCAGGCCGGAGCGGCCAGTGCCGCCGACAGGGCTAGGGCGACGGAGGTGATCCGCAAACTGCGATTCATCATAGGCTCTTGAAGCATCTGGTAAAATTGAAAAACAATGGCCGCGGGCCGGCGTGTGGCGCGGAATCATAGCGGCATTACGGCGATGCGGCCAACCGGGCATGGCGGGCCGATTACAGGCCCGTCCCGATCGACCCACACTCTGACCTGCCTCCACATGTTTGGTTTCCTGAAGAAAGCCCTCAAACCGGGCGATGCATCGGCCCCCGTGCCCGACGCCGCTGCGGAATCCCCCGCGGCACCTCTGCAGGCCCCAGTCTCCACCGCAGCCGCGCCCTCACCGGTCCGTGAGCAAGAAAAGAAGCGCTCCTGGATGGACCGCCTGCGCAGCGGGCTGTCGCGCACCCGCGAGCAGATCGGCGGCGGCCTCTCCAGCCTGTTCTCGCGCCGCAAGATCGACGAGGAACTCCTCGAAGAACTGGAAGCCACGCTGCTGATGGCCGACTGTGGCGTGGACGCCACCCAGCATCTGCTCAAGGAACTGCGCCTGCGCTGGAAGCGCGACAAGCTGGAGACCGCCGACCAGCTTCAGGGCGCCCTCGCCGAAGGCCTGCTGTCCATCCTCGCCCCGCTCGAAAAACCCCTCGAAATCTCGGCCCACAAGCCTTACATCATCATGATCGCGGGGGTGAACGGTTCGGGCAAGACGACCTCCATCGGCAAGCTCGCCAAGCACTTCCAGAGTCAGGGCAAGAGCGTCCTGCTGGCGGCCGGCGACACCTTCCGCGCCGCCGCCCGCGAGCAGTTGATGACCTGGGGCGAACGCAACGGGGTGGCCGTCATCGCCCAGGAATCGGGCGATCCGGCAGCGGTGGTGTTCGACGCCATCAGCGCCGCCCGCGCCCGCAACATCGACATCGTGCTGGCCGACACCGCCGGCCGCCTGCCCACCCAGCTGCACCTGATGGAAGAAATCGCCAAGGTCCGGCGGGTCATCCAGAAGGCCGAACCGAGCGGCCCGCATGAAGTGCTGCTGGTCCTCGACGCCAACATCGGGCAAAACGCCCTCCAGCAGGTCAAGGCCTTCGACGCCTCCATCGGCGTCACCGGCCTGGTTCTCACCAAGCTCGACGGCACCGCCAAGGGCGGCGTGGTGGCGGCCATCGCCCGCCAGTGCCCGAAGCCCCTGCGCTTTATCGGCATCGGCGAGCAGATCGACGATCTGCAGGTCTTCCGCGCCAGGGAGTTCGTGGATGCCCTCTTCGTGCCGGTAGGCAAGAGCGACGAATAAACCCGCAACTACCGCCAAACAGACAAAAAGCCGCTGCGGCATGACCCGCAGCGGCTTTTTCATGTGCGCTACCGATCAGGCCGGCAGCAGGCGATCCAGTTCGGCCACCGTGCGTTCGGCAGCCTTGCCATCCCACAGCACCGGGCGGCAGCCCTGCTTGCCCTGGCCGGCGAGCACCTTGGCCGCTTCTTCAAGAATGCGCGCCGGATCGGTGCCGACCAGCACATTGCTGCCTTCATCCACCGTCACCGGGCGCTCGGTGTTCTCGCGCAAGGTGAGGCAGGGTACGCCGAGGGCAGTGGTTTCTTCCTGCAGGCCGCCACTGTCGGTCATGATCAGCGCCGCATCCTTCCACAGGTTGAGGAATTCCATGTAGGACTGGGGCTTGGTCAGGACCACGTTGGGGCCCAGATCGAGACCGAACTTCTCGAGATTGCCACGCGTGCGCGGGTGCACCGGAAAGATCAGCGGCAGCTCGCCGGCGATCTGCTTGAGCGCACCGGCGATGCCGCGCAGGTTGGCTTCGTCATCCACGTTGGACGGACGGTGCAGCGTGACCACGCCGTACTTGGGATACTTGGCCTTGATGGCTTCGGTTTCCATGCCGGACTTGTCGGACGCATCGAGCTTGTCGCGCTGGAACAGCAGGTTGTCCACCATCACGTGGCCGACGTGGAAGACGGCGTCGGCCGACTTGCCTTCCTTCATCAGGTTGTCGACGCCCGCCGGTTCGGTGCAGAAGAACCAGTCGGAGATGCTGTCGGTGACCAGACGGTTGATTTCCTCGGGCATGCGCATGTCGCCGCTACGCAGGCCGGCCTCCACGTGGGCCACCGGAATGTTCAGCTTTTTGGCGTCGATGGAACAGGCCAGCGTGGAATTCACGTCGCCGACCACGAGCACACAGTCGGGACGGGCGTTCTGGCAGATTTCCTCGAAGGCCACCATGATCTTGGCGGTCTGAGTGGCGTGGCTGCCGCCGCCCGCCTCGAGATGGTAGTCGGGCTTGGGAATGCCCAGCTCATCGAAGAAAACGTCGCTCATTTCCCGGTCGTAGTGCTGGCCGGTGTGGATGATCCGGAACTCGAAGCGGTCCGCCCGCGCTTGCAGGGCTCGCACGATCGGCGCGATCTTCATGAAATTGGGACGCGCGCCGGCGACGAGGTAGATCAGCGAACGGGACATACGGGACTCCACGGGCAAAATGACAGGTGCGCATTATCGCGCGCACCTTTCCTGGCCAACAAAGAAATAATTGTCAGATCACGACCTTACGCAGGCGAGTCAGGCAAAGGTTGCGCATTCGGCCAGCGGCTTGCCGGCCACATCCTTGGCCGACAGCGCCGGTTCGCCGGTCAGCGGCCATTCGACGCCCACCGCCGGATCGTTCCAGGCCAGGCTGCGCTCGAACTCGGGGGCGTAGTAGTCAGTGGTCTTGTAGAGGAAATCAGCGCTCTCTGAGGTCACCAGGAAACCGTGGGCAAAGCCCGGCGGAATCCACAGTTGCCGGTTGTTGTCCTCCGACAACTCGACCCCGTGCCACTTGCCGAAGGTTGGCGACGCCTTGCGCAGGTCGACGGCCACGTCGAACACCGCGCCGCGCACCACGCGCACCAGTTTTCCCTGCGGCTGCTGGATCTGGTAATGCAGGCCACGCAACACGCCCCGGGTGGAACGGGAGTGGTTGTCCTGCACGAAGTCCACGTCAAGCCCGGTGGCTTCCTGGAAAGCCCGGGCATTGAAGCTCTCCATGAAGAAACCGCGGGCATCGCCAAAGACCCGGGGTTCGAGGATCAGCAAATCAGGAATAGCAGTATTAACAACGTTCATCAGAAGACCTTTTCGTCGAGGATGCGCAACAGGTACTGACCGTAGCCGTTCTTGGCCAGCGGGGCGGCGAGTTTCTGCAGGTGCTCGGCGTCGATCCAGCCGGCGCGCCAGGCGATTTCTTCGGGGCAGGCGATCTTGAGGCCCTGGCGCTTTTCGATGGTCTGGATGAACAGGCTGGCTTCGAGCAGGCTTTCGTGGGTGCCGGTATCGAGCCAGGCGTGACCGCGGCCCATGACCTGCACATCCAGCGCACCCCATTCGAGGTACTGGCGATTCACGTCGGTGATTTCGAGTTCGCCGCGCACGCCGGGCTTGAGGTTCTTGGCGATGTCGACCACCCGATTGTCGTAGAAATAGAGGCCGGTAACGGCGTAGCGACTCTTCGGAGCCTTGGGCTTTTCTTCGAGGCTGATGGCGTGGCCGGCTGCGTCAAACTCGACAACGCCGTAACGCTCGGGATCGTTGACCGGATAGGCGAAGACGGTGGCACCCTGCGTGCTGTTGGTGGCGGCCGACAGTTGACGACCGAACTCATGACCGTAAAACAGGTTGTCGCCAAGAACCAGCGCGCTGGGGCCGTTGTTGACGAAGTCCTCGCCAATGATGAAGGCCTGGGCAAGGCCGTCCGGGCTGGGCTGGACGGCGTATTGCAGGTTCAGGCCCCACTGGGCGCCGTCGCCGAGCAGTTGCTGGAAGCGCGGGGTGTCCTGCGGGGTGGAGATGATCAGGATGTCGCGGATCCCCGCCAGCATCAGGGTGCTGAGCGGGTAGTAGATCATCGGCTTGTCGTACACCGGGATGAGCTGCTTGGAGACGGCCAGCGTGGCCGGGTGCAGACGGGTGCCGGAACCGCCGGCGAGGATGATGCCTTTGCGTTGCATGGGTCGGACCTTTGTCAGTTCGTGAGGATTTCGGTGAGCATGCGCTCGACGCCCTGCTCCCAGGGTGGCAGCGTGAGGCCGAAGGCGGCCTGCAGCTTCGTGGTGTCGAGGCGGGAGTTGGCCGGGCGCCGGGCCGGGGTCGGGAAGGCGCTGGTCGGCACGGGCCGGATGGCGTCCGCGGCAACCTGGATCGGGATGCCCCGGGCGCGGGCGAAGGCGATGACGTGGCGGGCGTAGGCGTGCCAGGTGGTTGTGCCGCCGGCGGCCAGGTGATAGGTGCCGGCCAGCGCCGGCTGGGTGAGGGTCATGCGGGCGGCGTGGGCGCTGACGTCGGCGAGCAGTTCGGCGCCGGTGGGCGCGCCATGCTGATCGTCGATGATGCTCAGCGCGTCGCGCTCGGCGGCCAGCTTGAGCATGGTCCTGGCGAAGTTGCCGCCGCGGGCCGCATACACCCAGCTGGTCCGGAAGATCAGGTGGCGGCAGCCGCTCTGGCGGATGCGTTCTTCGCCTTCGCACTTGGTGCGCCCATAGACGGACAGCGGCCCCGTGGCGGCGTCCTCGGCCCACGGGGCCGTGCCGCTGCCGTCGAAGACGTAGTCGGTGGAGTAATGCACCAGCAGCGCGCCGAGAGCGGCGGCTTCGCGGGCGAGGACACCGGGCGCCAGTACGTTGAGGGCACGGGCAAAGTCGGGTTCGCTCTCGGCCTTGTCCACGGCCGTGTGGGCGGCGGCATTGACGATGAGCCCGGGGGCGACGGCACGCACGGTGGCGGCGAGGCTTTCGGGATCGGCGAAGTCGCCCGACAGGCCGGGGGCGCCGTCGTGGTCGAGGGCGATGAGCTCACCGAGGGGCGCCAGACTGCGCTGCAGCTCCCAGCCGACCTGGCCGTTCTTGCCGAGGAGGAGAATCTTCATGTTTCAGCGGCCCGCGTAGTTGGTGTCGACCCAGTCGCGGTAGGCGCCGCTGAGAATGTGGGCGACCCACTCCTGGTTGGCGAGGTACCACGCAACGGTCTTGCGGATGCCGGTTTCGAAGGTTTCGGCCGGGCGCCAGCCGAGTTCGCGCTCGATCTTGCGGGCGTCGATGGCGTAGCGGCGGTCGTGGCCGGGGCGGTCGGTGACGTAGGTGATGAGCCGAGTGTAGCTGCCGGCCGGGTCGGGCTTGAGTTCGTCGAGCAGCGCGCAGAGGGTGTGCACGATCTCGATGTTCGGCTTTTCGTTCCAGCCGCCCACGTTGTAGACCTCGCCCGGGGTGCCGTTGGCGAGCACGGCGCGGATGGCGCTGCAGTGGTCGGTGACGAACAGCCAGTCGCGGATCTGCTGGCCGTCGCCATACACGGGCAGCGGCTTGCCGGCCAGCGCGTTGGCGATCATCAGCGGGATGAGCTTCTCGGGGAAGTGATACGGGCCGTAGTTGTTGGAGCAGTTGCTGGTGGTCACCGGCAGGCCGTAGGTGTGGTGCCAGGCGCGCACCAGGTGGTCGGAAGCGGCCTTGCTGGCGGAGTACGGACTGTTCGGCTCGTAGGTCTTGGTCTCGCTGAAGGCCGGGTCCGTGGGGCCGAGGGAACCGTACACCTCGTCGGTACTCACATGATGGAAGCGGAAGGCGGCCTTCGCGGCATCGTCGAGGCCCATCCAGTGGCCGCGGGCGGCCTCCAGCAGGGTGAAGGTGCCGTTTACGTTGGTGCGCACGAAATCGCCGGGGCCGTGGATGGAGCGATCGACATGACTTTCGGCGGCGAAGTGGACGATGGCACGGGGCTGGTGCTCGGCGAACAGGCGGTCCACCAGTTCCCGGTCGCAGATGTCGCCCTGCACGAAAATGTGCCGCGGATCACCCTTCAGGGAGGCCAGATTCTCGAGGTTGCCCGCGTAGGTCAGGGCATCGAGGTTGACCACCGGCTCGTCGCAGGTGGAGAGCCAGTCGAGGACAAAGTTTGCACCAATAAAGCCGGCGCCGCCGGTTACGAGAATCATGGAGAGTCCTTGGGTAATCGATAGAAGCCAGTATTTACCTGACGGGGCACAGGCTGCACGGAGGCAGGCGGGCCAGCGGCGTCAAAGGTCCGGATTATGACACTCCCTTCGAGTCAATTTACCGGTCGCGACTGCCGTTAATGCTGCCGAAACACAATACAGACCCGTCCGACACCGCGCGCGCAAGGTCACTTGAGTGGAGAAACGTCGAAGATGAAGGCCTTCGCTGGATGGCTTCCGCACAAGCAGACTGCCACCATCCTGCCGACCCTCCTCGCCCTGGCGCTGACCATCACGATGGGCAGCCTGGCCATCGCGCGCTTCGACGCGGCTCATGACGAGGCCCTGCGCAACGCCTTCGCCTATGAAACCAGCGAAATCACCCTCAAGATCGAGGAACGACTAAAAGCGTACCGGCAAATCCTGCGCGGCAGCAGGGCACTCTTCACGGCATCACAGGAAGTCACCCGCCGGGAGTGGCAGCATTACGTGGACGCCCTGCGCCTTCAGGCCGACTACCCGGGTATTCAGGGTGTCGGTTTCGCGGTGCCCGTGCCAGCCGCCAAGCTGACGCTCCACGAACAACAGATTCGGACCGAGGGCTTTCCCGATTACCAGGTCACCCCTGCCGGCCCCCGGGCCGAATACACCGCCATCGTTTTCCTGGAACCCTTCGACTGGCGCAACCAGCGGGCCTTCGGCTACGACATGTATTCCGAACCGGTGCGCCGCGAAGCGATGGAGCGGGCCCGACGCCTGGGCACACCGGCCCTGTCCGGCAAGGTCCGGCTGGTGCAGGAAACCCGCACCGACCCGCAGGCCGGCGTGCTGCTCTATCTGCCGGTGTTTCGCCACGATGCCCCGCTGCTCACGCCAGCCCAGCGCGAGCGGGCCTTTCTCGGCTGGGTGTACAGCCCTTTCCGGATGCGCGACCTGATTACCGGCATCCTCGGTGAATCTGCTCCGGGCAGCCGGCTGCGCATTTACGATGCGCACGATCAAAGCCCGGCCTCCCTGCTGTTCGACAGTCATCCGGAGCGCCGCGAGTCCGGCGCGCTCACCGACCGGAGAGTGGTCGAACTGGAGAACCGGGTATGGACGCTGGTTTTCGACAGCAGCCCGATCTTCCCCCTCGATGAGAAAACCCGCCAGATGGAACGGACGGCCATCGTGCTGATCGGTGCCCTGTTCGTCCTCCTGACCGCCTTCTTCTTCTCGGCCCGTCAGCGCGCCCGCGAACTCGACCGGATCAGCACCTCCCTGCGCACCAGCGAAGCGCGCTACAGCACGCTGGTCAATCTCTCCCAGGACGGCATCGCAGCCCTCGACACCGACCTGCGCTTCACCTTTCTGAATCCGCGCCTGATTGGCCTGCTCGGCTATGCGCCCGACGCCCTCCTCGGCCAGCGCTTTGATAGTCTGTGGCCCAGCGGAGACAGCACACGCAGCCGTAGCCTGGCCGAGCGCCTGCAACGGGGCGAGGCCGCCACCAGCGAACAGGAGCTGCGCCGGGCTGACGGACGGATTCTTACCGCCATCGTCACCGACGCACCGCACATCGATGCCATCGGCGGGCTGCAGGGCGTCATCCTGACCATCACCGACATTTCCGAACGCAAGGCCTCGGAGCAGCGCATTCACTACCTGGCCACCCACGACCCCCTGACCGGGCTGGCCAACCGGGCCATGTTCATGGACCAGATGAACACCAGCCTGCTCATCGCCAAACGCCACAAGACACGCTTCGCGCTGCTCTTTCTCGACCTGGATCACTTCAAGGAAATCAACGACAGCCTCGGCCACGCTGCCGGCGACGCCCTGCTGATCGAATCGGCCAGCCGCATGCGCCACGGCCTGCGCGCCAGCGACCTGCTCGCCCGCCAGGGGGGCGACGAGTTCATGGCTCTGCTCCACGACATACACAGCATGCACGAAGCCCTCGGCGTGGCCGAAAAGATCCGTCGCGCCCTCAATGAAACCTTCATCATCGATGCTCACGAATGCCTGGTATCGGCCAGCATCGGCATCGCCCTCTACCCCGATCACGGCAAGGACCTCGAAAGCCTCACCCGCAGCGCCGATGCCGCCATGTACCGGGCCAAGATGAACGGCCGCAATGGCGCCAGCGCCGCACCGGACGCCCCGCCGGAGCCCGTTGAACCTTAATATGTCGGCCAACTGCATCGATCAAGCCGTCCCGCGTCACACCACTCTGGAGACCCCATGTCCCGCCACACCAAGATCGTCGCCACCCTCGGTCCCGCTTCATCCGACATCGCCACCCTTGAGCGCCTCGTGCAGGCCGGCGTGGACGTGGTGCGCCTCAACTTCTCGCACGGCAAGGCCGAAGACCACATCGCCCGCGCCAACCAGATCCGCGAAGCCTCTCAGCTGGCCGGCCGCCCGGTGGGCATCCTGGCCGACATGCAGGGCCCCAAGATCCGTGTCGGCAAGTTCGAGGAAGGCAAGATCACCCTGCAAAAAGACGCCGCCTTCATCCTCGACGCCGCCTTCGCCGGACCGGGCAACGCCCACCGGGTCGGCCTCGACTACAAGGATCTGCCCCGCGACGTGAAGCCGGGCGACGTCCTGCTGCTCGACGACGGACGCCTCAAGCTGGGTGTCGAACGCGTCCTCGGCCATGAAATCCACACCACCGTCAAAGTCGGCGGCGAACTGTCCAACAACAAGGGTATCAACCGCCAGGGCGGCGGCCTCACCGCTCCGGCCCTCACGGCCAAGGACATGGACGACATCAAGACCGCCGCGCAGATCGGCGTGGATTTTGTCGCCATCTCCTTCCCCAAGGGCGCCGCCGACATGTACATGGCCCGCCAGTTGCTGCGCGCCGCCGGCAGCAGCGCCATGCTGATCGCCAAGATCGAGCGCACCGAAGCGGTCGCCAACCTCGAAGAAATCCTCGACGCCTCCGACGGCATCATGGTGGCCCGCGGCGACCTGGCCGTCGAAGTCGGCGACGCCGCCGTGCCGGCCCTGCAGAAACGCATGATCCGCGCCGCCCGCGAGCGCAACAAACTGGCCATCACCGCCACCCAGATGATGGAGTCGATGATCCACAGCCCGGTGCCGACCCGCGCTGAAGTCTCCGACGTAGCCAACGCCGTGCTCGACGGCACCGACGCGGTGATGCTGTCCGCCGAAACCGCCTCCGGTACCTTCCCGGTCGAGGTTGTCGAATCGATGGCGCGCATCTGCCTCGAAGCCGAAAAATCCGCCGAAGTCACCATGGACCGCGACTTCCTCGACCGCATCTTCACGCGCATCGACCAGTCCATCGCCATGGCCGCCATGTGGACCGCCTACCACCTCAAGGTCAAAGCCATCGCGGCCCTCACCCAGACCGGCTCCACCGCCCTGTGGATGAGCCGCCTGAACAGCGGCGTGCCCATCTACGCCCTCACCCCGGAAGTCTCCGCCCGCAACCAGATGACCCTCTACCGGGAGGTCTACCCGCTGCTCATGTCGCAGGTGCACGCAGACCGCGACGTGCTGCTGTGGGAAGCCGAACAGATCCTGCTCGAACAAGGCGTGGTCGATTACGGCGACCTCATTGTGCTGACCATCGGCGAACCGATCGGCTCGGCCGGCGGCACCAACACGATGAAAATCGTGCGCGTCGGCGACACCCCGAAACCCAACGCCTGACAGGCCTTCCCGCGTGACCGGCACCACCCGCCACGCAATCTTGAGGCCTGCCAGGCGAGCAGGCCTCATGCCGACACGCTAGAATCCGGTTTTTTACGTCTATACCCGGCCGGGCTCCCGGCCCTCGGAGAAAACACCATGTCCCTAGTTTCCATGCGCCAGCTGCTCGACCACGCCGCCGAATTCGGCTATGGCCTGCCTGCGTTCAACGTCAACAACCTCGAACAAGTCCAGGCCATC